>Ga0075163_10005221_pt1 | contig 17367 bp, 10 predicted proteins | sample JI1023141ADNA_FD_71478 | JGI IMG/M metagenome (GOLD analysis project Ga0075163, IMG submission 71478) | Wastewater effluent complex algal communities from Wisconsin, to seasonally profile nutrient transformation and Carbon sequestration -... | ecosystem: Engineered > WWTP > Effluent > Algae...
GTGCGCGTGTAGTCGTCGGCGGCCACCGACTTCACCACCGACGAGCTGATGTGCACGAGGTAGCCGACGTCGTGCCGCTTCATCGCATCGAGAACGAACTTCGTGGACGCGACGTTGTTCCGGACAAACGGTTCGGGCGTTTTCGCGCCGATCTGTGCCTGGAGCATCACCACGGCGTCGGCGCCCACGAAATGACGTTCCCACGCGCCCGGCTCCGAGACGTCGGCGGATTCAGCGACGATGTCCGGATGGAGCTTCCGGACGATCGCGAGGTTCGCCTCGTGCTTGTCCAGCACGACGATGTTCGTGAAGCCGCGCGACTTCATCCGGGCGAGGAGGTTCTGACCTACGAGACCGGCGCCGCCGGGAATGACGATCTTCTTGTCGGACACGATGGATCTTCGGCGAGGGTGTGGAGCGAACTCAACGGTGGACGTAGACCGTCACGACGACGGCGATGAACCAGGCGACGATGTTCAACAGGAAGGGCTTGTCACGGAGCATCTCCTCCGTAGGACTCTCGGCCTCTGGTCGGTAAGAGACGAGCCGCACGAACCGGATGATGCCGAATGCGGTGAAGACCGTCGTGAACGCGAGGCGATTCGACCCGAAGTAGACGACGTTCGTCGGGTCGAGCGTCGCGAGAACGTACGCAACGATCGTCACGACACCGTTCAAGATCATCAGGAGCTTCAGCGGACGTGCGCGATAGTGGCGGAGCACCGACCGCTGGGCTTCCACACCCTCTCCCTGGATGAACTCGTGCATGCGCTTGCCGAATCCGAGGAAGCTCGCGAGCGCGAAGGTGACGACCAGGAGATAGGTCGACATCGCTGCGTCGACGGCGAGCATTCCGGCGAGAACTCGGAGTTCGAAGCCCGTCGCGATGCACAGGACGTCGACGTAGGCGACTCGCTTCAGGCCGAACGTGTAGGCGACGTTGAGCGCGAGGTAGGACGCGACGACCGCCGCGACTCCTGCGCCGACGGCTGTGGCGAGACCGACGGAACCGATGGCGAGGACGCCGAACGCGCCGCGTGCGACGTTCGTCGGCACCATGCCGCTCGCGATCGGACGACTCCGCTTCTTCGGGTGCGCCCGATCCGCCTCGACGTCGATCAAGTCGTTCAGCAGATAGATCGAGCTCGCCGCGAGGCAGAACGACGCGAACGCGATGAGCGCGTGATCGACGCGCTCGAAGTCCGTCAGCCCTTTCGAGAAGACGATCGGGACGAGGACGAATAGGTTCTTCACCCATTGATGCGGGCGCATCGTCCGGACGATTCCGAGAAGCGTCGGACCTCGAAGACGACCTGGCATGTCATCTGTCGACGACGGATTGTCGACGTCGGTCGATTCGAGTGTCTCACGTAAGTCGCGCACGGCACGGCCCGTTCGGCGCGTCATATAGCATGTCCCGATGTGCTCACCAGACGGCCCGACGATTTCGGGCGATTGGATCGACGCGTTGAGAATCGGATCGGAAAGAATCGCACGCTGCCCCTGCGTGCCAGGAGCTCGAGAGTCGGGTCGAATTTGCGAACTCGGAGTGATGCGCTACTCCCCTTCGACGCACGTATGTCCCGACGAGCCATCGACCCGCGATTCGCCACGTTCATTCGGACGACACTCGCATTCATGTGCATCGTCGCGGCTCTCGCGTTCGTCGAACGTCGTTGGTTGGGGGTGGATATCCACGAAACCGCCGACCTCGCTGCCAACTCGATCATCATCCAGGATCTCAGGTCGTTCGATCTCTTCGTGGGGAACTACTCGCGCGTCGGCTTCCATCATCCAGGTCCGGCGATCTTGATGAGCTTGTTCGCGGGTGAGTTGCTCTTCTACGACTTGGTGGGCTGCGTCCGATCTCCGTTGGCGGGCCAATTGCTCGGGGTCGCGATGTACACCGCGGCCTGGCTATCGATCGCTGGTTGGCTCATGGCGCGACTCTGGAGGTCGAGGGTCGCTGCGGTGGCGATGGCGTCCGCGACCGTCATGATGCTCGCCTACTCCGCGCACCAGTCGTTCGTCGGACCGTGGTTCCCGCATCTCTACCTCTTTCCATATCTGACGTTCGTGATCGGTGTGATCGGGGTGACGCTAGGTCGCTCGCTCTCGATCGTGCCGACTGCGATCGCCTGTGGGTTCCTCGTTCATGGTCACGTTTCGTTCGTCGCGATCTGCGGGATCTCGATCGTCGGTGCACTTGTGGCCAACGCGTGGATCAGCTCTGATCCGACGAACGAAACCGAACGGATACTCACGAGGGTCTACGCAAATCGACATCGCACGGCCTTCGTGGCGACGCTCGCGGTGTTCGCGCTCTTCGTCGCGCCGATCATCATCGAGACGGTTCGACACTACCCGGGCGAAGTTGTAAAGTACGTCTCGTACACCGGGGGAAACGATTCCAACTCGCTGATTGCCGCTCTCCGCTACGTGGGACGGTTCTGGGGCGGCGGTAGTGCGGCCGTTCCAGTCGTCGGCTTCGCTGCGCTCGTCGCCTCGTGGCCGGCGACATCGAACCTCCCGGACGCCAGGACGCGTCGCGCGGTCATCATCACCTTGATAGTTGCCACGATCGCGCTCGTCTTCTACGCGAAAGTCGGCGTCGACGATCTCGGCTACGAATACATCGGCCACTTCTATCGAGTCGTACCGGCGTTGGCGGTGGGCCTTGTCGCAACACGGCTCGACGAACTCGGGTCGCCGTGGACCAGGAAGATGCTCGCGATCGTCACTGCACTGCTCGCGATCGTGATCACCTACCGTCAGCTCCAAAAGCGGTCCGAGATCGAGGCGCTCTACGACGAACCTCGTGCGGTCGATGCTCTAGAAGACATGCAGGCCTTTGCGAGTCGGAACGGACCGTTCGTGCTCGATCTCAATATGTCTCCTTCCTGGGAGGAGACGTGGGCTCAGACGCTCGCGATCCAAGCGGTCGCCCGTCGTCGAGGGGAGCGACCTTTCTGTATCGGCGAGAACTGGCACGTCTCCAACTCAGAACAGATCCGCTGCACGAGTTCGGACCTCGCGAATCGCGTTCACGTTCGAGGCATCGCGATTGATGGTGACTTCTTGCCCCCCTCGGACGAGATAACGCGTACTTCGGGCGTCGTATACTTCTCGTCGAGTCCTCCCGTGCTCGGAACGAATTGGTCGATCGATGTCGCGGACCCTGCGGATCGTGCCACTCTTTCGTTCGTGCTCGAGAGCGGTTGGTCTTTCGTCGAGGAAGCGCACGTGTGGTCGGTCGCTCGAGAGGCGACGATCTGGTTCGTCGGATCGACGGCCCCGGAGTCGACGGATTCGGTCGCTGCCGAGGTCGAACTCCTCGCGTACCTTCCCCAGGCGTCGTCGGAACAGGACGTCGAAATCGCGATCGAATCGATCGTGCTGGCGCGTGCGCACTTCGACTCGGAACATACGTTGCGAACGGTTCGATTCGACGTGCCTCGCACGGCGATCGGTCCAAACAGAACTACGACGATCGTGATCCGGTCGGCCTGGGTGGTCTCGCCGAGTTCAAGCGGGCACTCCAGCGACCCCCGAGAACTCGGCGTCGCGTTGCGCGCATTTCGCTCCGTCCCGAGATCGTAACCAGATCGCCGATCTCGGTTGTGTCAGTTGACCTGACGTCCCGAGCCCCAGTACTTCGCGCGGAGCGCCTTCTTGTCGGGCTTCGCGAGGCCGGTGAGGGGGATCGCGTCGACGAAGTCGACCGTCTTCGGCGCCTGCACCGAGCCCTTGGCGATCTTTACCTTCTCGATGAGCTCCTTCGCGAGCTCCGGGCTCGCGGTCTGCCCGGCGCGGAGCACGACGACGGCTTTCACCTCTTCGCCCCACTTCTCTTCGGGGATGCCGATGACCGCGACCTGAGCGACAGCCGGGTGGGTCGCGATCACGTCCTCGATCTCGCGCGGGAAGACGTTGAAGCCGCCGGTGACGATCATGTCCTTCTTGCGGTCGACGATGTAGAGGAAGCCGTCCTCGTCGAACCGGCCGACGTCGCCGGTGTGGAGCCAGCCGCCCGCGAGCGTCTCCGCCGTCGCCTCGGGGAGCCCGTGGTAGCCGTCCATGACGAGCGGACCGCGGACGCAGATCTCACCTGCTTCGCTGGCCTTCACTGGCTGGTTCTGGTCGTCGAGGAGCGCGAGGTGCGTCCACGGCGACGGCCGGCCGCACGACGAGAGTCGTTCCGGCTTGCTCAGGTCATGGTCGGCCTTCTTCAGGTGGGTGAGCACCATCGGCGCCTCGGATTGACCGAAGAACTGGAAGAAGATCTGGCCCCAACGCTCGAGGCCTTCCCTTAGACGCGCCGGACTCATGGGAGAGGCGCCGTAGAAGAGCGTCTGCAAGCTCGAGAGATCCGCCGTCTTGCCGCGCGGATGATCGAGCAGCGTGTAGACCATCACCGGGACGAGGAAGGTCGTCGTGATCTTGTGCTTCTCGACCATGTCGAAGAAGGAATCCGGCGTGAATCCCTTCATCGCGTAGAGCGCGCCGCCCTTCTGGAGCGTCGGCACGAAGACGGCCGCCGCCGCATGCGAGAGCGGCGTCGCGATCAGGAACCGGATCTCCTCCGGGAACTCCCACTCGGCCATCTGCACCATCGTCATGTACGCGCCCGAGCGGAACGGCTGGAGCACGCCCTTCGGCTTGCCGGTCGTACCGCCGGTGTAGACGATCGTGTTGAGATCCTCGGGCGCGATGTCGGCGGCGACGAGCGGCTTGGGCTCGAAGGTCCCAGCGAGCGCGACGTAGTCTTCACCGACCGACGACGCGCCGAAGGCGAGGAGCGTCTTGAGCTTCGGACACTTCTCCTTCAGATCCTTGGCGCGCTGTTCGAAGCCGTACGAATCGAAGACCAGCGTCTCGATGCCGGCGTCGTTGATCGTGAACGCGTGATCGTCGAGCGAGCCGAGGGGATGCAGCGCCGTGGTGCAGCAGCCGCTGATCATGCCGGCGGCCATGTTGAAGAGGACCTCGGGGCGGTTGCCCGAGATCACCGCGACCCGCGATCCGACCGTGAGGCCCTTCGAGGCGAGCGCCTGCACGTAGCGGCTAGTGCTCTCACGCACCTCGCGATAGGTCGCGACCGTGTCCCCCAGGTAGAGGCAGGGCCGGTCCGAATAGCGATTGAGCCCCTCGATCACGAGGTTCGGCATGAGCGGCATGGGGTGGATCGGATCGTGCGACATGGGCGGCTGGGACCTCGTGGAACGGAGTCGTTCGAGCGTGCCGTTTCCGGCTCCGAGGAGGAAGCACGAAGGGGTCGGGGCGGCCAGTAGAAACGTTCGATATATCTTCGAGAGAAGGTCGGCGGCGCCGGTTGTAAGATCTCGTCCGCCGAATCGACGGTGATCGTCCGCTGTTCGGCGGGTATCGACGCGACGTCACGACGATCGAACGAATCGCGATCCCCAGCATCCTCGAGTCGGAGACTCCAACCTCGACGCCTCGACGGGCGTCGGGAAGGGCGATCGTGAACACGAGATCGTCCGCGCCCCGGAGACTCGCTGCATCGAAGGCGATCGCCTTCCGCTCGAACGTGGGTTCTTCGAACGTCGTCATCCCGACGGACGATCCGCCGACGAAGAGCTCGGCGCGTTGGCCACGTATCGCGCCGAGGGGAGCCGAACCCAGACGCGCTCTCGCATCCTGCACGACCTCGCTACGTATCGTCGACCAATCCGGATTGCTCATCCGGCTCGGTACGCTCAATGAGCGCCGTCCCGCGAGGAAGGAGAGCTCGGAACTCCATTCGAGACCGAAGGAGACGTAGGCGGAGTCGGGCCTCGTGGTCTTGTGGAAAAGCTCGCCGAGGTCCACGAGCGGCTGCGACGTTCCGAACCTTTGCGTCGTATCCCGGCGATGGAACGACCGGAACTCGACGATGTTCGACGTCGCGACGAGTGCGACCAGTGCCGGCACGACCAAGGCGAAGCGCGCGGCTGAGTGGGAGAGCACGTCGACCGTGAGAGCGAGCGCAGCGACGAGGAAGAGGCCGATACTCGCCTGGTAGTAGTCGTGGACGATGTACAGGTTCGTGAACACGAACCGAGGGACGACGAGTATCGCGAGCTCTGCGATCAACGCTCGACGAGTGCGAGCGTCCTTCGTCGCGACGAGCGCGCCGATCACGAGCGCGACGCCGACCGGCCCACCCCTCCGTTTCGTTCGAGGAGTCGTTCCCATAAGAGCGTTCTGAAGAGGCTGAACGACGTACGTTGCGCGAGCGTTCCGGAACTTCACCCCACGAGTTCGCTAGAGACGAGTCGGCGACCTATCGCGCTCTCGGATTTCGCCAGGTCGGTGTACTTCGTCCACGCGGCGGCCGTGACGACCGGGAGGGCGAACGCTGCCGCCTCGAACAGGTTTCGCCCGGTCACGAACCGCCGCGGGGCGCCGGCATGCTTCCACACACGTGACAACTACACCGCGCCGAGGAGGAACGCGTTCGGCAGGCCGGTCGTCGCCTTCTGGAGTATCGAGGTACTCGCGGCCAGCCAGAACTGCGTCGAAGCGCGAGGGTCGAACGCGCCTCGTCCCATCGGCACGAACCACGCGATCGCCTCTACGCCGAATTAGAGCGCCGCCGTCTCGATAGGGATCGTACGACCCCAGTAGAGATAGAGGGGGCTCGTGAACAACAGCATGCCGAAGACTGGGAACGCACGGTTCCCGAGCCGGAGATCGACCGCGATCCGACCGGTCGGGGAGAGGCACGCGACGATCAACGCCAAGCTCGTGAGGCGAGCGACCACCTCGAGAGGAGCCTTCGTGACCGCGACGATCCCCGCGACGATCCAATGATCGATCGGGAACTCGAACGGATCGACCAGGGCGCCCCCACGACGGGGGTGTAGTGGTCCAGTCCGTAGTGTCCGCGGAGCATCCAATCGATCGTGGTTGCGGTCTGCGACCGACGGTACCTGAACATGTCGAGCGGGAGCTGATCGCCTTATCGGGTCGCGTGGTACGCCGCGCGGACGACAGCCGCGACGGACATGGCCCGGACCGCGATTGCGTCGAATCCTACGCGCGGTGCGGGGTCGAGATTCGCGAGCCTGAAACGGTCGCCGTTCGAGATCCGGAGGCGACCGGCCGCGAGGGTCGAACGCGCGAACCAAACGCGATACGCATGCTGGACGATCGAGTCGCGGGTCGTTAGAGTCCGCGCGTTCGCGGTGGATGGAGATCGCGTCCGTCGGGCTCGATCGGACCCACGGTTCGGCCTATCGGAGAGCGATTCGATGACGTTCATCTCATACGCCCAGAACTTCGAGGACGTGATCCTCCGACGCGTCCTCGCCGATGTCGTGCACGGCTTCTACGTGGATGTCGGAGCGAACGATCCGGTCGTCGATTCGGTGACGAAGGCGTTCTACGACGCGGGATGGAACGGAATCAGCGTCGAGCCTTCCAAGGAGTGGTTCGATCGCCTCGAGGCCGCCAGACCACGAGATACGAACCTGAAAATCTGCGTGGGGGCGAGCGAAGGGGAGATCACGTTCTTCGAGATCCCCGAGACAGGGCTCTCCACGACCGATGACCTCGTCGCCGGACGACACCGCGATTCCGGCCGTATCGTTCACGAGCGCGTCGTTCGCGTGCGAAGGCTTTCCGACGTTCTCGCCGAGCACAGCGTCGACGCGATCCACTTCCTCAAGATCGATGTCGAAGGCGCAGAACGGTCCGTGCTCGAAGGGCTCGACCTCGAAGTTCATCGTCCTTGGATCGTCGTCGCCGAAGCCACCGAGCCACTCACCCAGTCCGTGACCCACGCGACCTGGGAGCCCATCCTTTTCGACGCACGATATCGCTTCGTCCTTTTCGACGGACTCAACCGCTTCTACTTGGCTGAAGAACATGCCGAACTCACTTCACGCTTCGACACCCCGCCGAACTGGTTCGACGGATTCAAGACCCACGAGGTCGTCTATCTCCGCGAGATGTTCGAAGCGACCGACTTCGCGCGAAGGACGGATCGGGACTCCATGAGCGCGCGAATCGCAGAGCTCGACGCTGCGATCGAGCGGACGACGCGCGAGTCGATTGACGCGAAGTCCTCGCTCGAACGGCGGCTGTCGGTCGAGCGTGTCAAGCGCGCTCGTCTCGCGAGCTTGCTCGATGAAGTCGAGGAGCAGCGTCGACGAGAGCACCGCCTCTTCGAACTCCTCGAGATCGTCGCGAGAGACCTGGAGAGTAGTCCGATCGAAAGGGCAGTCGGGACGCTACGAGCTCTCGACAAGGAAGTTCAGCTCGAGCAACACGCGAAGGTCGAACTCCGACGTCGGCTTCGAAAGGTGCGCCGGTACCTCGTGACGCATCCGAGCGTCAACGCGCGACTCGGAAGCGCCCAAGACTGGCTCGACCGCGCGGCCTCCAGACTGCCCGAACAGGTCACGCCGTTCGCTTCGTCCGTCGACATGGCTCTCCGAGGCGAGTCCGGGATCGAATCCGGAGAGGGAGTGCCCCTCTCGTCCGGACCGAAACGACGAATCCGCAAGCTCCGGAAGTTCCTCGCGAAGGGGACCGTCGTCGGAGAACGTCTACCGGCAGTCATCGACCTGCTCGACCGGGTGTCCCGGATGACGCCGAATCGGCGGCCACGAGGGCCACGTTCGCAGCTCTTGGAAGAGATTGCCGACCTCAAGCGATCGATCGGCTTTGGTCGACCGATCGTGCCGGCCGGTCCCACGGGCGACGGAGCCGAACGTGGCGGTCGATCGGGGGCTCCGCATGTCCTCGTGCTCAGCACGTATCCGTGCGTGCGGCCGAGGCACGGGGGACAGATCCGGCTCAGAGGGATCGTCAGCGCGTACTCCGACGCCGGATTCTCGGTCACGCCGCTTGCGGTGTTCCAGGAAGAAGTCTACGCGTCGACCGACGTCGGGACACGGGACGTCGCGTTCCCCGAGGAGAGCCGATTCCGTGCGACCGACGGGCGTATCGTCCCCGCGACGGTTGACCTCGCGACCGGGCGCTTCGCCGCGTCGGATGTAGGGGCATACCCGGCGATCGCCGCGAGAATCGAAAACCGGTTCGAAGTGATCCATGTAGAACAGCCGTGGCTGTTCCCTCTCGTGTCGCGGCTCGTGTCGGAGCATGCGCCATGCAGGGGCGCACGCGTCGTGTACGGTTCACAGAACATCGAGGTCGACCTCAAGCGCTCGATCTTCGCGACGTTGGGCGTCGATGCGCTAGACGTACTCGACGACATCGCGGAGCTCGAGCGCGATGCTGTCGTCTCAGCCGACCTCTCCCTCGCGGTCACCCAGGCCGATCTTTCGAGGCTCGAATCGCTCGGTGCGCGAAGGGTAGTTCTCGCTCCGAACGGAATCTCTCCGTGGCACGCGCGCGAGTCCGCGCTCGAGCATTGGCGCGAACGGCTTCCCGACGCTCCTTTCGCTCTCTACGTCGCGAGCGCGCACCCGCCGAACTTCGATGGGTTCATCGCGTCGGTCGGTGACTCGCTCGCATGCATCCCTCCGAACACGAAGCTGGTCATAGCAGGAGGCGTCGGACCGCACCTAGAAGACATCCTCGGATCGACGCGCTGGAGCGCCATCAACAGGTCCAGACTCTTGGTTCTCGGCGTCCTCGACGAGGTCGACCTCGTCGCGGTGAAGTCGCTCGCCCATGTGTTCGTCCTACCGATCCTCGATGGCGGCGGATCGAACATCAAGACGGCGGAGGCGATCTATTCCAAGAAGCACGTCGTCGCGACGCGCGCGAGCCTGCGAGGATTCGAAGGGTTCGTCGAAGCGGCCGGAATCCGTGTCGTCGACTCTGCCGCCGAGTTTCAGTCCGCGCTCCGCGACGCGCTCTGCTCACCGCTCCCGGAAATTTCCGATCGAGACAACGAAGTGCGCGAAGAATTGACATGGGAGAGATCTCTCGAACGCATCGCCGCCGAAGTGATCGCACTCCTCGCGAAGGAGTCGACGGCGTCATGAGTATCTGGTTGGACGTCACGACCATTCTGAATTGGCATCGTCCCGCAGTCGGCATCGTCCGCGTGGAATCCGAGTGCGCGCGGCACTTTCTCGACTCCGTCCGCGAAGACGTTCGATTCTGCGTCTTTCGCGACGAACCGCGATCGTACTCGGAAGTCGCGCCGAGGTACGTTCGGGCAGCGCTCCAGAGGATAGGCAAGAACGAGGCGTCGTCAGGCGACTTGGTCGACGAGTTGGGTGATCCGGCGCCACGCTTCGTCTCGAACGGCGAGGAGATCTTCCGTGAAGGCGACGTCTACGTTTCGATGGGACTCGATTGGGACCAGAAGTACGCCAAGTACATCTATCAGCTCAAGAAGCGAATCGGATTCAAGGTCGTGATGTTCTGCTACGACATCATTCCGGTCAAACTCCCGCACCTCTGCGTCGGAGATGTTGCTTCACGATTCGCGGAGTACTTCTCGGACGTTGCATGGACTTCGGACGAGGTCGTATGCATCTCGGAGTGCTCTAGGAACGATCTGCGCGATCTCTTGAACACCGTCGGGGCACCCGTTCCGAATCTCTCCGTCGTACGACTCGGAACCGAGATCGGCGTCGATTCGGAGGCATCGATCGGGGCGTCGGTTCGAGCGATTCTCGACCGACGCTTTCTACTCTTCGTTTCGACGATCGAACGTCGCAAGAACCACGAGACGATCTACCGAGCGTATACTCGACTCGTGGACCGAGGTCGTCACGACCTTCCGCTCCTCGTCTTCGTTGGAATGCCGGGATGGGGGGTCGGGGATCTCCTCTCCGATCTCGAGTTCGATCCTCGAACGAAGGGTGTAGTCCTCCAACTCAATCACGTGTCCGATGCCGAACTCGGAGCGCTGTACCGACGCTCTCTGTTTACGGTCTATCCGTCGCTCTACGAGGGCTGGGGTCTTCCGGTCGCGGAAAGTCTGGCGAACGGAAAGTTCTGTTTGGCGTCAGGAGCAGCGTCGATCCCTGAAGTCGGTGGGGACCTGATCGAGTACGTAGATCCGTGGGACGTTCCGGAATGGGCCGACCGTCTAGAGTATTGGATCGATCATCCGACCGAGCTCGCCGTCCGCGAAGCGAAAATTCGGAACGAACACCATGCACCTAGCTGGCGTGGAACAGCGTCATTTGTCCTCGACGCGTGTCGCAGGCTGATGGTGACCGAGTAGTGTTCTGTTCCCGCGAAGTCGAGACACTCGCCATCGCGGGAAATCGGGTGTGATGCGACGATGCAGGCTATGCGACGACACGGACTTCAGTCGAGCATCCACGCGATCGTCGACTCGAATGCGACGCGCTCGTTCAAACCGATCGCCGCGTCGAGTCGTGACGTATCCGCCGCTAGTCGCGCGATGTCGTTCGAACGGACGAACGCAGGATTCACCCGAATCTCGATGCGATGTCCGGCGAACTCCTCAAGCTTCGCGACGATCGAACGTAGCGAAATCGATCGACCTGATCCGACGTTGACTGTCATACCGATCGCGGAACCCGACTCCACGAGCTTTGCGTAGATCCGCGCGACGTCCCGGACGTCCGAGAAGTCCCGCTCGATGTCCACGTTCCCCAGTTCGATCACCGGATCGCGTCGCCGGAAATGCGCGACGATCTTCGGGACGAGGAACCTCTCTGTCTGTCCGACGCCGGTGTAGTTGAAGGGCCGCGTGATCACGATCGGGAGTCGATCCGAGTAGGTCCGCGCCATGTGCTCCATCGCGAGCTTGCTCGTCGCGTAGTGGTTCACCGGCGCGGGCGGATACGACTCGGGGACGAGCTCGACGGTCGGGTTGCCGTAGACGTTCGCCGAGCTCGCGAGGAGCACCGACGACGGCTTCGCCTTCGCGGTGGCGAGCGCGTCGAGGAGGTTCAGCGTCCCGAAGAGGTTGACCCGGTAGATCTCGAATGCGTCCGCGTGAGGCACGAACGTGATCGCACCGAGATGCAGGACGATCGATGGGGACAGCGCGTGGACGAACGCGGTGAGCGCCGGGGCGTCGCAGAGGTCGACGACGTGGTCCTCGGCGTTCGGAGTCGCGTGGTGGGCGAGGCCCACGACGCGATAGCCCCGCGACTCGAGCTCCGCCCGCACGTAGGCGCCGGTGAAGCCGGAGATCCCGGTGACGAGGGCGATCTTCGGGCTAGAAGGACCAGCCACTCTCGACTCGCTTCAGGTCGGCGTCGACCATCATCTGGCAGAGCTCTTCGAGCTTCGTCGTCGGCGTCCATCCGAGCTTGGCGGTGGCCTTCGCGGGGTCGCCGATGAGCAGCTCGACCTCGGCAGGACGGTAGAACTTCGGATTGACGCGGACGATCGTCTTGCCGGTCTTCGTGTCCACGCCGCGCTCGGAATCGCCGCTTCCTTCCCAGGCGACCGACATCCCTGCGGCCGCGAGCGCGAGCTCGATGAACGAACGCACCCGGACCGTCCGGTTCGTGGCGAGGACGTAGGTATCGGGTTCGTCGGCCTGGAGCATCCGCCACATGCCGTCGACGTAGTCCTTCGCGAAGCCCCAATCGCGCTCGGCGTCCAGGTTGCCGAGCTCGAGACAGTCGAGCTTACCGAGCCGGATGCGGGCGACTCCGTCCGTGATCTTGCGGGTCACGAATTCTTTCCCGCGAAGAGGCGACTCGTGATTGAAGAGGATCCCGCTGCAGCCGAAGATCCCGTAGGACTCGCGGTAGTTCACCGTGATCCAGTGTCCGTAGAGCTTCGCCACGCCGTACGGACTACGCGGGTAGAACGGCGTCGACTCGATCTGCGGCACCGCCTGGACCTTGCCGAACATCTCCGAGGTCGACGCTTGGTAGAAGCGGATCGTCGGGTCGAGGTACCGGATCGCCTCGAGGAGGTTCAGCGGTCCGAGTGCCGTGATCTGCGCCGTGGTCATCGGCTGGTCGAAGGAGACGCCGACGAAGCTCTGGGCCGCGAGATTGTAGATCTCGCGAGGCTTCGCGTCCTTGATCAGGCGGATGCAGGAGCCGAGATCGGTGAGGTCGTTCTCGACGAGATGGAGCCGTTCGTGCTTCGCGACGCCGAGGTCCTCGAGACGCCAGAAGTTCACCGAGCTCGTCCGACGATAGGTCCCGTAGACGTCGTAGCCCTGGTCGAGCAGGAGCTTTGTCAGGTACGCGCCGTCCTGGCCCGTGATCCCGGTGATGATCGCTGACTTGGTCACGATGGAGTTCCTAGTGGAAGAAGGCGGTTCGCTCGACGCCGCGTTTCCCCGTCGGCGCCGAAATAACGGCACCGGACTAGCGCGAAGCGCTCTGCGAAACAAGGCGCGGCTCAGGCTGCGGTCATCGCCGCTCTCCGAGATTACGGGCGTGCGCGAGCACCGCTCGCGTCATGTCCCTCCAACTCGGAGCTCGGTACGTCGTGCGGATCCGTGACTCTCGGCGCGCGAGCTCGGCGGGATGATCCAGGAAATAGGCGATTCGATCGGCCCACGTCGGCACGTCCCACGGGGCGACGTACTCGATCAGATCGCCGGCGACCTCCGGGATCGCTCCGGCACTCGAGGCGAGGCAGAACTTGCCGTGCGCCAGGCTCTCCGCGACCGGGAGTCCCCACCCTTCGTAGAGCGAGGGGAACACGGTGAAGCGGCATCCGCGGTAGAGGCGGACGAGGTCCGCGTCGGACACGCGATCGAGCACGCGGACGTACGGCTTGGTCCGGGGATCGAGCGACAAGTCGGAGAAGAGGTCGTCGACGCCCCAGCCCTTCATGCCGACGAAGACCAGGAGCGGAAGGTCGCGTCGTCCGCGGTCGATCAGCTCGACGTACGCCCGGTAGAGCGACTCGTGGTTCTTCCGCCGCTCGATCGTCGACACGTAGAGCAGGAACGGACGCGCGAGGACGCTCGCGACCTCCGGCGCCGGCTCCTGCGATGCGTCGGTGCCGACCTCCGTGCCGAGTTCGAAGGTCTCGAGCCGCGGCACCCGAAGGCCGTGTTCCTCGAGATACGAACGAAGATCGTCCTTCGTGCGTCGCGAGATGCAGAGGACGAGATCTGCGACCTGTGACATCCGTGCGAGGTAGTCGCCGAATCGATCCGCGACCGCCGACCACGTCAGATGAGGCATCCGGACCGGGATCGTGTCGTACGCGACCATCACGACCGAGAATCCGACGCGTCGCTTCAGTGCGTCGAGGCCGACGAGGTCCTTGTCGAGGAAGTCGAGTCCCATCGACACGTACACGTCGCCGCGAGAGAAGATCGGATCGTCCATCGAGAACGGGGCCGACGTCGGGACTCCGCCCGCGTCGCCGCGCACGAGCCCGACCCCGGTCGGTCTCAGTGAGCGACGAGCGAACGCCCGGACGCGCCGCGCCCATGGCGGGAGACGAGAGACCGGGGGCGCTCGTCCCGGACTCGCGTCGGCTTCGCGTCCTGCGGCATCCTGGCGCGTGATCGCGCGGAGATGCGCGTCGAGGTCCGACGTCGCGACCGTCTCGTAGCGTCCGCTCGCGGATTCGAAGCGGCAGAAACGAACGTCGTCTTCGGTGCTCGACAGGAGAGTACGCGCGCACTCCGACTCGACGCGGATGATCCCGACGGCGGGACGGGTCCAGGCGAGCGTCGCGGTCACGTCGAGCCAGAGGGTCATCGTCGTCTGGTCGTCTTCCTCGTCGCGGCTTCGTCGATCAACGACTTCAACGACGTACGTGCGCTCTCGGAGGAGAAACGTTCGAGGACGAAGCGTCGTCCGGCGTCGGACATCCGATCCCAGGCGAGCGCGTCCAGGTGGAGCGAGACGATCGCGCGTGCCATCGACGCGGCGTCGTCGGCGATCACGACCTCGACGCCGTCGGTGAAGCCCATTCCTTCGGCGGCGATCGCGGTGCAGACGACCGGGACCCCGAACGCGAGGCTCGTGGCGATCTTGCCTTTGTATCCGGCGCCGAAGCGCAAGGGAGCGACGGTCATGACGCACGCATCCATGAGCGGGTCGAGATCGGGGACGAACCCGACGACATCGATCGGGCCTCCGTGGAGCGCGGAGACTGCGGGGGTCATGTCACTCCCCACGATCCGGAACACCGCCTCGGGGAGTTCGCGTCGGACGAGGGGAAGCACCTCGCGAGCGAACCAGAGGACGGCGTCCACGTTCGGCTCGTGCGAATAGCTCCCGATGAAGACGATCCCGTCGCGACCTGCGCGGCCGCGGTGCCGGGGGCGCGGATCGGTGACACACGGCACGGTGCCGACGAGCGCGTCCGGGAGCGCGTCCGCGAGCAAGCGGCGTTCGGCGTCGCTGTGGACGATCGTCGCATCGCACCGGGCGATCGTATCGAGCTCGATGACGCGTGTAGCGTCGGCGGTCCGTGCGAGCTCGGCGGATCCGAGCAGCTCGGCGCGCCTCCGTTCACGGAGGAAATGGAGGTCGACCGTTTCGAAGACGATGAGGGCGTCGGGGGCGCTCGCGCGGACCACATCGACGACGTCGCGCGCGACGTCGAGTCGCGAGATCACGACGAGCTCGAAGCGATGCCCGAATTCGCGGACGAAGCGGAGCGGATCGACCACGACGCGTTCGTCGAGACTCGCGAAGCCGTGCGCGACGAGTTCGTCGACGTAGCGATCGTCGTCCGATCCGAGCATCGGGAGGAACGAAACCGCGAACCCGAGCGTCGTCAGCGCGTGCATGTTGGCGAGCGTCAGGAGCGACCCGGCGTCCTTGTCCGCGCGAGGCGTCGTCAGATCGAGGTAGAGCGCGCGGTTCGAGTGCGACGCCATCGACGCCGACCACGCATCGAGACGGGCCTGCCGCTCATCGTCGGTGGGCGTCGATGCCGGGGTCGCGGCCGCCCGCTCCACGTCGCTCCCGTACAGCGCCAGGTGGACGAGCGGATTCATCCCGCTCGTCCGGAGCTCCGGATGAGCCCGCGTGTATCCCTCGGCATCGAAGCGGCGACTCGGACGGCGACCCTCCTTCCAGCCCTCGCGCACGAAGTGGGCGAGGGGGTTCCTCGACGAGGTGGCGATGTCCGGGTTCGCGCGGAGGTAGTACGCGGTATCGAACCAAGGGCAGGGGCGCCGGCCTTCGCGCGCCCCGATCCGCACGAAGTGCTCGAGCGGCAGCAGGCCGGTCGCACGCACGTCGTCGTAGGTCGTCGCGTAGAAGTCGGGATCGAATAGGGGATGGGGATGCAGCCCCGCGTTCGCACCGATCGCGACGTAGTGCAGGACGGGGTCGATCCCGGACGTCGGGAACCCTGCTGCTCTCGCGCGGGACTCGTAGTCGACCGCGTCGATGAGTCGACTCGACCTCAAGACACGAATCGTGGATCGACGTCGGAGCGAGGTAAATGCATGCCGAGCGGTCCCGAACGTGCGCTTCCAGTTCCGGCCGAACTTCCGGCCGGCGCGGCTCCAGCGCTTGATCCTCGGGTTTCGAAGCTGGAGCAGTTCGAGCTCGAGAGAACTCCAGATCGCCGGATCGAAGACGTGACGCTCCAGGAGATACCGTTCGAGCCATTCGAGGAACGTCTTCCGGAAGCCCAGCGCTCGGGTCGTCGTGCCCTCGTTCGCGCAGAGCGATGCCGGATGCTGTCGGTACTTCTCGAGGCACTCGCTCGAGACGAAGACCGGCGCCGCGAGCGCGACCTTGCAGAAGAACACTTGGTCGTCGTAGTAGCTCCGGAAGGACGCGTCGAAGCCGCCGACGCGATCGACGAGCGCGCGTCGAACGAGGATCGTCGTCGGGCACGGAACGGTCAGTCCGTCCTTCAGGTAGTGCCGGACGAGCTCAGGCGGCATCGCGACCGAGTCCGGGGGGACGCCGAAGTGGTCCCACGTCCAGTCGCGGGCGACGTCCTCGGGACGCCCGGTCCAGCCGTGCCAGTAGACGTGGGCCCCGTAGATCGTGCCGCACTCCGGGTGCGCCTCGAGGAGGGCGATCTGTCGCTCGAGCTTGGTGGGGAGGTAGACGTCGTCCGCGTCGAGGAACGCGATGAACTCACCGCGTGCCTCGCGGATACCGACGTTCCGCGACGCGCTCGTGCCGAGGTTCGCGTGTCCGGGGTGGTCGACGTAGCGGATTCGGTCCGGAAAGCGTGCCGCGTAGCCCTTCGCGATCGCCGTCGCGCGATCGGTCGATCCGTCGTCGACGAGGATGTGCTCGACCGCGTCGCAGGTCTGCGCGAGCACGCTCTCGATCGCCTCGGCGATGAAGTCGCCGCCGTCGAGGAAGTTCGTGATCACGGACACGATCGGTCGCGCGTGGCCCTGGGACATCCGTCCGGAACCTAGCCGACGGGGCAGACTCGCGCCGCCGCCAGCGTGCGGCTAGGATGCTGCGAGGCGTCGACGTGAGCGAACGTGTCCTGGTCATCGGTGGCGGTGGGTTCCTCGGCCGCCACATCACGCGGCAGCTC
>Ga0075163_10005222_pt1 | contig 17366 bp, 14 predicted proteins | sample JI1023141ADNA_FD_71478 | JGI IMG/M metagenome (GOLD analysis project Ga0075163, IMG submission 71478) | Wastewater effluent complex algal communities from Wisconsin, to seasonally profile nutrient transformation and Carbon sequestration -... | ecosystem: Engineered > WWTP > Effluent > Algae...
AAATACCAAACCAGAGTTTTGCATGAAGCCTTACTGGAGCCCAAATCTTAATCGCTGAGTAGGCCTGGTGCGTGTCCGCGCGCACAGAACGAAAACCTAACCAGCCTTCTCGTTTTAAAACCTTAAACCAAACAGCACGCGCACCCATTTTATTCGTTTGATAATCTCATACGAAAGCAAACATCCGCCAAGGGTAAACAACAGTACCAATACAAACTGAAGTTGCACCGGAATGGCTAACGGAAAAATCAGAGCCGAGCCGAGGAACAGAAAAAACATGTGCAGAATATAAACCGGATAGGCAGCCGGGCTCAGGTAACGCAAAACTTTTCCGGTGCAATTTAGATGTTTATGCCCAAAAGCAAGTACACTAAAAATCCACGCCTGCGATTCTGTTACCAGCAGATAACCGGGCGCATTAATTCCCAGATAATTGATACGCCAGACAAACAAACCTGAGGCAGTTATTAAAAACAGCCACCGCCATGTTACCAGCATCTGCCAAAAGGCAGAACCACTTAACACAAAACAAAACCCGAATAGAAATGCGAGTAGTCCAAGAAAGAAACCGTGCCACGTCATGGCATACAACTCGTAAGGTATGGGCTTAATAATCATAACCTCGGCAATAAATGCAGTTACTACTATCAGCAATCCCAACGGGGTGCTGAAAATACTTTTGATTAGTTGAACCACTTTTCCAGTCTCATTCTTTTTCAGGTAGAACAAGATGGGCGACAATACTAACACATAGACAAAGATGTTGGCGAGAAACCACAAATGGCCAGGATCGAAAACATAAAGCAGCTCCATCTTGTAATAATAGCGCCACACCAAAATGTGCAGCGGCACAATCGCGAACATGCCAAACACAAAAGGCAACCAGATGCGCATGGTGCGTTCGGTTATCAATTGTTTCCAGGTGCGTTGCTGCATAGCGAAATACACACCCATTCCCGATACAAAAAACAAAAGCGGTATGCGCCATACGTTTAACATGGCCATGGGTGTCCACAGCGCGGTCCACGATTTTGGTGCAGCTATAAATCCAATCATAGTTCCCCACGATTGAAAGCCAATAGCTATATGGTAAATCAAAAGAAGGCCGATGGCAATTACGCGGAGCCAATCAATATCGTAGCGTCTCATGAGGTAGTATTGAGTAGTTAGTATTTAGTAGCGAGATGGTGTTTGCCTAAGTATTGAGATTGAGACTCACGGTCTACTATCTCAATACTCACTACTATTTCAGCATCTCGGCAATCTCGGGCCGTGTTTTTTCGATGTATGCATAATCCAGTTTAAGTCCCATCGGGCCGAGTACATTGCCCATCATGTCATATGCATCTTTCATTTGGGCAAAGGGCAGCGCAACATTATCGTACGCAGTAGCTTCATATTTATTCTTAATTGTTCTATCGACATTCTTTTCCAACAATAGTTGCACGATTTCCGGGCGACAAAAGAAAGCCGCAGTATGTAATGCGGTTGATCCGTCCCCATTCTGAAAATTAAGATCAACACCGGCATTAATTAAGACTTTAGCCATTTCAGTTTTGCCAAAAACAGCTGCACTTATTAGAGGGCTTGAACCACCGAACGGATCGCGCACATTCAAATCGCTGCCTGCATCAATGTGTTGTTTTACCGCGTCCATATTGTCGGTAATTACCGCGGTGTGCAGATCAACATCCGGAGCTTTTACTGAACTTTCATTTTTGGCAGTTTCTTTTCCGGTGCAGGCGGCTATAAGAAATACGATAACGGCCAGTAAGGATGCATTTTGAGTTTTCATAAGGTTTGATTGAGTTTAAATTTTTTTGTTTTTCTATGCTGCAAATGAACGGCAACCGACTTGGGGCAACTAAATAATGGCGCGCACAAAACCGTCAATTTTGCAGAATTAAGCATAAAAATTCGCGCATCGATATAAATTTTGAAGCACCAACTTACTTTCTGCTTTTAAAAACCACCAGACTAAAGTTGGTGGAGGCTAATCAGTCTCAACCAGTTTTTTGTTATTTCGCCTTTCGATCTAAAACTGCACATGCCCGAATTATCGCCAACCGATGCGGAATTTCTGAATCAGCTAACGGCAACCATAGAACAGAATCTTGCCAACGAGCAGTTTGGTGTTTCTGAATTGGCCGATGCGCTGAACATGAGTCGCTCAAATCTGCTGCGCAAGGTGAAGAAGGCAACTAATCTTTCGGTAAGCCAGCTTATCAACCAGCAGCGGTTGCAACAGGGTATGGATTTATTGCGCAAAGGTTCAGGCAATGTATCGGAAGTGGGGCACCGTGTTGGGTTTAGCAGCACTTCGTATTTTATAAAATGCTTTCGCGAATACTATGGCTATCCGCCAGGCGAAGTAGGTAAGCGGTCGCAAGAAACAGAACCGATTCCCGTTGCACTTCCACCAACGCAGGAGAGCAATAAGAAATTTATTTTTATTGCATTAGCAGGTTTGCTTGTTGCTGCGATAGGTTGGTTTGCTTATTCGTACTGGCCGACTAAAGAAGAGTTAGTTGTTGAAAAATCAATTGCTGTTTTACCATTTAAAAACGATAGCAACGACAGCACTAATGTGTATCTTATCAACGGCCTGATGGAATCCACCCTTAACAATCTTCAAAAGATAAAAGACCTGCGGGTAATCAGTCGCACTTCGGTAGAGAAGTATCGCAACAATGCCAAAACAATTCCGGAGATGGCCAGCGAGCTGAACGTAACGTATTTTGTAGAAGGCAGCGGCCAGAAAATTGGTGACCGCATTGTGCTAACCATACAATTAATTGAAGGAACAACCGACAGGCATTTATGGAGCCGGCAATACAGGCGCGAGACCAAAGACATCTTTGCGCTGCAACAGGAAATCGCTAACGATATAGCGGGCGAAATAAAAGCGATTATTACTCCCGATGAAAAAAATCGTATTCAGAAAATTCCCACCCAAAACCTGGAAGCATACGATTTATTTTTAAAAGGTGTTGATCTGCTAAAATCTGGAGGCGATGAAAACCTGAAACAATCACTTGTTTTATTTGATGAGGCGATTTCTAAAGACAACACCTTTGCGTTGGCCTATGCGTGCGCAGGCATGGCCTGTTATTATTTAGACATGTTTCAAGCTGAAAAAATGTATGTTGATAAGCTTGGTGCTTATGCGGATAAGGCCGTGCTGCATGACTCCAGATTAGCCGAGAGTTTAATGACGAAGGGAATGTACTACCTCACTAGAAAAGAATATAAAGAAGCATTACCCTTTTTGGAGCGGGCGTTAGAATACAATCCTAACTCAGCAGAAGTTCTGGGGCTGCTGACAGATTTTTATTACATGTATCTACCTAATACAGGCAAGTATCTGGAGTATGCATTAAAGGGCTTAAAGCTAAATTCAAATTCGGGCGACTCTGTTTCGATCAGTTATTTTCATTTGCGTTTGGGGAATGCACTTATCCAATCTGGATTTGTGGATCAATCACTTGAACACATTGATAAATCGTTGGAGTATAATCCTGAAAATGCTTTCTCGCGTTATGTGCGCGCGTTTGTTTTATATGCGAAAGATGGCGACCTGAGAAAGACGCGCTTACTTTTACAGACCGAGTTTAAAAGAGATACTAACCGCGTTGACATTTTACAAGACATTGGCAAAGTGAGTTATTATTTACAGGAGTATGACACAGCCTACAAATACTATAAACGATTTAACTATCACCGCGAAAAAAGAAAGCTTGATGCCTTTGAATACGAAAACCTGGTGATAGGCCGCGTGTACGAATTGGCTGGTGAAACCGAAAAAGCAAATGCATTTTATGAACGATACCGGCAGTATCTGGAGCGGGATCAAACTGCATATAAAAACATTGGCTGGGCCGTTTATTATTGCCAGCTGAATGATAGCACCAAAGCCCTTGAACACATGCGGCTCTTCACCCAGGAAGACAACATTCAGTACTGGTTAATTTTGTTTATGGATAAAGGCCCCGAGCTCACTGAAACAGAAGCCTCGCCCGAGTTTAAAGCATTGTTAAAAGAAGTAGAACGTAAGTTCTGGGCTAATCATGAAAAACTGAAATTGAAGTTGGAAGAGCAGGGGTTGTTGTAGGAGGCAATGACTTGGTTCTTGCCGGATTTAATCTTTAATCATTTTAATATTTCTAAAATGGATTCATTCATCAATGTGACGGTCTCAGCTTACGCCAAGCTTAACTTAGATTTGCTTCCTTTTGATGAGGGAAACGAAATGGAAACATATCTAAAGACCTGCTTTGATAAGCATAAGTTGTCAACTCAATTGAAAGTGTCCAGAATACGAGAAGGTTCCTTTCTAGAATTCAATTTCCTCATTACGGAAAAGTATAAATCAACTTGCGAATACTGGGCTTTGCAGGCCACAGATGAACATACTTTGATTATCTGTATAAATTCAATCGACCTCAATTATTTAAGTAACGGACTTGAAAGAATATGGGAAGACCATTCTCTGAACATGGAGAAAATACCCTTCGGTAAGAATAAATCAAACTGGGCCTTTACATTTTCGATTTTTAAAAACAAGACCCTTGACAATGATAATGTCGATTCGATTTTTCAGAAATTAGCACTCTCAATAGATGACTTTGGGGATAAGTTTGTAACGAATAATAGTTTCGAAGGATGGTGTAACTGGAATGGTGGGTTTATTTTGCTTAAAAAAGAGATTAACCTCTTTAAGTTATTCTATTGTTTGTTCATTCAATTTGCCAAATGGGAGATTACGGAAATTACATATCGGGAAGCTATAGCAACTATGAGCAAACTGTTGAAAGGTATCGAGAAGGAAGTACTTGCTGGTGAAGAGAAACTTCTTGAGCTTTACTCAAAGCAGATATATTTTAATACCGTTATGGAGAAAGCCCTCGTCTCCTACGATCAGGAAGATATCTCCTTACATGAGTTAATGGAAAAAGGCTGGGAATTTACCAAGTTGAAGACAAACTCGTCTGAGCTATTTGTTGACATAAACAAAGTCGTTTCACTCTCAAACGGAATTGAACTTAAAAAGACTTCTGCTAAGACTAACGTGTTCCTAACCTATATAGGTATAATTGGTTTTAGTGGTACAGTCGCGGGTATAATTTCTACCATTGATTTCTCGAATTCAATTCTTTCAAGTGCGGTTATTCGTTTTTCAATCATTTTCGTTTCGACATTCATGCTTCTTTTCTTATTCAATAAGTTCAAGAAGATCGGTTAAAATCATTTGAATGTAAGCGGGTGATGAGCGAGAATCTCTCCACGGTTTCGGTGCGATTGGCGGAAAGGGTACAAAAAGTTGATTCAAGCCTCTCTAAAAACCTCCCCAAACTCCTTACTCAACTTTTCTCTTGAATACTTCTCTTCACCCAACTTACGCGAAGCAGTTTGCGCGCTCTCCAGCAATCCACCTTCATATAAATAGGCAGAAAGTTTTTTCACAAACTCCATAGGGTGTTGCGGGTTGTAATAAAAACCACATTGAGTTGCTTCAATCTCTTGCTTTATCCAACCGCCAAAATTGATGATGATAAGTTTGCCCGCGGCCAGGCCATCAAAAAATTTATTGGGGGAGCCCGTTTCTAAAATCGGCACTTGCTTAAAACTGATAAACGCAGCATCGGTAATGTTCAGTAACTCTTTTACACCATCACGATTTCTGAAATCCAGAAAAGTGAGGTTAACCAAACCAAGAGTTTGTACGTGATTTTTTAATCGATCTAACTCAGCGCCATCGCCACACATAAAAAAATGTACGGGCAGTTGTGCTTTGCGCGATGCATTTACACATTCCAAAAAAGAATCTAAACCATTGGCCACACCAATGGCACCAATGTATGAAACAACCAGTTTGCCTTGTACGCCAAACTTGTTTTCGAGCGCGGGATCTTTTACTTCAGGGTGATAAAAATCACAGTCGGCCATGTTGGGAATAAGATGTACTGTTTTACCGGGCACTTTCTTTTCGATGGCGGATTTTATAGCTGGCGATAACGCCACCACCGCGTGGGCTGATTTATAAATTCTTTTCTCCAATGCATAAAGCGCTTGGGCAAATACAAAGTTGTTGATAAACCCAAGTTGAATCGGAGCCTCGGGCCATAAATCACCTACTTCAAAAATGTAGCGGATTTTATACCGCATCTTTATCCAAATCGCGGCAAGCCCAACGGTAAGCGGAACAGAAATGGCATAACAATAATCTACATCGCGAAACTGACCCGCAAGTTTAACCGCCCAGTTTACATATTTCATAAACGCGTTACTCCGGGCAATAAAACCAAAACGATTATCGTAAGCTACCGGTAAATAATGAACTTCAATATTCTCAATGATTTCTTTGCGGTAAGTCTTTTCATTATGCGCTGCAATTACAGTTACCTGAATTCCTTTCGCGACAAGCGCGGTGGCGAGATAATACGAACGAATAGCACCGCCTTTTTCGGGGGTATTAAAATGCTGATGTAGGAGTAACACTTTCACGCTGCAAAGAAATATAAAACCTTTGCGTCTTAATGTCTTTGCGTAAAATTATTGCTCTTCATCACAATCTTCCCAACACTCTTTGCAAGGCTGCTTCACTTCTTTGTAAATCGATTTCTGGCTGGCATGTATAAACCGCGAAGGCGCTTCAGCATCTTCCCATAGCCACCATTCGGTATAACCGGCTTGGTCAATTCTAAGCTGATAGGTATTTACTGCGTACGAATCGTTAACAGCAAGAGTAAGTTTGTCACCATCAACTGCCCGGTTCTCAATCTTGCCGGCTGTAGCATCCTGGCCCCAGCCAATCACAATCGAATCGCCCTTCAGTTGAATAAAAGTGTTGTCTGCATCGCAAGGGTAGTACAATACCCATTCGCCATCTACTTCGGTAATCATGTGCCACTCGCCCTCCAACTCATTGGCAGATAGATTTGCTGGCTTTGAGTCAGCCTGTTCAGTTGTGGTTTCTGTTGTTTTAGGATTACAGGCCGAGGCTATGAGGCAAATAAAAAGAGAGATTACTAGTCGCATTAAAATTTATTTGAGTGCAGCAATTTACCAGTTTTTATTTTCCCTATTTTCGGCAAGTCAATTTCTATACTATGAAAAAAATTCTTTTTGTAATGCTCAGTTTACTTGCCTTTTCAGTGCAAGCCCAGCAATCCATTTTTAATGGCAAAGATTTAACCGGTTGGAAAATTTATGGTACCGAAAAATGGTATGTAGATAAAGGTGAGCTGGTTTGCGAAAGTGGGCCCGATAAACAATACGGCTATTTTGCCACCGAAAAAGAATACAAAGATTTTGAGCTTACGCTGGAGTTTAAGCAAGAGAGCAACGGCAACAGTGGCGTATTTTTTCACAGCCAGATTGAAGGCACAACTGTAAGTGGTTGGCAGGCGGAAGTGGCACCACTCAATAGCCACAGTGGTGGCATTTACGAATCGTATGGTCGAGGCTGGTTGATTAAACCCACTGCCGAAAAAGAAAAAGCATTGAAAGAAGGTGAGTGGAACAAAATGAAAATTGTAGTGAAGGGGAATACAGTAACAACGTGGCTGAACGGTGAAGAGATGATTACTCTTACTGATGAAAAGATTGGTTCACGCACCGGCAAAATTGCCTTGCAGATTCACGATGGTGGTGGTGTGAAAGTGAGATGGAAGAATATTTTTATTACGGAGTTTTAAATTCCGCCACTAAGTCTTAAAGCCACTAACGAAAGAAGTGATACTATATATTATAGCTTAGTGACTTGGTGCCTTTGTGGCGAATACACTCAATCATCCCCAAACTTCACTTTATACTTTTTAATTGTTCGGCCGATAAGTATACCGCCAAATACACCGGGCAGCACCCAAAGCACCCATTGAAATTGTGGCAGATGAATATTCACCACTACAAAAGCGGTAACAGCCGAAATGTAACTGCCACCCATGCTGCTAATGTGCCCGTACCACCAGTGCATCTTTTCTTTTGGTGGTTTGATAAAGCTCTTCACATCGTGAAATAAAAAGTTAGACCCGATTAATCCGAAAGCAATACCCACAATGCCCATGGTGCTTCCTTTCATCAACGCCCATGTTCCCCAACCAATCAACGCCACAATAAATAACCCCGACACTACCGCAAACGCCCAATCTAATGTGGCTGCCTTCTGGCCGGTGTGCAATTTCTTTTGCGATAAAATTCTGTATCCGCGCACGGTCATATAATAACTGAAGAAGGCAACCATAAGCAAAAAATCGCGACCGTGACCAATGGCTGTAAACAAGGCACCCACAAACACGGCCGTCATTCCCCAGAAATAAATTTTGCCAAACCAGCGATGTGGTTTACTGCCTTTGGCTGTAAACATGGCCCCCAGACCGGTAAGTAAAGCTATGGTGCCACCAGCAATGTGCAGCACCAACATGTATAAAAGTAGTTTCTCGGTATTCATGCTGCCAAGGTAGGCGCGTGATGCGGCAACGAGGAATAAAAGCTACTGAACTGTTAAATCGCTGCGATGGATTGTAATAAAAAAGACCTCCTTGCGGGAGGTCTTTGCAGATGTTTCAAAATCAGGCTTGTTCCTGCAAACCGCGGGCGTAGTTCAAAATGTTTTGAATGCTTGCCGCAGAAGGTTCCAGTTTTGTCTGGTTCAATTGCTTGTGTGTGGCATTCAACTCTTTGTACTGAGCTTGCAGTTCGCTATCGCAGAGAAGGGCTTTGTTAATCTCCCTCGTCTCCTCTTCCGAGGTCTCGCGGTATATAAACCTGATCAGATCGTTTTGGGTAAAAGTCTTTGTCATAGGCAATATGGTTTTTAATCATTTTCTTCCTTAAGTTGATTAACGCATACCGCATCCGTCCCAACGCTGTATTTATACTCACCCCCGTGCGATCTGCAATTTCCTGGAAACTCATCTCCAGGTAATGCCGCATAATCAAGACCTGCTTTTGTTCTTCAGGTAGTTCTTTGATCAGATCCCGAACTCTGGATTTGGTATCGCGCATCAACTGCTTAGCCTCGTACGACTCCTCCGAAAACTGCATGGAGTCGAAAACACGGCTGCCATCTTCCAGCACTACCTCGGGGTAGCGTTTGTTTCTGCGGAAGCGGTCTATCGCTAAGTTGTGGGCAATACGACTAATCCAGGGTAAAAACTTACCTTCTTCATTATATCGGCCACCTTTAATAGTATTAACCGCCTTTATAAAGGTATCCTGAAGCAAATCTTCTGCTTCATAGCGGTCTTTAACTATCATGTAAATGGCCGTATAAATACGGGACTTGTGTCTGTGAAGTAGCATCTCGAACGCCTCTTCGTTACCGGTTTGATAAAGCGAAACCAACTGGCTGTCGCTGCATCTGCTGTCAATCATCTGCTTTGCGTTTAGGTAACGTAGATGTCTCGCTCGATAGTATGTGGGTTAAATGGAATTGTTTGAGAAATGAAAAGTAGAAAGATTCTTTTAATTAGCAAAAAAAATTAAAAAAAATTTGCCTTCTAATGGGTTTCTTATGCTATTTGGCCCCGATTTAAAAACGCAATGGCAGTAGCAAAGAAACGTGTAATAAAAAGTCTGGAGAACCTGAGTGAAGACCTCCGCGACTTATTGAAAGAACAGTATCCGAATGGGTATGAAGGTAGCATTACCCGCATTACTAATGCAAAGCGGGAACCCATATTCGTTTTTCCACTCGAAACGGATGACTCGATATATCTGGTTAAAGTGCCAGCTACTAAAAACAGCGATGGTGGTTACGATGTAGAGTCCAGCGAAAGGCAGGAGTTCGATAACGATGATGACGATTTGCGCCCAAGCACTTCTTCCGACAGCGAAGCGGAGTTTGATAACAGCAATGATTTTGATGATGATGGAGAGGGCTCTGGCAAAGAGGCCAGCTACGATCCGGATTTTGATAACTGATCGAAATGAAAAATAAAGAACACCACCTGAGCAAAACGGGTGGTGTTTTTGTTTTACGTTAGTCCAACTTTGCACTCCGGGTAGGACAAGCCTTCACGATTTTTTACTTTTGCCGTTTCGCATGCACGCCAACGATTCTTACTTAGACAATCTCGACCCCAAAGAGTACATCATTATTAAACGGGCACGGGTTAACAATCTCAAAAACCTGAGTGTTGCCATTCCGCGCAATAAGCTGGTGGTTGTTACCGGACTTTCGGGTTCGGGAAAATCATCATTAGCTTTTGATACTTTGTTTGCTGAAGGTCAGCGCATGTACGTAGAAAGCTTAAGTTCTTATGCGCGTCAATTTTTGGGTAGAATGGAAAAACCTGAAGTTGATTATATAAGAGGAGTTTCGCCCGCTATAGCCATTGAGCAAAAAGTAAACACCCGCAACCCACGCTCTACGGTGGGCACAACAACAGAGATTTACGATTACCTCAAATTGTTGTTTGCACGTGTTGGTAAAACCTATTCGCCAATCAGTGGCAAAGAAGTAAAACGCGATTCCGTTACCGATGTGGTTGACTTCATCAACAAACAAAAGGAAGGCACACGCATTATGGTGGTTTGCCCGCTTAAGATTACCAAAGGCCGCAAGCTTGCCGATGAATTGAACTTGTTACTGAGCAAAGGTTTTGCTCGGGTGCTGATAAATGGCGAGGTGAAGTTTATTGAGGAGATTGCCTCACCCCGTCAGCCTGAGGCTGACACCCCTCTCCCGCGGGAGAGGGGCAGGGGTGAGGCAAAAAAGAAATCCAATTCTAAAATCGATACTGAAGAGGTCGAAATTCTCATAGACCGCGCAGCGGTAAACGCTAGCGATGAAGACTTAACCTTTCGCCTATCCGATTCGGTACAGACCGCTTTCTTTGAAGGGCTTGGCGATTGTGTACTTTATCTTGAAAATGAAAAATTTAATTTTTCCGATCGCTTTGAGTTAGATGGCATTACGTTTACCGAGCCTTCTATCAACCTGTTTAGTTTTAACAACCCGTTTGGGGCCTGCACTACCTGCGAAGGTTTTGGCAAAGTGTTGGGTATTGATGAAGATCTGGTTATTCCCGATAAATCGCTCTCAATCTATGAAGGAGCCATTGCTCCGTGGCGTGGCGAAGTGATGAGCGAATGGGCAAAGCCCTTAATTAAAAATGGAATCAAATTCGATTTTCCGATTCATCGGCCATACAGCGAGCTTACTGTAAAAGAGCGCGACTTATTATGGAAAGGCAATGAACACTTTGACGGCATTCATGATTTTTTCAAATACCTCGAATCCAAAACACATAAGATTCAATACCGTGTAATGCTTTCGCGTTACCGCGGAAGAACTACTTGCCCGGATTGCCGCGGTACGAAGTTGCGTAAAGATGCAGCCTATGTAAAAATTACCGATACGTCTATTACCGATCTGGTGTTAATGCCGATTGAGGAAACACTGGCATTTTTTAATGATCTGAAGTTACCGGCATACGAACAAAAAATTTCGGAACGCATTCTTACCGAAATAAAATCGCGGTTAGAATACATGGACAAAGTTGGTTTGGGCTACTTAACCTTAAACCGGGTAACGGCAACTTTATCGGGTGGCGAGTTTCAGCGGATTAAACTAGCTACTTCACTGGGGAGTGCGTTGGTGGGTTCTATGTACATTATGGACGAACCGAGTATTGGTTTGCATCCGCGCGATACTGCCCGCATGGTGGAGGTGTTGAAATCACTTCGCGATATGGGCAACACCGTGATTGTGGTAGAACATGAAGAAGAAATTATGCGGGCTGCCGATCAGATTATTGATATTGGTCCTGATGCCGGTTCGCATGGTGGTGAATTAATCTTTCAGGGTTCGCAGCACGAACTAAACGGTAAGGTTAAATCGCACACAGTCGATTACCTGAATGGAACTGAAAAAATTCCGGTTCCGAAACATCGCAGAAAATGGAAAGATGCGGTAATTGTTTCAGGCGCGCGCGAGAACAATCTGAAAAACCTTACGGTAAAATTTCCACTGGGTGTGCTTACGGTTGTAACCGGTGTAAGTGGTTCGGGTAAATCTACCTTGGTAAAAAAGATTTTATATCCGGCTCTGGGCCGCATGAGTGGCTCGGTGGCCGAAACACCGGGTAAGTATGATCGTCTGGAAGGCGATATCAATAAAATCACGCAAGTAGAATTTGTAGATCAGAATCCAATTGGGAAATCATCGCGCTCCAACCCCATCAGCTATGTAAAAGCGTACGATGCCATTCGGAATCTTTATGCCGATCAGCCACTGAGTAAACAACGCGGGTATAAGCCCTCGCACTTTTCGTTTAACGTAGAAGGCGGCCGTTGCGAAACCTGCGAAGGTGAAGGTGAGATTAAAGTGGAGATGCAGTTTATGGCCGACATCTTTTTGAAATGCGAAAGTTGTGGGGGCAAACGCTTTAAGCAGGAAGTGCTGGAGGTTGAACACAAAGGCAAGAACATTGCCGATATTCTGGATATGACCGTGGAAGCGGGTCTTGAATTTTTCAAAGACAAGAAACCCGTGTACGATCGCATCTTACCATTGTTTGAAGTGGGATTGGGGTATGTAAAACTCGGGCAATCGTCTAACTCTCTTTCGGGTGGCGAAGCGCAACGGGTAAAACTGGCTTCGTTCTTAGGCAAGAATAACTCAGACACAACCGGTAATATCCTTTTCATTTTTGATGAACCCACTACCGGCTTACATTTTCACGACATCTCTAAATTATTAAAGGCCATTAATGCACTGGTTGACCAGGGCCATTCGGTTATGGTGATTGAACACAATCTTGAAGTGATTAAGTGTGCCGATTGGATTATTGATCTTGGCCCCGAAGGTGGTGAGAAGCATGGTGGCAAACTGTTGTTTGAAGGCACCCCCGAAGACATGGTGAAGAAAGCCAAAGGCAGTTATACAGCTGAGTTTTTAAAGGCGAAGCTTGGCTGAAAGAATCTGGTAGTTCTGCCAGATCAGTACACACGCTTGTTGTAGTGCATTTACTTTTCTAATCTCGTAATCAAGTTTGTATTACGATGGCACTAAATCAAAATCGCATTTCTTCCATTGATGTAGCCCGAGGCCTGATCATGGTTATTATGGCGCTGGATCACACCCGCGATTATTTTCATGCCGATGCTTTTGTCTTCAATCCAACCGACATGGATAAAACGCATACTGCGTTATTCTTCACGCGCTGGATTACACACTTTTGTATGCCGGGCTTTGTACTGCTTTCCGGTTTAGCCGCAAACATTTCGCTACAACGAAAATCAAAAGCAGAACTCTCGCGCTATCTGTTTACCCGCGGCCTTTGGTTTGTAGTGCTGGAAATTACTGTATTGCGATTTGGGTACTTCTTCAATTTTTATTTTGATGTTACTATTCTAAGCGTGCTTTGGTTGTTTGGAATTTGCATGATGCTATTGGCCGCCCTCATTCATTTACCGAATCGATGGATTTTGATTTTGGGGTTGATTATTGTTGTCGGCCATAATTTGCTTCAAGGAGTTTCTATTGAGCCAACAAGTGTTGCGTTTGTACCGTGGACCATATTTATGAGCAGGGGATTTCTTCCGGTTACACCGGATGTTGCTTTTGTTGTTACCTACCCGATAATTCCATGGTTAGGAGTAATGCTGCTGGGTTATAGTATGGGCGCGTGGTACACGAATACAGATGCGACTACCAGGCAGAAATTATTAATGCGAGCGGGCATTACCAGTATAATTGCTTTTATCGCGTTGCGATTTATTAATCTCTATGGCGATCCGGCTCCGTGGGCTGCACAACAATCGGGTTGGTACACCGCGCTTTCTTTTCTCAACACCAGTAAATACCCGCCTTCGTTACTGTTTACATTAATGACAATCGGACCATTGTTAATGCTGCTGGCCTGGCTGGAAAAAGTTGAAACGAAATTGACCCACGTATTAAATACTATTGGCCGCGTACCATTGTTTTATTTTATCGTTCACTTTTATGTGATCCATGCTTTTGCATTAATCAGCACGCTGCTGCGCACGGACAAATCATTCAGTGAAATTGATTTACACTTTGCAAAATCGTTTGGTGGCATTACTCCCGAAGGCGGCTATTCGTTGGGCTGGGTTTATCTTTTCTGGATAGCAATAGTGCTGCTGATGATTCCATTATGCAATGCCTACAACCGCCTAAAATCCCAAAAGGCAGGCATATTTAGATTCTTATAAAAATCTGATTTGGAACTTTGGCGAGCAATCTGTTCATTTGCTTAACAAAATATAAGGATATAAAAACAATAAGTATATGGCTAAGGAATTTCTGGGTGAGTTTGAGGAACTGGTTTTAACACTGGTGGCCGCATTGAAGGATGATGCCTACGGTGCGGCCATAGCCGAAGAAATAGAAACCCGCATGAAGCGTGATGTAAACCTGAGTGCCGTGCATGTAACGCTTTACCGGCTGGAGGACAAAGGTTTTTTAAAATCGGGCATGGGTGGCGGCACCAACGAACGCGGTGGTCGCAGAAAACGCATTTACACCATTACCAACGCAGGCGTGGCCACGCTTAAAGCCATGAAAGAAGCACGCGTGGATTTATGGAAACTGGTACCGCAGCTAAAAATTGGTTGAGATGGAGCGTTCGTGGATCATACGATTCTTAAGATGGTTTTGCCCGACACACCTCTTGGAAGAAATAGAAGGAGACCTGCTTCAGCGATTTGAACGGGACGCTAATAAATATGGAGATAAGAAAGCTCGAACAAAACTTATAAAGAACACACTCAGATTCTTTCGGCCTGAAATCATTTTAAGAAACAAGTTTTCAAAACCAATCCTACACTATATGTTTCGAAACAATATAAAGATCGCCTTCAGAAATTTTGCAAGACAAAAGTCCTACACCTTACTTAATATTATTGGTTTATCGTTGGGGATGGCAGCAAGCCTGCTCATTCTTCAATACGTGAAATACGAACGAAGCTTCGATACATTCCATTCGCGGGCAAATGACATTTACCGCATTCAGTACAACGGCTGGCAAAACGGAAAACTAAATTACGAAAGCGCGGTTGCCGTGCCTGCAGCATCTGCTGCGTTGAAAAATAATTTTCCCGAAGTGGAGGAGTATTCACGAATGCTTCCGCTTAGTGGGGTCATTCAATATGAAAAACCAGGCGAAGAGCCCATCACCTTCCGCGAGGAGAAAGCTATGTATGCAGATACCTCCCTTTTTAAAATTTTCAATTTTAAGATTGTGCAAGGCGACCAGGCTACCTGTTTAAAGGGACTCAACAAAATCATCCTCTCTGAAAGTACGGCCCGAAAATATTTTGGTAACGAAAATCCGGTGGACAAACTCTTATTGCATAACGGAAACAGAACGGTTGAAGTAACAGGTGTTTTTGAAGACGTGCCTGAAAATTCGCATTTGAAATTTGATTTTTTGGTGTCGTATGAAACATTGAATAAACAAACCGAAGATCAATCTGCCAATTCGTGGGGCTGGTACGACTTCTATTCTTTTGTGTTGTTAAAGCCGGGCACCGATGTTGAAGCTCTTCAGGCAAAGTGGGATGCCTTTGTTCTCAAAACTCGTAAGGAAGAATGGGATAAATTCAATCGCAAACAAGATTTTCTACTCAAGCCTTTAACCAGTATTCACCTTGAATCGAAACTTTTATACGAAACCTCACCAGAAGAATTGCGAGATGGAAAGTCCGTGTATGCATTAAGTGTAATCGCACTTTTCATATTGGTTATTGCGTGGGTAAATTATGTAAACCTGGCCACAGCACGATCATTCAATCGCGCTAACGAAGTAGGTGTAAGAAAAGTGGTAGGAGCCTTTCGAGGTCAGCTGATTATACAGTTTATTACCGAGTCAATACTTCTAAACATAATCGCAGCTGTGCTGGCACTTGGTATAGTGTTCGCCTTGTGGTCTTCTTTCTCTTCCCTCACGGGTTGGAACATTCCGGTAGATTATCTTTTGCAAAAAGACTTTTGGTTGCTGGTAGTAGGATTGTTTTTATTAGGCGCGTTGCTCTCTGGTTTTTATCCCGCCATTGTGCTCTCATCGTTCAGGCCTATTGCAGTATTGAAGGGAAAAATGATGCGCTCATCTGGTGGAAATTTTTTACGAAAGAGTCTAGTGGTCTTTCAATTCGTAGCATCTGTGGTTCTCATTAGTGGCTCGCTGATTGTTTATCAGCAGTTGAATTACATGAAAACTAAAGACCTGGGTGTAAACATCGATCAAACACTGGTATTGAAAGGACCTGAGATTGCAGCTGATTCGGTATATGAGAAAAATCTTGAGGCACTCAGAACAGAAATTCTTCGCATTCCTGGTGTAAAAGGAGTTGCCGGCTCTCAGAATATTCCGGGAGTTGAGAATTATTGGACAATGGGAATTAAGCGGCTGAATGGTGGACCGAATGGCTGGAACACTGTAACGCACACTGGGTTCGATTATGAATTTGTTTCGCAATATAAAATCAACGTGATAGCAGGACGAAGCTTTGACCGAAAGTTTCCAAGCGATGCAAAGAAAGTGATGCTTAACCGTGCTGCTGCCAAAGAGCTTGAGTTTGATGATCCGGCAAAAGCGATTGGTGAAAAAATAATCAGCGGTCGCGATACAATGGAAGTTGTGGGTGTGCTCGAAGATTTTCATCAGATGTCGCTGAAGACCGCGATCATTCCGCTGGTGTGTCGTCTCAGCCCTTCTGCCAGCTCTTTCTATTCGATCAAACTGGAAACAGACAACTATAAGTCTGTTATGGAAAAAATCGCTGAGCCTTGGAATACGTTCTTCCCGGGCAATCCATTCGACTACTTTTTCCTTGACCAACATTTTAACAAACAATATTCACGTGACGATCGCTTCGGAGAAGTGTTCACCATCTTTACGGGGCTTGCCATTTTCATTGCCTCATTGGGATTAGTTGGACTTGCTTCGTTTATGACCGTTCAACGCACACGCGAGATCGGTATTCGAAAAGTACTCGGATCAACAGAAACGGGTATTGTGGTATTGCTTTCGAAAGGATTTATGCAACCAGTGCTAGTAGGAATAGCTATTGCGTGTCCGATTGGCTGGTGGTTGATGGGCCAATGGCTGCAGTCGTTTCCCTATCACACGCAAATAGATTTTTGGGTCTTTGTTGCTGCCGGATTCTTGGTTGTTCTGATTGCCTTTCTATCAGTTTCATCACAAACATTGAAAGCAGCGATGACAAAGCCGGCTGAGACTTTGAAACATGAGTGAGCCAAAAAAATCATGGTCGCTTCGATTCCTTCGCTGGTTCTGTCCGCCACACCTTTTGGAAGAAATTGAAGGAGATTTGCTTCAAAAGTTTGAGCGAGATGTGAAGTTGTTTGATGAGCAGAAGGCAAAACGAAGATT
>Ga0075163_10005223_pt1 | contig 17366 bp, 17 predicted proteins | sample JI1023141ADNA_FD_71478 | JGI IMG/M metagenome (GOLD analysis project Ga0075163, IMG submission 71478) | Wastewater effluent complex algal communities from Wisconsin, to seasonally profile nutrient transformation and Carbon sequestration -... | ecosystem: Engineered > WWTP > Effluent > Algae...
GGAAAAGCTCACCCCGGAATACGTCGCGCCGGTCGTCGCATATCTGTGCACCGAGGAAGTGCCCGACACGGCTTCGGTGTTCATCGTGGGCGGCGGCAAGGTGCAACGGGTGGCGTTGTTCGGGAACGAAGGCGTGACCTTCGACGGGGTGCCCAGTGTCGACGACGTCGCCGCGCGGTGGTCTGAGATCGACGACCTCTCTGCCGCCAAGCGGGCGTCCTTCTCGCTCTAGTTTCGTCGATGGGTGCCGGCGGGATCGTCTTCGTCGCGTTGGCGATCGCCGTCGGACTGGTCGGCGTCATCGTTCCGCTGCTGCCGGGGACGCTCCTGGTCTACGCGGCGATCGCGGTATGGGCAGTGGTCGAACATCAGACTGTCTCGTGGGCCGTGTTGGCAATCGTCACGGCGATACTCGGAGCGGGGATGGGAGTCAAATATCTTTGGCCCGTCCGTCGCCTGCGCGCGGCCGACATCGGGTCCGGGACTCTTATCGCCGGCGTTGCGCTGGGGATCGTGGGGTTCTTTGTCATTCCGGTGATCGGACTGGTGGCCGGCTTCGTGCTGGGGGTGTATCTGGCCGAACTCGTCACCCGCAGGGATCACCGCCGTGCGGCGGCGTCGACAGTCCACGCCGTCAAGGGGGTGGCCCTATCGGTGGGCGTGGAGCTCCTGTCCGGGCTGCTCGCGGCCGTCGCGTGGGGGATCGGTGTCGTGCTAACCCACTAGTGCGGTGCGAACCCGCGCGACGTCGTCGTCGGTGACTCCGGCAGCTGCCAAAAATCCTGCCAGCCCACCGAACTCGTCGTCGATGACGCGCCGCGCCGTCACCAGGTAATCCTCACGAACGCCCAGTACCGCGTCAGTCAGCCGGGCCTCCGCGAACGTGATCACCTCAGTTGTTTCGCCGGCCCGGGTTCGGATCGAGTCGACGATCCGCTCACGGAGGTGCGGCACCGCCATATTGCTGTGCAGGAAGTCGTCGAGGATCACCTCCTGTGTTACACCGACGGTCTCCAACACGGTTGCCACTGCGAATCCGGTTCGGTCCTTGCCGGCGAAACAATGAGTGATCACCGTCTGGTCGTTGCCCAGCAGTGAAATCAGTTGCCGCACAGCACGTTGCGCCCCACTCAGTGTGGGGAACTTTCGGTATTCGGCGGTCATGAAGCGCTCCGCTGCACCGGCGGCGTCGACGGCGTCCGGATGCTCGGTCATCATCTGACGCCAGCCGGCGTCGTGTGGGGCTTCGGCGGTGTGGGTCGAGAGGTCGGGAAACGGCAAGAGATGTACGGCGACGCCGTCCGGTACCGCATCACCGCCCCGCCGCTCCACTTCGCCGGGTGAGCGAAGGTCGGCGACGTCGGTGATTCCCAAGGTGCTCAGTGCCTTCCGGCCGGAATCGTCGAGGCTGCTCAGTTCGCTGGAGCGGAAGAACCGGCCAGGGCGGATGCCCGTCAGCTCGGCGACGTCACGAAAATTCCAGGCGCCCGACAGTTCGGTGGGTGTCATCACGGATCACCGAGTGGTGACGGCGTCGGCCAAAGAACTTTTCTCCCGACCGATTTCAGCGCGGGCGATGCTGCGCAGGTGGACCTCGTCAGGGCCGTCGAAGATTCGCATGGCCCGCTGCCAGCCGTACATCCGGGCCAGTGGGAAGTCATCACTGATGCCGGCGGCGCCGTGGACCTGGATGGCCCGATCAATGACATTGCACGCCATCTGCGGAGCGACCGCCTTGATTTGGGCGACCAGAGTGCGCGCCTCCTTGTTGCCGTGCTGATCGATCGTCCAGGCGGCCTTTTCGCACAACAGTCTTGCCTGATCGATCTCGTTGCGCGATAACGCAATCTGTTGCTGCACCACACCCTGCTCGGCCAGCGGACGCCCGAACGCGATGCGCGTACGGGAGCGTTCGGCCATCAGAGCCAGTGCGCGTTCGGCAACCCCGATCGCGCGCATGCAATGGTGAATCCGCCCCGGCCCCAGCCGGGCCTGTGCGATCGCAAAGCCCATTCCCTCTGCCGCAAGCAGATTCGATGCCGGAACACGCACGTTGTCGTAGATGATCTCGGCGTGGCCGTGCTGGTCCTGCCAGCCGAACACCGACGTAGACCGGACGATTGTCAGCCCGGGAGTGTCCACTGGAACCAGGATCATCGACTGCTGCTGATGGGATGCGGCTTCGGGGTTGGTCCGTCCCATCACCACGAGCACTGCGCAGCGCGGGTCGTTGGCGCCCGATGTCCACCATTTGCGTCCGTTGATGAGGTAGTCGTCGCCATCGCGAACGATCTGCGTTTCGATATTTCGGGCGTCGCTGGAAGCGACCGCGGGTTCGGTCATCGAGAACGCGCTGCGGATAGTGCCTGCCAGCAGGGGCTCAAGCCACTTCGCGCGCTGCTCCTCAGTGCCGAACAGGTGCAGGACTTCCATGTTGCCGGTGTCCGGGGCAGCGCAGTTGAGCGCTTCCGGCGCGATTTCCGTGCTCCAGCCGGTGAGTTCGGCCAGCGGCGCGTACTCCACATTCGTCAATCCCGACTCCGGGGGGAGGAAGAGGTTCCACAGGCCGCGTGATCGGGCCAGCTCCTTCAACTCCTCGATCACCGGTGGGACGGTGAAGTCTCCAGGCCCGGCAGCTTCCCGATATGCGTCGTAGGACGCCTCTGCCGGGATCACGTGCTCGACCATGAATTCGGTGAGCCGGTGGTGGTAGTCGGCCGCCTTGGCGGACATGGCGAAGTCCATAGCGGCCACGATAGGACAGTTGGTCATACATACGGCGAGGCCCTCCCGTGGGGGAAACGGGAGGGCCTAATACGCCGTGTTGATTGTCAATTCCGATGTGGTGGGACCTCCCATCTCCCGCCATCGCGGGTTTCGTCGATATGTTCACGAATCACAGGCACCCGTTCCGGTGTCGGTGTCACCGGAACGCGCGGTGCTAGAGGCTGATTTGGTATGTCGCGGCGGTCGAGATCGCTTCGGCGGAGCTGCGGGCACCCTCGACCGGATTGAGCTGAAGGGTCAGCAGGCCCAGGTTCGCCTCGTGTCCGGAACCGGGCAGGGCAGTGATGCAGACGCCCGAACCATCGAACGCGGTTGCCAGAGCGGCACCGCCACTGACGATCACGCCGGCGGCGACCATCGGAACGGCCAGGGCGTTGGTGAAGCGGTGGGGGGCGATCGTGCTGTTCATGTCATTTCCTCCTGTGCTTACCGCCGGCTGGCGATCCTCTGTCTGGCCCGCTCGGCCACTGATACGACTATCTACGGTTGCCGCGCTCCCTGGTATCCGCCGAACGGACCCACCGGTGGGTGAAGTGTTTGTCCCCCAATCGGTGGACACGCCTTAAGCTCGTCGCATGCCTGAAGTTGAAGCCGTCAAGGTGAGAGTGGTGGTCGGCGACGATCACCCGTTGTTCCGCGACGGCCTGGTGCGCGCGATGAGCGCAAGCGATTCGGTCGAGGTGGTGGCTGAAGCGGAGGACGGCACGTCCGCTTTGGAGCTCATCCGTCAACATCAGCCGGACGTCGCACTGCTCGACTATCAGATGCCGGGGATGGACGGCGCGGAGGTGGCGGCTGCGGTCCTCCGGCACGAGTTGCCGACTCGCGTGCTCCTGGTGTCCGCCCACGACGACGCCGCGATCGTCTATCACGCCCTCCAGCAAGGGGCGGCCGGATTTCTTCCCAAGGAGTCGACCCGCTCGGAGATACTGAACGCGGTGCTCGACTGTGCCAAAGGCCGCGACGTGGTGTCTCCGAGGCTGGCGTCCGGGCTGGCCGTCGAGATCCGCAAGCGGGCGGAGCCGGCCGGTCCCGCACTGAGCGCCCGCGAGCGGGAGGTACTCAAGCTGATCGCCGCCGGCGGCTCTGTCCCGGCGATCGCCGAGCAACTCTTTCTGGCGCCATCGACTGTGAAGACCCACGTCCAGCGTCTGTACGAGAAGCTCGGTGTCGGGGACCGTGCCGCCGCGGTTGCCGAGGGTATGCGCCGGGGACTGCTGGACTGACGTGCGGCGAGTCCTCGACTACCTGGTCAGCGAACCCGTGAGAGTATCGGCCGTCCTGCGCCTGCCCCTGATCGGGCTAATCGCATTGCTGGTCTACATCGAGAACGTCGACCATTGGTTGCCCGCGCTGTACGCGACCATCGTCGCGCTGTACACGGCCGCAGCAGCGGTGTGGTTGGTGATCGTGTTGCGCCGGCCGCTCGGCTGGTGGGCAGTGTGGGCCTCGACCGGCATCGATGTCCTGGCAGTTCTGGCGATGTGCCTCGCATCGGGCGGAGCCACGACGTGGTTGCTGCCGATATTCTTCCTGTTCCCGATCTCGGTCGCATTTCTGGACCGCCCGGAACTCACCGCACTGCTGGGGCTGAGCGGGGCGGCCGGCTATCTCATCGCGTGGATCGTCTACTCCAGGCGTGACGAACATGTCGGCCTGCCCAACGTCGTCTACGTGCAGGTCGGATGTCTGCTGTGGCTGGCACTGGCCACCAGCGCGCTGTGTCTGGTGCTCGCGCGACGGTCGGCACGAGTTCGGGCCCTCCTCGATGTGCGCCGCAAGCTGGTGTCGGAGGCAATGCAGGCCGACGAACGCCGCAATCGTGAGCTGTCCGAGCGGTTGCACGACGGGCCACTGCAGAATCTGCTGGCCGCCTGCCTGGATCTCGAGGATCTGCGGGAGAACCCCACAGACAGCGGGTTCGACCGGCTCGATGGCGCGTTGCGCGAAACCGTCACGGCACTACGTGCGACGGTCAGCACCCTGCATCCACAGGTACTCGCCCAAGTCGGTCTGAAGGCGGGGGTGCTGGAATTGGTGCGGCAGTACGAACGGCGCTGGGGCATCCCGATCGACTGCGATCTTGAGGAAGTGGGACGACCGGAATCGCAGGCACTGCTGTACCGAGCCGCCCGCGAGCTGCTGGCGAACGCCTACAAGCATTCGCGGGCCACCCGCATGCTGGTTGACCTGCGGAATACGCCCGACGGCGTCATGCTGCGCATCGCCGACAACGGCGTTGGATTCGACCCCGGAGCACTCGACACCTGCGTGGCAGAGGGCCACATCGGACTGTCGTCGTTGGTGGTGGGCATCGAGGCGATGCAGGGCTCAGTGCGGCTGGAGGTAACTGCCGGCGGCGGCACCACCGTGACCGTCATCATGCCCGCGGAGGTGGCCGTAAGCGTGTGATCTCGGTCTTCCGGCTTGGGTGAACGCCATCGGTTGCGGATATGGTGTGACCGGACAGGGGGGCCGTCCTCGGTATTAACCGGACTTCGTTGACCCGACAGCGTTAACACCACAGCGTCAACCCGGCGGTGTACACCCGTCGGGCCCTCAGTTGCCCAGACGGATCACGCAAGGAAGCAGCTACGAGTCATGACAGATGCGCAGAGCGGCGCCCCCAACGTGGGTGTTGTCGCTGAATCGGGGGCCGACGAGCGTCGAGTCGCGCTGGTGCCCAAAGCGGTGTCGGCGCTGGTGAACATGGGCGTCTCGGTGGTCGTCGAGTCCGGTGCAGGGGATCGCGCCCTGTTGCCCGACGCTCTTTACACGGCTGCCGGGGCTACGGTTGGCGACGCCTGGGCCGCCGGGATCGTGGTGAAGGTTGCCCCGCCGACATCCGCCGAGGTTGCGCGGCTGCGCAGTGGCCAGACGTTGATCGGCTTTCTGGCCCCTCGCAATGCCGACAACCAGATCGCCGCGCTGAAAGCCGCCGGTGTGCAGGCATTCGCGCTGGAGGCGATCCCCCGGATTTCCCGTGCTCAGGTGATGGACGCCCTGTCGTCGCAGGCCAACGTGTCGGGCTACAAGGCCGTCTTGCTGGCTGCCAGCGAATCGACGCGGTTCTTTCCCATGCTCACGACGGCGGCCGGCACGGTGAAGCCGGCCAGCGTGCTGGTGCTGGGTGTCGGTGTGGCCGGCCTGCAGGCACTGGCGACCGCAAAGCGGCTCGGCGCTCGCACAACCGGGTACGACGTGCGCCCGGAAGTGGCCGACCAGGTTCGATCAGTCGGCGCGCAGTGGCTCGATCTGGGGATCGATGCCGCAGGTGAAGGCGGATATGCCCGCGAGCTGACCGATCAAGAGCGGGCCCAGCAGCAGAAAGCCCTGGAGACTGCCATCGGCGGCTTCGACGTGGTGATTACGACCGCGTTGGTGCCCGGCCGGCCGGCGCCGCGACTGGTGACGGCCGCCGCGGTGCGGGGTATGAAGCCGGGCAGTGTGGTGGTCGACCTCGCCGGCGAGACAGGTGGTAACTGCGAACTCACCGAACCTGGTCAGACCGTCGTCAAGCACGATGTCACCATCACCTCACCGCTCAACCTTCCGGCGACGATGCCGGAGCACGCCAGCGAGCTCTACGCGAAGAACATCACCGCGTTGCTGGAGTTGCTCGTCAAAGACGGCTCGTTTGCACCCGACTTCGGTGACGAAGTTATCGCCGCGTCGTGTGTCACGCGCGAAATCTAAAGGGAGCTGAACCCATGTACGACCAGTTGCTGGCCAACCTAGCGATTCTGGTGCTGTCCGGATTCGTCGGATTCGCCGTCATATCGAAGGTGCCCAACACCCTGCACACGCCACTGATGTCCGGCACCAATGCGATTCACGGAATTGTGGTGCTCGGTGCACTGGTGGTGTTCGGCAAGGTTGAGCACCCGCCACTGGCAATCCAGATCATCCTCTTCATAGCGCTGGTGTTCGGCACCCTCAACGTGGTCGGCGGATTTGTGGTGACCGACCGCATGCTCGGAATGTTCAAAGGCAAGAAGCCGGGGCTCGCCAAGCAGGAGGCTGCCAAATGACGAATCTTGTTGCGGTGCTCTACATCATCGCCTTCGGCATGTTCATTTACGGCTTGATGGGCCTCACCGGCCCGAAGACCGCGGTTCGCGGTAACTGGATCGCGGCGGCAGGTATGGCGATCGCGGTAGTGGCGACGCTGGTGGCGATCCGGCACACCACCAATTGGGGCTGGATCATCGCCGGACTCTTGCTCGGTGTGGTGCTCGGCGTTCCACCCGCCCGGATGACGAAGATGACCGCGATGCCGCAACTCGTCGCGCTCTTCAACGGCGTCGGTGGCGGCACCGTGGCGTTGATCGCGTTGGCGGAGTTCATGGACACCGAAGGGTTTTCAGCCTTCAAGCACGGTGAATCGCCCACGGTGCACATCGTCGTCGCATCACTGTTCGCCGCGATCATCGGCTCGATCTCGTTCTGGGGCTCGATCATTGCTTTCGGCAAGTTGCAGGAGATCATCTCGGGCAGGCCGATCGGGATCGGCAAAGCGCAGCAACCGCTCAATCTGGTGTTGCTGATCGGTGCAGTCGCCGCGGCTGTCATGGTCGGGCTCGCCGCCCATCCCGGCAGTGGCGGTGCGTCACTGTGGTGGATGGTGGGCCTTCTGGTGGCGGCGGGTGTGCTCGGTCTGATGGTTGTGCTGCCGATCGGTGGCGCCGACATGCCCGTGGTCATCTCGCTGCTGAACGCATTGACCGGGTTGTCAGCCGCAGCGGCGGGTCTGGCGTTGAACAACACCGCGATGATCGTCGCCGGAATGATCGTCGGCGCGTCGGGCTCCATCCTGACGAACCTGATGGCGAAGGCGATGAACCGCTCGATTCCGGCGATCGTGGCCGGCGGATTCGGCGGCGGGGGAGAGGCTGTCGGCAGCGGCGACTCGGGCGACAAGCACGTCAAGGCGACATCCGCGGCAGACGCCGCGATCCAGATGATGTACGCCAACCAGGTGATCGTGGTTCCCGGCTACGGCTTGGCCGTGGCGCAGGCGCAGCATGCCGTCAAGGACCTGGCCAGTCTTCTGGAGGATCGCGGAGTGCCGGTCAAGTACGCCATCCACCCGGTGGCCGGCCGGATGCCGGGACATATGAACGTCCTGCTGGCCGAAGCCGACGTCGAATACGAGGCGATGAAGGAGATGGACGACATCAACGACGAGTTCGCTCGCACCGATGTCACCGTCGTGATCGGCGCCAACGACGTCACCAACCCGGCGGCCCGCAATGATCCCAGTTCCCCGATTCACGGAATGCCCATTCTCAACGTGGACAAGTCGAAATCGGTGATTGTGCTGAAGCGCTCGATGAACTCCGGGTTCGCCGGCATCGAGAACCCGCTGTTCTATGCGGAGGGAACAACCATGTTGTTCGGCGATGCCAAGAAATCGGTCGCCGAGGTAGCCGAGGAGCTGAAGGCGCTGTAACGCCGGTCTGACTTAGACCGGCGGGTAGGCGGGCGTCCCCGTCCAGTCGGTGCCGCGCAATGCCCACGGGAGCCAACTGAAAAAATATTCGACCTCGTCAGTCGCGTCGTAGTCCGGATTCGGATCCATGCCCGGGAGTGTAGCCCGATGGGCCGGGTCCCGACACGAGGACGTAGCGATTGCCTAAACTGTCCAACTAGTTGATTGGTCCAGTGCCGCCACCGGATGACAGTTGAGGACAAAATGCGACCCGAGCACGGGACTTCCCGCCGCGAGGAACTCCTGACCGTCGCGACCAAATTGTTCGCCGCCCGGGGATACCACGGAACCCGGATGGACGACGTGGCCGACGTGGTCGGGCTGAACAAGGCAACGGTTTACCACTACTACGCGAGCAAGTCGCTGATCCTGTTCGACATCTACCGTCGCGCGGCGGTGGGTACCCTGGCCGCCGTCCACGACGATCCGACCTGGACGGCTCGAGAAGCGCTCTACCAATACACGGTGCGACTGCTCACGCAGATCGCGGAAAACCCCGAGGGTGCCGCGGTGTACTTCCAGGAACAGCCGTACATCACCGAATGGTTCACCGACGAGCAGGTCGCCGAGGTTCGGGAGAAGGAAACTCAGGTCTACGAGCACGTCCATGGTCTGATCGACCGTGGAATTGCCAGCGGCGAGTTCTATGAATGCGATTCGCATGTCCTCGCGCTGGGCTACATCGGGATGACGTTCGGCGCGTACCGTTGGCTGCGGCCACACGGCAGGCGTAGTGCACAGGAGATCGCGGCTGAATTCAGCACGGCGCTGCTGCGCGGTCTCATCCGCGACGAGGCCACCCGGGTTGCGTCGCCGCTGGGCTTATGATCGGCCAATGCCGCTGGTGAGCAAGACCGTCGAAGTCGACGCTGACGCGAACACGATTCTCGCCATCGTCGTTGACTTCGAGGCGTATCCGGAATGGAACGACGAGGTCAAGGCGGTCTACGTACTGGCCCGCTACGACGACGGACGCCCTAGCCAACTCCGCCTGGACACGGTGATCGCCGACCATGAGCACACTTATATACAAGCGGTGTACTACCCCGGCCCGTCGCAGATTCAGACGGTGATGCAGCAGGGCGAACTGTTCAGCAAGCAGCATCAGCTGTTCTCGGTGGTGGAGATGGGCTCGGCGAGTCTGCTGACGGTGGATCTCGACGTCGAGACCACCCTGCCCCTCCCCGGGGTGATGGTGAAGAAGCTGGCGAGTGATGTCCTCGATCACCTCGCGGCAAACCTCAAGGCCCGCTCCGAAGCGACGGCCGGCTAGCCGAATCCGACGTGCAGATGGTGTCTGCGCGTGACCTCCGCGGTCTTGTGCGAGCGACGCCGACGCAATACTGTGACCCACGCAACATGGCGATCCATGGGCTTCGGGTGCGCGGAGGACGAATTTCCGCAAGCTGACTGCCACACGATTTGAACGGGGGAAGCAGTCTTTGTTAAAGGCGCCAATACCCGTGCAGCTAACGAATTTCGAATCAAAAACTGTCAAAGAACATGCGGTACTCCGCGCCCGGCAAACATGCTGGTCCCGCGGGCGCCGTGCCTGAAGTATCGGTGGGGAGCAAATAGTGCGGATGAGAGCCACACCCCGACGGGCATCGGGTACATTCCTGTGGTCCGTCTCACTGCCGGGTGGCAGCGGGGCGAACGTTCGATGTGAAACAGGCCAAGGAGGGGACGTGCCAGACGGTTTGCCGTTGCGCCGCGATGACCGTCGTGGTCACGTCATGCAGGTTCATTCGTGACCGCGGCAGCGGGGGTCGGCAGCATGCTGCGCGACCGGATGACATCCCCCTTGACTGCCATCGGGGGCTTCTTTCAGATGTGCGTTCTGGCGGCCAAGGCCATCACGCGGCCGTTTCAGTGGCGCGAATTCATCCTTCAGGGCTGGTTCCTGTTCCGGGTGACCTTCGTTCCCACGATCGCCACCGCCATCCCGAACACCATCCTGATCATCTTCACGCTGAACATCCTGTTGGTGGAGTTCGGCGCAGCGGACATCTCCGGCGCGGGTGCCGCTCTCGGCGCAGTCACGCAGCTGGGGCCCATCGTGACGGTGCTGGTGGTTGCCGGCGCCGGATCGACCGCGATCTGCGCCGACCTGGGAGCGCGAACCATCCGCGAAGAGATCGACGCGATGGAAGTGCTGGGCATCGATCCGATCCACCGCCTCGTACTTCCCCGGATCCTCGCCTCGACGTTCGTCGCGGTTCTGCTCAACGGAGCCGTCATCACGATCGGCCTCGTCGGCGGCTTCTTCTTCGGCGTCTTCATCCAGAACATTTCCGCAGGCGCCTACGTCTCGACGTTGACGCTGATCACCGGCCTCCCCGAAGTCACCATTTCCATCATCAAATCCATCGTCTTCGGATTGATCGCGGGCCTGGTCGGTTGTTATCGCGGGCTGACCACTCGCGGCGGCGCGAAGGGACTTGGAACCTCGGTGAACGAAACCCTGGTGCTTGCCGTCATCGCGCTCTTCGCGGTGAACGTCATCCTCACCACGATCGGTGTCAAGTACGGAACGGGGCACTGACGTGACTAACGCAACAGTCTTTAAGACGAGGTTCCCCCGCGCCCACGCGAACATGGACAAACTGGCGGGCGCCCCGAGCAGGTTCCTGCAGGGCTACGGCGAAGTTGCCTGGTTCATCATGGTTGCAGTCGGCCAGATCCCGATGGCGATCCAGCGCTTCCGGAAGGCGACGCTCCGGATCATCGCCGAGATCGGCATGGGAACGGGTGCACTCGCGGTTGTGGGCGGTACCACGGCCATCGTCGGCTTCGTGACGCTCTCGGGCGGCTCGCTGATCGCCATCCAGGGATATGCCTCACTGGGCAACATCGGTGTCGAGGCCTTCACCGGCTTCGTCGCCGCTCTGGCAAACGTCCGGGTGGTCGCGCCCCTGGTGGCGGGATTCGCACTTGCTGCAACGGTCGGTGCTGGCGCGACGGCTGAGTTGGGCGCCATGCGAATCAGTGAAGAGATTGACGCACTCGAGGTTATGGGTATCAAGTCGATCTGCTACCTCGTCTCCACCCGCATCCTGGCCGGCGTCGTGGTCATCATCCCGTTGTACTCGATCGCGCTGATCCTGTCGTTCGTCGCAGCCCAGCTGACCACCACCCTCTTCTACGGGCAGTCGACCGGAACTTACGAACACTACTTCCGCACCTTCCTGAGGCCGGAGGACGTGTTCTGGTCGTTCGTCATGGCCATCACGATCGCGGTGTTCGTGATGATCAACCACTGCTATTACGGCTTCAATGCCAGTGGCGGTCCGGTTGGCGTGGGTGAGGCGGTCGGAATCTCGATGCGCGCGTCGTTGATCGCAATCGCTGTAATCGTCTTGTTGGCTTCGTTGGCGCTCTACGGCACCGACCCGAACTTCAACCTAACGGTTTAGGGCAGGGATAGAGGCATGGCAGCTCCTAAGAATGACTCACGCACGCCCCCGTATCGGCTGGTAGGGCTCGTTTTTGCGATCCTCTCGGCGATCCTCCTCGTCTTGGTGTACATGCAGTTCAGGGGGGATCTGACACCGAAGACCAAGCTGACGCTGTTGTCGGGCCGTTCCGGCTTGGTGATGGACCCCGGTTCGAAGGTCACCTACAACGGTGTTGCCATCGGTCGGGTTTCCAAAGTCGAAACGGTGGCCCGCGACGGCGAATCCGTCGCCGAACTCACCTTGCAGGTCTTCCCCAGGTACATCCACCTGATCCCGGCCAACGTCGACGCTCAGATCAAGGCGAGCACGGTCTTCGGCAACAAGTACGTGGCGTTCACCAGCCCGGATAAGCCGGTATCGGCGAGGGTGTCGAGCTCCGAGGTCATCGACGCGACACACGTGACCACGGAATTCAACACACTCTTCGAGACGATCACCTCGATCGCCGAGAAAGTCGACCCGGTCAAGCTGAACATGACGCTCAGCGCGGCGGCCGAGGCGCTGACCGGTCTCGGTGGCAAGTTCGGCCAGTCGATCGTGAATGCCAACAACATTCTCGACGACATCAACCCGAAGATGCCGGTGATCCGCGGCGACGTGCAGAAGCTCGCGGACGTCGCGGACGTCTACGCGAAGGCCAGCCCCGACCTGTGGTCCGCCCTCGACAACGCGGTGACCACGGCGCGAACCCTCAACCAGCAGCAAGGCGACCTCGATGCCACGCTGCTCGCGACGGCAGGGTTCTCGAACACCGGTGCCGACATCTTTGAGCGCGGTGGCCCCTACTTCGTCCGGGCGATGGCTGATGCCGTTCCCACCACGCAACTGCTCGACACCTACAGCCCGCAGCTGCTCTGCCAGATCCGTGGTCAAGCCGAAGCGTTGCCGCTTGCCAAGGGTTCCTTCGGCGGTAACGGCTACTCCCTGGACATGATCCAGAAGTTGGTCGGTGCCCCTAACCCCTATGTGTATCCGGACAATCTCCCCCGAATCAATGCGCACGGCGGTCCCGGTGGGGCGCCGGGCTGCTGGCAGAAGGTCACACACGACTTCTGGCCCGCGCCGTATCTCGTCGTCGATGACGGCGTGTCGATCGCTCCGTACAACCACTTCGAACTGGGCCAGCCGATCCTCACCGAGTACGTGTGGGGACGCCAAGGCGGGGAGAACACGATCAACCCATGAAAATCACCGGCACAGCAATCAAACTCGGTGCGTTCTCGTTCGTATTGCTGCTCTTCACGGCGATCATCGTCATCGTCTTCGGGCAGCTGCGATTCGATCGGACCAGCACCTACACCGCTGAATTCAGCAACGCCAGTGGTCTGAAGACCGGGCAGTTCGTCCGTGCGGGCGGTGTCGAGGTCGGCAAGATCTCCGACATCCGCCTGATCGATGGCGGCAAGCGCGTTCAGGTCGATCTGAACGTCGAACGCAGCCTGCCGCTCTACCAGTCGACGACTGCGACGATCCGGTACGGGGATCTCATCGGTAACCGGTACATCAATCTGGACCGTGGCACGGGCGAAGGCGCAGACCGCAGCCTGCCTGCCGGCGGACTGATCCCCCTGTCGCGTACAACCCCGGCGCTCGATCTCGACGCCTTGATCGGCGGATTCAAGCCACTGTTCAAGGCGCTCGATCCGGAGAAGGTGAACACCATCGCCTCTTCGCTGATCACCGTCTTCCAGGGACAGGGCGGAACGATCAACGACATCCTGGATCAGACGTCGCAGCTGACGTCTTCGCTCGCCGAGCGTGACCAGGCGATCGGCGAGGTCATCAACAACCTGAACACGGTTCTGGACACCACGGTCAAGCACCAGAAGGAATTCGACCAGACGGTGAATAATTTCGAGGTCCTGGTCACCGGACTCAAGAATCGCGCAGATCCGTTGGCCGACGCGACAGCCAACATCAGCAATGCCTCCGGAACTCTCGGTGACCTGCTGCGCGATGACCGTCCGATGCTCAAGGACACCATCGCGAAGCTTGAGACCATCCAGGAGCCGCTGTCTGACGCAAACGGTCAAGCACAGCTGGAAGACCTCTTGACCAGGTTGCCGGAGGCGCTCAAGCTAATCGGTCGCGCAGGCGGTATCTATGGCGACTTCTTCAACTTCTATCTCTGCGACATCTCGCTCAAGCTGAACGGTTTGCAGCCGGGTGGGCCAGTCCGGACCGTGAAGATCACTCAGCAGCCGACGGGTAGGTGCACGCCGCAATGAGAACTTTGGAGGGCCCGAATCGGGTTCGCAATGGCTTATCGGGTGTCGTCATCCTGGTGCTTGTCGTGCTCGTGGGACAGGGCTTCACCAACGTGCCGATGCTCTTCGCGCAGCCCGTCTACTACGGACAGGTCAACGACTCCGCGGGGCTCGCAGAGGGTGACAAAGTTCGGATCTCTGGTCTGGACGTCGGCACCATCGAATCGATGGAGATCGAGGGCGACCATGTGAGGATGGGCTTCACGATCGGGGCCAACCAGGTTGGCACAGAGAGCCGGCTGGCCATCCGCACGGAGACGATCCTCGGCAAGCGGATTCTTGACGTGGAGCCGAGGGGTAACAAGATCCTGCAGGCGAACGGCGTTCTCCCGATCGGTCAGAGCACCACGCCGTACCAGCTGTACGACGCGGTGTTCGACGTGACAAAGGCCGCCCAGGGGTGGGACATCGACACCGTCAAGCGTTCGTTGCACGTGTTGTCGGAGACCGTTGATCAGACGTATCCCCACCTGAGCGCAGCACTTGACGGCGTTGAGAAGTTCTCCGACACCATCGGTAAGCGCGACGAGCAGTTCAAGCACCTGTTGGCCAGCGCGAACCAGGTCGCCAGTGTTCTGGGTAATCGCAGTGAGCAGATCAACGCGCTGTTGGTGAATGCCAAGACACTTCTGTCCGCGGTCAACCAGCGTGGCCAGGCGATCGACTACCTGTTGCAGAACGTCTCATTGGTATCGCAGCAGTTCGAAGGGCTCATCAACGACAACCCGAATCTCAACCACGTTCTGGAGCAACTGCGCATAGTCAGCGACATTCTGGTCAAGCACAAGAACGATTTGTCCGACGTGGTGACACAGGCAGCCGGATTCATGGGCGCCTTGGCGGAAGCCATCGGGTCGGCCCCGTACTTCAAGGTGCTGGTGGTCAACCTGGTGCCCTACCAGATCCTCCAGCCGTGGGTCGACGCCGCGTTCAAGAAGCGTGGCATCGATCCCGAGGAGTTCTGGCGCAACGCAGGCCTGCCGGCCGCCCGCTTCCCGGATCCGAACGGCGCAATGCAGCCGAATGGCGCGCCGCCCGCCGCGCCCCATCTCCTGGAAGGAACACCGGACCATCCGGGTCCGGCAGTTGGGCCAGGTTCGCCGTGCTCCTACACACCGGCAGCGGACGGAACTCCGAGCCCGGGCAATCCGTTGCCGTGCGCGGGTCTGACGCAGGGGCCGTTCGGCGGTGCCGGATACCCGGCTCCTGATGTGGTGACGTCAGCGCTGAACCCGGCCGCCGTCTACAGCCCCGGTGTTCCGAGCGCCGCGATCCCGGGTCAGATGTCGCCCGGCGTCATGGGCGTGCCGGCACCCGCTATGGAACCCGGTCCGCCTGGTGCCAGGACGGTTCCGGTTGGCCCGCTGCCCGGTCCTGCGGACAGCGTGCCCGGTGATGCACCACCGCCTCCCGCGTTGGTAGGTCCGATCCCGCCACCGGGTCCGGGTCCGCAGCTTTCGGGTGACGGAGCCATCGCGCCGATCGACATGCCGGGAGGGGGCAACTAACCGATGTCGAACATCTTCAATTTCGATCTGAAAAAGATGAAGCCGGGCAATCTGTCCAAGACAGGTCTGGTGGTCGTGTCTCTGGTGGTACTGCTGGCGATCGCGGGTGCGTTCGTCGGGTATCGGCTCTACCAGAAGATGACGACCAACACCGCAGTCGCGTATTTCACCGATACGTTGGCTCTGTACCCGGGTGATCAGATCGACATCATGGGTCTTCACGTCGGTCAGATCGATTCGATCGAACCGGCCGGCGACAAGATGAAGGTCACCTTCCACTACGACAGCAAGTACAAAGTGCCGGCGAACGTCACGGCAACGATCATGAATCCCAGCCTGGTGGCCTCCCGCAGCATCCAGTTGGTTCCCGCCTACAAGGGCGGACCGGTCTTGGCCGACAACGCGGTCATTCCGATCGAACGGACTCAGGTTCCGGTGGAGTGGGACGATCTGCGTAATCAGATCACCGACATCGTGACCAAACTGGGTCCGACGCCGGAGCAGCCCAAGGGTCCGTTCGGCGAGGCTTTGGAGTCCTTCGCCAACGGTCTGGACGGCAAGGGCACCCAGATCAACAAGACATTGGGTGCGTTGTCCGATGCGGTGGCGGCGGTGAACGAGGGACGCGGCGACTTCTTCGCCGTAGCGAAGAGCCTCGCCCTGTTCGTGAACGCGCTGCACAAGAGCGATCAGCAGTTCGTGGCCCTGAACTCGGACCTGGCTACGTTCACCAACTCGTTCACAAGTTCCGATCAAGAACTGGCTACGGCCCTGGTCGACATCGACAACCTGCTCAAGACGGCGCACAAGTTCGTCAACGACAACGGGTCGGTGCTGGCTAAGGACATCAACAACCTGGCCGAGGTCACGAACACGATCCTGCAGCCCGAGCCGCGCAATGGCCTCGAGACGGTGCTCCACGTGTACCCGAACCTGGCCGCCAACCTGATGAACATCTATCACCCGGCGCAGGGTGCTCTCACCGCGGCACCGACGGTTGCCAGCTGGGCGAACCCGATGCAGTTCCTCTGCAGCGCGATCCAGGCGGGCAGCAGGATGGGCTACCAGGATTCGGCTGAGCTCTGTGCGCAGTACCTGGCGCCGATTCTCGATGCGACCAAGTTCAACTACCCGCCATTCGGCTTGAACCAGGTCTCGACGGGGATCGTGCTGCCGAAGTACATTTCCTACTCGGAGCCGCGTCTGCAGCCTCCGCCTGGATACAAGGACACGACCGTGCCTGGCATCTGGGCGCGCGACACCTTGTTCTCGCATGGCAACCATGAGCCGGGATGGACGGTTGCTCCGGGTATGCAGGGCGTGGATGTACAGCCGTTCACGGCCAACATGCTTACGCCTGACTCGCTCTCCGCACTGATGGGTGGACCGGATCCGGCCTTCGTTCCGCCGGCAGGTCCTCCGGGGGGAGCGCCGCCGAACTCGTACGACAACCAGAACCCGGCGCCCCCGCCGTGGTACCCACAGCAGCCGCCGCCGCCGGCGCCCGGACCGGACGTGATTCCAGGCCCGCTACCGGTGTCACAGCAGATCAATGGCGGAGCGGTACCAGCGGCCCCGGCCGCAGCGGTACCGGCCGGCCCCGCACTGCCCGCTGAGATGGGAACTGGCCAATGAGTGCCGCAGTAGTGAAGCCGAGGGTTCGGCGGTATGGCGTGCGTGGCTTCGGCCTGCTGATGGTCGCCATGGTGTTGTCCTCGTGCGGATGGAAGGGCATCGCCAACGTTCCGTTGCCCTTCGGTCCGGGCAACGGTTCGCACAAGATGACGATCTACGTGCAGATGCCGGACACGTTGGCGCTCAACGTGAACAGCCGGGTGCGCGTTGCCGACGTGTA
>Ga0075163_10005224_pt1 | contig 17361 bp, 13 predicted proteins | sample JI1023141ADNA_FD_71478 | JGI IMG/M metagenome (GOLD analysis project Ga0075163, IMG submission 71478) | Wastewater effluent complex algal communities from Wisconsin, to seasonally profile nutrient transformation and Carbon sequestration -... | ecosystem: Engineered > WWTP > Effluent > Algae...
TCGGCCGCCAGCTCGGCCCCCGCGCCGCCGCCCTCGGCCGCCAGCTCGGCCCCCGCGCCGCCGCCCTCGGCCGCCAGCTCGGCCCGCTCGCCCGGCGCGGCCTCGTTTCTCTAAAACCCCTCCTGCGCCTGCTCGGCCGCTTCTTCGCCGCGATCGGCGCGCTGACCGTGCGGAGCCTCCGCGGCCTGGTGGATCTGCTCGCAGCCCTCGGCGACCTGTCCGTCACCGGCTTTCAGCGCCACCGCGGCGCGCTGCTCGGCCTGCTGCTGCGCGCCGCGTGGTGGGGCTCGCTCGCGCTGCTCCTGTTCGGCGGCCGCGCCCTGCTCGAGCTCCACGACCACGCCCCCTTCGACCAGGACGCCCTCCCCGTGTTCGCCCTCGGCCTCGGCCTGTGCGCGCTCCTGCTCCTCATGGCCGCCCAGGCCCGCCTGCGCTGGGCCGCCTTCGCCCTCGGCCTCGGTCACGGCGGCCTGCTGACCCTGGTCTGGGTCGCCACCGCCGCGGCCTGATCGGGTCCGGCTCCAGCGAGGCATCCGCCGCGCCGGCGCCCGTGGCGGGCCCGCCCGCGGCCGCGTACCCTGGCGAGGTGACGCGCCTCGCCCCGGTCCTCGCCCTCGCCCTGGCCGCCTGCCAGGCCGACCCTGGCGCCACGGACACGGGCGACGAGAGCACCGGCACGACCGGTGAGCCGACCCTGGGCCCATCCTTCCTCAACCCCGCCGTCGGCAGCTTCCAGATCGAGGCCACGCAGACGGCGCCCGAGGTCCTGGTCGTGCAGAACGTCATGCCCGGCGTCACGCAGGTGCTGCTCGACGGCTACGCGCTCGGCCTGCTGCCCGAGGGCAACCCGCTCGGTACCCTGGCCGACGACAGCCTGACCCTGCTGCTCCACGGGGCCCTGACCGCCGGCCAGCACACCATGCAGCTGATGACGCCCGGACCCGAGGGCCCGCTGTTCTCGGTCACGCTGACGATGGAGGTCTCGCCGCCGACCCCGGACGCGCGCCCGACCTGGACCGTCGACCTCGACCCCGAGCCGCTGGTCAGCGACGGCGCCGCGCTGTTCGCCTCGGGCGCCGGCACCAGCGGCGTGCTCGGCGTGCTCGTCCCCGGCGACCCGTGGCCCGAGGTCCGGCTCTACCGCGGCGCCGCGGACGGCTGGCAGCCCGCCGACCCCGTGGCCCTGCCGCTCGACGGACATGTCCCGGCGGACATGTCTCTCGGGCCAGCCATCTCCGCGGTCGCGTTCCCGGAGGCCGACGGGGGCGCCCCGAAGCGCACGCGCGTGGTCCACACCATCGGCTTGCCGGCGCACACCGTGGTCAGCCGCGACATCTGGCGCAACCCCGACCCGATCGTGCTCGACCCGGTGGTCGCGCTCGACCTGGCCTCCGCGCTCGGCGACACCACCGTCGAGTACGCGGCCTTCGGCCGTCCGGTCGCGCTCGGTCACACCGTCGTCGCCGAGCTGACCGCCGCCGCCGACGCCGAGCAGCCCCACCCCGGCGACCGGCGCCTGGTCACCAGCTTCTGGCGCGGCGAGCTCGAGGGCTGGACCGCGCCGCGCCGCGTCGGCACCTCGACCCCGACCGACCTCGACGCCCTCGGCCCAGCACCTGTCCTTTCGGACATCTCCGGCGCGCCCGCGAGCGCGCTCGCCGTGCGCCTCGGCGGCGCCTTCCCGGGCGTGCTCGAGGTCCGCGACAACGGGGCGACGACGATCACGACGCCGCCGCTGACCGCCCCGTTCGACGTCTCCGGGCAGCTCTCGCTGGCCACGATCGTCAGCAACTTCGGCAGCCGCACCGTCGCCGCCGTCGACCGCGACGGCCGCGTCAGCCTCGGCATGTTCGAGACCCTCGGGGGCAACGTCCCGCGCCTCGCCTCGCCGCGGACCGCCGACCTGACCGCCGCCGCGCCCACCGGCCCGCTCGCCCCCGGCGTCGGCCGCGGCTTCCCGTTCTTCATGATCCCCTACGGCGACGTCGCCCCCGTCCACGTCGTCGTCGGCGACGGCGACACCAGCTTCGTCATCACCCTCGACGACCTGCACTGCGACGCCCTCGCCCTCGCCGTCACCCTCGCCGGCAACGACCCCGAGGCCGCCGCCGTGCCCCTCGCCTGCCTCTCGCACGGCGAGCTCCGCCTCGGTCGCGTCACGATCGCCCCCCCGGCCTGATCGCCGCCCCGTCGCCCCGCATCGTGACACACGGGCCGCCGCGGCGGGCGCTGGCGTCCCCGCACAGCCCGTGTTACTCCGCGACCGTGTCGGTAGCCAAGCGCATCGCCCTCGTGCTCACGGTCCTGCTGCTGCTGCTCGTCGGCGCGGTCGCGTGGATGCTCCGCTCGCGCGCCGAGCCGGTCCCGGACGTGCTCCCGCCGATCGACGCCGCGCAGGCCGACCCGATGTCGGTCGTCATCCCCGGCACCGGCGGCCTGCCCGACCTCAAGCTCGCCGACTACAAGGGCAAGACGGTGTACCTCGTGCTCGGCGACCGCGAGAGCATGCAGGCCAAGGAGAGCAAGGAGTTCGACCGCGCCCTCAACCGCTGGACCTACCCGCCCGACGTCGTCGGCTTCGGGGTCGGCGACGCCGAGGGCTTCAAGCTGTTCGCCGGCAAGGTCGAGGAGATGATGGGCGGCATCCGCCCGGAGCTGCGCCTCCCGCTCTACATCGACTTCGAGGGCACGATCACGAAGACCTTCAAGCTGCCCAAGGGCCACGTCGGCATCGTCGTGCTCGGCCCCGACGGCGCCGTCAAGCTCCGCCACAGCGGCCCGCCCAAAAAGAAGGAAGACATCAAGACCCCGGAGGACGACATCGTCGCCCGCCTCAAGGCCGCCCTCGGCGCAGAGGAGCCGGTGCTCCCGCCCGCCCCGCCGTTCAAGGTCGGCGACCTCGACAACGCCGCCTGCGCCGGCAAGACCTGCATCTTCGTGTTCCTCACCGCCCCCGTCAAAAAGACCCAGCTCCCGGGCGTCGAGGGCGGCTTCGAGGGCGACATGGAGGCCAGCATGAAGCAGCTCCAGGACCCGAACGTGCGCCTCGCCGGCCTCGTCCACGACAGCGACGCCAAGCTCGTCACCAACAAGGAGGCCGCCGCGAAGGTGCAGGCGGTGCTGGTCGGCGGCCTCGAGGGCGTCGAGCTCAAGCACTGGCGCCCAGCGACCCCGACCCCGGAGTCCCGCACCCCCTTCGAGATCCCCGCGGATCAGGCGGCCGTCGTCATCATCGACCCGACGGGCAAGCTCGCCGTCCGCGAGCTCGGCGTCGTCCGCATGTATAAATTCGGCGGCATCTCCGACCTGCTCGGCGTCGACCTCAGCGACCGCCGCGAGTGACCCTCGCGGGCGCAGCAATAAAGCCCGCCGGCGCCTCCACACCATCGTGGCGACGCCGGCGGTCACGGTTCGCAGCACCCCTGACTTCGAACGTAGACCGGACCCGAAGGCCCCCGCGGGCGCCGATGCCTCGACCCCCGCGTCTCCGTTCTGCTGGAACCATGTCCGCCATACTGGAAATCGTCAAGAAAAAAACTGGAGCGAACCGGCCGGGCCCCGCGTGTATGCTGGCGCGCGATGGCCGACCAGAACCCGCTCCTGTCCGACCGTGACGTGGCGTTTCAGCTCTACGAGGTCGGCGACGCGCTCGGGCTGTGTCGGCTGCCGGCGTTCGCGGAGCACGGCCAGGAGACCTTCGACCTGTTCTTGCGCAGCGCGCGCGGCCTGGCCCGCGGCCTGCTGTTCCCCGCCTACCGGGCCATGGACGAGGCGCCGCCGGTGTTCGTCGACGGGCGCGTGCGCGTGCATCCGAGCATGCGCGCGATCTGGTCGCAGATGGCCGAGCTCGGCGTGCTCGGGGCGACGCGGCCGTACGCCGTCGGCGGTCAGCAGCTGCCGCGGACCGTGGCGATCGTCGCCGAGGCCTACCTCATGGCCGGCAACCTCGGCGCCTACGGCTACGCCGGGCTGACCACCGGCGCCGCGCACCTGATCGAGGCGTTCGGCAGCGAGTGGCTCCGGCGCGAGTTCATGCGCCGGATGTACAGCGGCGAGTGGACCGGCACCATGGCGCTGACCGAGCCGCAGGCGGGCTCGAGCCTCGGCGACATCACGACGCGCGCGACCCCGGCCGACGACGGCAGCTACCGCGTGCAGGGCAGCAAGATCTTCATCTCGGGCGGCGATCACGACATCGCCGACAACGTCGTGCACATGACCCTCGCCCGGCTCCCCGGGGCCCCGCCGGGCGTCAAGGGCATCTCGCTGGTCGCGGTGCCGCGGCGCCGCCTCGCCGCCGACGGCGGCCTCGTCGACAACGACGTCGCCACCGCCGGCATGATCCACAAGATCGGCTGGAAGGGCCTCCCGAGCCTCGTCATGAGCTTCGGCGAGCGCGGCGACTGCCACGGCTGGCTCGTCGGCGAGCCGCACCAGGGCCTCGCCTACATGTTCCAGATGATGAACGAGGCCCGCATCATGGTCGGCGTCAACGGCATCGCGACCGCGAGCGTCGCCTACCACGAGGCCGTCCGCTACGCCCGCGAGCGCCGTCAGGGCCGCCTGCCCGGCGCCCGCGACCCGCGCGCGCCGCAGGTCCCGATCGTCGAGCACGCCGACGTCCGGCGCATGCTGCTGCGCCAGAAGGCGATCGTCGAGGGCGGCCTCGCGTTACTGGTCCAGGTCGCGCGCTACAGCGACGTCGCCGAGCACGACCCCGACGCCGCGGCGCGCCAGCGAGCGCAGCGCCTGCTCGACCTGCTCACCCCCGTCGCCAAGAGCTTCCCCGCCGAGCGCGGCTTCGAGGCCAACGCGCTCGCCCTCCAGGTCCACGGCGGCTACGGCTACTCGAGCGAGTACCTGCCCGAGGCGTGGCTGCGCGACCAGAAGCTCAACAGCATCCACGAGGGCACCACCGGCATCCACGGCCTCGACCTGCTCGGCCGCCGCGTGTTCGCCGACGGGGCCTTCCTCGCGCTCGCCGACGAGTTCAAGGCCGCCGTCGCCGACGCGCGCACGGTCGCCTTGCCGCGCGTGTGGTTCGACCAGTTCGAGCTCGCCGTCGGCACCATCGCCGAGCTGACCGTCGAGCTCGCGCGCCGCGGCCAGGCCGGCGAGGCCGAGTTCATGGTCCGCCACAGCGCCGACTACCTCGACCTGTTCTCGACCGTGGTCGTCACCTGGCAGTGGCTGCGCCAGGCCACCGTCGCCGCGCGCGCGCTGCAGGCCGCGAACGCCGAGGACCGCAGCTTCTACGAGGGCAAGCTGTGCGCCGCGCAGTACTGGTTCGCCACCGAGCTGCCGCGCATCGACCACCTCGTCCGCCTGTGCCGCGAGGGCGAGGACTCGTACGCGCGCATGCGCCCGGAGTGGTTCTGACCGGGTCGCTACACCTGCGCCTTGCGCCCGGGCTTCTCCACGTCGGGCTCGACGCGGGCCCCGACCACGCGGTCGAGGCGAAACTGCCGGGCCTCGCCCTTCTCGAGGTCCTCGCAGTTGAGCAGCGTCTCGCCGCGCTCCATCACGATCTGCAGCAGCCGGACCCGCCGCTCCGACTCGCCGCGCGACCCCGCGTAGCGCAGCCGCAGCGGGCGCTGCAGCAGCCACGCCTGCTCGAGCGCCGCGCGGACCTCCGGCACCGTCGCCCTCGCCGGCACCCCGACGAACTGCAGCTCGTCCAGCCGCTGTAAAAAATCTCGCTGGGCCGAGCGCGACAGCGCCGCCTGGACCTTGTCGACCGCGCCCGCCAGCGTCTCCGCGAACGGCAGCACCCGCATCGCCGCCAGAAACCGTCCCGCCGCCACCAGCACCGCGGCCTCCCGCGCCGTGAAGTTCACCGGCGGCATCGAGTAGTCGCGCTCGAGCGCGAAGCCCCCGCCCCGCCCGCGCTCGGCCACCAGCGGCAGCTCGGCCGTCCGCAGGCTCTCGAGGTCGCGGTACATCGTCCGCAGCGTCACGCCGAACCGCTCCGCCAGCGTCGCCGCCGTCACCCCGCTGCGACGGGCCCGCAGGTGCTCGGCGATGGCGAACAGTCGCTCGCTCCGGCGCATCGGCGAAACATGACACAATGTTGACATGCTGCCAAGGTAGAAGCCCGGCGCATGCTCGAAGCGACCGCCACCACCCCCACCGCCCAGCCCACGCTCGTCCTGTGCGAGCTCCAGCGCCAGCCGCTCGCGACCCACGAGAGCTACTCGCCGTACTGCATCAAGGTCCACCGCGCGCTCAAGGCGGCCGGCCTGCGCTACACCTCGCGCCCCGGCACGCGGCCCGCGGACCACCGCGCCCACAACCCGCTCGGCCAGGTGCCGGTGCTGCTGATGGACGGCGAGGCGATCCCCGACTCGACGCAGATCCTCGCCCGGCTGGCCGACCTGCGGCCGACCCCCGCGTGGGCCGCCCACGAGCCGGCCGTCCACGCCGAGGCGCTGCTGTGGGAGGAGCTCGCCGACACCAGCCTCGGCGGCTTCCTGACCGCCGCCCGCTGGGCCGACGACCGCAACTGGCCCGCCGTCCGCGACGCCTTCTTCGGCCGCGCGCCGTGGCCCGTCCGCACCATCGTCGCCCCCGCGCTGCGCCGCGGCGTCGTCGCCCGCCTCGTCGCCCGCGACGTCTGGCGCGCCGGCCCGGACGCCTGCTGGCGCCGCTTCGACGTCGTCCTCGACGCGCTCGAGCGCCGCGCCCCCGCGTCCGGCTTCTGGCTCGGCGAGCGCCCGAGCGTCGCCGACCTCGGCCTGTTCGCCCAGCTCCACAGCCTGCGCACGCCGCTGACGCCGTGGCAATGCGAGCGCGTACAAGCGCGCGCTCGCCTCGCCGCCTACCTCGACCGCGTCGACCTCGCGACCCGCTGAAGTCGCGACTGCGGCGCCGATCACAGCGCGGAGATCCGCCGCCACGCCGGTGATCGATCGCCGCGGGCCGCGGCACTCCTGGCTCGAGGTCGCCATGAACGCACTGCACTTCGATCCCGCGCGCACGCTCCGTCAGCGCCCGTCCGCCCCGTCCGTCACGCTGGACCTGCGCTACGCCGTCCACGCCGACGGGGTCGCGCTGCGCTGCGACGCGTTCCCGATCGTCGGCGCCTGGCTCGACGTCCCGTTCGAGACCTGGAAGGACTGGAGCGCCGTCCGCCTGCGCGTCATGCCCGAAGGCCGCGCCCCTCGCACCGACCTCCTGCTCACCGACCTCCACGGCCGACCGCTGCACGGCGCCGACCTCGGCCCCGTCCGCCGCATCGGCAAGCTCGAGCTCGACCTGCAGTTCGTCAGCGGCCGCGGCATGGCCTTCACGCTCGTGCTCGCCGGCCCCGGCCACCTGACGAGCCTGCGCGTGTTCATGGGCCTGACCAGCCACAACGCCAGCGATCAGGTGCTCGCCGAGCTCGACCTGCTGCCCGAGGCGCCGCGCGTGCGACGTGCGGTGTGACAGCGCGAACGCCCCGCGACTCCCCGCAGGGCGCCTCCGGGGATCTGACTCGCGGGACCTCCGGGGACGCGGCGGGGCCGGGCGTTTGCGAGAGGTGCGATAGTGACAGTCACACCCGCGTCGCTCGCGACGCCGGCACGCCGCTCACGGCCGCGCAGGCCCGCGCGCGAGAACTCCGTTCGTGGTCGACGACGCGCCCCGCGGACGAGCTCGCGTCGCGCCGCCGCGCGCCGATCGAGCCACATATGCACGCTCGCGCGCATGTCCGCTGCGGGCCCGTCGGCCGGCTCTCCGCTGCGGCGCGCGCCAGCGCAGCGAAGCGCACGGCGCGTTGCTGCGCCGCGCATGCTTTGATGGATCGGCCGCGAACGACTCGAGTAAGATGGGACCGCTGTGACAAGTTCGAACGACCAGCGGCAGGCCCGGCCTGCGACGCGGGGCCGAGCGCCTGCGCCGCCGGCAGAACCCGACGAGCAGACCACGATGCCTGCGCCACGCCAGACCCCGACGGGCGCGACGCGGACACCGACCCGCAAGTCGATGGTGGGCCCCGCCGACGCGGCTCCGGCCGGCGCGGCGCGTCAGGGTCCCGCGACGGGTCCGGTCCGCACCGGCCCCGCGACGGGCCCCGTCCGCACCGGTCCCGCGACGGGTCCGGTCCGCACCGGTCCCGCGACGGGTCCGGTCCGCACCGGTCCCGCGACGGGCCCGGTGAAGCCCGGCTCACCGACGGGCCCGATCCGCACCGGCCCCGCGACGGGCCCGGTGAAGCCGGGCCAGACCGGCGCGATGAAGCCGGTCGTCCCCGCCAAGCCGATCGCGCAGGCCAAGCCGATGTCGCAGACGGCCCCGTCGCGGCCGCAGGCCCCCGCCGCGCTGGCGAAGCCGCTGGCGCAGGCCGCCCAGGCCGCCCAGGCCGCCCGCCAGGCCAGCGACGACCCGCTGGTCGGCACGATCATCGAGGAGCGCTACCGGCTCGAGCGTCTGCTCGGCTCCGGCGGCATGTCGCGGGTGTACCTCGGCACGCACCTGCGCGCCGGCGGCAAGCTGGCGATCAAGCTGATCGACCTCCGCCTCTCCAACAAGCCCGACATGATCCAGCGCTGTCTGCAAGAGGCGCGGACGATGATGGAGATCCAGAGCAACTACGTCGTGCGCGCGTACGACGTCGGCGTGCTCCCGAGCGGCCAGCTCTACATCGTGATGGAGCACCTCGCGGGCGACGACCTCGAGCACCTCGTGCAGCGCGAGGGCCCGGTCCCGTGGTCGCGCCTGGCCCCGATGGCCGTGCAGATCTGCAACGGCCTGTCCGCGGCCCACAAGCGCGGCACGATCCACCGCGACATCAAGCCGCAGAACTGCTTCCGCGTCTCGATCGACGGCAACCCCGATCACATCAAGCTGATCGACTTCGGCATCGCCCGCGACGCCAACGCCGAGCAGGGCCTGACCCAGGACGGCATGATCCTCGGCACACCCGAGTACATGGCGCCCGAGCTCGTCGTCGCCGGCAACCCGCCCGACGCCCGCTCCGACATCTATGCCCTCGGCGCGATGCTCTACAAGCTCGTCACCGGCAACCCGCCGTTTCGCGGCCGCGACGCGCTCGACACCCTGTATCAGCACCGCAACACCCCCGTCGTGCCGCCGAGCCAGGCCGCGCCGACGCTCAACATCCCCGCCGCCTGCGACGAGATCCTGATGCGCGCGCTGGCGAAGGCGCCCGCCGACCGCTACGCCACCGTCGACGACATGGCCGAGGCGCTCCGCGACTCGGTCGGGATGCCGCCGCGCACCGGCGTGACGCTCCCGGAGATCGTCGGCGCCCAGGCCCTGCGCGCGAGCACGCCGACCGGGCGCATCGCGACCCAGAGCGCCGCCGCCGTCGAGCCGACCAGCCCCGGGCGCCTCGGCCAGTCGCAGGAGGTCGCGACCTCCGAGCTGCGCCCCGTCACCACCCGCGACATCCTGTTTCGCGGCGCCACGCTGCTGTCGATGAGCCTGTTCTTCGGCGTCGCCTCGTGGCTCGCCGCGCCCGCGGCCCCGCACACGCCGACGCTCGCCGTCGCCAGCAAGCCCGAGCCGCCCGCGGAGGCCAAACAACCCGAGACCACGCCCGAGACCAAGCCCGAGCCCGCGCCGACGACCCTCGACGCGCCGCCCGTCGTCACGCCGCCGACCGACACCGCCGCGCCCGTCGCCGACACCGCGACCCCGCCCGTCGATCCGCCGCCCGTCGATCCGCCGGTCGTCGACCCGGTCGACAAGCCCGTCGACCCGCCGCCCACCGACCCGCCGCCCGTCGATCCTCCGCCCGCCGACGCACCGGTCGGCGTGATCGAGCCCGACTTCGACTACAAGTCGGCCAAGAAGTACATCGACGAGCAGCGCACCTACCTGCTCCAGACCTGCCTGCCGAAGGCCGCCAAGCCGTCGTCGCGGCTGAGCCTGCGCGTCGACGTGCGCCCGAGCGGGCGCCCGACCGTCAAGGTGTTCTCGTCGGCGAAGAACGTCCGCGACTGCGCGCGCGAGGTGCTGTCGTTCAACTTCGACTCGAGCCCGCGCGGCGGCGCGTTCACCTACACGCTGACCGCCGGCGGCGGAACCTTCGAGAAGCAACCCGTCGATCCGACGATCGTGAAGTGAGGCCGCAGCGAACATGTCCACCGCGACCCCTACCCTGCCCGCCAACTCCGGCATGCGCCGGCTCGGCGCCGCGTTCGTCCTGCTCGTCAGCCTCGCGGGGCTCGGCGTCAGCATCTACCTGACCGTCCTCAAGTTTCGCATGGCCTACACGCCGTGCCTGACCGCGCGCGGCGGCTGCAACATCGGCGGCCTGACCTGCGAGGACGCGCTCAACTCGTCGTGGTCGATGTTCCTCGGCCTGCCGATCAGCCTGTGGGGCGCCGCGTTCTACCTGGCGATCGCCGTGGTCGCGGTCGGCCTGCTGCGCCGCGCCGACTTCCTGCGCGGCGCGGCCCCGCGGCTGCTCATGCTCCTCGCGAGCATGAACGTGCTCGTCAGCGTGCTCCTGGCGATCTACGCGTTCGGCGTGCTGCGCTCGCCGTGCCCGTACTGCATCTCGCTCTACGCCGTCAGCGCCCTGCTGCTCGTCGCCGCGCTGGTGGTCCGCCGCGCCCACGGCCGCGACGACGGCGACTCGCCGGCGCTGGTCAAGATGCGCCAGGCGGCGCTGCTCGACGCGGCGTTCGTGGTCGCGGTCGTGTTCGTGATCGCGGCCGGCGTGCAGTCGGTCGGCTACCAGTTCTCGCGCCGGCTCGTCGACGCGCAGAGCGGCTGCCCCGAGCCGGTCAAGTCGCTGCCGCCGGCGACGATCAAGGCCGGCTCGACGACGCCGAAGGCGATCGTCGCGATGTTCATCGACATGACCTGCAGCCACTGCAAGGCCGAGTTCAAGATCGTGCTCAGTGCTCTACGCGACGGCCAGTTCCCCGAGCCGACGCAGGTCTGGATCTACCACACGCCGCGCCAGGCCTGCGATCCGGACGCGTTCCCGGCCGGCTACGCCAAGTCGGACGACAACGTCCGCTTCGACAACGCCTGCCTGGCGGCGCGCGCCGCCGAGTGCATGGAGAAGCTGCAGCCCGGCGCCGGCATCGAGCTGATCGGCGGCATGTACGCGCTGCACGACGACCGCGAGGCCAACGTCCCGCTGTTCACGGCGGAGCGCATCGGCAACCAGGCGGTCGAGCTCGAGATGCAGATCGACCCCGACGACCCGAAGAACAAGCTGTTCCGCTGCATCGACGAGGACAAGGGGGTGATCGCCGAGATCACCGAGCACCAGCGCTACGCCGAGGGCCCGAAGTTCAAGGTGCCGACCGTCGCCGTGTACCACGCCGTCGACGGCCAGCCCGACATGACGCGCAAGCCCTACTACGGGGACGCGAACACGCCGCTCGCGATCCTCGCCGAATACATCAGCAAGCAGGCCAACCCGGCCCCGTGAGCCCCGGTCCGCATGAACTCTGAATTCGACACATCGACCAAGCTGCTGTTCGTCCTCACCGGCTTCATGGCGATCATGGTCGGCCTGATCGCCTACGTCGCGGTGTTCAGGCAGCCCGACCCGCTGCTCGACCCCGACGGCAAGGCCCCGCCCGAGGCCGCCAAGCCCGAGACCCCCGAGGGCGAGCCCTGCGACGCCAGCAGCCTCGACGGCCCCGCCTGCCCCGACGGCAAGTACTGCCACTTCGACGTCTGCGTCCCGATCACCGAAAACCACCTGTGCGGCGAGGGCGCGAGCTGCCGCGACTGCGAGTGCGAGAGCGGCCTTTTGTGCCACCACTTCCGCTGCGTGAAGGAGGACCAGGTCGACAAGACGCCGCTCGAGTGCGCCGAGAACCCGAAGCTCGCCGAGGCCGTGCGGACGCTGGCGCACAAGTGCGCGAGCCGCAAGGCCAGCGTGCAGCAGATCGCGTCGACCGGCTCGTGCACGACGGCCGACTGGGAGGCGCTCGCGCTCGAGGACGAGAAGTTCGACCTGCTGCTCTCGGCGTTCCCGAACCGCATGGCGATCCACTTCCCGTCGGGCCTGCCGCACCTGACGCGGCAGACCTGGCCGACCGCCGCGGTCCGCTCGCACTTCGTCGCGCAGATCCGGCAGTTTCGCGACGCGCTGCGCGGCTCGAAGCAGATCTTCGTGATCGGCCGCGCGAGCCCCGACGGCAGCGCCAAGGACAACCACCTGCTCGCGGTCCGGCGCATGGACCTCGCCAGCAACATGATCGAGACCGTGCTCTACGAGGGCATCCCGGAGACCGAGCGCGACGCGCTGCGCATCCCGATCCGCTCGTTCACGCTGCCGACGACCAACCCGATCAACCCGGTGCGCTATCGCAAGAGCTACCTGACCAACCCGGACGGCAGCCGCCCGACGGTCAGCCCGATCATCGCCTGGGACGAGACCAACCAGCGCAACCTGCAGACCGCGCTCGACGGCGGCCTCGACCTCGAGGACCGCAACTCGCGCGACTGGCAGAACCTGTACGGCGCGATCAACCGGGTCGTGCTCATCATCCCGATCCCGTGCCTGGGCGACGAGTACGAGAAGCGCAAGTCGGTCCTCGATCGCCCCGGGGACAAGCGCTAGGAGCCGCCATGTCGCTGCGAGCCGCCCAACTGGTCGTCCTCTTCACCGGCTTCATCGCGTTCGCGAGCATCCTCGTCGCCGGCATGCTCGCCGTGCGCCTCGACCGGACCCGCGGCGCGCTCAACCAGGCGCTGCAGCAGTGCGCGTGCTGTCAGGACCTGCGAGCCGGTCAGCCGGCGCCGGGGGCCCGATGACGACGATCTCGATCCCGCCGCAGGCCCGCCGCCGGGCGTCGTTCCTGGCGCGCTGGGCCCTCGTCAACCTGTTCCTGACGACCGCCGCGTGCGGCCTGACGCTGTGGATCTGGCTGACCGAGCAGGACGTCCGCTCGCAGCTCGCCCGCGTCCGCCAGCGCGAGAAGCAGGGCTGCGAGCAGCGCGTGATCAAGTCCGGCGTGCCGCAGGTCGTCGACCCCGAGTTCAAGGCCCCGCCGCAGGACAAGCCGAAGAACGGCTACTTCGGGACCAAGGGCACCGACATCACCCCGGCGATGCGCCTGCCCTTCGAGGCGCTGCGCGACAGGACCCCCGCCAACAAGCTCGACTCGCTGCGCCTCGGCTCGCAGGACGTGCTGCCCTCCGGATCCATCACCGTCGTCAACCTGTGGGCGACGTGGTGCACGCCGTGCAAGGAGGAGATGCCCGACTTCAAGGCGATGTTCGAACGCCACCCCGAGTGGGGCGGCAGCGTCCGCTTCCTCCCGATTTTGGTGAAGGACCCCGCCGAGCCGCGCAAGTCCTACAACGACTTCGCCAGCACGATGCCGGCCTCGCCCGTGAAGCTCGCCGACCGCAGCTACGAGGAGGCGCTGATCAAGGCCCTCTCCCCCGACGAGCACCTCAAGCTGTTCCACGGCAACCTGCCCGTCACGATGGTCCTCGACTGCAACCGCCGCGTCCGCTGGGCCCGCTTCGAACAGCTCGGCGAGGCCGACTTCACCGAGCTCGAGGGCTACATCGAGTCCTTCCGCGCCGAGCTCGCCGACAAGAGCGCGGGCGCCTGGTGCACCCAGGAGTGGGCCGGCAACGGCCGCTGTGAGGGCAAAGAGAGCACCGCCGCCCACCACAGCCTCGAGGACTGCGGCGAGCTCAAGCGCCGCCCCGGTCAGTCGGCCGCGACCGCCGTCACCGACCCGCCGCTCGTGACCTCGCCGGTCGACCCCTCGGTCCCCGGCGGCGGCGGCGGCAGCGAGTGCCCGGCCGGCATGCAGCGCCGCCCCGACGGCAGCTGCGTGCCGCGGCTCAAGGGCGAGCCCCGCCTGGCCAAGCCGGTCCCGCCGCCGGTCGCGACCCAGTGCGGCAACGGCAAGTGCGAGCCGGCGCGCGGCGAGAGCAACCAGACCTGCTGCCAGGACTGCGCCTGCAATTCACCGCTGGTCTGCAAACCCGACACGAACGACGAGTTTCGCTGTCAGGTCAAGGGCCTCAAGTAGCCGGCCGGAGCGCGCGCCTCAGAAGCGGCCGGAGAGCACGAGTCCGGCGCGCCCGGGCCCGCCCGAGGCGTCGAGCCGCAACGAGCGCAGCGCGGTCCGGCGGGGGCCCCGATACTTGCGCTGGACGATCAGCCCGGTGACCGCGCTGGTGATGAGGCCGGCGCCGAGGCCGAAGATCGCCGCGGACGCGGCGTGGCCGCCCGCGCCGCCGTACTTCGCGTAGTGGTCGGGCCACGGCTCGGCCGTCTTCGCGGTGTTGGCGGTGATGAACGCGCTCGAGCTCGTCTGCAGCCACACGGCGCCGCCCACCAGCGCGAGGCCGCCGATCGTGGCCTCGGCGATCCACGCGGCGCGCCGCTGCTTCGAGTCGCGCGCGAGCCAGGTCAAGCCGCCGACCAGCACCCCGACGCCGGCCCCGAGGACACCCGCCCCGGCGTCGCGTCGACGCAGCCCGAGCATCAGGCTCTCCCTGCACGCGCCCGTCGCCTCGTCGGCGCTGACCTCGGCGGTCGCGGCGGTCGAGCAGTTCTCGGCGCTCTTGCGCTTGACCGCGCCGACGGCGAGCACCGCGACGCCGACCGCTCCGACGACGGTGCCCCCGACCGCGAGCCCGATCTGCAGCTTGCGCGCCACGTCGGGCGGCACCTCGGTCTCGGTGGGTTCGGAGGCGGGGACGGCGCCGGACTGGGCGGCCGCCGCCGTCAGCGTCAGCGCGACCTGCTGCTCGGCGGTCCGTGTGATCGCGACCCGGCGCTCGGCGGGCGCGTAGCCCGGCCCCTGCGCCCGCAAGATCCAGTTCGCCGGCTCGAGCTGGATCACCGCCTCCGCCGACGCGCCGCTGACCCGCGCGGGGAACGGCAGGTCCGGCCGCAGATCCGAGGCCCCGCGCGCCACGTGCTGCGCGACGACCGTGACCTCGCCGGTCGCGACCGCCGGCAGCGTCACCGTGACCTTCACCGGCGTCACCTTGTTGCGCGCCTCGTCGAGCTGCGCCTGCGCCTCCTTGCGGTCGTCGCCCTGGACATCACCGCGCGCGAGGTACTCGGTCAGGTACGCGATCGTATGCGCATAGTGGCCCGCGATGTAGCGGCTGGCGGCGGCGTTGAACAGAAACCTCGGCTCCCCCGGGAAGTCGCGCCACAGGCCCTCGAATTCGAGCGACGCCTCGACGTAGCGGCCCTTCGCGTAGTAGTCGGAGGCCTGGGCCGCGCGCTCGTCTCTGTCGCTGGTGACGGCCGCGGGCGACCCCTGGGCCGGCGCATCGGCGCCCGAGAGCGAGAGCGAGAGCGCGAGCGGGCCGACGGTCGGCGGGAGGAGCAGCAGGGCGGTCCAGGCGCAGGCGAGTATCATCGCGATCGGCTCCTCATCGAGACATGCATGGGGGGCCGCGATGATACGCCGGCCCCGGGCCCCGATCCAGCGCCGAAGTCCGGGCTGGATCGCGCGAACGCCCGTGCAGCGGCTCGCGCGGGCCAGCCCGGAGCTTGCGCGCCGCGGGCTGAAAGGTCCACCATGACCACCCAGCCTCATGTTCCCGCCACACGTCCTCCGTCCGGGTCCTCGCGCCCTCGCGCTCCTGCTGCTCCCCCTCCTGCCCGGCTGCGATTGGTCGCTGGGCTTCGCGCCGCCCGAGTCCAGCAGCCAGTCCGACAGCGACAGCAGCGGGACCGACAGCGAGACGATGAGCGACAGCGTGACCGAGCCCCCGACCGGCACGATGAGCATGAGCGACTCGGACACGACCACCGACGAGCCGCCGGCCTGCGACATGAACGGGAAATGCGACCCCGGCGAGGACACTGCGACCTGCACGGACTGCACCAGCTGCGGCAACGGCGAGGTCGACAACGGAGAGGAGTGCGACGACGGCAACGACGACAACACCGACGCCTGCGTCAGCTGCAACCGCCCGCGCTGCGGCGACGGCTTCGTGCAGACCGGCATCGAGACCTGCGACGACGGCGACGACAACTCCGACGCGTGGTCGATGGCCGGCCACTGCAAGCTCGACTGCAGCGGCCCGGCGCCCTTCTGCGGCGACGCCTCCTGCCAGCTCCCCGACGAGAGCATCAATTCGTGCCCCCAGGACGGCTGCAAGGCGACCTGCGGCAACGGCGTCATCGAACCCGGCGAGCAGTGCGACGGCGGCGGCGCGAACACCGATGATTGCGACGACGACTGCACGACCCCCATGTGCGGTGACAACATCACCAACGACGCGGCCGGCGAGGACTGCGACGACGGCAACGCCGACAGCACCGACGCCTGCGTGTCGTGCAAGACCGCCGCCTGCGGCGACGGCGCGGTGCAGAAAGATGTCGAGGAGTGCGACGACAACAACGCCGTCGACGAGGACGACTGCAGCAACACCTGCGAGAAGCCGCGGCGCGTGTTCGTGACCGCCGCGAAGTTCGACGGCAACCTCGGCGGCATCGGCGGCGCCGACGATCAGTGCCAGGCGCTCGGGCAGAAGCTGGGCGGGACGTTCATCGCCTGGCTCAGTGACGACGTCACCAGCCCCGGCGCGCCCGGTCGCTTCGACACGACATTCACCGGTTACTACAAGCTCGTCGACAACACGACGATCGTCGCGCACGGCTGGGGCGATCTGGTCGACGGCAGCCTGACCACCGCGATCAATCACGACGAGGGCAACAACATCGTCACCGGCGGCGTTTGGACCAACACCTCGGCGTCCGGCATGAGCGCGTCGGTCGACCATTGCAACAATTGGTCGTCGAACGGCGACACGGAGACGATCGTCGGCCTGGCGGCGGCGCTCGACGGCAAGTGGACCAACAACGGCTCCGGGCTCTGCTCCGACGGCCGCCGCCTATATTGCTTCGAGAACCCGCTCTGATGGCTGCCGCAGCGCCACCGCCTGGAACCACGCGTGGGCCTCGTCGCCCGCGCCCGCGCTCCCAGGCCCGCGCTGCCCTGATGTGTCTCGCCTTCGCCTGTTGCGAGGCCGATTGGTGCCTGCTAGATGCCATACCCAGCGGCGCCAGCGACACCGACACCAGCGGTGGGACCGACAGCGGGACCATGAGCGACAGCGACAGCGTGACCGAGCCCCCGACCGGCACGATGAGCATGAGCGACTCGGACACGACCACCGACGAGCCGCCGGCCTGCGACATGAACGGGAAGTGCGACCCGGGCGAGGACATCGCTACCTGCACCGACTGCACCACCTGCGGCAACGGCGAGGTCGACGACGGAGAGGAGTGCGACGACGGCGACGACGACGACACCGACGTGTGCGTCAGCTGCAATAGCCCGCGCTGTGGCGACGGCTTCGTGCAAGCCGGGTTCGAGACCTGCGACGACGGCGACGCCAACTCCGACGCGTGGTCGATGGCCGGCCACTGCAAGCTCGACTGCAGCGGCC
>Ga0075163_10005225_pt1 | contig 17361 bp, 19 predicted proteins | sample JI1023141ADNA_FD_71478 | JGI IMG/M metagenome (GOLD analysis project Ga0075163, IMG submission 71478) | Wastewater effluent complex algal communities from Wisconsin, to seasonally profile nutrient transformation and Carbon sequestration -... | ecosystem: Engineered > WWTP > Effluent > Algae...
CAACGGGATCGCCGAATATACGGCTAGACTACCCAATGCGTCAGGGTCGTGTACAGTAAGTGTACCCGAACTGTCTTTGACGGCACCTCCCATCTCTGTGGCCTCGGGTGCACTTCGCTCAATGACACTGTCAAGTGTTGGAAGCACGCGCAGCATAGATACAGGGTCGACCGTCCAGTTCGAAATAGATCTGACGTCCTCGGTTGTTCCGAGCTCAATCGAAATGAAATACAGTGTGAATGGAGGACCTGAACTCTCGTGGACTCCACAAACAAACTTTGAATTGACAGTCAGCGATTCGAATGTAGCTCGCGGCACCTTTGTTATACCGGCGGCCAACATTTTGGGACCCGTGCGATCTCATGTCACGGCGGTAGCTAGGTACGTGGGTGGTCCGGTGACATCTCATGCAACTACAGTGTTTGTGGTACAACCAACCATTGCATATTCTTATCCTTCGGGCAATGATGATGAATTGGTGGTATCGAGGCCCGGTGTACACGCTATACAAAGTCGATCGTGTCACAGCTTGTGTCATATCACATGTTTAAAAAGCCCGTCGTTGACGTTTACAGGTTCCTCAGTCGGTCGCGTAAAACTTCGAGGAAGTGAGCAAGGTGTATATAAGCAAGTGGAAAATCAGATATGCTGGGCCTCTAATGGATTTCTCTACATAGCGTGGTATGTCACGGTGAGAGATTTGACCCGCCCACCTATCTCAACGTATGTTCAGACATCTTCTCCTCGAGTTCAGATAGCGTACGAGTATACAGACGGATCCACGGGCTATTCAATGATCATTCATCACCCCCTTTCTGTACCCTTGCGTTTCCATACCGACTTTGAAAGCGAGCCTTTGTTAGGAGCGGTGACTCATGTGACACCGATCACGAATTCGACCAAGTATTATAATCCACAATTGTCTGTGGTCGAAACGGTTCCGTCTGCAGGCCAATGTTTTTGGGTGCCTCGATGGGTTGATGGTTCTGATCCGAGATACAATGGTCACTTTGCTTGGTTGAAATCGGGTCAATCGTTGAAGAGCACAAGGTCCGCCTTGTTCAAGAATTATTTGATTCCCGGGTCGAACTCCAAGCTATCTGTGGTTGACGATGAACCCGGACGGAGTCCGAGTGCGACGTTCACCTATGTCTACCCGGGTCAAACTGATGGTGTCATCATGGTCAAGAGGGACGGCTCCCGGTATACGATGGGGACTATTGAAAACAACGATATTCTGACTCCTCGCATCACCAACATTCCTGACTCAGGGGACATCTATCCATGGATATCGAATTCACAAAAAGCTTGGGTCAATCGGATTGCTCAGTTGAGTGCGTGAATAAAGACTCATTCTTCAAACGGGTTTCGATAAAACATGTCCACTCCTGTCTTGACATTCGACGATTGGAAGACCCGCGTTCGAGACGTGTTGAAAGATGTGCCACCGTGTGATGACGATGTCAAAGTCGGTAAGCAGATAGCTGCACTGCAAGAGCGACGAAAGAAGTTGACCAGAGAGCTGGAAGACCTGGACAAGCAATTGTCATCTTTGAAATCTCGCGACCACGTCAGCATCAATGATTACGACACGGTGCTGGATCTACATCAAGAGCTTGAACATTCAGCGGACAAAGCGGACGTACGAAAGCGAAGTGCTGTTTTGGACGAGTACTTGCCTGACCAAATCAAATCGAGGGTGGTTGTGACCTTGATGGGATCGTATGATGCGGTTTCTCAGTTCCGTTGTTTTCATGAGTATCAGCTGGGCGGAAAGCATTATTGTTATCATGTGGAAGTGACTGGCGGACGATATGGAGAGCCATTTGAAGTTGCGGTCGAACTTGAACGCTTGACGCCGTTTGACATTGGGGTGTGCGATCCAATCAAGGTGCCTGTTCTCCAAAAAGCATGGAAAGACATGCTCCGAGAATGTTCCGACGAGCAGCTTTTCCAACTGCATCCTACATTCCTGTTGTACCGTGCCTGGCACAAGCATCATGCGGAAACAAGCGTGTGAATACAATGTGGTTATGGAAAATGATGAACATGATAGAAAAATAAACATTCCATTTTCTAGTTTCATTTAAGGAAATGGCAGCGCCAACAAACATGTCTGCTTTGCACAACGACTTTACTCGCTTGTTGAATGACATACGATTTGACACAAAAAGTGCAACTCTTATAGGGGGCAATCCGTCTTCGTCTAGCAAAGTCAAGTGCCGTGTTTGCACAATAAAAGAAGTAGACGGTAAGCGGTGGTCCGAGTGTCAGGACGGATGCTCGCCCAAAATGTTAGACCTACTAAATAAGGATGTTCAGCGAGAACTGTCAGCTATCTATCCTCAAGATATGGAGATTCTCAGTCGTCACAAATCATTCATGGAAGCCTTGACAGCCAAGGACCCGGCGTCAGCCCTTCGTCAGGATGGTGAACGGTTTCGCCAAGTGATGAGTATGCCTGTTACAGTTCGAGTGATACCGGCTGACATGTATCGAACATTGTTTGAGTCTTTACGGGACGACCCTGAGTTCCGAGAGCTTTTGACCAGAAGGCTTCCCATGTTCAAAGACGAGGATCGAATGATAGTGGAGCGGTATCTTAATTGAAGAAGATAGAGTCGGGTTCCATTTGATCGTATGATGACGCAATGGTCTTAAGTATAGCAGCCAGACCGGCAATCATGGTTTCGAGATGAAACGAGGAATGGTAAGACGCGAAGGAGAAGACAGGGCCGATAAGAAGATCAGCGGAGTAATGAATGCGACCGCAACACATGAAAAAGGATACGAGAATGCCAACGACAAAATAGAACCACATGAAGGACGGGTGAATCAAGGCGAAGAGTCCGTATAAAGATGTATGTCCACTGAACGACAGATCATTCAATAAATTTTTACCGGGTTCGTCTCTGTGAATAATGGTCATGAGTATTGTATCAACGAGGGGGACGACTTCGTGGTGCACACGAAAAGGGTGTAAGTAGAGCACCAAAGTTCGATAGAGTATAACACATGAGTAGGCCCAGAGGAAACGGCTCACGTCATCATCATTTGGAGTTTGTCCAAAACTGGATATCAAATGACAGACGAACGTTCCAATCGCAACGTAGTGCAAGATATTGATTGGCCAAGAGGCATCGAACCGAGGGAAGTACCGGAACAAGGGATCGGGAATTTCCACCAACTCAGGACGGTCTTCAGCCCATGGCAAGAATTTGGTGGCGTACCACCAGACAAGAGGAACGGTGATCAGAAGAGCTAAAATCATACGTTAGTGTTTTATTGGAAGAGTGTGAACTTTGACTAGCTGTTCGATATTCGCGCTTTACAATCGGTAGATTTACCATAAAAATTTGTGTGAAAACCATTTGGCGCTGTACAGATTGGCGTTCCCGTGCCTAGCATAATACGACTTTCGACGACCCAAGTCTAGGTGATCGTGTTTCGAATAATGTCCAAGTTTGTCTTTGTATTGATCGTATCCGCGTTGACCAAAATGGACTCGTTTGCCATTGGCTAAAACCGCCACGTATTTCTTGGCTGGTCGATCCGAGACATAAATTTGGAAACGGCGACTGGAGTAAACAGGCTTGGGCATTTCTTTTTTATTCACGTTTATGTCGATTTAGTTTACATGGACCACTTGGCAAGGAATTTCATGATCTTGACAATATTCGACCATTTGCAGAGTACCCTTGCTCTGTGGATGGAGAAAGCATAAGACCAAGTCCGCTTTGTTGGCCATGATAATGTTGCGCATGGGACCGGCTTTCTTGCCGAGGGACCAATCGGCCGGATGTGGATCAATTGTCCATTTCCATACTTTGGCAATATGTTCGGCCGTTTTGTCGACTCCCTCGCAACACCCATGGAGTAAAACGATCGGTTTGGTGATATCTTTCGTGACTTCTTTCAGCTCCCGTTCTATGATTTGCCGGTCATTAAACTTGCGATAGCCAGAAATACAAAGCTTGAATGAAAGTTGCTCAGCAGCCATGTTTGAGTTTTGTTTTCTACGGTCAACATTTCTCAAACTCTTATAAGATGCAAGCGCGTCCATTGCGTCCTGTTCCATCGTCTGTGATCAAACGCGGCTTAGCCGATCGAATCATTCATTCTTTGGCAGGGCGTCTGGTGATTCGCGGTCTCACTCGGTTCACGTTTGTCGTATTTAGCGTGAGTGCTCTGGTTGCATTGCTTGCATCAAAGTCTGTTCTTTCCGCTCTCTTGCTTATCTTTTCATGGTTGACGGTTGTACATATCTGCATTGAATATGTGTACAATCAAAAGTCGAGTGAATACGGACAGCTCTTTCCTGATGAAAGAACTCGACTTCTCCGAACGTGTCGTGACAGTCGTCTCGTCTTGAGTCGGGCCCATGATGCGAATGAAAGCACTGTGCCTATTCTGAAGCTTAATGGCAACGACCCGTATGAGTTGGGGTTTGGTCATGGATATCTGATGCACAAAGAAATCCAGCACCTGGTCAACAAGTTTAGACGTCTGCTCAAGTGTCGAATTCTTAAACGTGATATGCCCGCGTGCCATGTACCTCACACCTATTTGGAAGAAATTCGAGGACTAGTGGATGGTTACAACGAGGCCCATCATCTTGACCCGGACACAGACGAGGGCGCGTTGACAGCAGATCTTGTGTTGATGTATCATTTACTGGCCGATAGCAAGCAGTACGATCTGGTCAAACCGGCGTGCACGTGCATCCTATTTGACGATCAAGAGGAGAAACGAGTTTTATTTGGCCGAAACATGGACTGGCTTTCGTTTGGATCTGCTGGATCGCTGACTCTTTTGATTCGCACACCTACTTGTGCGTACTGGTCTCCGCCTGGTTTTATCGGGGTGGTGACAGGCATGAATCCGGCGGGTTTATGTTTAGCCATGAATGTGTTCCCGGGACCGCGGAAGCGTCCTGTTGACTTTGACAACGTGGATGACTTGGGCATGCCATCCACCTTTTTGAATCGATTAATCCTGGACACATGTAGTTCGTTGAACGACGTTGATCTGGCATTGTCCATGCCGCTAAATTCAGCGTTGGGTGCATATCACCTGACTATCTGCGAGCCGTCGAATGACCCCAGACGGAATGCCACCTATTCTTTCTTTGGTGACAATACGTACACAGTCGAGCGAGGCATCCCTCCGGGCTCCGATTATCGTGTTGTCCTCAATCGAAATGAAGAGACGGGTGAAGAATCATTTGATTCGTCTGGACGTCAAAGAGCCATCGATGCGCGCGGCATTCGATTGTCCCAAGATGTGGCTTCTTGCTTGCGCTTATCCTCGACCAATACGTTTGAAACGGTTCATCAGTTTATCTTTGAGCCGGCTAAGCGTCGACTTATCTACACATCAGCCAATGGATTTGCGGGCGATCAACCGTTTATTGCGTTTAATTATTCGACATTATGGATGAATTGAATGTTCGTGAATAAGTTTTAGCAAAATAAATATAAGGCTTTTAACAGTCCGTCTCTTTCTGGGATTTTTGCTTTTGCTCGTCAGCATCCGGTTCCTCGGCGTCCAGTTTACGTTTCGACGAAATAAACCCTTTGCTTCGTAAATACTCCACATTGATGGCTACTTGATTCTTATACTTCGCTTGCGAGAGCCAGTGATAGGATTTGAACTCGGTATTTGCAACTTTGTAGACAATGTTCAAAACCTCGGACCAATCCCATTTGACAAGCGATGAATGCCATTTCTGGAACTCGTCGAGTGGTTTAGTCAGCATATGTTCCACGTCGTCTTCAACCGTCGAGTAGGATCTTCGGCTCGCCATGTACTCCTCCTCCGTCAGCGCGTCGTATATGTCCAGCCCTCCGTCCGTCCACTCCGTGGCCTCAGCGAGCCATGCTGCTGTATCTCTGTGGTTTCGTTTGTTTGCCATATACCACAGTGGACGCATGTCATCGGCGTCAGGTAAGACATTTAGAGCTTCCATTTCCACGATGCAATCCAAGTGGCGCCTGTCCCTGTCATATTGGTTTGTCGAATCTATAAACAGCGTGTAGTGACCGCGCAGAGTCTGACTGGCCTCCAGCACGTCGTTCTGAATTTCGACGACAGCTTTTTTCAGTATGTCGGTGTACGTGTAATTGTCCAGATTACCACAGACGCCATCAGGTTTGAACCGGATAAACATGCATTCGCCGTCTTTATCCAAAGCGACAGGTTTCGATCTCGTGGAAAAGAAGAGGATGGCATCATCTTTCTCGAACACGAGATGCCATTTGGTCAAGCTGCCAGAATAGTCTTTCAGTTTGACGGCAATGGCGGTTTTCAAGTGCTCCAGGGCAGACGAGAATTCTTTCTCTTCGTTTACACGCGCGCGAATCAGATTCCACTGCTTTTCATCTGTCGAGGGCGAATCGGGAGAACTCATGACTCTGTTGGTCCGTTTGAGCTTTGATTGTTTGATGAAACAGAATATTTCTTTTATGAACGTTCCGCAGCTTCAGATTTCAAACAGAAATGTCTGTTGAAACGAATATCGCTCCAAAAACCTATTTTATGGTCTCCAATCACGGACTGAGAAACCAATTGTTCCGAATCGAGTGCGGCACTTCGGAAAACCAGATCAAAGAGATGGTTCATCAGAAATGGGGCATTCCGCCCAAATCGCAGACGTTCATCCATGTGGACAGAGATTGTCTCCCGCCTTTCGCACCGAACAGCAGACTCATTATCACGACCAACGACAGCTCGCACAAGCCCTATTTTACGGTCTCCAATCACGGACTCAAGAACCAGACGTTTCGAGTCGAGTGCGGCACTTCTGAAAACAAGATCAAAGAGATGGTTCATGAGAAATGGGGTATTCCGCCCGGATCGCAGACGTTCATCTATGCGGACATAGATCGTCTCATGCCGTTCGCACCGAACAGCAGACTCATCATCACGACCAACAACGGATCGCACAAACCACCTATTCCACCGGCTCCCATTCGGTCCGAGAGAACCAAACGTGTTACTCCAAAAATGAAGTATTACCGAGACGATCGTGCCGGGAAAGTGACGTTGCATGTACACAGTCTGGGTGGCTATCGATGCACTTTGGAGATTTCTCGCCAGATGACCGTTCAAGATTTTAAAGAATATTGGCATGAGATTGAAGCTCTGCCGTCATATCTTCAAAGATGGGCGTTCAACGGCAATTGGTTATCGGACGACCTAGCCACTCTTGCCTCGCTGGGTCTGCAGAACAATGATCGTCTCTACGTCCGTCCCACCATTAGTTTTAGAGGCGACATCGGAGTCTTCCACTCTCCGTCGAATGAAGTGGTCTTGGCCATGTCAACATGTGTGCAGGGTGTGAAGATGGATATTTAAGATCGGAACGTTTGATAAACCAATATAACATATTTCAAACGAAATGTCGTCCGATTCGAAAGATCATTTCTTTGTCACGGGATTTCGTCATCAAATTCTCCGAGTTCGATGCGGTACGTCGCTTGAGGAGCTTAAGACTGGCATTTACCATTTGTGGGGCGTGCCTGTTTACGCACAAGCATTCGACTTTTTGGACGAGCCACATCTTGGTCCGGGCGCCACGCTTGTCTTGCGCCCGCGCCGATATTCGTCCCGAAAACCAAAGACTAGTGATAAGTACAGAGAGTTCCGTGCATCTTTGAAGAAGCCGGCTCCTGCAATTCAGAGCGGGCAGAGTCAGCACGGACCGAATCAGTACGAGGTTTTCGGACATTCTGCAGCCGGCTATTTCTACAAATATGTCTGTAGTCAAACCACTGTAGGCGACTGGAAACTGTGGTGGGCGAATCGCACGGGCATGCCCACGCACATGCAAAGATGGATTTTCGCAGGTCAGGCTCTCAAGGATGACACAGCGACGTTCGAATCGCTTCGTGTACACAACATGAGCACATTGCATTTGTCATACCCACTGAGAGGAGATATTGGTATCTTTCAATATCCGTCGGATGAAATTGTGAAAGCCATGAATATTTACACGTTTGCCGAAAAGACCGACTTTGACGACCCAACACAGCGTCACAATTCAAACACCATGTCTTACAAATGGTCATTTCGACCCATCTTATCTGTGCAACAATGTCTTGCATTGATCGAAAAGATCGACCAATTGGCGGATCAAGGCAAATCGGGATTTAAAGATCAAGACAACAAGGACGGTTATGATGTGCAACATGACTGGACGTTGTCCGAGTTGCAAGATGTAATTCCTTTACCGGATTTCGGCAATTTCCCTCCCTTCACCATCATTCGCACCAGAAGGGTGACGGCCAGTCAATCGGCCGATCCTCGTGCCATTGATTTTCACACCGACGTGTCTTTGGACACAGTCTCCATTGCGCTCAACAATGACTATGAGGGCGGCGACATGATGTATCAAGTGGGAGACAAATACCATCACATTCACCCACGCGTTCCTGGAGACGTGTTGATTCACAACAATCGGATTCGTCATGCAGTGACACCGCTTCTTCGCGGTCGACGATATCATCTGTTCTTCCTCAATCAACCGAACTTGCCATCGTGACATTTGATACACGCTATTTATGCGTTACAATAAACCTAAATACTTTCATATCGTAAACAAAAAAATAGCTTATAGCATGGACTCTCTGTTGATTCGAGCCGCCTCGCATGGACATGTGATGCGGATTCGCAAGTGTGTACAAGATGGAGTGGATATTCATTCGACTACTGACACCGGAAGAAACGCAATTATGGCATGTGTTGAGCAGGGACACAAAGATGCAGTGATTGAGATGATTCGACATGGGGCCCATGTCAATTCGAAGGATCAGGACGGACTGACTCCCTTGATGTATGCAGCACAGAATGATCACTTTGACATCGTCTCCTTGTTGATTCATCTGGGAGCCGATATTGACGCAACAGATTCGCATGGATGGACAGCGTTGATGTGGGCATGTTCATACGGACACACCGATTCGGTCGATGTGTTGCTCAGTCACGACGCTTGTCCCGATATCCAAACAAAAAATGGAGAGACGGCGTATAGCCTTGCGAAAGATGAAAAGCACAATGATGTATTGATTTTACTCCAATGATGGACCATTGACTGCACCAAAACTAGCACGGCTAAATTGTGGCTCAAAATCATGTCTGCGACGCCATAGATATGGCGATTATTCCGTCAATGACGCCACCTATGCCCGTTACGACAGGCCACACATACGTCATGGACCAGTGATCGGCGGTGACCGGACCGTAAAAAGCGCCATCATACGACAAAACTTTGGCGGCTCGACAACTGTCCTCGTTCTTTGCTGATGTTGTATCTTCGAGCGGACAGACGTAGTCTCGAAGACTGCCATGCAATACGACTTCGTGACGTCTGTCTGCTTGGTGGACATGGTCGTACGACACAAACACTCGACCGATGACAGTATCGTATTCATACATTCGAAGAGCGTTGGAGCGCTCTGTGATGGGACGAAGAGTGGCTGGCAGACCGGTTCGACTCACCATTTTGCCACGGTAGGTGCAACTCCAATATTTAGAAAAAAAATAGGCCAGCCCCAGCTCACCGACTGCCAACAAGCTTTTTACGACGACTTCGGTAGACGTTGCCAAACGGCGATAGCCACATTGGACTGCTTGATGGCGTTGATGACCGATCGCTCGACCCAGCATTTAGACAGTTTGAAAATTAAACAGTTTTATTGTAACATCATGTTCAGCGTGCAGCTCACTCATGTTCCAATTGTTCCAATAAAAAGTTGACTTTCAATCGCAATTCATCTTCGGTGCCATTGTTTTCAATGACATAATCCGGTTTCATTTCCTCGTATCTTAGATTGGAGGCGTGTCCGGGCACGGATCCGGCTGACGGATTAGAAATACAAGGGCGTCGCACCAACACGGCCACCGGTTTTCCGAGTCCCAACATCTTGTAATGTGTATATTCATTCGGATATCGCACGTCAGTGATAATTTTATAGATGGTCGGGGCCGGTTTGACAGGATAGCCTAGGGAACGAAGTCCCTTGTCCAGGTCCGGCTCGTCCATGATGTCATGTACAAGATCAAAGATTTGACGATCAAGCGCATCAATCCAGGCATCCGGCATGCCCATGCCATGTCTCACAACTTCTGTTCCCACGAGCTCCAGCACCTTGCGATACGTGGTACCAGATGGAAAGCCCAGATAGTCGGGCAACGGCTCCTCCTTTTTATCTGGGAAATCATATTGATCCTGGCGCAGACCGAGACGGTGCTGGACAAGTTGCTTAAGTCCGTTGGCCAAGGCAAACTTCCGACTCTCTGGACGCACACCGATGATCATATCTGCCGCTGTGTCCTTCCCAACACCCTTGACACCCAAGCACTCTTTGGTTTCGGGGTTGTACAGACAACCCATGAGCAAAATGATTCTGGTCGGCATGCTGTAAGATCACGTGATTCAGAAACAATCTGTGTTTATTATCGTGTATAGAGTGGGGTTCACAGTATGGGAAACACGTTTCAACACAAAAACGCCAACACAGTCAGTACTCCCACGAAATACTTAACTTCCGTGTACCCGGGATAGTGCTGTCGAAATTCGTGATCGGTCATTTTCTGATGCTTATCCAAAGTACCATGCCGAGCCATCCAACTCACTGTTTGGGTTGAGAGTGCGTGTTTGTGCTCCGGATCCGCCCTGTTGAGGTCAAATGGTACCACTTCAGCATCCAGTATCCCAGTCACATCCTTGACGATGACTGTGGATGTCAAATAGATGGGCGTCGTGTAAACAGAATTGGCGGGATAGAACAGGCGACCGTTCATGTTTCCCCAGATGCCATTACGAATCATTCCACGATTCATAATGATATCCTTGCCAACTGACATTGCGGCCCACAGGCCAAATAACGGTAGAAATGGCTTCATCTGTTTGTTTTGTTTTGTTTGTTTTTGCTGTTTGAAGTTTGCATCAACGTTCAAATGTAAACGCAGTTTCTTTTGGTGAACAAGCCTGTATTTCGCGAGTAGACGTTTGGTAGCATATGATTATTTCATGGGAGCATTAAAAGAAAACTCGGACTTGGAATAAGGACGAACTCCATGACAGGCTCTTCGGGACATTCGGGTCATTCGGGTTCCATGAATAGGTCCCAGCTTCACAAGCACATGAAACTCGTGGCCCCGTTATTGATCCTGGCACTCATAGTGACGCTGGTCATCTTTATATCCATAGGTCACACGTTGGTGGAAAGGTGTCCCTTTGATAGAAATCGCGCCATCACGAGTTCACCCTATCGATCCACAGGACTAGGGAATCAGACCAGGGATCTTCGAATGAACTCCTTTCCTGTCTACTTGGTCAAACCGGAAGTACATGACCAGATCTTAAACATGTATATTCTTCTTCAACAGCTGTTTGACCGCGATCAAATTACATACTGGGCCTCGGCCGGCACATTTTTAGGAACCGTTCGTCATCAAGGATTTATACCCTGGGATGATGACATGGACATTTGTGTCGGCTTCAGTGATGTGCGCAAAGTGTCTGCTCTCTCGAAAGAACTAGAAAAGGTCGGGTTTGGTCTTCGCGTGTATCGTGACAATATTTCGTATGTCAAACTAGTTCCCTTGAAAGGCATACCTTATCCGTTCATCGACATTATCTTTATGGAAGAGATCAAGTTGGCGGACTGGCCCTCTAAATGTCCTCAACCCCGCATCCACTTGAAAGAGTCCACTGAATCAAGTCGTTTAAACGATGTCTATTTGGTACCACGGTCGGTGGACCCTATAAAGCCATATTATCCGGCTGAAAAGTATCCAAAAGAAATTCATCCGTACGGGCGCGTGTTTCCTTTAACAAACTATCCGTATCATCGGCCCGGTGTAGAAATTCTAGGACCTCACGATACCTCTCTTTTAGATGAGATGTATCCGGGATGTATGGAAGAAGCGCGAGTGGAAGAGAAAGGAATTATGCAATTGCTGAAAAATCATCGGACGAGAAGTTTTACCAATTCGTTTCTCGGAAAGAAGGGGATCCCTTTGCAAAAATATGCAGATAAACTTTAATATTTGTTATTGATAAAGTCAATGTTTATGTCTTTTAACAAACGTCCTTTCCGATGTGGAAGTCTATAATATAAAGCATGATTGAAGAACAGCTGTTTCCATCCTGTGTATTCTACCCGAGCTTCCGTTCGAAATCCGGGATACATTTGATCGAGCAGAGTGTCGTCACGACCACACCAGACCGTGAAATGCTCAAACGGTTTTTCGATGAGAGGAAAGATGCGATCATAAGGCTGGACGACTTCATATGAGCATTCAAAATGCTGTATATAATGGAAAAGAGACGTCTTCTTGTCGAGATCCACGGGTACGGTAGTTAGCAATCGATACGTCATAGGATCAATGGACGATACATCTTGAAACGCATTTAATCGTTTGAGAGCTTTTTCGGTAAACGTGACCGAACTGTCGTGAATAACGCGAAGAAAATTCGCCACCGTCCATTCCCTCATTAATGCTATGTCAATGCACGGAAACTCTTGACCTTGGTGTCTCGAACAGATGCGAAGACAGTGTGAATCGGATCGCTGGTAGATTTTGAGCCCAGCATCCCAAAATTTTTGGTGAAGTGATTTCAACCGAGGGAGTTCGGACTCTAGCAAATGAATGTCGGTGTCATCGTCCCAAGGAATGATTCCTTGATGCCGAATTGTCGCCAGCCACGAACCCGCGCACATCCAATACGTGATCTGGTTCTCGTCGAGCAACTGGGTCACTCGCTGAACTAGTGAAACAATGATGGACTTTGTGGACTCTTTCAGTAAGTGTACTTTGTCTTGCGTAAATTTCAACGGTCTGTCCCCTCCGTTTCGATACAGTCGAGCCGCGCCAGCCTGAGTTTTGGATGTCCTTATGGGATCCGCAGGATCGTACGGACTGCATTGGTATATGTCGATGATCAGTAAAGCAAGAATCAAGAAGATGATCCAAAGACAAAGTATGGGGAGAATCATCCTCTTGACGACCACTTTTATTTCATATTCGTTCATACTTAGATTATCACTGAACCTGTTCAAACCGATAAATATCTTCCCCATGATACCACACTCCGTCGGGAGTGACCAATAAGAGATGCATGACATCTGTGTAGGCAATATTTTGACTTTCTAATTGTTCAATGACCCTGGCATAATTGTCTTGACTGGCCAAAAGTTGGCGTCGCAAATCTTCTACCAGAGCTTTATAACTCTCCACGGACAACTCTTCGTTGGCCTTGACTCTGTTCTGGATCTTTTTGGCGCGCTGACCGAACTTCAGAGTTCGAAAGGTTTCATTATGGGAATCCAGTGACGGTGAGCAAGTCAGTAATAAAACAGTTTTCGAATTCCCGCCAAGTGCATTGCTGAGCAAATGAGTGAGTTTCGAGTCCCTGTATCGTATATGGCCCTTGCCGGTGGTCAAATCATTGATGACGTTGGCTAGAGTGGAGAGAGACAAGTTGATTTTTTGGGCTTCTTTCATGCCTTGATCCTTGACATTGGACCTGGACGTGTCCTCGCTGCCGGCGAGATCCACTAAAAAGAGAGTGGATGTTTTGCGAGTTTGATGAGTACGATGGGTTTGCATAACTTTGATAGAGAGGACCGAGTGAGATCGCGAGCTTCGGTCATTGAGGTCTGTGGCTCCCACCGAGCGATGGCTTTCTCCCAGCTTCAGCAATTGTAACAGGGCGGGGATAGATTCCACTAGTTGCACTTCGGCTCCTTCGATGTAGACTGGCCTGTTCGCCGAGTCGCCTCCGCGAATTTTGAGTGCTGTTTTCCCGGGATTCAGGAGGTCGCGGAACTGTTCGCAGTATATCTCGACGTACGAGCATTCCAGTTGCACGGATATCTCTTCTTTCGAATCGTCGATTTGATGAAAAATGTCGTAAATGATGCGAGGGATAACGCCAGCTTCGTCGTCTTGGAGAACACTCATGTCTCCCGAAGCCATCATTCGCTCTCGAAAACTATCGGGGCCAAAGATGGTGTACGTCTTGCCTGTACCACTGGCTCCATACGCGAACACGGTGGCATTGAACCCGTTCAGGATTTGTTCCACTAAGGGTCGAACATTCGTGGTATAAAAATCCGATTGCCCTACGTCGGGTCGATAGATGCCGTCAAACGCGAACGTTTCGTCTTTCACCTCACGTGGAGATGTGGCGCCGTTCTCGGTGAAGGCTTGACCGTAGGGTTTCTTGGCGGTGATTTGCTGATTGCCCGGATGGAAATGATAGATTTTCTCCTTCTTTTTATCCGGGTTGGCTTTGTAATATTCGAGCTCGCGAGGCAGAAAGGAGCGGAATCGCGTGACAACTTTGATCGTTTCGGTCTTGCCCAGCATGTCCTATTTTTTTTTGATTTAGTGGTAATGAAAAAACGCGAGATGACGTCTGGTATTGATGACTTTACATTTGGCGGCACGGGTGAGGAGTCCTCGAGAGAGGGTCAGGGTACATGGCCTGAGACGTTCGATGTTCAGGCAATCCAAAACCCGAACCCGACGAGCAATCGACAAGGTGGCGGTAGCGGCTCGGGCAACTGGTTCTATAAAGCGCTGGCCGTGAACGATACCGTAAAAGATCCCGGAGCGAAAGCCATAATGTATACAGTTGGTGCTATTGCATGCGGTTTGATTTTCGTGGGAGCAGGAGCACAAGGCCTTGTGTGGACCGACAAATTGAGCAAGAAATTGAAAAAAGATTCGTTGACAGAACTCCAGGAGATTGAACCGATCGGTGATGACGCAAAGGGTTTTGCCAATTTCCTTTTCGGAATCACGTTGGCGTGTGCGCTCATTCTATTCGTGGTGCTGACGATTGTAGCCGTGTTCTACTACAAGATGTTTGCCAAGAGGGTGAAGTCGCCATACGCGGGATGATGTATATGAAAATCGCGGACCGTGGGCACCGCACCAATCTGTTAAAATAAACGTCCTTTACCATTTGTGAGAACATGCATGTCTCAATGGGATGTGTTAGCGTTTATCATCGTATGGTTAGTCGACCTGTTGACAATTTTAGACCAGCATCCAGTCGACCATCGACACCGAACTTTGCCTCCCCGTGAAGACTGGTCCTTTGTTTTTCCTTGGAACCACAGACGAGACCATGTCATCGAGTCTCTGCACATGAATGCTCAAACGGGTCTCATATGTACTAGTCATGCTCGATACGGACAAAGTCTGTGGTTTTTCTTGCCTGGATCCTTATTGCTTCCGCAGAATCCCATCTATCGATCGCGAGAGTCCAGGTATTTATGGGTGGCCGACTTGAGTCATCAGCAACTCTATATTTATCAAAGTGAGGCTCAGCTTCTTGAGCGTTATGAGCGGGAATGGTCAACGTATCGATGGACCCTTCGTGAACAGGTTCAGCACAATTGTTTGAATAGGTTGCTCTGGTCGTCTACGGATTCTCTTTTACATGTGCAGCAAAAACGAAAGTGGTGTCGTTTGACGGAAGATGGAAGGATGTGTCAGCCGGTCATATTTAGTCATGTTCGTCCGCGACAGCATGTGATTCCGTCTGATACGACTGGATTGGAAGATGTCTTGGTTACCTTGAAAGTGGACACGGGTCTTTTAATTGACGTGCATCACAAGCAATCCTTGATGGCCACTTATAAATTACAACAATTTACTCCGTTGCAAGCGTGTGTCCATGATCCACGGATTGGTTGGTGGGTGTCGTGTCCTGTCAAAGGCTGGGTGATGCGTCTACATGAGCCGATGAATCAGATAGGATCGCCCAAAAAAGTCTACGTGTATCCGCCGGTCCATGTGAGCTGTAGGTTTGGTTCATCTTTACTGTTAGGGTATCCGTGGCTGTGGGTCTCCTCGGATCGTCAATGGCACCTATATCAATGGCTGGAAAGGCGTCAACGGTTTCGTTGGTTGACCAGCATTCACCTGCCTTGGTACACGACAGAACATGAAACACTGTCCGTTGGTACAACGAATGAAAGAGGAGATCTATTGGCATCCAATAAGCATCGGGTGTATTTCTGGAAAAATGTGTTTTGTTTATGATGAATGATTGCTGTATTATAATTATTTCGGACCATGTCCGCACGGAATAAATTGTTTTGTTTTCACTGCCAGTTTAAACTTGGTGAGTTCAATGCGATTGGCATGTGTACAAAAGAACAAGACTGTTTCTTGGAGATCAGGATCAATGGTCTTCTTGAGAGGATCCCCTCTCAAAATGGGCAAGCACGTGGGGATCAGCCAGGGCTGCTTCTTCTCCTCTTCATTAGCTTTTCGGTTGTTATGTAATATATACGGGCTACTCTCGTTCAAGCGATCGGAGAGCAAGTATCTCAACTCCCTGCCCCGACGTGTCTCTGGAGAAAAGATGGGATGAAGTTGATAGTTGACATTGGGTATGGTGGATAAGATTTGTTCGATACCGAGGACTCCGGCGTGAATGAATCCTTGCGGATGTGTGTTAAACCATTCCTTGGCATCGGCACGACTTTCTTGTAGCGAGGGGATGCTTTGATCAAAGGACAAGAATGTGTCATCGTAATAGACGGCATCAAACGTAATGTCGCGAAACCAATCGTTCATGACAAGATTCCATCGGAAATCCCCGGTGTACAAGACGTGCTGATTATCCGGTAAAAAGTGAAACCATATCATGCATGAACCGTCGCAATGATACGCTGGCAACAGTTGAACCCGAATGTGTTTGTGAACGTGTGACCACTCAAAATAACGGAGAGCATGACCATTCGCTCGTCCGGCCAATGCCAGTGTGGTCTTTGTGGCGTAAAGATGTTCGTCAGAAACAGAATCTAAGCCTTGCGTATGGTCGGAATGGTGATGAGTGAGGAATGCCATTTTTTGCTGCCTTGTGAATTTGTCCACTTGTACCCCGTATCGCGTTAATAAATCATGTACAGGACAAGCCATGTAAATGATTGCACGGATAATAAAAACAAAAGACTACCTCGTTTATTTCATATTTCATCTTTCATGCCATGGAACCACTCTTGAGTCGGTTGTATGATCTCTACGTGGCTCCTGGTTTGAACAGCAGCCGAAAGTCATGGTATTTGGTGACCGGCTTTACAGTTGTCACATTTTTGTGTTTGATCATGGTGTATACGGCTCTTTCGAGATCCGAACCCCAGTATCACACCGTGTACGTCTACCAAGAAAACAACCGTGGATACCAAGAAGTGAATAGCATGGGATCGATGTTTCAATGATGTTTCAATAATATCTATTTTTATCGGGTCAGAAAACGGACGTGACTGACATAATGCATGTCACAATTCAAACAGCTGTGAACGTTTCATCTGATCTCTGAAATTCGAATTT
>Ga0075163_10005226_pt1 | contig 17358 bp, 7 predicted proteins | sample JI1023141ADNA_FD_71478 | JGI IMG/M metagenome (GOLD analysis project Ga0075163, IMG submission 71478) | Wastewater effluent complex algal communities from Wisconsin, to seasonally profile nutrient transformation and Carbon sequestration -... | ecosystem: Engineered > WWTP > Effluent > Algae...
GAGCCTGTTGTTGTATGGCTCAATGCTTGTGTAAATGTTCCTGATTGAATTTGACCTGTTGTTGAAATGACATCAGACGCTCCTTCAATCCAAATGAAATATCCACGACTTGTTTCAAGCGCATTGGTGACGTTTGTTGCAGGCACATAGCCTGTATTCATCAAGCCACTCACTGTTTCATCATAATAATTGATGTTGTTAAACGGATATGTTGGGAAATCAGAACCAGTGAAACCGGTAGTTGTGATATCGTCGTTCCAACTCGCAATTGTTTGACTTAAAAGAGGATTACCAATGTTCATCCAATATCCTTGAACCGTTGCGATTGGAGGAAGGTAGCGCTGAAGCGTTATGTTGCCTGATACCACTGCGCCTGAAACAATTTCACCAATAGATGCAGAACCCATTGAGTTTGAAATCAGTGTCAATCCGCCAGGAGATGTTTGAAGTGTTCCCTCAAGCATGGATACTACCCCATTAACATTAACTGCCGCTGAATCAATAGTAACAGTGAAACCGTCATTGTCAATTGTGAGATTGTTGAAAGTTGTAGTTACTGCATTAGCTGAAAAACCAATGCTCTGCGCAGCTTGTCCTTTGAAAGTAACATTTGATGTTCCAGCAGTAAAGGTTCCTTCATTGATCCAGTTACCATGAACTTTCATCGAAGAGCTTCCTCCTGTGAGTGTTGCTGTATTTTCGATGGTGATATCGTTAAGCAACCAAGAACCGACAGCGGTTACGTTGTGACCAGCCTGGATTACGAATCTATCATATCGACCTGAAACAACCGTCGATGGCGCTGGTAAGCCTGCGGCCGCTGTTGACCAAATTGCGCCGTCTGAATTGCCCGTGCTGCGGCTGTAGTATATCTCTTTACATCCGCTTTGTGTTACACTGATGTTGTCGAAACGAATGAGGTCAGACGCTGAAGCGAGATAATTGAATCGAATACCAAACTTGTTCATCGCAGGATAGGTGAGGCCACCACCACCGATATCTGTACCTGTACCAAGAGATGAAAGTGCATCGAAACCACCGTCTGCATCAACTTTCAGGTTCCATGTGCCTGCATCATTTAGTGTTACTTCAAATCCAACTCTTGTTCCTGAATTGACATTGTCAACCCAATCAGTTGTGCTATTTACTATCGGAGTGGATGCATATGTACCATTGTCAACGCGATAGAGTCTGATATAATCTGAACTGCCTGCCGATGGCAATGAGCTTTGATCGATAACAACGGCATAACCATCTAAGTCAAATGTGCTGGTAAGGCTGTCCTTGTTTGCGCTGAGGAATATTTGAAAATTATTGTTAGCTGTTGCATCAGTTGCGAACGCTACTTCAAATCTCCATGTTGTGTTTAAGCCTGTCAGAGATGCATTGTCAATTGGATATGTCAAGCTGCTCTGTCCTGCCGTGCCTTGGGTGCTATGTCTTGCAGAGTGCGAGCCTTCTATTGGCGTGGATGTGCTTGCACTCCATGATGTGCCTGTAGTAACCCACGAGCCAAGAGCGCCTGAGTTGAAGTTTTCACTCACCAATGTTTCATAGCCCATGTCGTCATCCACAAGAGTTAATGTTAAACTTGAAGGTGTGCCTGCAAATGCATTCGTGCCACCTGTGACATTTTGTAATTGAAATACCAATGTGGCTATATCATCACAAAGTGCATTGTTATTTGGATCAATGTAAATGTATTTGGTTCCAGAAGTTCCTGCTGCCCATGTCAGAGTTTGTGTGGTATAGCTCGGAGCATATGTTGTCGCTGCAGTTGGTCCTCCACCGATGCGTCCTGCGCTTCCGGATGTTAATACCACATCAATCGTAGTTGCTATTGTGCTTGATGGATTGAAAATATCTACACCAATAGCGTAGTTACCAGCAAGATTAACGTCTTCATTCACACTGCCTGTAACAGAGCCGTTGATGGCCAAATAAGTATCAGGTGGTAATGCTTCTAATCTGAAGTTGTCGAATTCAGCTGCTGCTCTGCCTTCTGTTGTAGAGTCATGAATTGCCATAAATCCGAAATAGCCATTCGCAGCAGGAGCGTATGTATTATCAGTCACAGAGCCGTGATTCACTGTTGACAATGATTCTGGACAACTATTCGGTGTTGGAGTTGCTTGGGTGTTTGCACCGTTAGTTGGTAATGTTGAAGTTCTGATGGTCCATACACCGAGCTGTGATCTGGTAACTTTGAATGATACTCCGTAGTCTGTAAGTCCGGTTGGAATGCCGGTTGAGGACGTAAATATTGTTGTCGCTGTGCCCGAGTCAATGCGCTGAAGCCTGATATATGAAGTTCCAGTTTGACCCAACAAAATGCGATATCCGTTTAGCGAAGATTCGAGATCTGATGCATTGGAATATAAATATACCGCTTGCTGATTGTTCGCATCTAAATCAGATGGAGAGCCTCCAAGTCCATTGCGACCAACCCAGAAGTACCATTCCTGCTGAGTGTCCCACGTGGCAACTTGTGTGCTGATGTGTTGTGTGCCCGAACCGCTTGCAACATTGAGTTTTGCTGTGTGTGTTCTGAATGCTTCTGAACCAGTGAGTCCTGAACATGTGCTATTTGCGATTGCAGAGAAATTCGCTGCATCACCATTCCATGTTGGTGAGTTGAAATCCAAATCAGTGAAGTTGTCATTCATCTCAAATTCGAAATAGGCCCTGAAATTCAAGCCGCCATTATTAGCCGGCTTCACATAATCTCCGCCTCCTCCGCAAGGATTTGAATCGTCTCCGGTTGCATCCCAATAAACTTCAATGATGTACGTGCCAGATGCTGTAAGCGATGAAAGAATATTGGTAGTTCCTGACGAAGTAGACCATTTTTGATCACCTGCTGAATTCAATCCGGTGCATGGAAAATTGCAAGAAAACCCAAGTCCAATTGATGTAAATGAAGGAGGACTATCACATGTGCGATATACGCGGTAGTTGATGTTTCCCCCACAGACATCGGAACTGCCATTTTTGTAGGTTTTTATTTCTCCACCAGCTATCACAAGACTATTGCCCGTTGTGAAACGACCATAATAACGATTGACCATGGTTGTTGTTGGGTCGGAAAGGTCAAGACCTGCTTGTTGGTAGGTATTTCCACCAGAATTTACATTGGTGATGATATACGCCTGCCATATATCCCATGCGGCATGTGTGGTAAAAGAAACAGCTAACAATACAGTTAAAAGCGAGAGTCTAAGTAACTTCATCTTGGCTAATTTTTATCGTGTTTAATCCTTGAAAGATGTTTAATCCACAAGGGTGGTAAAGATACGGAAACCGTTGTTAATAAACCAAGTAAAATGAATGCATGGTGTAGAACACACACCCTCAACACATAAACAACACAAAATCAATTACATAGCTTGTTTTTCCGCATGACATAATGAATTTTATTGTTCATTTAGAACAGCGTTAAATAGCAACAATGACAGGCAATTTTATTCTCTGGTCAATTTCGAAGTTTGATCATTTCTCCGAATAGATTTTTAATCGATTGTGAACATTAGAATTATTTGATACTTGAAATTTTTAACCCTAGCGCATTAAATACATCTTGCCGAATCCATGGTTAAAAAATCTGGACGCACTTGTTGCATTCAACTCAATATCCTGTCCATTGAGTTTCGCAATTACACGATATAAGTATATGCCATTGGCTAGTCGATCGCCATATTCATCAGTGCCATCCCACCAATATTCGGATAAATTTCTTCCTATACGAAGAGGGCCCAATTCGTCTTGGGTTATCTCACGAACAATATGACCACTCACGGTCATAATCTGAATTTTGAACTGGTCGGGCGGCTCAGTGCCTGTTACAGTGAACACAAATTGTGTTCTTGTTGAAAAGGGATTTGGATAATTCAAAACTTCCGTGATTGTCGAATGTGTGATGATTTCGAAGTCAATTTCGTATTCATGATCTCCAGATAAGTTTCCGCTTTTATCCGTAGCTTGTACCCTAAGTCTATACTTTCCATCGGCCTCAAATTTTGGATGATAGTTTATCTTAAACTTGTTGGCTGGCGCACTCGCCAGTGTCCAATCTATACTTTCGGATGAAAAATATATTGGTTGAAAATCAGATTCAGGCCCACGTATATAGAGTTTGAAATTACTTGTATCCGCATCTTCATCTAAAATGAAATATGCGCTTTCATCATCAAGCATCACAACAATTTCCGGCTCCGACGAAATGATGTCACCGTTTAAAATGTGCTGCCCATCAAATGTTACATCAAGAATTGGATTTGTCAAATCAGATTGAACGAAGAAATCTATTTTCGCGAAGTTGTTGAAATGATATTGTTCTAATTGATGTGGCTGGTTTGTCGCGCTATCGATTGGATTTGCCTCCACAATTAAAGTGTTGATTCCTGGGAAATTGCGTGTATCTATGTACAGGGTGTCAAACAATACTTCTCCTGGAAGCAATGGATTTTGCAGCGCATAAGGAATATGGTGGCGATAGCGATTTTGGTCTTCTATGATGTAGCTGACCAATAAACTATCCATTTCGATCTCCGAAATATTTCTCATCGCGATTGCCACTTCTAAAAACCCTCCTTGCTCAACTGTATCGGCACTGATGTAAAAGCCTTCTGACGGATCAATTGCGCATTCAGGGGCAAGATCATAAATCAAATGCCACCTGTCAGTTTGTGGTGCAGTGTAGCTTGCAAAATCATGCAGTCTCGACTCGAATCTGAGGAATGGATATTGTGCCGCGGGTGCAATGGATTCAAGATCGGATAACAAGCTTGGTGTTTGTGGTAAATCTGCTAGAATCACGTCAGCGCCTTCCCAAGTAATGCCATGTATTCTTATTCTGGTTGAGTCTCCTTGTGTTGTTTCTAATGCGTCATAATTCCACTCTGCCTTACCCCAACTTTGGGCCGGACCCGCAATTGGTGCCGACATATTTCCGGAGCCTAATGAGCCTTCTAAAGGAACTTCTAGAATCAAATAATCATCGGATTGATTTCCGACAATCTCAACAGCTGTTTCAGGGTGTCCTTTTTGTACAAAAAATATGAAAGGCACTGAGTCAGCCGATGCAACAATATTGCCTGCTCCCAATGATTCGAATGCATCATATACCTCTGGCGCAAGGGCAGTCCAATTTTCTTTTAGCGCATATTCCCAAGTGTAAATTAGAAGGTAATTGTTCTCGGGAATTGATTCAATCATATTGGCAAATCCAGCCAGTTGTGATTGATCGTGTTGTTGAAAAATGAAATATCGTTCTGCACGTTGACGAGCATTTGCACTTATCATGGTGTTACCAAAATCATAGCCTGGATTTTCGCCATTGTAGTTGCTCTCCCAAGGTATAAATGTCGCGCTGTCCAACACTGCAACCATCAATGCTGGTAGGGTGTATCCATAACCGCCGTATTCCTGTACATTCAGATTCAACTGATATCTTGTTGCCAATCCTTCGAAAGATGAATTAGCAGCGCCATAAACTTCACACTTGAGATTGGCTGTTGTTGGACTGAACGACCACCTGCGCTGGTCTTCAAAGTATCCGAGATTTGTCGTATTGTTTTCTCTGAATTGAAAGAAGTGATCTTGTCCCCATCCTTGTTCGTTGGCAATGAATTGAAAACTTGAGTTATGCCATCGATAGGTGTTTTCAGGTGAAATGCTGTCTGCTGTGCATCTCCAAAAAACGACCATACTATCAGTGAGTGCAAAGGGTAAAGGCCACTCAATTACTCCTCCTCCATGAGTGATGCTTGTAGCATGAAGCATTGGAGAGTTAAACAGATCTGTTGTGTCTGCTTGAATTAAATAGGTTCTTTCTTGTTCGAAAGAAAACCCTGTTGAGGCATACAAAACTGGTTGCGGATTATCTGTAACCTGAAAAGCATATGGAGAAACAGGAAATAAATCTCCTGATGAAATAATCAATGATTTGCTAAGCACAACATTATTTCCGGAGTTGTCTAACTCATCAATAAGATTAATTGGATAGTCTATAAATATATCAAAGCTGTTTTCTCCTGCTGCAATATCCGTGTTGTTCGGAATGGTGAATATTACCGTATCAGTATTCAATATTCTGTCAGCCGTAAATACATAACTTGAATCAACACCATTAGGATAATGTCTTACCAGCTCAATTCCAACATTGTCGTTGGTGGCTTTACCACTATTCTTCACCACAATGTTCACATTGATGGTTGGTTGAGAAGCAGTAATTTCTTGCGGGGTGAAAAAAACATCTTGAGCACTGACGCTATAGTCGGGCTTTTCATGATGGTGAAGTTTGATTGCTGGATCACCATGTAAAGCAAAATTGTAAGCAACGTTTGATCGGTATATGTTGCCGTCAACTTGAAAACTTTCAATCGCCTTTTGCATACATTCACCTATGCTGTGTCCATAATTATATTGGCATATTTGCCTGTAAAAATTATTCGTATAGAGGTCGAGAAAACCAGGAAGTCCGATGTCACTTTTGGCCAAAAATCCAATTACGCCTCGATCAGGCACAAGCACAAAAGTTTCGCTGGCACTTTCTGTTGTGCCTAAATGAATATTGCCTGTGTAGCATGAATTTCCAATGAGCAATGGATATTTTCCTTGGTTGTTGTAGTTGAGCGGACTATCTATGTTCTGATCAAAACCAGTGCTGCTCGCATGACCAAAAAATGTCATCACCGAAACTCCTTGATTGATGAGTAATTGAATTGAATCAGATACATTCATTTGTATTGGATCTGATGTGTTTTTGAAAAATGAATATACTTGTGCGCCTATGCTAGTGTCTTGCGCGATTGCTTTATAACCATTTAAAAAACCACGGAACATTTGTTGCTCGTAATCAATAGTTCCTCCTCCGAAGTGCAACATGTTTTTCTGCCACAAAGCGGGTGGCTGTGTTTCATGTTCTATCACTTTGTTTAGATATTCAAGAACTTGCGATGTGTTGTTGGCCGATAATCTACCTGTCGCAATAGCAGGTTGATTCAGTGTGCCCGCAAGTCCTGCTGTGAAAGCGATGTCGCTTCCCGGATAACCCCAAGTAGGAACAAGATTTCGCGCGTGCTTCTCAGGATCATTGCGGGAGCCGATAACACCATTGATGCTGGCATCATGAATGCTTTTGCCCATTAAAAAGAGATAGTCTGGTTTTTCACTCCAACCTGTAATTAGTTGGTTGCAAAACCTTCTTATTGCTAGAGGATTTTTGTCAATACCATAAGTGTATTGCATGTAAAGTTCTTCCACATTTACAACAAGTGATTGTGTTGTACCATTATTTCTCCATGCCGCATAGTTCTGAGCAGCCGCCCACAACTGTGGATGAGTTATGATTAAAAAGCAATTGTCGACTTCGTTTGACAAATAGTTTGTGAAATATGCCGTCTGTGTCACTGGCTCCACACCTCCAACAAGTGTATTGACCTGATTAGTAAACAACAATTCAATTCTAGCACTATTACTCATCGGCACAAGCGCTTTGAACACACCTTGTGATTCAGTCATCAAAATTTCCGTGAGCTGATGACCTTTAAGCACAAATAATCTGGAACTGGTTTGAGCACCTGCAATCTCAATTAATGAATGTGTTGCGGAAACATTTCCTGGAATTGAAAATGTTATTTCAGATAATCCAGTGAAGTCAAGCGTCCTTGGGTATTCTATTGCTACGTAGCTCACAGCCTGGTAATCGGATGCAACGCCAAGGTCATCAATACTTCGATGCACTATTCGAGTCTGTGTTCCTAATTGCGCTGTGGGAATTTCAAAGGTGAGATTGTTGAGCTGATAACCGTAGTAAGTCGTATCGAACGTCACGTTCAATGGATCGCCCCAGCCTAATTGTAAGTGGTGATTTGGAAACCCGATAGCCAGTGATGCGCTAGCCGAAACACATTGTGCTTTTGCAGCAGGAGCATCATTGCCAGTGTAGGCATTTGATGTGGCAACAAATTTTTCATGAGATCCGCCTTTGGGGAATTTGAAGTCAAACCAACCTTCTGCTTCCTCATACAAAGGCAAACTAATTCCGTTAATGTCTTGCTCACCGATGAGATATTCATTATGAAATTCTAATTCTGATTTGTAAAGGCAATGTGTAATGGGGGTGAAGTCGGCAAAATTGTTTGCATCACTCAAGCTTCGTCTCAACCCAAAGTTATCATTGATGCTGATGAAGTACCAAGCTGTATCATTGAAGAGACTATAAGATGGATTGGGCAAATGAGTTGGCTCATCATAAATAACGCTGTCGAGCCACGCATCGTTTTTTCTACCATTGAATTCTATGTAGTCGGCAGTGCTGAAGTCGCCATCGTCTTCTCCGGCGACATAGATTTCAAGTTCTTTGCCTCTTCCATATAAACTGATGTAGCGGGGGTCAATACTTCCAACTGGGAATCCACCATTGAACAAATCGTTATATGTGATTCTAATTATACCATTTTGAATAACGGGAAATTTCCAATACTGCTTTTCATAGTCAATCCACTCATTGCCGTATGTCTGCCCAATAGCACTTTGCCATTGAACGATCAATAGGATGAAAAACAAGAACGGTATTTTTTTGAGAAAACACATCGGTTGTAAAGTTCGTCAAATTGACGATTGACAAGACAACCCGAAATTAACCTTTAATTGTTAAACATGTATTACCACAAATCACCAAACTTGTAGTTGAAACTCATGGTGACTAGCAAATGCCCATGAGGTGTGCTGTGATCAAGCTTTTCAATATGAATGGCATCAGTCTCGATTTCGGTGTGAATTTCTTTACCGAAATGCAGCATGTATTGGCATGACAAGGAACAGTCGAGCTTTGAAGTAATGTTGAGATGTGTTCCCATGCCGGCCTGTGTAGCCATGCTCGTTCTGCTTGCCTGGTTTTGAGTATTGCCTTGCTCCATTACACGGCTGTAGTCGAAACAATGTCCTGCGAGAACATAGGGTTGTAACAACTTCGAAAAGTCTTGCGTTTTTCCAGGATAGAATAGTACGGACCACCCAATGTGGTAGTCGTTCCTTACAGTGAAGTTACCATTTTTGGAGGTGATATAATCGGCAAACCACTCTGTATTGAGCCGGTCGTTGATTTGCAACCTGAACTGACCCCCAATTCCCAATCCGGGACCTGAATCGTCGGAGAATAAACTTGCCGTGTTGCGTGTGCCAAGTGAAAACCTACCGGAAGGATTGTCTGTTTTCGAAATGTGCTTTTGAGCGAGGGCGGTATGTCCGATAAATGCAAGGGTAGCCGCAATAATCGCTTTTTTGTTGATCACCATAATTGTTGGATTTTGCGTAGCGTTTAGACATGCTTATCATTTGATTCCTAACGGGCGGTTGAAATGGATATTTTGAGTATGCCTTTTTTCATGTGTGGTGTTGCGTTAATCTTCTATCAACAAATTGTTCCCAACTATTTATTCTAATGCTATTGTGGCTACTTTTGCCCTCTTGTTTAATAAAATTGGGACAATGAAAAAAACTCTACTTTTCTCTCTTCTGGCTATTGCTGCCAATGCACTCTATTCTCAGTGCTCTGACCTTTTCATCTCTGAATATGTTGAAGGTTCAAACAACAACAAAGCACTGGAAATTTACAACCCAACTCCAAACGCAATTGGTCTGAACAGTAACTATCGTCTGCTCCGTTACAACAACGGTACTGGTTCTGCTGCTGCTGAAGCGAATAACCAGACGATGATCAACCTCGGCAATCACGTTATTCAGCCATATGATGTATTTGTAGTTGTAATTGACAAACGTGACGCAAGTCAACCATGCCCTGGTCAGGAATGTGCTGTTGATCTCGAATTGCAGGCACTTGCTGATACTTTCCTTTGCCCTGATTACAACGTAAGTTACTCGATGTATTTCAATGGTAACGATGCTGTTTCATTGCAAAAATATAATGGCTCAACATGGCAATATGTTGACATCTTCGGTATGATCGGTGACCCTGCAATGGTGGCTGCCGAGGCGTGGAGCGACGAGTTCCCATATGATGGCAGTGCTGGTGCATGGTGGACGAAAGACCATACTCTGGTTCGCAAGTCTAGCGTGCAGCAAGGTGTAACTGCCAATCCTTCTCCATTCTTTAACGTGACTTTGGAATATGATTCACTTGCTAGTGAAGACTGGACTCATCTGGGTAGTCATACTTGTGCTTGTCAAGTCATTTCGGTTGAAGATCATAGTATGCCTGTAGTGGATATCTATCCAAACCCAGCGACAGATGGTAAAATTTTGGTAAGAACATCTGAGCCGGTGATCTCCGCAGAACTATTAAATCTTCTTGGTCAAAATGTTCCTGTAGAATCTCGAGTAATCAATTCATCTTATACTGAACTTCAAGTGGAAGGCGCAGAGCCAGGTGTTTACCTCGTTCGTGTTAACTTCAGTGACTCAAGAAGCACTGTAACGAAGGTCAATATTCAGTAACATCTGCCAATTTTACTGTAACTTATAGCTTAGCGTTCATGAAGCGTCTCCTCCTCGTGTTGCTCGTTTTTGTATCGGTTTCTGCCGGTGCACAGACTTTTAATTTGAAAGGTGTTGTAAAAGACAGTGATAGTGATGAGACACTTATAGGCGCTACTATAGCGCTGAGCAACGGAACCGGCACAGTGACTGACGTCAACGGCGAATACACACTTAAACTCGCTCCTGGCAGTTATGAAGTGACTGTTACTTTCGTTGGTTATGATCAGGAAGTGCGGCAGATTTCATTCACATCGGGAGACATGACTTTGAATTTTGCACTGATTTCTACTGTTCTCGATGAAGTGGAAATTGTTGCTGACGTTGCTAAGTCACGCGAAACGCCTATTGCTTATTCTAACATCAGCTCAAAAAAAATTCAGGAAGAACTTGGAACACGCGACCTGCCAATGGTGCTCAACAGCACGCCGGGCGCCTATGCAACGGAGCAAGGTGGTGGTAGTGGTGATGCCCGAATTACTATTCGTGGTTTCGATCAACGCAATGTTGCTGTTCTTGTGGATGGTGTGCCAGTGAATGACATGGAAAACGGTCAGGTATACTGGAGCAATTGGGATGGACTTGGTGAAATTACAAGAACTATGCAAGTGCAGCGTGGCCTTGGTGCTTCGAAACTTGCTATCGCATCAGTGGGCGGAACCATCAATATTCTCACAAAAGGTATCGAGCAAAAACAAAGTGTCACGGTAAAACAAGAGGTCAATAATTATGGACTCTATCGCTCTTCATTCGGATATAACTCAGGCAACTTTGGAAAAAATTGGGGAGTAACCTTGGCTGGATCCCGCAAATGGGGCAGCAACTGGGCCGATGCAACTTTCACTGATGCATGGTCTTACTTTATCAAAATCCAAAAACAATTTACGAATCACATGTTTAGCATTAGTGCCAATGGCGCTCCGCAGAAACATGGGATGCGTTTCGATCGTTTGCCTGTAGCTGTCTACAACAAAGAATTCTCCGATAAATTGGGTATTAAGTCGGACTCAGTTTTGGCGGCATATAATCAGATGGAGAGAGGATTAACTTATAATCCAAATTGGGGCAACACTACTTATGATGTGAATTATATGGGCAACCCTATTCCTGAATTGGGAAATGATGGTCAGTTCAATGATCGCGTCAATTACTATCACAAACCTCAATTCAATTTATCACATTTCTGGACACCAGGTGAAAAACTTTCTGTGTCAACCGTTGCATATCTATCGATAGGTAAAGGCGGAGGAACAGGCCTTAAGAATGCTGTCGGAAAAATTCAAGATACAGGACAGCTCAACATACAATCGGTTTATGATGCAAATCTTTCCGCGAGTCCTGCGGTGTTGTACAATGCAACTGAGAGACCAGCAACAAATTATCTGAGGTCAAGCAACAATGATCACTTTTGGTATGGTGTGCTTTCATCATGGAATTATCGCATTAAAAAAAATCTTACAGCTTTGTTCGGTGTTGATGCCAGATACTATAAAGGAAGTCACTATCAAACAGTTTACGATTTGATGGGTGCTAATTATGCAATTGACGCCGCATCTGATGCCAATCAAGTGAATGGCACTTTTATCGGTGATCCTAATTTCCAAAACGCAATTCGTCGCGAAGGTGATAAGATTGAATATTACAATGATGCTTTCGTGAAGTGGGGGGGATTATTCGGTCAACTTGAATATAAGAAGGATGCAGTTACTGCTTTCCTCACTACATCTTTTTCACGCACGGGTTACCAGCGTGTTGACTATTACAGAGAAAAGGATCTTGTAATTGATGGTGAAGTATTTGAACAAGTTGTGGGAAATCGCGATCAATTTTTCTACAACGGAACAGATTATATTATCGCCTCGCCTTCAAGCGCCGTAACAGTAAGTAATGATACCACTTTCGTAACTACTGGTAGCAATCAGAAATATATTGTCGGAGCGAAAACTTATACCAACCAATCACCTGAAGCTCGCAATGCGACAACAGCTCAAAAATGGTTTAACGGCGGAACAATCAAAGCGGGAGCAAACTATAATATCAATAAAAACAACAACGTATTTATGAATCTTGGTTACCTCGACATGGCACCAAGAATGAATCTTGTTTTCGATAACAACAACCAAGAAATTGTCAATACTCGCAACCAAAAGGTATATGCTATTGAAGGTGGATACAGCATTCACCATCCTGAATATGCGGCCAATGTGAATCTCTATTATACCGTTTGGCAAAATAAACCGCCTTCCTTAGTCCCTCAGGTAAGCACTTCTGATGGTGTGTTGTACTACAATATTATCGGTCTTGATGCATTGCACAAAGGACTTGAGCTCGATTTCATTTATAAAGGAATTAATAAAGTCGAAATAGAAGGACTGGCATCTATCGGAGATTGGAAAACAACCTCTGGATCGACATCGAATGTTACTGATGAAAACGGGAACATCGTTGCTGTGATTGACTTCAGCGCGAAGAATGTGCACGTGGGTGACGCTGCTCAGATTCAACTAGCGGGAAGCGTCAGATATGAAGTGATTAAGCGCTTGTACGTTAAAGCGCGTTATACATACTTCGACAAAAATTACGCGAACTTCGATCCAACACTTCTTGTTGGTGAAAACAGAGATAGAGAATCATGGAAAATGCCCGCATACGGATTACTTGATTTGTATGCAGGTTATGACTTTACTTATTGGAAAGTAAAATTCACGGCAACAGCTGGTGTTAACAATGCTTTGAATTCTGTATACCTTTCGGATTCGCAGAATGGTACTGCCTTTAATGCAACCACAGCAACCATATTTATGGGCATGGGCCGCAGAATGAACTTTGCGCTTCGACTTACTTTTTAGAATTAATTATCCTGAAATAAAAATGAAAAAAATTAACTTGTTGTTCGTTTGTCTTTTGATGAGTGCACTCTCATTCGCACAAGCGACACTGCCGTTGTCATGGAATTTTGCCAACAACGTATTGCCTGAAGGATTTACAGAAACAAACGTGAATACAGCGGCTCCGCCCTATTATACTGGTTCGGGGAATCCTCAGCCGGCTTACAAACTTGACGCGACTGGTGACATTCTCATGATTCAAGTTGTAACTACACCAGGAGCGTTTACTTACGACCTTACTGGTAATAGCTTCGCTGGTGGTACTTTTTTGGTTGAAGAGTCTGAAGATGGTTCTGTGTGGAATACACTGCACACCTTCACGGCGCCTCCATCAGGTTATACGGGATATACAGAAACACCAGACCCTCTGAGTCGCTATTTCAGATTTTATTATCAAAACAAAGTTTCTGGTAATATCGGAATTGACAACGTAGAAATCGAAGCAGGAATATCGCCTAATCAGGAAATAATCCTTTCTCAGGGCGCAAATACAATTGTGAATGGACAGACTTTTTATGTTGCTTCGCCTGTAGCAACAACAAATCCAGTTACATTTTCAATTCAAAACCTAGGTCTTGCAACTTTGAATGTGAGTTCTATGACATTAAGTGGGAGTGAGGCTGCGGATTTTGAACTAGTGACTGCTGCTCCTATTAGCGTTTCTGCACAAAGCAGCGCAGATCTTACAATTAATTTTACACCAGCTGCGAATGGCTCACGACATGCTGTGTTGACGATAGAAAACGATGATATTAACGCGAATCCGTATGTCATTAATTTATTTGGTATCGGTGGAACGCTGGCTTCTGAACCCGCTAATCAAGCCGTAAATCTTTCATTTGGTACGCCAAAATCATATCGCATAAATGCAACATTCCAAGACGCGGCATCTAACCCTGATGGTTACGTTGTTCTTAGAAGCACCGGTACTCCGGTGATTGATGCGCCTGTCGATGGAATAGCTTATAAGCGCGGTGATGTAGTCGGTGCTGCCCAAGTGGTGAACTCGGGAGATATTCAAGGATTTAGCCCGAGTAATATCATCGCTAACACGCAATATTATTTCTCGGTATTTGCTTTTAATGGCGATGGACAATACATCAATTACAATACTACAAACCCATTGGTTGGCAACGTTACATCGAGTGGCTCTATGCAACCTACCGACTACTACAGCAGTGTGTCAACTAGCTCACCATCCTTTGTTACACAGTTGCACAACAAGATCAATCCACACTTCACACAATTCTATGGTAGCTATGGTCCTCTTATGGTCGAGAAGTTTTTCGCCAGAGACACAACGAATAATCAACGTGTGGTGACTTGCGCTTACAGCGGATTAAATGAACTTTACAATCAACCATTCGATTGGACAACTAACGACTTTGCAAGAGAACATACATATCCACAATCATGGATGCCAACTGTAAATGCTTCTGACTTTGATAGCCGTCCTGAATACAGCGACTACCATATGATTACGCCTGCGAATCAGAACAACGTGAACGCATTGCGTAGTAACTATCCGCTTGGTGTTGTTGTTACTCCTACTTATACTTTTATGGGTTGTAAGAAGGGTCAGGATGCCAATGGTAACATTGTTTTCGAACCTCAGGATTCATATAAAGGAAATGCAGCTAGAAGTTTGTTCTATCAAACGGTATGTTATAGCGGCGTCGCTTATAATGGACCAGCAAATACTGATGCTACATACGGCGGAAGTTGGTCTTTACCTCAAACGATTAGCTCAAGTATCAATTACGGTCAGGACCAGTATGTTTTGAAAATGTGGCACTATCAGGATCCACCGGATAATTTTGAAATTGCGAGAAACGACTATGTTGACTCTTTACAGGAAAACAGAAATCCGTTTATCGATAGCGTTCATTTTGCATGTTATATCGATTTCAGCAATATGAACTATATACCGAATCCGATTTTCCCTTGCAATACGGTTGGCCTTTCTGATGTGAAACTTCCTAATGTTAGTTTTATGATTGCTCCAAACCCGAATGCTGGTGTTTTCAATCTGATTTACGATACAAAACGTGCTCAGAATGTTGTTGTAAATATTTATGACCAAACAGGTAGAGTAGTGTTCAGCAAACAATCATTTTTCCATACCGGCACAAATAATTTGCCTCTGGATATTAGTCACGTTAATCAAGGTATGTATATAGTTGATATCACTACCGAAAATGAACATATCACGGATCGGTTGATTATTCATTGAGGCGTGAAGAGTTTACTATAAAAAATTTGAGGCCGTCATTGTGACGGCCTCTTTTTTTGCTCGAATTCTAACGCTGAATGTGCGTTCAATCGTGATGATAGCTTTCACCTTTTAGAATGGTGAATGCGCGATATGTTTGCTCCACAAGCAGAAGACGAATCATTTCATGTGAGAATGTCATCTGTGATAAGGAAATTTTTCCATTTGCACGCGCATATATTTCTTCTGAAAAGCCGAACGCTCCGCCGATAATTAGAACCAATGATTTTGCACCAGTATTTAATTTTTTTTGAATGAAGGAAGCAAACTTTCTTGAAGAGAATTCTTCTCCGCGCTCGTCGAGTAGAAGCACATGATCTTCTAGCTTAAGAGTTTTAAATAACAATTCTCCTTCTTTTTGTTTGAGTTGATCAGGTGTAAGACCTTTTGAGTTAACATCCGGAAGCTCCCGGTATTCAAGGCGCGCGTAGTGCTTTAATCTGTCAAGATAAATCGCAATACCTTCCTTCAAATAGGAGGTGTTGGTCTTGCCAATGCAAAGTATTGTGATCTTCACAAAGAGAAATTATTTGTAAGTCAAACTCGAATATTATTCGCGTTGATCGTCTTTTGAATCTCTTATGTCTTGTTTTTTGAGTGGGTTGGAACCGTATTCACGAAAAGCTTTGCGTTGCTTGAATACATCACATGCAGTAAAAATTGCTGCTCGCAATGATGATTCATCTGCGATACCTTGACCTGCAATATCGTAACTGGTGCCATGGTCGGGCGAGGTGCGAACTACGGGCAAACCTGCAGTAAAATTCACTCCTCGGTCAAATGCAAGCGCTTTAAAGGGCGCAAGGCCTTGATCGTGATACATCGCAAGCACGGCATCGAATTTTTTATAAATGCCGCTACCGAAATATCCATCTGCTCCATAAGGGCCATAGACCAACATTCCTTTTTCCGCAGCTTCGCGCACTGCTGGAGTAATTATCTCTTTTTCCTCGGTTCCCAATAAGCCATTGTCGCCTGCGTGAGGATTAAGTCCCAATACTGCAATGCGAGGTTTGTTTACGCCAAAATCGCGAATGAGACTTTCATTCATGAGCAGAAGTTTCTCGTGAATTTTTTCTTTCGTAATTTTTTGAGAAACTTCTTTCAGCGGAACATGGCCTGTGACAATGCCTACTTTTAATATGTCACTTACCAAAAACATCAAAACCTTTTCAGTGCCTGCAAACTTGGCTAAATATTCTGTATGTCCAGGAAAGTCGAAGTCTTTGCTTTGAATAGTGTCTTTGTTTATTGGAGCCGTCACAAGCACGTCAACTTTATTGCTGGCAAGATCACTGACCGCCATCTCTAAACATTTGAAGGCAAACATCCCAGCTTCTTTATCCGGCTTGCCCGGCTGCACTGGTCCCTTGTAGTCCTTCCATGCATTAACTAGATTCACCTTTTTGTGAACCGCTTCTGTTGCTGAGTTCACGGTGTTGTATTGAAACTCATCGGTATGAATTGCCTTGCGATATACTTTGATCACCTCAGGATGTGAGTAGATCACTGGTGTAATGCTATCCAGCATTCTAGGATCAGAGAAAACCTTGATGATTGTCTCTATACCAATGCCATTGGGATCGCCGTTTGTTATCGCAACTTTTATTTTGTGTTCACTCATAAATATTGTTCACCCGATTGTAATTGATGATATTTCTTTTTAGCAATAATTCTTTTGAATAAAATCGTATAGCATTC
>Ga0075163_10005227_pt1 | contig 17357 bp, 14 predicted proteins | sample JI1023141ADNA_FD_71478 | JGI IMG/M metagenome (GOLD analysis project Ga0075163, IMG submission 71478) | Wastewater effluent complex algal communities from Wisconsin, to seasonally profile nutrient transformation and Carbon sequestration -... | ecosystem: Engineered > WWTP > Effluent > Algae...
CACAGAAAATCCACAAAATCTTCCAGATGATTGGCCAGCAGAAGTGAGAGGATCTGTAGAATCAGATCCTCTTGATCCAAACTGGATAAGAATGACAGATGAAAATTATCTGTCGTACATAAGTGATTCCATAAGAGTCGCTGCACTCAATGCAAGATTGGTGGAAATAGAACAAGAAAATACCTTAAAAATATCTTCTATTGTTGACTCAAGATTCGCAGAACTTCCTACATCAAAAATAGACTTCAGAAGACATCTTCAGGACGGAGTATACCTTAACAAAAGAGTTACAATGTCAAAAAATGGAAGACCAGTTGACTGTATATATCATTATGACGGAACAGATTATGCGAAAGTAAGATTTGAATTTACAACAAATTCATTTAATCTTTTAACAAACAAAAAGACATATCTTGGTTACCACAACGCACTTGGAACAATAACACAAGAGTATTTGCTCACAGATGAGTCAAATAATTTATCTGAACTATATGGCCTACAAAAGGCTGTTACTGAAAGATATAAAGCAAGACAATACATCTTTGATGAAATCAAATCATTTGTTAACGCAGTAATATTGCAAGTATATACAGCAACAGGAAGAACGTACCAAGAAGTTCTAACAGATGGTTCTGTATTCTGGAAGGAATATTCATCTACAATAGATTCATGGTGCCACATTGGTGACTCACAGATTATAATTAATAAAATTACAGCGGATGCCACAACAGCATTCCTTGATATTGAATTTACTCCTGGAGTGACACTGAGAGCATGGATTATTGATCGACTGACATATTGATACGTAAAAACAAAGCGGCTTTCGGGCCGCTTTTATTTTGGTTAAAATTTAGATGTATTTATAAAGCTAATGCACATATCTGCAATCTTTGGACTCCATAGCATATTAACATGATCTACATGTATGCATGCATAATCAGTTACGTCAGACATTCCATTCTCATGAATACCCACAACACCATCATGTATCCCCATGCTTCCTAAAAACATTTTTCCTAATATAATCAATGGATTCCAGGAAGACTTATATTTATTTCCTGCAATTACTCCAATTTTGCAATACGATTTTATAGAATAATCCATTTTATTAGATTTAGTTGATAATTCATGTACAATTGGAAACACTTTAGATATTAAAGGAATTTTAGCTAAAATTTTATTAGCAAGCAGGGCACCACGGTGAGGAGAGCCAAGTGTTATTATTTGTGATACTTTACAACGCAATTGGTCTGATGACGCTAATTTTGCTGCTATTATGCCTCCAAGAGAATGGCCAATTATGCAGACTTCATCAGAATAGGAAAAAGACAAATTAAATCTATCTTCTAAATGTGATACTATTTGATCTATATTTGAAGTTATAGAATAATAAGAAAAAGCATGTGTGCTATGATTAGTATGTATATCAATATAGGCTTTTAAGAACCTCATTGTTATACCATGGCTACCTAGTCCATGCAAAAGTATAATGTGTTGCATAATATCCTCCGATATGGTTGTGTTATGGTTTAACACAAGAATACAATAAATTTATATAAATACAATATGGTGAAAAATAATGGAAATGAATAAAAGCGTTAAGGATATTTTTGCAAAAGCAAACGCTATCAGAGAAAAAGCAAAACTAGAAGAGCCAAAAAAGATAGCTGCAGAGCAAGTCGAAATGCCTACGCAAACTAATGCTGTAGCAAGACATGTTGGAGTCACTGGCATACACATACGTAATGATGGAACAATAACAAAGAATGATTATTTAAAGAAATTAGAATTAGATCCATCAATGTATTCCAATATGAATTTTACAGAAGAAGAAGTTATGGCATTAACATATGCTATAAAAAGACAATCATCTGGAATAAATTCTGCAGTACCAATAAGATGCAGTGGAGACATGTGTCCATTTAAGGCAAGCTGTGAGCCCGATGGGGCACTAGTTCTCACTTCTGATCATGGATATATACCAATCGAACATCTGAATAGTGAAGTGCATAGACTTGTGTCGTTCAGAACAAAGCATCAATTAATTCTTGGTAAAAACAATGGGTATTCATTTAAAAAATACACAACATGGTATGATGGTACATTGATAAGTATAAATACAGTAAATGGATTTAGTCATAATGTAACGCCAAATCATATATCTATAGTTAAGTGGGCAGAAGAGGCTGAGTATGCATTTTGTGTATATTTAATGCAGAAAGGTAATCGCTTTAGAATAGGCAAAACAAAACTAATATCTAATACTAAATCTCAGGGTTATGAATTTGGACCACAGCAAAGGCTTGCAAACGAAAGGGCGGATAAGGTTTGGGTAATAGGAACATACAAAACAAACACAATGGCTCTTCTTGCAGAGGAGTATTTTTCGTGCAAGTGGGGAATCCCGAAGGCATTATTTATAGCAACAAACAAAAATAATACAAAGTATGATGGAATGTACAAATGGATAACACAAGAAGAACTAGATGCTCATCATGATTCCATGATAAAGGATGTGGAATACATAAAAAATTGCTTAATTAGCGTAAATAAATATTATGACGCACCAATAGCAACAAGAAATATATTTGCTGATCACAACATAAGTAGAAGAATTTCAACAGGTCAGTTCTTCACACTAAGGGCATGTAATTTAATATCCGAATACATGAAAGTAATAACGTTCAACAATGAAACGCTAGTAAAGGAATTTTCAAATATAGAAATAAAATACAAAACATATTCTGGAAACATACATAGTCTTGATGTTGAAAAGTACAATATGTATATATCGTCAGGAATTATTACTCATAATTGTCCCTATATGGCGATAGGAAAGCCACCATTGGCTAAGCCGTGTCTTGTAGAATCACAACTAATACATTATTGGACAGAACAATATATAGACGAATTTAATGTAGATCCATCAAACATAACAGAACTTCATATGGTTTCTGAACTAGCAGAATTCAATATATATGAAATGAGAGTTACAAAATATCTAGCAGAAAATCATCCAACACTATTACAAGATGTAGTTGTAGGTGTAGATGCAAGTGGCAATGTAATAGAAAATCAAGACATCTCGAAAGCATTTGAGTTAAAGGATAGGATAAAGAAGAATAGAATGAAAGTTCTAGAAGCCCTAATGGCAACTAGAAAAGAGAAAATGAAAGTTGTATCAGAAGTCGTTGGCGGTGGAAATACTATGACAAAACTATCTGAACTTAAATCTAAAATATCGGAATTGTCATCACAAATGAAAACAATGAAAGCTGTAGATGCTGACTTTAGAGAAATAAAATGAAAAAGAAAAGCGATACTCATGTCTACTATAATAAAAGAAGAAGAGGTAGCACTGTGGGAAAATATAAAACTGGAAACTTTATTTCTGAAAAGAATAACAGCACATTCGTTTATAGATCAGCATATGAGTACGCTTATTTACTAAAGCTAGAAGCAGATGTGAGTGTTGTTAATTACATTGTTGAGCCATTCAATATAGCCTATTTCGATGGGAAAAGAAAAAGATCTTATAAACCAGATATAGTTGTATTAAGAGTAAATGGCTCAATAGAGGTTATAGAAATAAAACCAAAGGCAATGCTCATGAATGAGATTGTTCAAAGAAAAGCTGCTGCTGCACGATCATTTATAAAAAGAAATTTTAAAAATGCAACGGTTGAATACAAGTTCATCACAGAAGAAGATATATTTTCAAATTCAAAAGAATATGCAGAGATTCTTAAATTACTATGATAAATAAAAAATCTACAATTGACTACTCAGAACATCCGTTAACAAAAAACTTTTTAAATAATATAATGAGCCAAGGAGGAGAGGCAGCAGGTGTATATACCTTAAAAAATGATGAAAAAAGAGTAGTGCGAGTGGTGCATGCGCTAAATACAGAAATGGCAGAGGGTGGTATTTACGATCTATTGGTTGATATAGGAAAGAATGAACACTGGCCTAGTCGGGCACTAAAAACCGAAAGTATAGAAGTAGTACATGGTAATTTTTCAGAAGATCTAAAAGCAGCACAGTTACAGGTACAACAAAGAGGATATGGAAGTCATGATTTAGCAGACTTTAAACTTGCCAGCAAAGAACAAGTTGGTCAATTGATTAAAGATATATCTACACTGGACAGACTAGGCATAAACTTCGACGCTAAGCCTAGAAATATTTTATTTGATAAAGAGATAGGTTTTCAACTGCTGGATTTAATACCAAAAACATTATATGCAAATGCACAAGAGGCAATGGAGAGAAATTCAGCCAAAGATGCTAATCATATTAAAAGAATTTTTGGAATAGCACAAAGCCTACTTGGTAATACATTTAGCAATAAAGAACTACAGGAGGCTGTAAAATCAATCAATTCAAACAAGCCTATTATTAGTTCTTCAATGCCTGTCGCTTCTGTCGTGCAACCTACGATGACTGCCACTGCAGTGCCAGTTGCCCCTACATCTACACAAACACAAGCACCAACAAATAGTACAAAACCATTAAAAGATAGGATACTATCCTTTGATATAGAAACATCATCACTAGATCCTGGCAATGGTTTTATATGGCAGACTGGTTTTGCAAGCTATGACAACAATGGAAATCTAACTTCTAGTGGAGAATATTTTGCACCATCGGATAATGCATCTGTATCAGACTTACAAGACAGACTTACAACTTCAGAATTTGGTAAAAAACAACATGAAGCTGGAAGATTTAATGAATACTTAGCAAGTCAAAAAAGACAACAAGGAGATGTAACAAAGTCATTACTTAATGCAATGTCAGGAGATAAGGATGTATTGCTAATCCAGAACTCAAACTTCGAAAGAAGATGGATGGAAAGTCACGCATTCTCAGGAACAGCAGAAGCTGGAGATGTAGCTGCACTGTCAGACAAGTCTGCATATAGCTATTTCAAAAGAGGAACACAAACAAAAGTTGGATCTCTTTACCCCTCCCCAGAAATACTTGGCCTAAGAAATGAAGCATCTGCAAAATACTATAAGTTCTTACAAACTGGAGACGCAGCACTATTTGACGAGGCAGCAAAACTACACTCAGATATTATGGCTAGATATGCAACTGAATTACTTGATACAACAAGTGGTAAATACAAAGTTGTAGACCTAATGGATATAACAAAATCTGTATTTGCAAAGGCAGCAGAAGAAGGATTAATAGACAAAAGGCATGTAACGATAGGAACATCACAAGAGTTTCTTGCAAGAATGTTTGGACTTGGGGAAGAAACCCACCTTGCGCCAGATGACTCAAAACAGGCATTAAGAATATTCGTAGATCATCTTATGCCAATGTATGAGGAATTACAAAGTGGAAACATATCTCAGTCAACAATAGATACGTTTAAAAAGATAAGTGAAGCACAACCAACAGAAGCTACGCATCAATATATGCGCTCTTTAACAAGAGCGTTTGACGAAGCACAATCCCAAGCAGGATATAGACAATCAATACCAATTGGCAATAGCAAGATAGAGAAATTAGAATTTATAGATAATAGAACAGGAAGTATTGTTAAGTCGTCAAGAGAATTTCAGACAGGAAGGCGCTATCTAAAGGCAGAAGATTCAGCAGCAATAATAGAAGACGTTAGTTCAAGATATAGAAATATACCAACAGCAGGATTCTCCGCTGAACAAGTTGAACAAGAAGTTGAAAGGTTGCCAACGCCAATACAGAAGCGGGAATTTGTAGAGACACTGTCTAGAGAGGTGCGTGAAAATAAAGATAAATTGCCAAATCTAAGAGATGCTGATATAAATGCTGGTTCGTTAAAAAAATGGTTTAAAAACAATAGGGGGAAAAGCATAGCACTTGGACTTGCTGCACTAGGAGCCATAGCAATAGCTGACTCAGATAATGGATCAGCAGAAGAAATTAAAACAACAAAAGCAGCAAAAAGACAAATGACACAATCAATTGATAATAGCTTAAGAATATATTCAAAGCCAAAAATATCAATAGATCCAGATCACGGTTCTGGTTTTGCAGACTGGAATGAAAGAACAAGACATCATGAATATTTTTAAGGGTAGATTATAATGGCTATATTTGGATCAGGACAACAATCTCAGGCACCAGCTGACGGTACTGCTAGAAGAGACTTTTTCCAAAGATGGAGAAAGGCAGGACCAAACGATCTAAAAGATTGGAGCACAATGGGCATATATGGTCAGGCAAAAGCATCTGATCACTTAAAGCGTGCTGGACAGTTTTTGAAACCCGGAACTGGCGTATTCTGGGAAAATACCATTAACTCTCTTGGGTTCGTAACAAAGAATCAAAAAGCCAGTATGTTAAATAGAGCACTAATACCTCTTGGTGGTGCATATATGGCATTATCAAGCACCCTAGATGGACATCCAGAAGATTACTGGGCTACCGCAGCTGGTTTTACTGCTGGCCTTGGAGCTGCACGTCCAATGGCAGAAATGGGACATGCGATAGGTAAAGCTGCTAGAATGGGAGGGGCATCTAGAATTCTTGGATATGGATTAGGTGGAACTGCAGCATTAGCAATTGGTGGAGCCGCATATTTTGCAGTATCAGCAGTTGGACAATCAATGAATGCAAATAACTTTGTGCAAGATGCTGCACTTACTTTAGGAAAGGGACTTATGAACACTCGTGGACTACAAACAAACAACACAATGACAGCTAGACAAAGAGCGCTAGGTAAGCTTGCAAGATCTGGATTAAACGACAGAGGAAGTCTTTTGGGCAATGAATCCATGGTGCTTAGAGGGTTACTGTAATGGGTGATGTTATGAGATTCGATGGAGAAACAGGACAAAATAGAAGTCTCGCAGATATTCCATGGAGAGAGTATATAGTTAATAAAAACTATAATAAAGATGTTGGCAAGATGTGTGAAATCTGTGTAAAGGATCAGATATCAAAATATGGGCAAGTAACAATTAAGTGCAATGGGCTACTTGGGGCAAAGAACTCGGTACCTCCTGAATTTGAACACATGTTTGACTCGGAAGAAATGGATCTATTGGAACAGGCTTCTAATCCTTATTATTGGGCAAGTAAAAATATAGATACAAAGAATACCAATGAATCAACAAAACTGTTCATGCCAAGATGGTATCAGCATCAAATTATGAGTTGTTCTTCCAGAAGAAAGACAATACGTTGCGGAAGAAGAGTTGGCAAAAGTCAAAGTATGGCCATGGCCATTGCTCACAAGATGCTAACAAATGATAAGTATTACGTACTTATTGTTACACCATATGACGCACAAGCAGAAGAAATGTATGTAAAGATTAAGCAGATCTTTAATAATCTAAACGATCCATATCTACAGATAGTTGCAAAAGCAAAAGAGTCTCCAAACTATGAGATAACGCTCAGAAACGGATCAAGACTAAGAGCATTCACAGCGGGTAGTAGTGGAGCAGCACAGGTTCGGGGACAGCCAGCTAATCTAATCTATATTGATGAAGCAGATTATCTTGGACAGAAGGACTTTAACTCTATTCTGGCTATTCTGCTTGATAAGCCAGATACAGAACTATGGGTAACATCTACTCCAGATGGCGAAAAACAAATGTATCGTCTATCACAAGATAGGGCATATAAGGAATTTCACTATCCATCATTTGTTCTGCCTCACTATAATGACGACGTAGATAGCGACCTAAGAAGTCAATCTGACGAGATGGGTTATGTTCAGGAAGTTATGGCAGAGTTTGGATCATCCAAGGCTGGCGTATTTCAAAAATACTATGTTGACCTATGTGGAAAAGCTAAATTCATAAGAACAAAAGAAGAGGTAATTGCAAATAGATCAAATTATATAATAACAATGGGATGTGACTGGAACCACGAAGGTGTTGGAACAAGAATAGTTGCACTTGCATACGATAAGCAAGAGAAAGTATTTTTCATAGTTGATAAGGCAACCGTTTCAAAAGAAGGCTGGACACAAACATACGCAATGGAAAAGATAATAGATCTTAATAGAATATATAGATTTGATAAAATATATGTAGATAGAGGATTCGGATATACCCAAATAGAAACATTAAAATCATTTGCTATGGCTCAATTTGGAAAACTACCACTTGGACATCCTGATTTGTACTTAGCAGAAATAGTTGGTATTGATTTTGGATCCAAAATAGAAGTTAAGGACCCATACACAGGACAAGATGTAAAGAAAGATGTTAAGCCGTTCATGGTTGGCGTTTTAAATAAAGCCATTGAAAAAGTTGCCATAAAATTTGATGAATCAGAAGATAGGGCAATAATGGATCAGTTGAAAGGATATCAGGAAAAGAGAAGTGTTAGTGGTAGACCAACATACAGTGCATCGTCTGCTGTTATTGGCGACCATGATCTTGATGCATTAATGTTAGCAATGTTTGCATTTAATGTTGAGTTTGATGAAATATTTTCCAATATGAAATCTCAATTGGCAATAAGAATATTGAAACAAGAAGATACATATGGAAGAGATCTAACGCATTTAAATCCAAATGCAAATCTAAATAATAATGGACTTGATATAATTGCAAAAAAGAGAGAGAATTATCAACCAGCAAATAGAACGTCATATTCTAGATCTATTACAAGTAGATACTCTGAAAACGGTACGGGTACAGAGATGAGAGTTGGAGACAATTTTAATAATGGTAGAATTGGCACAAGAAACAAAAATAACACGACAAGAAGAGCAGCATTCAAATGATAAATATTATTAATACAGCATCAGACGATATGATAACACCGTCTTCAGTCGATCAGATTGGAGTGTGTTATTACGACTATGAAACAGAAAGCATACTTGAATTATCTTCGATAGCAATAAACATGTGCTCTGTTTCTCCAATAACACCGGTAATTAAAAAATATTTCTTAATAGCAGAAGATGCATTTGCCTATGTGGATGTATCTTTAGTAGTTAGTGAAACAACATCTGTGTACTTTGGTGCGAAACTAATAGCGAATGAAGTTCAGCCATCTATTTCTGATTTTGATACATTGGTAGAATTTAATACGGCTAAGGTTGTAAATCCTCTACAGAATCACCTGATACCAATATGGATTCTTATGTATCCAAAGGTATCTGCGTCAATAGATATCCAAATGGCAATACAGATCGAGGCTGAATAATGGATCAGTTTGGAATTTCAGAAGAAATGACAGAGGTCACAGATGATGACCTCTTTCTTATTATAGAAGAATTAAAAGAAATCAAAAAAGACCTAAGCAGCAATCTCAGGAATATAAGATTTAAATATGATAAGGATAGGGATATAGAATTGCACGAATCCGTCATAGAAATGTATGGATTAGACTTCATAGAAAAGAATGGAACATACATAACATTCGATATGTTTTCAGAAATGTTAGATATAGTAAAACTAGCATCAGAATCAAAAGCTGATCAGTTACTCGGAAGGTACATTATATGATTGGATTTAGCGGAAACATGCCAAGCATAGAAAATGAAAAAAGAAGAGCAAAGCTGTATAGTCAAATATATCAATATGCATCTGAAGATTTCACCAATTATCAAAATATGCACCAGTGGATAACTGGTCTTTATGCATATCTAAATATGCTTGAGTTAAAAATACAAAGATTAACAGCAATATTGCAAAAGCATACGCATATAATTACTCCGCACATACATCCCATTGCTCCACATATACACATATCAACTAGACCGGGGGATCCAACAACTCCAAATATTGGTGCCCAAACAACACTTGTTAACGCGCCACTTGATACCGCAATACCAACACAGGCACCGACAATAGTTTGGCTAAAGGCACCAATGCCAATGCGCATACTCAACACAACAGGTGCTATAACCAACATGATAAACAAAATATCATTATCACCTGGATCAACACTTGAAGCAGAAGAGAGTGGCCCTCACAGGGTAAGAGCTAATCCACCAAGGATACTACTAATACCAAGCATACCAACATTCATATCACAAGGAGTCAGAAGTGGCCTTACTTAATTATCAATCATCAGCTTCTGAAGAAACTATATTCCATGCACAAAAGATTATAGACTTCTTTGGAAACTCATTAAGAGACAATGGATGTCTAAGTCATATACCTGCAACACTATACGCAGAAGCAGATCATCATATAGACAAGATAGAGGCGATAACAAGTGCTGTAAATACGCCAGTAGCACCTGTGTCTCCAGCATATGCAAATGACCCAATAAGAGCAGCTATAAGGCGTGCGGCAGGAAGAGATTGTTTAGATTGCAAACCAAAGATGCCATTAATACAATTTGAAGGGATGAAAGGGCAGGTAGCTTTTGATGCTAAAGATTTTATAGCAAAAATGAAATCAATAAAGTCTGGCGGATTTTCGGGATCATTGCCAACATTAGCATTTCTATTCGGATCATTTTGTATACCAGATCTAATAAAATTACTGTCTCTTCTGTTGGCGTCAGTAATAAGGTTAACATTCTCTCTGGATATAACTAAATTTAGTTTTATGGCACTGTTAACAGCAATACTAAAAAGACTACTTGCTAATCTGTTAACATTTTCAAACATGTCTGTTAAGCTATCACTATCTCCAATAATGTGTATATTAGATGCTCTTGTTCAGCTAAACAATTCATTAGTTTCCGATCAGTCAGGAGATTTTGGCCTTTCCATAAACAAGGATGGTGTATCAATAGATAACGCTAGTCAACAAGAAAGAGCAGATAGAATTGCGAAAAGAAATGAAAATGAAACTGGATTAAATAATAAAACAGATGCAACAATATTTCTAGGTACATCTGTAAGATCAACATCTATTACTGTAAAGAATTTTCATAAAGTAGAAGCGTGGCGTAATGGAATAAAAAGAAAGCTACCAGAACAAAAAGATATAGATTCCATAACACAAACAGTGTCACAGGTCCAAGATGTTATAAATAAAGGACTTATTGATATGGAATCCTACATAGGAGACATATTTGCAATAGGACGAGCAATACAATGCGAATCTGAAAGATCAACAAAGAAGGCATCAGACGCCATAGAAGCTGTAATACAATATATATCCTTAATAAACCTAATAAGATCTGTTATCAAAAAGAAGACTAGAAACATAGCACAAAATGTAATGGGATCACCAGAACTACAATACACTGGACAAGATAAGTTTACATATGAGGATGTTGCAGAAGTTGTTGGCGATATATCAGGTAAGTTGTCAAAAGTTTACAATACAGATGCTGGTAATACTGGAATATTAATATCAACGATTCCATCAAATACTGGACAGGATGCTCTATCTCTGTATAGTTGTAATATAAATGATTTTATAAAAGAATCACATATGGACAACATAATAGAGGATGCGAAGATATTCGCAGAAGACAATTTAGTCGGGAAAGGTAATCCTCCATCATATTTTACTGATGAGTATGTAATGGTAAATGGCGATGAGTTTATACCATTCAATATAAATGAAGATGATATATTGTCACAAGTATCTGATATATTTAAGTTTTTAAATATAAAAAATCCATATGATACAGAAGCGCCAAGATCACATGATTTGAAAAATCTTAATAAGATTGGAAATATACTGCCAGTATCGCCAGTATCAACAAGACTTGATAGCATACTTGGTGATATAGGAAGAATAAGAATTTAAGGCATAAAGATGCAAAAAATAATTCATAAAACAAATATGACATCAGCACCTCAAACGATTGCTGATTCGTCAATAAAAAGATTTAAGGTGATAAAGAATCCTACATTATCATTCTTTGGCCCACAAATAGATAATGTTAAAGCAACGTATTGGCAGTCACACGCATACGATCTATATGAGTATGGCAGAATAATAGACACGGAATCTTTTGTGGCAAGAGCATTCAACAAGAAGGCTGCGCTTATGTTTAAAAACGGGTATACAATCATGTCCGATAACGAAAACAATGCGAAGTACGTTGAATCAAGATTAAATGAAATGGCCTATGTTACTGGCAAGCCATTTGACATCTTCCTAAAAGAAACAGCAATGAACTTAATAACATTTCATAATGCATACATAGTAAAAGCTAGAAATAAAAATTCATCTACTGGTAAAGTAGTAGCGTATGGGACAACAGAACGTGAACCTATTGCTGGATATTTTAATATACCACCCGAAACAGTTCAGACAGTTGTTGACGACAGGGGTAAGATACTAAGATATAGAGAATACATATCCTCATCTAAATATATTGAGTATCCACCAGATAATGTAATACACATACACTTTAACAAAAGAACAGGATTCCTTATGGGAACACCTCCACTTGAGCCAGTTAAAGACGATATCTTGGCATTAAGACGCATAGAAGAATCAATAGAAACATTGATCTATAAATCTCTATTCCCAATTATACATGTCAAAGTAGGAACAGAAAAACAACCTGCAAAGAAATATCCAGATGGAACATCAGAGGTAGACATAGCAACATCTTATCTTAGGAACATAGAAGATGACGGTGGTATTGTTACATCAGAAAGAGTTGATATAACAGCAGTTGGTGCAGAATCTCTAGCGCTTAGAGTAGAAGGATACCTAAACCACTTCAAGGAAAGAGTATTCATTGGCCTAGGTATGTCTGGTATAGACTTTGGTGTTGGAGATGGATCTGGTAGGGCAACCGGTGAAGTATTATCAGAGTCACTAAAGGAAAGTGTAATGTCGTATCAAGATGCGTTCTCTGTATTTGTTAGTGAGTTAATTATAAAAGAAATTCTTTATGAATCTGGAAGATACAAAGCTATCTATATGATTAAGCCAGAAGATATGGTCTATCTTGAATTCAATGATCTTGATGTTGCATCGAAGATAAAAATTGAATCTCATGAACTCAACAAGATGACACAGGGCGTACAATCCGTTAACGAGACTAGAAAGAAATCAGGTCTTAAGCAAATGTCTGAACAGGAAGTTAAGAAGATGCAACAACAGCATCAATATGATCCTAATCAAGAGGCAGCAAATGAGATACAGAAACAACAAGTAAGAGTAACTGCGGCTGCAAAGAAGACTGCTGCATCTACATCTAAAAAGAAAGCGAAAGGATCATCTAATTTAACCAAGTCTGTTGCAAAGCCAAAAAATCAACATTCTGATTTTGCAAATGGTATATTGTCTATACTTGATTCTGCCTCTTCAATGAAGAGAGGAAGATTATATAATTATATATATTCCAATGTAATAGATGTAGATAATTGCACAGCTGGAATTGATGATAAAATAACATCAACAGTAGTTAATATATTAAATATGTATAACACTATTGACAAAAAACAGATTAAAGATATGATTTCAAATCAAATACTTACTCTAATAGTAGAGATAATGGAGAAAACAAATTGAATAAAAAAACAAAAGCTGATAGTAATTATTCCTATCAATATACAATGCATCTAAAAGATGAAGATATCAAAACTCTTAATACAAGAATTAATGATTCAAAGTCAGACCTAAAGTCAATAAGAGTTAAGATAGAAGCAACACACTCTGGCATTGTTAATGGTAATAGAAAGTTATATCTTCCAATAGGCATGAAGAATGGTATTGATTCATTTACAAAACCATATAATAAACCAGTAACAGTAAACCATGATTCATATGCTTCTCCGCTAGGAAGAGTAGTAGATGCAAAATATGTATCTTATGGAATTGGTGGTGCAGTAGATTCGCTAAGACCAGTTGGCGCAGTTGACATTAAATCAATTGCTAAAATACAAAAATTTATTTCAACAGATGCATATAAAGCTGCTGGATATAAAGGACTTGGCCATGTAGAATTAATAGCGGAAATATCAGACAAAGAAGCAATACAAAAAATTGCAGATAGAAGATATTTAACAGTATCAATAGGTGGCGGATCAAATTCAATGTACTGTTCCATCTGTGGTGTTGACAATAAAAAAGAATACTGCAATCATTATCCAGGCAATGTATATGACGGACAAGAATGTTTCTTTGTAACAGGAGACAAAATGTATTTTGATCATGTATCATACGTTAATAGTCCGGCAGATCTGAACACAAATACTGAATTACTAGATTCAGCAGATTGTAAAATAACAATACTAGACTACGTAACAGTAGAAAAAGGTAGTAAAAAGATGAAACTAACAGAACACCTAAAAGCAAAGTTCCCAACATATAGTGAAGTAAAAGATTATATGGTAGGAGCTGGACTTGCAAAACATGTAAATGAAGCATCTGCATCTGCAGCTAAAGAACTAGACTTTATTCTTTCAGATGAAAAGATTCTTCCAATTTTTGACAAGGCTCACGCTATTGCAGCAAGACTTATTGTTGCAGATGCAGAGATTGAAGACGCAGATAAAGACGCTGTTCTTGCTGTTATTGATGAAAAGCTTGCAGCACTTATTGGAAAAGACTTCTCTATAAATGATGAACTTGATGCTCTAAAGGCAGTTGAGGATAATCCAGTAGCAGTTGTTGAAGATAAATCAAAAGATAATTTGACAATATCAGATGAATCAATTAATAATATCGTATCTAAAGTAGTTGATGAGATTAAAAAATCTTTTAACGTATCAGATACATATGCAGCTTCTAGATTAAAATCACTTCAAAAAGTAAATGATAGTCTTGAAGCAGAAGTACAATCTCTATCTGATAAATTAAAAACAAATACTGTTAATCAGATATTGACATTAGAAGATAAATTGTCTGATAATGATTATAAGACAAAACTTGAATTAAGAAATATAACATCGCTTGAAGATAAACTCGCAGATATTCTTGACAAGAATAAATCAACAAGAACAGAACCTGAAACAGTAACTCAACAGCTTAATCCAAATTCTGTTGACAAAACAAATGTTTCTGATACTGTTGTTGAAGATACAACTGCTGTAGTTGATACTAATACAACTACAACAACAAACGATAATGAAAAATTATCAAACTCTGAAATTATAGACGAATATAAAAAACTCATAAGAGAGAAAGGTCTTAGCGGTGCTAAGAAATATATTCAAGATTTGAGAGATGCTAATAAAATACCAGACACTTTTACTTTTTAATAAGGGGTTAACCAATAATGGCTAATAATCCGTATCCTGTTGTACCAGGGTTAGTTCAAACATACAAAGAATGGGATGACGAAGGTCAAATTACACCCAACGTGGAATACTCAGAAGGCCAAAGACCTGCCGGGGAATTCCAAACAGCTCCATATCTCAACAGAGTTAGATATGTAGAATACACAAGAGAATATATTGTTCTTTCTCAAGGCAAGATCGTTTCTTTTGATATCAACGGCTATGTAGTACCAGCTGGTCTCAAGATCCAATCTGCAGCTTATATCGCTGCCTTTAATGGCGCAGCTAATGCTGGAGCTGGTATTATTGCAGGTGATGCACTAACAACTCTTGACAGATACACAGCTGAAGATGTTAAGCGCGGCCAGAAGAATTTCGCTGGAGTGCTAGTTGTTGCTGGTGAACCGGTTGTTAAATCGTTCTTTAACAATGCAGTGCATCCAAACGTAACCGCAACCAACATCATATCAAGTCCAGTCGGCGTAAGCTACATGAACTTCTATCCTCATCCAGGTGGAGATGGAATCAATCCAGCAAGATTTAATAGATCAAATGTGAACTACCAATCACGTATTGGATTCCTTAGATACTATCAACTTGAATTGCCACTTGTTGCAGATAACGCTACATATGCTACAGCTCCTATGGCTGGTATTGCAGCTTGTATCGCAGCCGATGGAACAGTTAAGCCTGGTCAATTCGTAACATACGATTACAATTCAAACTTCGTTGTTACTGGTTACGACTATGGCGCAACAGATGAATCAGATATCCTTGGTCAAGTTATGTCGGTTAGAGATGATGGTCCTCATAATCTTCTAAACAGAGTTAGAACTGCTCAGAATGGTACTTCTACATTACAAGCTATGCCAGGAACAGCAACTGCTGGTCGTTCCGATGCCGTTACATATTCAGCTGGATATGGCATTGTAAGAATCTGCCTAGGCCGTTAATAGACTACACAATAAATAAACTAAGGAAATATAAATACTATGAGAATTCACCAAACTCCTTGGACCGCAGACGAGTTAGCAGTTAAAGACGAAATCAATTCTTTGTATACTGCATTTAACAATGGCGGTGTTACATCTGAAGGATTGAAACTTTCTGTTACTGACGCCCTTAATACTCCAATGGCACCAATGTCATTCAAGCGCGTAATTACAGAAGTAATCCAAGAAGCTATCGAGCCAATTCTAATCGGCGCTAGACTTCTAAATACCATCAGAATGGATGGTTACGGAACACAAGTAAACTTTGGAACTCTTGGGGCTGTTGGTCCAGCAGATCTTTCCATGGCAGAAGGACAAGAATATCCAGAATTCTCCATCCAAAAGGGTGGCGGAACTGCAACAGCAAATATTGGTAAGCACGGTATTGCCGTTAAGATCACTGAAGAAATGATGAAGTTTTCTCAGTGGGATGTTATCGGTCTACATGTTCGCCAAGCTTCACGTGCTCTTGCTAGACACAAAGAAAGACTTATTTTCAATATGGTAAATGATTCTGGTGTTGTTGTATTTGATAACACTACTCCAGCAAGTGCTGAAATTGGACGTACCACAGGACGTAATCTTACTGGAGCTGGCAACGGTTCTATGACTGTTGACGACCTATACGATATGTATGCTAAGTCTCTTGAAAGAGGATTTACTCCAGACGTAGTGCTTTGTCACCCACTTGCATGGGCTACCTTCGTTAAGGATCCAAACATGCGCTCTATCGTCCTTGATGGTGGTGGAATGGCTGGATGGTTCAACGGATTGCCTTCTGGTGTTACTGGTTCACAAACCGCAGCTTGGAAGCAAGCAGGTCGTATGTCTGGTGTTCCTACTGCTAATGCAACACAAGCAGAAAGAGAAGGCACACAACAATCTAAGATTGGTTTCCCGTCAATGTTCCCATTCGGTGGCTTGACTGTTATCCCATCAGCGTTTGTACCGTTTGATCCAATTACAAAAACTACATCCATCATAATGATGGACTCTAAAGAAGTTGGAGCAATCGTAATTTCTGAAGATCCAACAATGGAAGAGTGGAAAGATCCAGCTCGTGATATCCATAAGCTTAAGGTAAGAGAACGCTATGGTTTCGCGTTGTTTAACCAAGGTATGGCTATCTCTGTGGCTAAGAATATCAGCATTGAACCTAATGCAATTGTTCTACCTCCTCAAGCTACTATTGCTAACGTACCAGTTATTGTACAGAAGCCTTAATGCTTAGTTGGACAATGGGCCACGCAAGTGGC
>Ga0075163_10005228_pt1 | contig 17355 bp, 13 predicted proteins | sample JI1023141ADNA_FD_71478 | JGI IMG/M metagenome (GOLD analysis project Ga0075163, IMG submission 71478) | Wastewater effluent complex algal communities from Wisconsin, to seasonally profile nutrient transformation and Carbon sequestration -... | ecosystem: Engineered > WWTP > Effluent > Algae...
TTGATGAGGGAGTTAAATATTTTGCGCCGCTCTTAAAAGGATAGGCCATGACTCAAGCCCGGACTTTGCAGTTTTATATGCATACTCACTGGGATAGAGAGTGGTACTGGAATTTTAACGCTTATCGAAGCGAGCTTATCTCAGTTGTGAGAGCTGTCATTGCTGCTCTGGATGGTGGCACTATCGACAAATTTATGCTCGATGGTCAAACCTCCCTTATCGAAGACACACTGGCCGTGGCTCCCGAACTGGCTGAGCCAATCAAGCGTCTGGCTAAGAGCGGCAAGTTGGCTATTGGTCCCTGGTATGTGCTGGCTGATCAGATGCTGGTGAGTGGCGAGAGTCTAGTACGCAATCTTGCTATCGGTATAAGAGATGCGCAAGCTCTTGGTGCTGTTGATAGAGTCGGTTATTGTCCTGATACCTTTGGTCATACTGTAGATTTGCCTCGTATCCTCAATGGTTTTGCCATTGGTAATGCCATACTCTGGCGCGGTGTGCCTCCTCTCAGTGGTGGTCCGCTCTTTGAGTGGGCCAGTCCAGACAAAAGCTCAGTTTTAACTCTGCAACTAAACAGAGGTTATTATCAAACTGCTTTTCATGAGGATTTGAGCGAGGCAATCATGCAGCGCTACTTGCTCGGTTTTATTGGGCTTGAGCCCGATGGCCCGGACGGCGAAGGCAAAGAGAGCGAGCCAATTACCAAACTAAAAGCAGGCACCAAACCGTCCTCTCTCGTTGATATCACTGGTAGTGCACTGGTACCAGTTGGTGGCGACCATCTTATGCCGCCGGCTAATTTTGCTAACAGGCTCAGTGCTCTGACTAGCTCCTTAAACAAGCTCACTCCTGTAGTCAGTGAGCAAGTATCGCTCTTTGGTCTCATGGGCAAACTGGCTCAGGCTGTCAAAGCTGACAATACGCCGCTGCAATATATCCAGGATGAGTTGCGCGATAACCAGGCTGCTTTTGTCAATGAGCGCGCCTATATGCTCGATGGTGTGCTCTCTACTCGTCTCTATCTCAAGCGCGATAATCGTCTGGCCGAGCACCGCATCGTCAAAACCATTGAGCCATTTTTGTCATGGCTAGCTGTCCGCGGTGTCCATCCCTATCCTGCTGCTGAGATGCTATATAGCTGGCGGCTTTTGTTGCAAAATCAGCCTCACGACAGTATTTGTGGCTGTAGCATCGATGAGGTGCACAGAGAGATGCTGACACGTACAGCCTCTCTGTCAGCTGGTCTGACTGTGCTGGCGCGTCAGGGCATTGAGGCTCTTGCTACAGATGGCAGTGCCAGGCATGGTCTTGGTCGGATGCTATTGATGGACCCAGATAGCAAAGCTGAGCAAATTTGTGTCTTTAATAGTAGTCGCCTCAAGCTCTCTCAGCCAGTCGCTGTCAGTATCGCGCTCTTGGATAATGGGGATAGTGCTGCCAGTCGGACAGTGCTTAGCGATCCGCTATTACAGATAAGCAAAATTAAAAATGCCAGAGAAGCATTTAATACACTAGGTGGTGTGCCAGCCTTTAAGCAAGTCACTGTGGTGGATGGTTATTACTTTGCCAAAGATGCAGCCAGTCTCGCTCTCAGTCGCTACAACTGGAGTCCTCTGACAGGAGCGGCCGCTCAAGCGGTCCTGCCAGCGCTTGCTACACCAGAGGGCGATGATACTGGATATAGTGGCGATGCCCAGATTATGGATATGGAGCATTTGCCTTTTGGGCTGCTTTTGACTAATCAGTACTACAAAGTTTATTTGCAGCAAAACGGCGAGCTTACAGTGGAGACGCCTGATAAGCAATACCGATTGGGTCACAATATCACCGATGTGGCCGATGCTGGCGATACCTATAACTTTGATCCATTGCCTGGTGATAAACCAATTAAAGCCCAGGTGGCAGCTGTGAGAGCCGGGGAGAGTGGTCCTTTTGTGGCGTCTTTACTGGTGGACTATATCATTGATATACCACTCAATCTGGAGCCGCTAGAGTTTGAGCCGCGTTTAGCTGGAGAGCCAGGTGATGCGCCACAAGTGAGACGTTATCGCCGCAATCAAAGCTGCAATAACAAACACTTGATCACAGTCGAGATGACACTCAAAAAAGGTGTGCCAATACTGTTTTTTGATGCCAGCTGGCATAACTGGTCTGAGGACCACCGTCTGGAAGTAGTCTTTAACTGCTTTGAGAGCATCAAAGGCACAGTCTCCGAAAACCACTACAGTCTTGTTGGTCGCCCTCTTTTAAAAGAGGAGTCTAGCGAGATTATGCCTCTTGGTCATGAGTCGCCTCCCGGCAAGTTGCCCTGCCAGCGGTTTTTTTATACTGATAAAGAGATCTACTTTAATAGTGGCTTGCCCGAATACGGTGCTACAAAAAATACTGTCTCTTACACTCTTTTGCGTGCTGTCTCAGACTTATCTAGGGATCGCTTGCGTACACGCGGCGGTGGGGCTGGTCCGAGCATTGCCACACCTGAGGCCAATTGTTTGCTGCCCTTGCAAGTTAGCTACGGCTGGGCGCCGCTAACCGCTGCCCAATGGCTTGAAGACAAACTTGAAGAGGCGCCAGCCAGTGCGGCATATGCACTAGCTGAAGTCTACGAAGGTCCACTAAAAGCCTTTTTATTGCCCGGTAAGAGTCAGTCTGCCAGTGACAGCGCTCCCCTTATCTCCTGGCAAAATGACGCCATCCAGCTCAGTGCTCTCTATATGGATGCACCTGGCACATTGCTTGTACGTTTGCTCAATACCAGTGCCATGAGCCATAAGCAGGACTTTGTCCTCTCTTTTGTCCCGGCCAGCGCCACTCTAGTCACTCTTGAGCAAGTCGATCTTGCTCCTCTATCTCTGGCTTGTCCAGGATCTTTAGCCAGTGGGCACAGTATGATAGAGCAAGTGCCACTGCTTGCTTATCAGCTCATTACCATTAAAATAGTGCTTAAGCAGTGATTTAAAATGACCTTTATTACAAATATCTGTAAGGCTGAGGAGAGAGATGTGGTCAGACAATTGTCAGTAAAAGACAAAAGAAAACCGCTGCAAAAGACAGCGCGATTGACTGCTCTGGCTGGCGCTACTGCGCTGGTATCCGCACTCTTTGTGCCTGGCCTGGCTCTGGCCGCAAAGCCCGCCCCAACTGATAAGGCGACACCACAACTGCAAGGCGAGCTGAGCAAAGCAGTAAAGTATTTTAAATCCAAAAAATACGCCCAGGGCACACAGGCTGTTGAGTCCATCACCAGTGCCGCCCCGGATACAAGTGCCTGTCTATATGCTCTGCAAGGACTGGAGGCCTATGGTGCGCCTGCTGCCAAAGCCAAAAGAGCCTGCCTCGAAAAGGCCCTCAATCTCGCGCGCACTCCAGAGGAACTACTTGAGGTCGCACTAAAAGCCAGACAAAATGAGTGTTTTGACGTATCCAAGTCGGCTCTCGATAGTCTCGTTGGTGCCTCCACTGACTTTGGTTCGCTTTTGGATATAGCGCATAAAGCCCATGAACACTCTGTCTCAGAAGTGGCCCATGTGGCTATGCAAAAGGCATATAGCCTGGTTAGCAATGTGCCTGATGCTCTATTGTTTGCTCGTGAAGCGCACTCTATTGGACTGGATGATCTCAGTCGTAATGCTCTTAAAGACCTGATAGAGGATCAGCCCTCTACCGAGGAGCTGATTTTGCTCTTGCCCAAATTTGCTGGCTTTGAGATGACTGACATTGTCCGTCTTGATCTCAAAAGAGCGCTGGAGCGCAGCAAAACAGTGGAGGATTATTTGCTTGTTTATAACGCCTCCAAACGTTATGAGCAGGATGACATCACCAAGCTGGCATCTTATCGCGGTCGCAAGTTGACTTTGATCAACAAAATAAAAGAAGAGAAGGGTCAGCCTGACCGTGCTAGAGAAAAAGCACTGGAAGAAAAAGAGAGAAAGGCAAAAGAAGAAATGATGCGTGCCACTGGTCAAACACCGAGCGGCTTTTAAAATGGAAGCTAGCCCCAATACGGCCGCACCACAAACTGAAGAGATGCCAAAAAGTAGCCCACTGCCCAATGTGGGTGACTTGATTTTTGTTGGTGTCTGTCAGCTCTTGCTCTATATGCGTCCTAACTATCTCTTTAGCGATGGCTCCACGGGCTGGCACTTAGTCACTGGTCAACATGTTTTGACGAGTCATGCTATCCCGCGAGTGGACCTTATGTCCTATACCTTTACGGGTAAGCCCTGGGTCGCTTATGAATGGCTCTCTGACGCTATCATGGCTTTTATAGTCAATATCGGCGGGCTTGGTACTCTGGCTTGTGTGGTGGCATTGTCGATAGCACTGCTTGTGCTCTCGCTTTATCAGCGCATGCGCTCTGAGGGGGCGCACTTTGCCGCCTGTATGTTTTTTAGTCTGGCGGGCTTGATAGCATCGGCCAATCACTGGCTTGTCAGACCGCATTTATTTACCTTTTGGGGTGTCTATCTCTTTTATGTGCGGCTAGAAGACTTCTATCGCAATAAGATTTCGGCTAAGCGGCTCTTTGCCTGGCTTTTGCCGACAATGCTGATATGGGTCAATTGCCATCCAGCCTTTTTGTTTGGCTTTGCTATCTGCGGACTTTATTTGTGTGTCACTACCGGTAGTGCTCTCGCTGCTCCTGGCGACGATAGCCTGGCGCCATACAAATTGAGCCGGGCTGTGCGTACAAAGCAAGCTGTCACTTTGCTGGTACTGCTTGTCGCACTAGTGGCGACTACCTTTATCAATCCCTATGGTATTGAGCTTTATAAATATATCCGCGAGTATTTGCACGGTACTTCTATCCTGGCTGTGACCGACGAGTTTAAGTCACCGGATTTTAAAGGTAACTTGCATGCAATATTCCTGGAGATATTGATGTCCTTGTTTGCTCTTGGTCTGTTTTTGCGCGGTCGTGTCACTGTGCCGACACTGGCTATGTGCATTGCTTTTAATCATCTGGCACTGACTTCGGTGCGCAATATTTCGCTTTATGCCACAGTGGTTTTGCCAGCCCTTGGTCGCTTGTTTGCCACAGCTAAGGGCGGCTGGCTTACTCCGTCATCGCCTCTGGGTAAGCAATTGCAAAAGTTTCAAAAGGCTACCGGTGAATTTGATAAACAAGAGCGTGTCTCTAATTATCATTTGCTGCCGATTTTATATGCTGTTGTGGTGCTTGTAATGACTGTTTTTGCCTTACCCGGAGCAGTCAAATCTACTTTTGATCCTGAGATCCAGCCGGTTGCTACTCTTGATTATATTGCCCAAAATAAGTTGCCTGCCGAGCACGGCTTTAACTTTGATAATTGGGGTGGCATCATCCGTTATAAGCTCAATATGCCTGTTTATATAGACGACCGGGCGGACTTTTATGGTGAGCAGTTTTATCAAGACTATGGCCGTATCTGTGAGACCAAGCCTGGCTGGCAAGAGCTTTTGGATAAAAAGCAAATAGACTGGATACTCTTCCCTAAGGAGAGTTTTTTAGCTAACGCCCTCAAGCTCGATAAAAACTGGCAGCTCAAATCTTCTGACCAGGCCTCGGTGCTCTACACTCGCGTCAAATAACTAACCTGTCATTAGTGGCGAGAAGCGCTGCAACTGGAAGATTTGCTCAAAGCGGGTTAATTGCTCGCTGGTGCCCACTGCATAAAGCTCATCTCCCGATTGCAGAGCCATGGCAGGAGAGGGATAGGCAAATGTTTTGCTGTCTCTCTTTACTGCTGTAATTGTGACACCGGTCAATTTGCGCACATTTAAGTCGGCAGGAGATTTGCCGGTGACTTTATCAAAGTTGTTGATAAACCACAGTCCAAGCTGGTTTTCGTCAAGCGACATATAGACTTGTGTACGCTCTTCTTCGATAAAGTCCGGCGTTAGCTCCTGGTAGCGCTGAGCCCGGATGCGTGTTAATGCTTGTTCGATTTCTTCCTGGGGACGATTGCGGCTATGCAATGCCAGTCTGGTGATTTCGATGCTGGCTTCAAATTCGGGCTGTACAACAGCATTGGCACCGCGCTCTCTAAATGCGCCAATGTCATCCTGTCTGTGGGCACGGGCAATGATTTTGACATTTTGGTTGCGCTCTCTGGCAAAGCCAGTCACTGCCATGATTGCTGATGGGTCTGGCATGGTTAAGACCAGGCAGGCGGCGTCTTTGATATTGGCTTTGATCATCACAAGCGGGCTTGTTGAGTCGCCGTATATGTGCGGCGTACCCTTCATGGCCAGGTCTTCGATGATGCCAGCATTTAATTCAATTACTATGTAAGGTATTTGATAGGCCGAGAGTACCATGCCTAGATTGCGTCCTACTCTGCCAAAACCACAAATTATGACGTGGTCTTTGAGGCGTTCTGAATAGCCGCTGGTTTGATTTTCGTGTTTGAGTGTTTTGGTGCCGCTAAGCATGCCCGCTCTATGTAAGAGCTTTGGCACCAGTGCCATCAGTGACGGACTGACGATGAGACTGGTTACAGCTCCTGCAAAAAACAGATTGTACATATAGTCTGAGATAAGCCCCAGGCTGCGACCTAAGGTGAGGAGGATAAAGCTAAACTCTCCTATTTGTGCCAGTCCCGCTCCCACAAGCCAGGCGCTGCGGAAGTTTTTGGTGGCAAAGAGAGCTGAGCCTGCACCAATTAGAAGTTTGCCTGAGATGAGGCAGGTAACAAAAACAAAGACCTCAAGGCTGTGAGCAAAAATAAAAGTAGGCTCCAGTAGCATGCCGACTGAGACAAAAAAGACAACACTAAATAAATCTCTCAGTGGCTGCACGTCGTGCAGTGCCTGGTGCGCAAATACCGACTCGCTGATCATGATGCCCGCCAGGAATGCCCCAAGTGCAATCGAGAGACCGAGGCGGTCGCTAAGTAGCGCAATAAAAAGGCAGAGCACAATCAGTGTGAGCAAAAATAATTCACGGCTATTGGAGCGAGCCGCCTGGGCTAGCAGGCTGGGCAAAAGTCTGGTGGCGCCAAAAACAATAAAGGCGATAAAACCTACTGCCTTTAACGCTGATATGCCTACTTCTTGCAGACTGCCATCACCATGACCTGAGCTTGCCAGTATGGGCAAAAATGGAATGATCAATACAAGCGACAGATCTTGCAGCAAAGAAAGTGGTATCAATATGCGTCCGTGAATTGAGTCGGCTTCTCCTCTATCGGAGAGCATTTTGGAGATGACGACGCTACTTGATATGGCGCAAACACAGCCAAACAAAAAGGCCTGGGCTGGACTGGTACTGAGTTTGAGTAAATAGGCACCAGTGGCAAAAACCAGGGTGGTAAAAAATAACTGGCTGGCACCAACTGCGATGAGACGTCCTGCACTGGCGGCAATTTGTTTGATTGAGAGGTCCACGCCTAGTGCAAATAGCAGCATGGCTACGCCAAATTCGGCCAGGACCTCGATTTGTTTTGTGTCACCAATTAATTTAAGACAGTGTGGTCCGACAATTATGCCGGTCACCATATAGCCAGCCAGGACCGGTTGTTTGAGTCTCAGGCAGATATGTCCAGCTATAAGAGCACAGGCCCAAATGATAGCTAGATCCTTGATCAAAGATAGCTCAGGCATCAAAATCCTCTGTCGCTGCCCCTTTGGGGGTGCGTGCATGTAGCGGTGATTGCTCACCTCAGGAATAAATATAGAATTTGTTGAATGTGTGCCCGGATTTAGATCAATAAAGACCGGTATAAAAGCCAGAGCTTGCCGCTATGACTGTTGGCATCAGTATATGCCAGTGGGGCTATGGGCCTGTGAGCCAGTCTGGCGATAGTCGGATCGATGTAGCTAGCTGCTGCACCGCCACTAGGGTTGCCGTCTTGTCCGCGATTTTTGGTGAGACTGGAGATCTCATTAAAAATCTCGGTTAGTCCCAAATCTTTGACAGGGCGAGTAGCCTCGAGACTGTCGTATTTATTAGCCAAAACGGAAGCCTGTGAGCTAGAGCCCAGGCTGCCTAGGTAGACAAACGAAGTGAGCGCCCAGAATACGGCGACTAGTAGTGCGATGGTACTTTTGCGATTACGAGAATCGTCCATGGTGGCACTCACTTGATACTCTATTTTGATTTTACAGCAAATGCCCGACCTTAGCAAAGGTCAGGCATTTGCTTTGGACTTAGCTGCTTAGCAGTGTGAGTCCATACTCTCTACAAAAATCTTAGTAGATTTTGTAGCCATATGTGTTGGAAGTCTCACGACTGCCCATTTTGGATGAGGTCTCCATGTCGCTGGCCAACTTGTCCATGCCGTTGAAGATCTCACGTACCTGCTCAGAATATTGTCTGGTCTCAACATCAGCAATCTTTTTGTTGTTGAGTGAGTCTAGATTTTGTAGACGGGCAATAAAACCATCAGCTTGAGCGGCTGTGATGTGACCATTGGTGCGCTCCATAATGACACGAGCGAGCAGGTCATCACGACGGATAGAGACATCTCCACGAGCTGAAGGATAAAAAATCACGATGCCGTTAGCGGCAGTGTATTTAGCCTTGAGGATGGGGAAGATAGCGGGCACAATAGTCTGACGACCTGATGTGTCGGTGACAACCATTGTGGGTTCGCCGTTAATGATTTTTACTACTGAAGCATCTTCTACTGTAGTAGTTGTTGTTGTAACAGCAACACCAGCCTTTTGGCTTCTGATTGTTTCTGTTGTCTGAATTGTGTCAGCAAACGCTGGCAGGGTAAAAGCTGTCATAGCAGCGAGCATAATTGTTGAATTAATTGCTTTGTTCATTTCCATTCTCCTGGTAGTTCCCTTTCGGTATTTGTCTGGACCGGGAAACTTGCTGGCGGTTCCCGCTCTAAAAAGAACTAAGCTTTTAAAAATATTGTTATTGCTTCAAACCCTTATACAAAGCCAGGTTTGGCTGTTTTGTGCCAGTCAAGCGGAGAGAGGGATAGTGTTATGATCTTTACACTGAGAGAGATTGCAATGAACACAGCGACCAAATTACTCGAAAGCCATAGCATCATCATCGAGGCTACAAAAGATGCCGTTTGGCAAAAGCTGATGGACGTGGCAAGCTGGCCTACCTGGGATACCGGTATGGAGTCAACCAGTTTTGACAAGCCGTTAGTGGCCGGCTCCAAAGGTCAGATCAAACTAAAAAATGGTCCCACAGTGGAGTTGCGCATCACTGAGATGCAAATTGGTCGCTTTTATACAAGCGAATTTGACATGCTCGGTACTACTTTTGTCTTTGAGCATGTGCTCGAGCCTGTCGATGCTCTGCGCATCAAGCTGACCTTTAATATCAAGGCTCACGGGCTGACCAGCGCGGTCACCGGGGCAATGGCGCAAAACTCGATGCAGTTATCTATATGGATGTCTAACTTTGCTAAGACTCTTGACCATCCCGACTCTAACCGTTATGGCGGACTTTGCTAGGCGCTGACTGATTCGGGCTCTGGCAGGACCACACGGGAGAGCAATGTAGATAGGACAATAGATGTAATTGTCTTGCGTACACCTTTGACTCGTCTGATTTCATCTAGCAAATCAGAGAGACTGCTGGTGTCGGCTGTGCGTACTTTGAGCAGGAGACATTCTTCGCCCGCTACACAGTGCACTTCCTCTACTTCTTTAAAGCGAAAGAGTGTTTTGCCTAATTCCGAGCCAATGCCTTCGGTGGTAACCCGGACAAAGGCACAGAGCTTGAGTCCGAGCTTATTGGAGTCGACACAAACACGGTAGCCTTCGATAATGCCCGACTGCTCCATTTTTTTGACTCTGGCGTGGACTGATGGCGCCGATAGATTTAGGGTTGTGGCCAGATCCGCATACTTTTGTTTAGAGTCTTGTTGCAATAAGGCTAATAGTTTTAGGTCAATTTCGTCCATGGTCCAATACCCTTAGGGTCTCCTGACAAATCCTATTAGAAAGTGTATCACATTAGCCATTGGCTGGGTTGCGCTCTGGCGCCGTTAGGCTTATGGTGAGTATATCCTGATTGAGTTAGGTTCAATTTGGATATTACACTTTCTCCGTGAGGCGAAATTAAGAGTACTAGAAGGAAACACGTTATGGAATCCAAAATCAAACCAGGCGTTTTACAAATAGCAGGAGCTTTTTTAGCCGTATACCTTATATGGGGTTCGACTTATCTGGCTATTCGCTTTGCCATCGACACAATTCCTCCGCTGATGATGGTTGGCGCTCGCTTTGTCCTGGCTGGTATTCCACTTTATGGCATCCTCCGCTTGATGGGGGCGCCCAGACCGTCTCTAGCTGAGTGGCGCGTGGCGGGGCTTTTGGGTGTGCTCCTGCTCAGTGTCGGCACTGGCGGTATCGCTATCTCCGAAAAGTCCGTGCCCTCTGGTCTGGTCAGTTTGCTTGTGGCTCTTGTGCCAGTCTATGTAGCTGTATTGGAGTGGATGTTTAGCGGTTTTAAAAAGCTCAATAAATACTCGGTGATAGGGCTCGGCGTCAGTACCATCGGTATTTTTATACTGGTTGGTCCGACAATGTTTAGCAAAGTCGGCAATAGTATGGACAATCTCTTTGGTATTTTTGTGGTGCTCTTTAGCTCACTGAGCTGGGCGCTTGGCACAGTGATTTCGCGCAAGCTTGAGCGTCCTCGCTCCAGTATGCTGGGAGCGGCGATGCAGATGATGACTGGTGGTGTGTTTTTGCTGGTGGCAGCGTTTGTCATGGGTGAGCACAATGGTCTTGATCTGGCTAAAATCTCCAGTCAATCGCTTATTGCTTTTGCATACCTCACTGTGTTTGGCTCGATTGCTGGATACTCTGCATATACATGGTTGCTCAAGCACTTGAGTCCAGACAAAGTCTCGACCTATGCTTATGTCAATCCTGTTGTGGCTGTGTTGCTTGGCTGGATCATACTTGGTGAGCCAGTGGGACCAATGACCGTGGCCGCTGCTTGCACCATCCTCAGTGGCGTTGGATTAATCAGTCTTGGTGCTACTAACACTACTCTTGCGACTGCTACTGGTAGTTATCGTCGAGTGGTGCGTAAGACGAGTCAATTGCTTAAGCTGAGATAACTGTTGTTGTGATATGCAAAAGAACGGAGACTCTACAGTCTCCGTTCTTTTTTGTAACCGTTATCAGACGTGGTGCGCATGGATGCTATGTTGAGCTTGACTCTCGAGATCTTGTGGAGTACAACTGATTTGTACTTTTAAGGCCCGGAGTGTATTTTGACCGCTTTGCGTAAGACTGATAATAATCTTGATCCCTTTGATGCACAGCCATCTGGTTGTGGTGTTGATGGGCTTGAGGATTTCTTTGCTGACCCAAGCACTGACGATATGTCTTTTGGTGCTGTGCGCAGCTACATCGACAAGTTACAAGTAGAGCTGGAAGAAACTAATCAACAGTTGCGTGACGTCAGTGTGCAACGCAATGAGCTTGAGCAAAAAATCACCAGTCATTTGGCCCAAGTCAAAATGTTTACCGACAAACAGTTTAACCGGCATAAAAACGCGAGTTAGGTTTCAGAACGATCTTACTTCGGCAAGTCTACTCACTGCGTAGTCGTCATCCCAGCAAACAGCGGCTTCCCATGCGGCCGATGCTTGGCTGGCGACGTCCAGTGCGTCTTTGTCGAGAGCGCCGGCGTTGTGTGGTAGGACTAAATCAAGGTCGGGCACGTCGACGTGTGACTCATCCCAGTCTATCAATGCCACCTGATTTGAGGTCATGATGATATTGCTAGGATTGGTGGGATTGCCATGCACGACGCATGTCGGACGTCCAATTAGTCGCTGCCACGCTGCTCGGCACCGTGCAACGCCTTCAGGTGGCATCGCGTCGAGATTGATCTTTGTACCGGTTTTGGCGTGCAGGAGGTCGGTTGATGATCGCCAACCTGGGCGCTGCGGCCAGCCCTGCGTCAATTTATGCAGCTGGCGAAGTGTGTCGGCCACGCGACGCCAGTCGGACTCTGTGCTGGGCGGACCGCCCTCCAAATATCTCATCACTACAAGACCATCGGCAAACAGTCGCCCATCCATTGTTGGAATCGGCACCGGCACATTAAGCCCTGCACGGTCGAGATGTTGGAGGAGCTCGGTCTCCCATGTGAGATCCTCGTCGCTCCTATTACCGAGACGACCGACCGCAAGTTGCCCCTTGACGCTAACGCTCCACACGTCGTTGGCGACCCCGCCAGTGAGTGGTTCGATGCGAGTTGCATCTTCGCCCCACTGCTTGAGTGTCTCCCATCTCGATGCGTTCATGGCACCTTCCTGGTGGCAGGATTTAATTTACTCAATCAGTATTATTTGCTTGCGACCTTTTTGGTGCCGGATGCTAGTGATGGATCTAAATCAAAGCGATCCAAATTCATTACTTTTGTCCAGGCTGCCACAAAGTCTTTGACAAACTTTTCTTTGGCATCATCACTGGCATAGACTTCAGAGATTGCTCTGAGCTGTGAGTTGGAGCCAAACACCAGATCCACTACACTGCCAGTCCATTTGACCTTGCCGCTTTTGCGATCAATGCCTTCGTAGACAAGCTCGTTAGCTTGAGACTTTTGCCATTTTGTATTCATATCAAGCAAATTGACAAAAAAGTCATTGGAGAGAGCTTCTGGCTTGGCTGTAAATACACCGCTTTTGGAGTGATCTTGATTGGTGTTGAGGACACGCAGACCACCGACCAATACTGTCATCTCAGGAGCCGTCAACGTGAGCAGTTGTGCTCTATTGACTAGCAACTGTGTCTCAGGTCTATCGAGATTTTTGCCCCGGTAGTTGCGGAATCCATCGGTGGTAGGTTCCAGTGCAGCAAATGATTTGACATCAGTCTGCTCCAATAGAGCATCTGTGCGACCTGGTGAGAATGGCACTGTGATTGAATATCCGCCATTTTTTGCGGCTGCTTCAACAGCAGCACAACCACCCAGTACAATCAAATCGGCCATGGAGACCTTTTTTCCGTCGCTTTGAGCGCTGTTAAATTCCTTCTGTACTTTTTCTAGTGCTTGCAAGGCTTTAGCAAGCTCTGCCGGATTATTTACAGCCCAGTCTTTTTGTGGGGCAAGTCGGATGCGCGCACCATTGGCGCCACCACGTTTGTCGCTACCGCGAAAAGTAGAGGCTGATTCCCAGGCTAGTGAAACTAACTCAGGGATGGTCAGTCCGCAACTCAGAAGTTTGCCCTTGAGGCTGGTTATATCCTGGGCATCGATTAATTTGTGATCGACAACTGGTACTGGATCTTGAAACAACTGCGGTGGTGCTACCAGTGGACCAAGGCATCTTGTTACTGGACCCATATCGCGGTGAGTTAGTTTGTACCAGGCTTTTGCAAAAGCCTCTTGCAACTCTTGAGGGTGCTCGTGGAAGTTTTTGGAGATAGGACCATAGATAGGATCCATTTTGAGCGCCAGGTCTGTTGTGAACATCATCGGTGCATGCTTTTTGTTTGGATCGTGCGCATCAGGGACGGTGCCTTGTGCTGAGGCTTCTTTGGGTGTCCATTGATAGGCGCCAGCAGGGCTCTTTGTCAGAGTCCAGTCGTATTTATACAGATTGTCAAAGTAGCCATTCGACCACTTTGTGGGAGTGGATGTCCATGAGCCTTCCAGTCCACTGCCGATGGTGTCTCCACCTTTGCCCGTGCCAAAGCTATTTTTCCAGCCTAAGCCTTGCTCTTCGATGCTGGCGCCTTCAGGCTCGCGCCCCACATATTTGGCTGGACCAGCACCGTGAGTTTTACCGAGAGTGTGTCCACCAGCAATGAGGGCAACTGTTTCGTAATCATTCATGGCCATGCGATCAAAAGTCTCGCGGATGTCTTTAGCGGCAGCGAGGGGATCTGGTTTGCCGTTTGGACCCTCTGGATTGACATAGATAAGTCCCATTTGTACTGCTGCCAATGGGTTTTCTAATTGTCTATTGCCGGTGTAGCGCTTGTCGCCGAGCCAGGTGGTTTCTGGTCCCCAGTAAATGTCTTCTTGTGGTTCAAAAACATCGGTGCGACCGCCAGCATAACCAAAGGTCTTGAGACCGGCGTTTTCGAGAGCTACGTTGCCACAGAGGACCATCAGGTCGGCCCATGATAATTTGTCGCCATATTTTTGTTTGATAGGCCAAACCAGTCTGCGTGCCTTGTCGAGATTGACGTTGTCGGGCCAACTATTAAGTGGAGCAAATCTTTGTGTACCGTAGCCTGCGCCACCGCGTCCGTCTGCTGTGCGGTATGTGCCGGCACTGTGCCATGCCATGCGGATAAACATCGGTCCATAGTTGCCAAAGTCAGCTGGCCACCATTCTTGTGATGTTGTCAGAAGTGTATTGATATCTTTTTTGACTGCTTCCAGGTCGAGCTTTTTAAATTCTTCGGCGTAGTTGTAGTCCTTGCCCATAGGGTTGGACATGGGCGAGTTTTGAGCGAGGATTTTGAGATTGAGCTGGTTTGGCCACCAGTCACCGTTACCATATGCCCCTAGCGCTGTGGGGCGGAGATTGCCATCCTTTGACATAACCGGGCACTGGCTAGCTACTGGTTTTGTTGATTTATCTGCGTCTGCTGCGTGTGTATCCTGTATAAGTACAGTATTTGCCATGCAGAGCAGTGACAGGCTAGTTATTGCACGTGTTAGGCGTTTTGGTGAGGTCATGATGTCTCCATAAATGCTGGCTGACCGAGAAGTTAAAAGACAAATTTGTCCGTCAGGCTAAACATTATAGGTGATTTTTAAGACATTTCCCCCGCTCGCTTTGATCCCCTTGTTGACCTCTGCGCCATGCCAAAAAAATGATATTGCCCGCGGTGTCAGAGTGAGAGTTTTTTGCCTTTGGCAGCTGTGTACTCAATCCTTACCAGGTGCTTTTGGTAGAGCCACGCCAAGCTTGTTTAGTACCAGTGAGCTCAAAAAGCAGGGCTGCTTGAGCGCCAGTTCTCTGGCTCTTTCCCGGTGTTTGCGTGCGCTCTCTGGCTCATCGTCAAGAGTGGCGCTGTGCGCCAGTTCTAGATGTACTTCGGCGGCACGGTAGGGGGCGTCTTTGCTTACTTCTTCTCTGATTTTTAGAGCGCGGTTGAGGACAGCCTTGGCTTCCATAGGCATGGATTGTCCGTTGTAAGCCTCTCCCAAAACCAGTAGTGAGCTTGCCAGTGCTTGCTGCCCGCCCTGTAGTCCGCGCTTTTTGGGTTGCTGGGCTATTTTAAGCATGAGCATGTCTTCAGGGCTGCCGCCCTCAGTTTTGATAGGACCTTCGGGGGTGTCTTGATTTAATAGCTCCAGCTTTTTGATGGCAAATTTAGCTTCATCTATAGCCTTTTGCCATTCTTCTCTTTTTATATGCACCGAAGCCAGAGTCTCATGACAGAGCGGCTCAATAATTTGATGATGACTGGCCATAGCCAGACTAGCTGCCAGAGCCGCGTTTTTTTCTGAGTGCTTGATTGCTTTGTCCCTGGCATCTTCAAAGCTTTCGTATACTTTGAGAGCCTTGCGCGCTGATTTTTCGGCGGCTTTTAGATTGTCCTGCATCAAATAAATATCGGCCATGAGCCCCAGCTGTCTGGCGTAATCAGCTGACTTTGCAGACAGTGCACGGTGGATATTGACTGAGATTTTGCACGCTACCATTGCCAGGCCTAGCTGACCATTCATGGCAAAGATAGCGGCTGCGCCCTCAAATATAGTGAAGAGCATGACAAAGCTCAGACCAGCTGCAAAAGTAAAAATCAGCACCTGCAATTTGCCAGGTAATGGGATGATGTTATTCGCTTCAGCCCATTTGCCAATCAAAAAAATACTCAGCATATAGCCAGACCAGGTCAGGATTGTGATTGTCTGCCAAAAAATTGGTGGCAGCTCACCTTCGTCTTCTTCTTTTGCCGTTATTTTTTGCAGGTCATCGCCCATCAGGCAGGTTCTGCGCTGGCATCTGGTGCTGGCGGTTCAATTGGCTGTACAGGCGCAGATTTACTCAATTTGCGAGCGTACATATAAGCCAGTCCGTATAACACTAGTGCAATTAAGTTGAGTGCTTTGATACCTAGCATCATTGAGAGGTATTCAAAGGCGCCACCAACTAAGGTGCCAAGTAAATTCATGCCGAGAGCTTTGCTAGCACTCTCCACTTTGCTAAAGGATATGGCAAAGATCATCGCCGCAAAGAGTAGTGGTGATGACAATACCAGCGAGCCTACAGCGATACTCATGGTGGTGGGCAGTCCATTGAGTGTGCTCAAATCAAAGAAATAATTGGCGATGATTGAGACAAACAATAGACCAAAGAGCACATCTAGATTTTTGAAGCGCATTTTGATTTGGATCAAATTGGCTGCCAGGATCATAAGTAGCACGCCGGTTATTACAGCCGAATTAACTACCCATGTGGTACCAGCAAGCAGTCCCATCTGAGTCACGCTTTTGGTCTCAATGAGCATAAATGCTGCACCAAGGAAAAACATCAGACGACCCGATGTGTCGCTGGTGAAGTTGCCAAAAGCTTTGCGCACCAGACCAAATCCCAGTGCCAGAGTAAAGAATAGACCAAAGGCGTAGTTCCAGGTCACGCCTGGTGTGCGCAAAAAGACGTATGGCCAATCATCGGTGGTGGGGTTTACGTCTTTCCATTCGTTGATATCAAAGTTAAAGCTCTTGGCGGCATCGGCAAGATCAAACATCTTGAGACCGCTGGCTTTGACTGCGCCCACATCCAGTCCTGGTCCAACAAGCAAGGTCGGACCATTGTCTCGATGGGAGTAAACACCTATAGGCACAGCGCCGTTGCCCTGCTCTACAGAGTGATAAATACGAGCCAGTTGCCACCAGGTCAGGTAATAAAAGATAACTGACATGACGCCTTTAGGCTTGAGCAGCTGGGAGGCATCATGGAAGCATTCTCTGGTGTAGACATAGTTGTCGAGTCTAATGGACGACATCGAGCTAAAGGCACTGTGACTATCAAGATAAGCAAATACAATTAAGTCGTACTGTTTTTTGCAACGGCGCAGGTAGGCTCTGGCATCATCGACAATGATGTGTACGCGAGGATCTGAATAAGGATTTTCGGGGTGGATTTCTTTACCGAGCTTGGCAATATAAGGATCAATCTCGACACAATCGACATCAGTTGCCCCGTGTCTCAGTGCTGCTGCTACGTCATTGCCTGTACCGGCTGCCAGCACAAGTACTGAGCGCGGCTTATCACCAAGTGCTATATAAGGCGTGTCGTAATAGTCTGCTGTACCGGCTTTTTGTTTTTCGGATAGTTTGGCAATAGCTTCTGGTCTATTGTCATAGGCACCTTCGATGGTGTCATAGTTGACGTTGATGTTGGAGCCATATTTAAAAGCCGGGTGGTCACCGTCAGCAGGCAAAATTATGTCTGAGACGCTGATGCGGTAGTA
>Ga0075163_10005229_pt1 | contig 17353 bp, 16 predicted proteins | sample JI1023141ADNA_FD_71478 | JGI IMG/M metagenome (GOLD analysis project Ga0075163, IMG submission 71478) | Wastewater effluent complex algal communities from Wisconsin, to seasonally profile nutrient transformation and Carbon sequestration -... | ecosystem: Engineered > WWTP > Effluent > Algae...
CGTGCAGCCACGTCCGGGGAAAGGGAGGTCGTGCTCATGGAGACTCATGCAGAAGTTGACATCGGCACGAGGCTCCTATGCCTATGGCCAAGGAGCAAGAGGGGATCGCCAGCCGCTTACTCGCCAGCCGCTTACGGGCCGGCCGCGCGTCGAGCGTGAACAACCTGCGCTGAGCGCCACACGCTCATCGCCAGACGAAAAAGCGGCTTGCGCCGGAAGCGCAAGCCGCTTTCAAGTCAAATTGGCCTCAAGCCCGCATAGGGATGACGCCAACAGCTATCTAAACGATAGCATTTTGGGTGCTTACTTCTTGCCCTGCATCAGCTTCTGCAGGTTGGCCATGTTTTCCTGCATGCGGTCCTGCACCACCTTCCAGGCGTTGGTGCGCGTCTCCGTCTCCATGGCGGCGAGTTCGCGGAAGTTGTCAATGGCCTGCTGCACGCCGCGCTTGGCCGCGTCGGACTGCTTGGCCAGCGCGTCGGGGCTGACGGCGCCTTGCATCGCGCCCTGCCACTCGGACAGGTTCTCGCGCAGGATCTCGGCCTGCCGCTGAGCCAGGGCCTTCATGCCCTCGTAAGCCTGGCGGTTGGCCTCGGCCAGGGCTTCGAGGTCCTTGCGCTGCCATTCGACGAGCGCGCTGACATCGACGCCGGGCAGCTTGAACTGCTCTGCCAGCTTGGTCAGGTCGGCGAGGGACGGCAGCTCGCCGGTCAGGCCGGGAATGGTGCTGGAGGTTTTCTTGCTGGTTGCCATGAATGGGTTTCTCCGGTGAATGGGTTGTTGGCAGGGAGCGATTCGTCACGCGGCGGCGAGTGCGGGATGAGCCGCAGTTCTGGCCTTGACGACGGCCATGAGTATGAGGCCAGCCACGAACCAGAGGGCAGCCACCAGATAGAGCGAGGCGATGGGGGTGCCGGTAGCGGTGTTGACCATAGCCACCACCGAGGGCATGACCGCGGGCCCCAGGTTGCCCAGGCTGCTGACGAGCGCGATGCCGCCAGCGGCGATCTTCTTGGGAATGATCTCGCTGGTGGACGTGAAGAACAGCGGCGTGGCCGACGACTGGCCGATCGAGAGAATGACCAGGCCCAGGAGGTTGAGCGCCAGCGAGCCCTGCGTGAAGATGACGATCAGCGCGCCGGTGGCAGCCAGGGTGCAACAGAACATGAAGTGCTTGCGCCGTTCGTTGTGCTTGTCGGAACTGCGCCCGATCAGCACCATGGACACCATGGCGGCCGCGGGACCGAGGGACGAGAGCAGGCCAACGGTGAACACGTCCTTCACGCCCCAGCCCTTGATGAGCGTGGGCGTCCAGAACACCATCACGTAGGTGGCACCGAGGAACAGGAAGTACACCAGCGCCATCATCCACACTTGGGGGCTAGTCAGCAGCGCGCCGAACGAGCCGTGCGATGCGCTATGGCCGCTGGCGGCCGCGTCGTCGTCGAGCACCTTGCGCAGGCGCTGCTTTTCTTGGGTGCTGAGCCAGCCGGCGTCTTCAGGCTTGTCCTTGAAGTAGAAGAAGGCCACGATGCCCAGGATGGATGCGGGCAGACCTTGCGTGACGAACAGCCACTGCCAGCCGCGATAGCCCATCAGGCCGTCCATGTACTTCATGATGGCGCCCGACAGGGGCCCGGCGATCAGATAGGCAATGGTGGCGCCGGTCATGAAGAGGGCGATCACTTTGCCGCGCCGGGGGCCGGGGTACCAGTAGGTGAGATACAGGATGATGCCGGGGAAGAAGCCCGCCTCACACGCGCCGAGGATGAAGCGCAGGATGTAGAACACCGTCGGCGTGGTGACGAACATCATGGCGGAGGCAGCAATGCCCCAGCAGAGCATGATGCGCAGCAGCGTCTTGCGCGCGCCGACCTTCTCCAGCATCAGGTTGCTGGGCACCTCAAACATGAAGTAGCCGAGGAAGAAGACGCCCGCGCCGAAGGCATAGGCCGCGTCGCTGAAGGCCAGCGTTTCGCGCATCTGCAATTGCGCGAAGCCGATGTTGACGCGGTCGAGGAAGGCGATGATGTAGCAGACGATCAGCAGCGGCAGCAGGCGCCAGCTGATCTTGGAGAAGAGCGCTTCGTCCTCGGGGGAGTATTGGACCGCAGGTCCTGATTGTGGCAGGGGGGGAGCCATGGTTTGTCTCCGTGTGATGATCTATGTGTGGGGGGAGCGCTTTCAGGACGCCTGCTCTGTGGCTTCGCGCTGCTTCTTGACGGCAGGCTTGCGCGCCGTCGCTGCCGCCTTCTTCGCAGGGGTGGCTGCGCGGGGTTTGCGGGCGGCTTTCTTGGCCGCTGCCGGAGCAGCATCCGCCGTGGCGCCGGCTTTGGCCGGCTTGTCCTGCGACGGTGCCGCGGCGGCCGCGGTGATTTCCTGACCAGGCAGGCGCGCGATGTCCTGGAGGGCGGCGCGCATGTGCTCGATCAACTCGTAAGATTCTTCCTGCGACAGGATGCGTCGGCAGGCGGTGAGGCCGAAATCGAGCGAACCGGCGTAGCTTTGCACCGTGATGTTCAGCGCGCTGCCGTGGTAAGGGATGGAAACCGGATAGAAGCTCACCATCTTCGCGCCCGCCACGTACAACTGGACTTGAGGCCCGGGCACGTTGGAAATCAGCACGTTGGCCATCGGCGGCAGGCGCTTGGCCAGGTTGGAGCGGCCGTACAGCGACGCCAGGCTGGTCATGAGCCAGGGCGAGCCGGTCATGGGCATGTCGACGCCAAGCACCGGCTTGAGTTCGCGCACGACGGCCTTGCCTGCCTCGGACGAGGCATGGATCGCCTTGAAGCGCTCCACCGGATCGGCGAGGTCGGTCGCCAGGTCCACCCGCACCATCGACACCTGGTTGTTCATCGAGTCGTCGTCCGCTGAGCGCAGGCTGACGGGCACGGCGGCGATGAGCGCCTCCTTGGGCAGCAGGTCGCGCTGCTTCAGGAAGCGGTTCAGACCGCCGCTGGCCATGGCCATCACGATGGTGTTGACGGTGCCGCCGACCCGCTTGCCGAGCGCCTTCATCTCGTCGAAGGGCAGCGACATGGTGGTGAAGGAGCGCTGGTTGGTGATCGAATCGTTGAAGATCGTCTTGGGTGCCAGGCCAAGGGTCAGGGGCCGCTCGCCCTGGGCCGTCCGCTGGCTGGCCAGGACGTTGCCGGCCGTGGTGAACGCCCGCGCCGCCGTCGGCAGCAGCTCGGCCAGCTTGCGGTATTGCTGGGCCGTATTGGAAACCGCGGCCTGCAGCAGTTCGGCCACGCCGAGCTGGTAGCCCTTGCCGCCGCCGGCCCTGCGCCGGGGCGCGGGCACTTCGCGCATCTTGGGCGAAATATCGTACAGCACCTTGGCAATTTCGGTGCCCGCCTTGCCGTCCACCCCGCTGTGGTGGGCCTTGGAGTAGAAAGCGACGCGGCCATCCTCGAGCCCCTCGATGACGTACATCTCCCACAGCGGCCGACTGCGGTCCAGCAGGGTGGAATGCAGCCGCGCGATCAGTTGTTCCAGCTGCTGCATCGTGCCGGGCCGGCGCAGCGTCAGGCTGCGCACGTGGTAGTCGAGGTCGATGTCGTCGTCGTCGATCCACACCGGCTCGGCCAGCTCGAACGGCATCTGCGCCAGCTTGCGCGTCAGCACCGTGGCCAGGTGCATGCGGTTGCCGATCATGGCCTTCACGTCTTCGTAGTAGTCACCCTTGTAGCCTTCGGGGAGTTCCAGAAGGATCAGGCTGCCGACGTGCATCGGCGTTTCAGGCGTCTCGAAATGCAGGAACGAGGCGTCCAAGTTGCTCAAGTGGTCCATACGGGTACCTTTGGGAGAGAAATGAGGGTCGGCGTCAGAGCGCCGATCCGGATGGGGTTGCGATGCTTCTTATTTTGGCTGGATCAACTGATCGAGCGCCAACGCGGCCAGCGCCTTCGCTCCCACGGGCATGGCGTCCTCGTCGAAGTCGAACAGCGGCGAGTGGTTGGGCGCCGGTTGGCGGTTCTTGGGCGGCGCGGTCAGCAGGAAGAAGAATCCGGGCACCTTGAGCTGGAAGTCCGAGAAGTCCTCCGATCCGCTGACCAACGGAACCTCGGCCGCCAGCCCCCCCGTGGCCGCCTTCAGGACCGGCACGGCCTGCTTGGACAACTCGGCCGGATTGACGGTGGGCGGGTAGGCCACGGCGGTGAAATGCACTTCAGCCTTGGCGCCGCTGGACGCCGCGATCGACGTGGCCGTGTTGGCGATGCGCTTTTTCGCGTCAGCGCGCAGATCGTTGTCGAAGGTGCGCAGAGTGCCCAGCATGTCCACGGTGTCCGGAATGATGTTTTCGCGATTGCCGCCATTGATGGCGCCGATGCTCACAACCGTCGGTACCGCCGTGATGTTGAGCTGGCGGCTGACGATGGTCTGCAGGCCATTGATGATCTGCGCCGAGGCCACGATGGGATCCACGCCGTCCCACGGCCGCGAACCGTGCGTCTGGCGGCCAGTCACCTTGATGGTGAACCCATCGGCGCCCGCCATCAGCGGGCCGACCCGGTAGCCGGCGCCGCCGGTCTTGCCAGCGGGTGAAATGTGCAATCCATAGATCGCATCGACCTTGGGATTGTCCAACGCGCCTTCGGCGATCATGGCCTTGGCGCCAAAGAGCTCATGCTCGTGCTTGGGCTCCTCCGAGCGTCCTTCCTCGGCCGGCTGGAAGATGAACTTGACGGTGCCTGGGAGCTGAGCGCGCATGCCGGCCAGCATTTCGGCCACCCCCATCAGGATGGCGGTATGGCCGTCGTGGCCGCAAGCGTGCATCACCGGCGAATCCTTGCCGAAATTGCGCGCCACGACCTTGGAGGCGAAGGGAAGCCCGGTGTTTTCCTTCACCGGCAGCGCGTCCATGTCGGCGCGCAGCGCCACGACCTTGCCGCCGGGCTTCCCGCCCTTCAGCAACCCGACCACGCCAGTGCCGCCGACGCCGGTCTTGACTTCCATGCCGAGCGCGCGCAAGTGGTCGGCCACCAGCTTCGCGGTGCGCACCTCCTGGCCGGACAGCTCAGGGTGCTCATGGATGTCGCGACGCCAGGCCACCATCTTGGACTGCACGGCGGTGGCGCGTTTATCCAGGTCTTGCAGTTGGGCTGCATCGATGGTTTGCGCCGATGCAAGGCCGGAAGACAGACCGGCGGCAACCGTGACAGCCGCCAGGGCAATGGCTCGCGCATGGCGAACAGGACTTGCTTTTTTCATGAACATCATCCGTTGAGGAACTCAGGCGGTGGCCGCGCGCTTGCGCGCTTCTTCATCAACCAGATCCTTCTTGGACAACTTGCCCACGGCGGTTTTCGGCAGTTCAGCCCGGATTTCAAGCCCATGCACCATTTCGTGCTTGCCCAGCTTGTCCTTCAGGAAATCCTGCAGCTGCTGCAGCGAGAACGGCTCGGCACCCGACTTGAGCGTCACGAAGGCTTTGGGCGACTGCCCGCGGTACTCGTCCGGAATACCGATCACCGCCACCTCCTGCACCGCCGGGTGCATGTAGATGGCCTCCTCCAGCACGCGCGGATAGACGTTGTAGCCGCTGCACAGCAGCATGTCCTTGGTGCGGTCGACGATGAAGACGTAGCCGCCCTCGTCCATGTAGGCCACGTCGCCAGTGCGGAAGAGCCCGTCGAAGGTGGTGTCCTTGGCCGTCGCTTCCGGGTTCTTCCAGTAGCCCTTCATCACGTTGGGGCCCTGGATGCACATCTCGCCCTTTTCGCCCGGCGACACGTAGCGGCTCGGGTCTTCCAGCGACAGCAGCTTGATGACGATGTTGGGCAGGGGAATGCCGCAGGAGCCGGGCTTGCTCTTGTGCATGGGCGAGAAGGTGCCGGTGGGCGAAGTCTCGGTCATGCCCCAGCCCTCGGAAATCTCGGCACCGGTGATGGCGGTGTAGCGCTGGGATACTTCGACCGGCAGGGGCGCGCCGCCGGAGCCGCAGAACTTGAGCGAGCGCAGGTCGTAGTTGGGCGTGTCCGGATGGGAGATCAGGGCCGTGAACATGGTGGGCACGCCGCAGAACAGGCTGATCTTCTTGTTGGCGATGTCCTCGAGCGCCGCTTTCGGGTCGAAGCGCATGTGCTGCACGATCTCGGCGCCCAGCGTGATGCCGAACAGCATGTTGACCGTGAGAGAGAAAATATGAAAGGGCGGCAGCACGCCCAGCAGCCGCTCCTTGCCGAATTCCAACAGGGGCGGGTCGTAGTGGGTGGACTCGGTGTACTGCGCGCAGGCGGCGCTGAGGTTGCCGTGCGTGAGCATGGCGCCCTTGGGCAAGCCGGTGGTACCGCCGGTGTACTGGAGCACCGCGATGGCATCGGCCGGATCGGCGATCGGGTGGCGGGTGTAGGCGCCGTCGTTGTCGAGCAGGCTGGCGAACGTGACGTGCCGATCGTCCCACGTGACATCAGCGGTTTCCTTGGCCGCTTTCATCTTGGCGGCCACGGCATCGGGCATGGCGGTCATCTCCGCGACGTTGCCGACGATGAGTTTTTTGAGGCGCGTGTGGCCGAGCATGGCGGCCATTTGCGGATACAGCCCCGCCAGATCGAGGGTGAACAGGAAGTCGGTCTGGCTGTCCTCGATCTTGTGCTCAAGCACCTTGGCAGCATCAAGGGGCGAGTAGTTGACCACCGTGCCGCCGGCCTTGAGGATGCTGAAGAAGGCGATGATGGTATGCGGCGAGTTGGGCAGGAAGATGCCCACGTGCACGCCGGGACCCACGCCGAGCGCTTGCAGGCCCTTGGCGCAGCGGTCGGTGAGCGCGCCCAGCTCCCCATAAGTCAGGCCCTTGCCCATGAAGTCGATGGCCGGCCTGTCGGGAAAGCGGGCGACCGTGTCGTCCAGAACCTGCTGCACCGGAGTGAGCTTGATGTCGAGATCCCACTGCATGCTCGAGGGATAGGAAGCCAGCCAGGGCTTGTCGTTCATGTCTTGTCTCCTTCTTTGTGAAAACGGACTCCGGCTGCGGCGCGCGCGCCGCGACAGGAATCAGGATAAGTCAGCCGGCCCAGACCGCTGCGGTCGAACGGCTTACAGGTGCACCAACTGCGACATCCGCGAAGGCCATTCCAGCGCGGCGGCCCACATCGGCGCGTCGAAATCGCCCTAGAGCGATGAACACAAGTGCCCACCGTCCACAGGCACGCACGCTCCGGTCATCCAGGAGCCTGCTTCCGTCGCAAACAGCAGAAACAAGCCATTGAGCTCTTCGGGCTTGCCCAGGCGGCGCATGGGAATGCGCTTGATCAGCGCCTTGCCGTAGTCGGTCTCCCACATCACATCGGTCATCTCGGTGCCGATGTAGCCAGGTTCGATCGCATTGACGCGAATGCCATAGCGGGCCCACTCCAGGGCCAGGCTCTTCGTCATGTGCACCACGGCCGCCTTGGAGGTGGAGTACGGCGTGATGCCGTTCATGACCCGCTCGCCCTGGATCGACGCAATGTTGATGATCGAGCCGCCGCGGCCTGCAGCCGCCCAGCGCTGCGCGGCGCGCACGGCCACCAGCCAGACGCCACGCACATTGATCGCCATCAGCGAATCGAAATCCGCCGTGGGCAGCTTCAGGGCCACGCCGTCATTGGAGACGCCGGCATTGTTGACGACCACGTCGAGCATATCGCCCGACGCATCGATCTCGGCGAATGCGGCGTCGATGGATTCCTCGGAAGCCACGTCCATTTCCAGCACCGTGACCTCCGGTGCGCCCAGTTCCGTCAACTCCTTCGCCAGCGCATCGAGCCGGGACTTGCGCCGCGCCCCAATCACCACCTTGGCCTTGCAGCGGGCCGCCAGACGAGCGAAGTTCTCACCCAGCCCCGACGAAGCCCCTGTCACCAGCACCCGCTTGCCCGCGAGCATCGCACCCATATCCATGCTTGTCTCCTTCTTTGGTTGTTTGCTGCGTGTCAGCCGCCCAGCGCGTCGCTCACGCCGTACACGTCCTGGCGGGCTGCCACGGCATCGACGTCGTGACTGAGCACCACCAAGTCATGCATCGCCCCGTTGCGGTCGGCGACGTGATGGTGCAGCAATGCCTCGGCCTTGAAGCCCAGATCCTCGAAGACCGCGATGGCACCCACTTGGTCGGTCGTCATCTGCGCGATGAGCTTCTTCAGTCCGAGCTCCAGCGCCTGGACGAAGCACTCCTGGATCAGGGCGCGCCCAAGACCCTTTCCTCGCCCTGACGGCGACACCAGCACACGCAGTTCGCCCACGTGCCTGGACCAACTCATGGTATCGGTGAAGATGGTCGTGCAACCCACCATCGTGTCGCCCCTGCGTGCGATCAAGCTGACGACCGCCCCCTTGTCCACTGCCCGCATCCAGGCATCGATGACCTTCGGATGGCTGATGTCCCGCGGAACGAAGAGCAGATCCTGAGCCGGCAAGCCGGCGACGAACGTCACCAGTGCCTCTCGGTCGGCACTCGTCATGCGGGTGAGATCAATGGGGGTACCGCCACAGTCGATGCGGCGAGGATAGGTACGTGATTTTTCAGTCATAGCGAGCGCCCCTCCAGCCAGGCGTCAAGTTTCGGCCACATGCGTTTGACAGCGTTCGCGCCCGCGGCAATGCTGACATGGCCGCCCGGCAGGACGACCTCCTCCTTGTCGGTCGAGCCGACACGCTCCACCAGCGGCTTCGCGCAATCCGGCGGAACGATGTGGTCGTACTGCGCGACCACGTGCAGCAGCGGCACAGTGATTTTCTCCAGTTCGACCAGTTGCCCACCGATGCGCAATGTACCCTCGTACAGGGCATTGTCGCGCAGCAGATCCTTGGTCGTCTGCTTGAAGTAGCCGCCCGGCAGCGGCAGCGTTTCGTTGCCCCAGCGCTCCATCATCCGGTACCCCTTGACGAACTGGTCGTTCCAGAGGTTGTCCCAGAGTTTGACTTGACCCGCTATTCGGCTGGCTGGCCGCAAAGCCTCGAAACCGCTGGCGACGACATCGGCCGGTATCACGCCGTTCTTTTCGACGAACGCATCAAGGTCAAACGCTTTCTCGCTCGACATCGCCCGGAACAACTCCATCTTCGAGTAGTCGATGGGCGTGGTGAAGCAGGCCAAATTCTTCACCGGCCCATCGGGGTGCAGCGATTGGTAGATCACCGACAGCATCCCGCCAGCGCAGTAGCCCACCAAGTTGACGTCTGTTTCGCCCGAATCCTGCTGCACACGGCGGATGCAATCGGGAATGAAGTCCAGTGTGTAGTTCTCGAGCTTCAGGTCGCGCTCGCTCATCGTCGGCGGGTTCCAGTCGATCATGTAGACGTCGTAGCCGCGCTTGAGCAGGAACTCGATCAGGCTCTGCCCCGGCGTCAGATCAAGGATGTAGCCCTTGTTGGTGGGCGCCATGACGATCAGCAGCGGTATGCGGTAGACCTCGTCCGCCATGGCATGGTAGTGCACCAATTCCAGCGTGCCGCGCCGGTGCAGCATGGTCTTGGGCGTGCGGCCGACGGCAGGCGGCGGCGCGCCGAGCAGTTCCATGCCCTTGAGACCGCGCTGCACGGCACGTTCGACCTCCTGGCGCAAACGTTCGGTGAGGGCCGGATCGGCCTGTGGGGGGGTAGTTGCTTTTGTGGCCATCGCTCAGGTCTTGCTGCGGCGCTTGGTGGACTTCGTGGCCGCAGGCTTGGCGGCAGCGGTTGCCGGAGCCGGAGCCGGAGGCGGGACGTCTTGAGACGGCGCCACAGCGCTCTGAGGCCGGCGTGTCCGTGCGGGCTTGGGCACGGAAGTGTCTTGGGGCAGCAGCCGATCGATCTTCTCCTCGATGCGCTGCAGCGACTCCATCACCTCAAGCAACTCTTTGCGGCTGGGCAGGTTGGAGCGGCGCAGGTAGGCCTCGACCATTTTCTCGAACACTTGCTGCATGCCCATCGTGACGGCCGAGGCCTGCTGCAGCGAGCGGGCGACTTCCGGCGACTTCATGCTTCCCGCAGCCAAGGTATTGGCGTCGTTCTCTAGCTTGGTCACGGCATCGCGCCACATCTGCAGCGGATCAGGAAACAACGAAGATGCCATCTCAAATCCTTTCAAGGATCGTGGGTTAATGGGCGTGGCGGCGGAAACGGAAACGCATCACGACAAAGCTACACCGTCCGCCGGGTCGCAACGCCCGCATTGTAGCGTGTCACCCAGCGCGGCGTCACCTGGGCCCATGCGGCCGTGAGTTGGTTTGGCAGCCCGGGCACCACCACGGTCTGTCCCGACATCAGGGCGCGGTAGCCCTGTGCCGCGACATCGCTCGGATCGGAGAGGAATTGCTTGGGGAGACCGCGCACGGCGGCCGAGCCAGCCTGGATCTCGGAGATCATGGGCGTCTCGGTGAATCCAGGGCACAGCGCCGTGACCTTGACCCCCGTGCCGCGCAGCTCTTCCGACAGCGCCTCGGTCAGCGACAGCACGTAGGCCTTGCTGGCCGCGTAGGCAGCCATCATCGGCACCGGCTGGAACGCCGAGAGCGAAGACACATTAAGCACCCGCCCGACGCCCCGCGCCACCATGCCTGGCAGCAGCCGGCTGGTCATCTCGGTCATGGTGCGCACGTTCAGGTCGACCAGCCCGATCAGCTTCTCGGGCTGGGCATCGGCGAAACGCCCCACGTCGATGACGCCGGCGTTGTTAACCAGGATGCCGATCTCCTCGCCACCGGCTTGCGCCGCCTTCACCGCCGCCGCCGGCCCTCCCGGCTTGGCCAGATCCTGCGCAATGACCTGCACATCCACCTGGTGCTCGCGCTCCAGTTCGGCGGCCAATGCGGCGAGCGCCTCGCGCCGCCGCGCAACCAGCGTCAGCCGATGGCCATGCCGGGCGAACTCGCGTGCCAACTCGGCACCGATGCCGGCCGAAGCGCCTGTGATGAGTACACGGCCAATCTCCTTGCCGCCGATACGAACTGCCTCTCGGGCTTTTTGCCGCGTGACCATCAAGTTGTCTCCGTCATTTTTGTCTTGTCTGTGGTTGCGCAACCGCCGCCATTGTCAACGTCACCGCCCTACATATCAAGCAGGGCTACTGCTTATAGCTGGGATCGGTACGATCCAGCCTGCGCAGCAATGCCGGCCACGCCAAGTCGGCGCCCTGCCCAGCCGTCACGGTCTTCATGACCGCAGCCAAACCCTGGAGAATCGCAGGATTGACGTGCACCAATTCACCGCCAGCCTGCGCATCGATCTGGATGCGGCAGGTGTTCTCGAAGTTGTACATGTTCAGGAAAGCCTCGGGGATGGTGCTGCTCGCCGTGAGCAGGCCATGGCTTCGCAGTACGAGGTACGTTTTGTCGCCCAGATCCTGCTGCAGGCGAGGCTTCTCGTCGTCGCGCAAGGCAACGCCCTCGTAGTCGTGATACGCCAGCGAGGCCAGCACGAAAGTGCTCTGCTGGCTGATGGGCAGCACGCCGCATTTCTGAGCGCTGACGGCCACGCCGGCGCGACTATGGGTGTGCAGCACGCACTGCACATCGGGACGTGCCTCGTGAATGCAGCTGTGGATGACGAAGCCGGCTGGATTGACGGGGTAAGGGGACTCGATGAGCTTGTTGCAGTGCATATCGACTTTGTTCAGGCTGGAAGCCGTGATCTCGTCGAACAGCATCCCATAGGGATTGATGAGGAAGTGATGCTCAGGCCCGGGGATGCGCGCGCTGATGTGGGTGAAGACGAGGTCGCTCCAGCCGTACAGCGCCACCAGGCGGTAACACGCCGCCAGATCCACCCGCAGTTGCCATTCTTCAGCGGAAACCAGTGAACGGACATCAGGTCGAATGGCGGTGTTCATGAGAGGTGTGTGAAGCAAGACGATGAACGGCAGAAAGCCTGAATCCTGGTGAGCGTCCTCGATGTCCGCGGAACCGCTCCCATTCGTGTCATTTCAGACCCGGCCCAATGCAATGTAGCGCGCGAGGTGATGGTCGTCGTCCCCGAACTGGTGATCGATCATGACCAATCGCTTGGCGTAGTGCGACAGAGGCAGCTCCCAGGTCATGCCGATGCCACCGTGCAATTGGATCGACTCCTCGGCCACCAGCGTGCCGATGCGGCCGATAGTGTACTTGGCCGCCGACAGCGCCCGCTCGCGCCGGATCCGGTCCTCATCGTCCAGCGCAGCCGCGGCGTTGATGAGGGCCGAGCGCGCCTGCTCCACCTCCAGCAGCATGTCGGCCATGCGATGCTGCAGCGCCTGGAAGCTGCCGATGGGCACGCCGAACTGCTTGCGCGTGCGCAGGTATTCCAGCGTCGCCTCCTTGGCCACGTCCATCGCGCCCACGGCTTCGGCCACCAGCGCCACGAGCCCTGCGTCGATGGCACGCTCCAGCACCGCGAAGCCTTCGCCTTCCGCGCCGAGCAGCGCATCGGCGCCCAGCGTCACGCCCTGCAGCGTGACCTCGGCGGCACGGCCGCCATCGATCACCGGATAGCCGCGCAGCGAGACGCCAGCGGTTTTGGTCGGCACGAGAAACAGCGCGATGCCGGCCTCGTCGGTGACATCGCCCGCCGTGCGCGCGCTCACCAGCAGCAGATCGGCCGCTTCAGCCTGCGCCACGATGGCCTTGGCTCCGTCAAGCACCCAGCCGTCGCCCTTTTTCTGCGCCCGCGTCGAAACCCGCGCCAGCTCGTAGAAGGAATCAGGCTCGCCATGCGCCAGCGCGGCGATGCAGCCGCCCTCGATGATGTCGCCCAGCCGCTCGCGCTGCGCCGGGCTGCCGGCCGAAGCGATGGCGCGTCCGACGATCAAAGCGCCAAGAACGGGCTCGACGGACAGCGCACGGCCTAACTGCTCGAAGACGACGGCGATGTCGAAGCCACTGCCGCCATAGCCGCCATCGGCTTCGCTGAACAAGGCGCCGAGCGTGCCCAACTCGGCAATCTGTTTCCAGCGCTCGGGGCTGTAGCCCTCGGCCGACTGCGCGATCTTGTTGCGTGCCTCGAAGGCGTATTGCTCGCGCAGGAAGCGGCCGAGCGAGTCGGCCAGCATGCGCCGGTCTTCGGTGTGTTCGAAATTCATGCCTGTTCCCCCGCTCAAAGTCCCAGAATCATCTTGGAGATGATGTTGCGCTGAATCTCGTTGGAGCCGCCGTAGATCGAGGTTTTGCGCATGTTGAAATATTTGGCGGCTGCATAGGCGGCGCCAGCCGGGCCAACGGCTGGGGCGTCGTAGTGCTCGTCCTCCAGCGCCGCCTCGATGAAGGGCAGCGCATAGGGCCCCATGGCGCGCCGATAGAGCGACGACAGTTCCTGCTGGATCTGCGTGCCGCGGATCTTCAGCATCGAGCTCTCCGCGCCGGGCACGCCGCCGCCTTCCACGGCCGCGATGACGCGCAGGTTGGTGGTCTTCATGTTTTCCAACTCGATCTCCACCCGCGCCAGTCGGGCGGCGAAGGCCGGATCCTCGGCCAACGGGCGGCCGTTCTTGCGCTGCTTCGCCGCAACCTGCTTCAGCCGGCCCAGCGCGGCCATCGAGCCGCCGATGCCCGCGATGTTGGTGCGCTCGTAGGTCAGCAGGTACTTGGCACAGGTCCAGCCCCTGTGCTCCTGGCCCACCAGGTTTTCGGCGGGCACGCGCACGTCGGTGAAGAACACTTCGTTGACCTCGCGGTCACCGTCCAGCGTCACGATGGGACGCACTTCGACGCCGGGCGCCTTCATGTCCACCAGCAGAAAGCTGATGCCCTCCTGCTTCTTGGCCTTGGGATCGGTGCGCACCAGGCAGAAGATCATGTTGCCGTGCTGGCCCAGGGTGGTCCAGGTCTTCTGGCCGTTGACGATGTAGTGGTCGCCCTGAGCGTCGATGCCGCGGACGGCGGTCGTCTTGACGGAAGCCAGGTCGGATCCGGAACCAGGTTCGGAATAGCCCTGCGACCACCAGTCGGAGCCGTCGAGGATGCGCGGCAGCCAGCGCGCCTTCTGCTCTTCGGTGCCGAACTTGATCAGCACCGGGCCGAGCATCGACAGCCCGAACGGGACGATGCGGGGCGTCGCGGCGAGGGCGCACTCGGTGTCGAAGATGAAGGATTGCCCCGGCGTCCAGCCGGTGCCGCCGTACTCCTTCGGCCAGTGGTTGGCCAGCCAGCCGCGCGCGTTGAGGATGGCGTGCCATTCCTCCTGGTCGGCCTTGGTCAAGCGCTTGCCCTGGCGCACCTTGTCGGCCAGGCGCTTGGGGTACTTCTCGGCCAGGAAGGCTCGCACCTCGGCACGGAAGGCCTCCTCCTCGGGCGTGAAACTCAGATCCATGGTTCGCTCTCCTTGCAATGGTCAGTCGGTCCAGACGGCATGTTCTGCGATGGCATCGACGATCGGCGTCCAGGTTGTCCTGGGCAATGCGTGCCCCATGCCCTGAATGGTCACCATGCGTGCGCCAGGCACGCTGCGCGCGACGTCGATGCCGCATTCGATCGGTACCAGCGGGTCGACGTCGCCGTGGATGACGAGCGTCGGGGTGCGCAGTGAGGCCAGGCGCTCCCGGCGGCTGCCCGACGCGATGATCGCCGCCAGCTGCCTCGCATAGCCCGCAGGGTTGAGGCCCCGCTCGAAAGCGCGTTCGGCACGCGCGGCATCCAGCGCCTCCTCGTCGGGGTAAGCGCCCGCACGCAGAATCTTCATGACGCGCTGCTGGCGTTCGATGTAGCCGGCCCTGTCGGTCGGTGCCGGCGTCAGCAGAACCTGCAGCGCCTCGGGCTTGGGAGGCGGCAGGCCAGGCGCCCCGCTCGTGGACATGATGGACACCAGCGTACGCACCCGCATCGGATACCGCAGCGCCAGCTCCTGCCCGATCGCCCCGCCCATGGAGGCGCCGACGATGTGGGCGCTGCCGATGCCCAGGGCGTCGAGCAGGCCGACCGCATCGGCTGCCATGTCGGCCAGCGTATACGGGACGCTGGCCGCGTCCACCGGGACGCCGCTCATCGCCTGCGTCAGCAGCTTCCCGATGTCGGGAACGCCGGCCGCGGCAAGGCGGGCCGATTGCCCGATGTCGCGGTTGTCGAAGCGGATCACGCGGTAGCCCCGCGCGGCAAGCTGCTCGCAGAAGACTTCGTCCCACGCGATCATCTGGGTGCCCAGCCCCATGATCAGCAACAGCGGCTGCGCAGCAGGGTCGCCGAAACTGTCGTAGGCCAGTTCGATACCGTTGGACTTGGCAAACAACGTAGGGGGTGGATCGCGGCGCATGGTGTCGAGTGAAGGAGAAGGAAACAAAAGGTCAGGCGACGATCCTAGCTTCGCGCAACTGCGCGATGGCCGAGTCGTCGTAGCCGGCTTCGCGCAGGATCGCATCGCTGTGCTCGCCGAGCGCCGGCGGCTTGCGCGGCTTGGATTTCTCGATCCCCGCCACATAGAGCGGGCTGTCGATGGTCAGCGTGGCGTCGTCCTCGAAGGGCACCAGCACGCCCGCATCAAGCATCTGCCGGTCCTTCGGGAGGTCGGCCATTTCGGCCACGCATTCGAACACCACGCCGGCTTCATCGAGCCGCTGGCGCCAGTCCTCGCGGTCGCGCGTGGCGAAGGCGGCATCGAAGATGGCGATCAATTCGGCCGAGCGGCGGAAACGATCGGCCTGCGTGGCAAAGCGCGGGTCGTCGACCAGTTCGGCGTGGCCCATGCATTTGGCGAAGGCCGGCCAATCGCGCGCCTCGTTCACGATGACCAACACCAGCCAGCGCCCATCCCCGCAGCGGTAGTACGCGCTCAGCGCGTTGAGCAGTTTCTCGCGCGGCGGCCGCGGCGTGAAGGTGGCACCGCACAGAGCCGCCTGCGCCATCACGCCGTTGGACCACAGGCCGTTGGCCAGCAGCGAAGACCCCACCTGCGCGCCGCGGCCGGTGCGCTCGCGTTGGTACAGCGCCAGCAGGATGGCCGCGAACAGCGAATTGCCGGACGGGTGGTCGCCCATGCCGGTGACGGCACGCGCCGGTGGTGCGCCCGCATCGGTGCGCACCATGTCCATCAGCCCCGAGCGCGCCCAGTACGCGGTGAGATCGAAGCCGGGCTTGTTGACCTCGCCGCCGGTCTCGCCATAGCCGGTGAAGGAGGCGTAGATCAGCCGCTCGTTCAGGGCGCAGATGCGCTCGGTATCGAGCCCCAGCTTTCCGCGCACCGCCAGCGGGTAGTTGGTGATGAACACGTCGGCCCCGGCCGCCAGCTTGTGCAGCACGGCCTGGCCCTCGGCCTTGCCAAGATCCAGCGCCAAGCCGCGCTTGCCGCGGTTGTCCAGCAGCCAGTTGTAGGCCTGCTCGGATTGCGGCATCCCCGGCATCTTGTGGACGTGGCGGTAGGGATCGCCGGCACCCGGCGGCTCGACCTTGATGACGTCGGCGCCGAAATCACCCAGCAACGTGGCCGCCAGCGGTGCGGCGATGAAGCTGCCGCAATCGATGACCTTCAGGCCTTCGAACATCCTGCTCATGCGCGTGTCTCTGGTTTCTCTTTGTTTTTTCGGGCACTGGAGACACCCGCCGTCGCCAACGCGCGTTTTCCGTTCAGAGAACCACCCACCTTCTCAAGCCTTCTTGTCGGAGAACGACACGGCCGATTTGGCGTGCAGCAGCGCGATCTGCGTGTCGTCGCGCTGGCGCTCCATCTGCTCCATCGGCGTGTTGGCGTAGGCCGTGTCGCCCTGGTCGATGATGAGCTGCGCGAGCTCGTCGGTGTATTCGACGGGCGAATGGTTGGCCCAGCTCGACTTCATGCCGTGGCCGAATTGCTTGAAGTAGCCCCTCAGGCCGGTCGGCCCGCCGCCCATGTGGAAAGAGCTGAACGGTCCGTTGACGGCCCAGCGCAGCCCGACGGAGTTGGTGACGCAGTCGTCCAGCTCATCGATGGTGACCACGCCTTCCTGCACGAGGTAGCACGCCTCGCGGAAGATCGCCCGCTGCAGGCGGTTGACGACGAAGCCGCCGACTTCCTTCCTGATGACGCGCGCCACCTTGCCCAGCGCGGTGTAGAAGGCCACGCTGTCCTCGGTGGCCCGCGGGTCGGTCTGTTCGCCAGGCACCACCTCGACCAGCGGGATCAGGTGGGGCGGGTTGAACGGGTGGCCCACCAGCAGGCGGCTGGCGTCCTGCATTTTCTTGGCCTGCAGCGTGGCGGGACGCGCGGAGCTGGACGACAGCAGCAGCGCGTGCTTGGGCACGGCCTTTTCGATGCGCGCCCAGAGATCCTGCTTCCATTCGGTGCGCTCGGGACCGTTTTCCTGCACCAGATCGGCGCCGGCCACGGCGCGCTCCAGGTCGGGCTCGAAGCTCAGGTTCTTCTCCAGCCCTTCGTGCGGCAGGCCGAGCTGGCGCAGCGAGGGCGCGGCCTTGGCCAGGTAGTCCTTGACCACGGCCTCGATCTCCGGATT
>Ga0075163_10005230_pt1 | contig 17352 bp, 30 predicted proteins | sample JI1023141ADNA_FD_71478 | JGI IMG/M metagenome (GOLD analysis project Ga0075163, IMG submission 71478) | Wastewater effluent complex algal communities from Wisconsin, to seasonally profile nutrient transformation and Carbon sequestration -... | ecosystem: Engineered > WWTP > Effluent > Algae...
AGGTGCAGCTAATGCCGCGGTTACTCTTACCATTCCTGCTCCAGCTGCTGGATTATTTAATTATATCACATCCATTGAGATTACTCGTAATGCTACTGCTGCTCTAGCAGGTACAGCTACTCTCGTAATCACTACTACTAATATTCCTGGAGCACTTGCTTGGAGTGTAGGTAACGCAATGAATGCTGGTGGTACTCAACAAGATGTAAGAATGAATTATACTCAACCAATTAAGAGTACTACCGCTGCAACTGCAACCACGATTGTTGCTCCTATTCCTGGTGCTGCTGTTCTTTGGCGTCTTAATGCAACTTATTATGTTGGGCCGTAACACTATCTTAACTTCTATAAAGGAATCATCATGTTTAAAAAGTTTACTCGTATGGCTCTCATTGCTGCTGCTTTGGGAGCAAGTATCGGAATCGCTAATGCTAGTATGTACACTCTGCTTCCAGTAGCTGCTCGAACTGCTACCACTACTACAGCGGATATCACTAAGACTACGGAAGTAGGTGCTCACTTCATCCTGAATGTGACTGCTGTACCTGGAGTTGATACTCTCACAATGAGTATTCAGGGTAAGGATAATCTGGGTAATTACTACACGCTGCTTACAGGTACTGCATCGGCTGCAACTGGTATTGTAGTTCTTAAGGTATCACCATCTATTGCGCCCCTAGCAAGTGGCTCTGCTAATGATATGCTACCTGATATTTATAGGGTAGTAGTTACTCACTCAGCAGGCACATCATTCACATATTCTCTCACCCAGAACACTTGGACATCTAAATAAGGAGCCACTATGAAAAGACTATTAGCTGCATTGTTTGCATTTGCGTGTATTAATGCAAGTGCTCAAACATTTAATATCCTCGATAACACTACTATCACTGGTAGTACTGTAACTGCGTCTACTCAATTTCTAGCTGCTAACGGTTCTGCAACTGCTCCTGGATATTCGTGGAGTGCTGAACCTGGATTAGGAATCTGGCGGCAAGGTGCGGGAATCTTAGGTATTGCTCAAGGTGGATTTAATAGGTGGCAGATAACTGTATCATCTATTACAGGTGGATCAGCAGGAGCAAATGCATTAGGCTCAGCTGCCATTGGATACGGTAATGTATTCTCCTATAAATTTACATCCACTGGTAGCACCGTAACTCCTAGTGCTTGTGGCACTTCTCCTTCAGTAGCTGGTGGGGACTCTGCATTTCATGTAACAGTAGGAACTGGCGGTGTTGCTACTAGCTGTACTCTTACATTCAATGCTTGGACTAATCCTCCAGTTTGTATTGTACAAAATAACACGGATAGAGTTTCTTACAGCGTAGTTACTACTACCACTACTCTGGTGATTACGGCCACTGCTGCATTTACAGCTTCTTCTATATTCCACGTGCATTGCATAGGAAGATAATATAACCATGAAAATTCCACCACAAGAAGAACGTCGCTCAAAATATAAACAATTACTTGAATTAGGAATTCACGTGGACTTTAAATGGCTGCTAACTCTTTTTGTGATGGGCATTTTGCAATTGGGTATGCAATGGCAGCAATTTAATGATATGAAGAATTCCATTGCAGAGATTAAGAAAACTGTAGGAAACATTAATCGTATGGATGAGACGCAAGAGAGACAAGATAAAACTCTTACTGATCATGAATTACGAATTCGTCAACTGGAGCAAGAAAGGAGAAGTTATGGCAGGCCTTCTAGGTAAGATTAAGGCAGGTTGGAATGTAGTAAAAGCTGGACAGATAGTAGCGAATCCCGTAGCATGGAAGCGTGGACAGATAACAGTTGTATATCTTGCTACGCTTCTCTCAGCAATGGTAGCTTTTGGAAAGGCATTTGGTTATGAGATTCCTCTTACTGAAGAACAACTTTCTGCTATTGCTACTAGTATCCTTGCTGTTGTCGGCGTGTTCAATCACTTCGCTACCGCAGCAAGCACCAATAAGATCTCCATCACCGGACGCGAAATTGTATACGGAGTGGATACTCCAGATAGAAGGAATGCGCCAACCAGTGATAGTGGACTCAGCGGGCAAGGAGATACTATCAAAGCTTCAACGCAGTTGCCAAATTCAATCTCGACCTCACGAGGAAGTAATACAGTATTTAAGGAGGATAGTGACTACGAACAGCGTAGATCTAGAGACTCTGAGGGGGGTTAGAGTGAATGGTGTGTATTTTCTTTTAACGTGTTATTAATACTTAATGAGATGGAGATTAGAATGAATGTAATTCAAGTTGCTCGTGATTTATTGGCACTACTGCCTGCTACTATCGAAGCTGTACGTGCTATTGAGGCCGCTATTCCAGAAGGTGGAAAGGGTAAAGAAAAGTTGGAATTGGTTAAGGTTTCACTTCAAGCTGCTTATAGTGTTGGTGGTGCAGCGGTAGATTCTTTCGCCGCGGTGTGGCCAGCTATTGAGAAGATGGTAGGAGCAGTTGTTGATCTGTTTAATAAGCTTGGTAAGTTCAAAAGTACGAGTGCTCCTGGTAGCTGAGATAACTCCTGGTAGTTGTAGGCATTAAAAAACCCCAATCATTGTTAGTGGTTGGGGTTTTTCTTTTGTGCTATCTTGTACTATCGTGCGGTGGAAGAGAGTCACTATCAGATGTTATAGGTCTGATTGGTGGATATACTGGAAGACTACGAAGATATATCTCAAACTTTCTTGCAGTTTCTATTGTAATGGCCACTGTATTTGGGTCATTAGGCCCAAGTTTACCACAAAGAATTGCTGCTATATCCAATGCCACTACTTTTACTGGATCAGGAGTATTCCAAACTTCTTCATTGCTTTCTGAACCTTCTACATTCTCATTAGTATCCATGTGCTTGCATCTCCCAAGGAAAGACAATAAAGCCCTGCTGATATGCAAGGTTTATTTCAAATCCTGCTGCGTGTTTATGTCCACCTCCTCCAAAAGATTTAGCTACTTCCGATACATCAATACCATCTTCTGCACTACGAAGTGAGAACGTACACTTCTCTCCAGTAATCCAATAGCAAGCAGCAAACTTTTCTCCTACTCCCATCATGTGGCCAGCATCACTAGAGTGGATGTAAGGAAGATTAGCGCATGGAACATTGTAACCATTAATAATCATCCTACTTGTTCCAGCTGCAAGCAACTCCTTGATATCTTTAAAGTGCTTGCGTTCAATTGCTTCTCCACCTGCTGCCAAATCTTCCACATGTTCCGCTGCTAGCTTATCCCAATTTTCAAAAGTGTATTCATAGGAAAAGATATTAGCTTGCACAGTACGAGTATCGCTGAATCTAAATCTCCAGAGATCACGATCTTCTACTCGTTGGATGAGAGCAGGAGCAAGTTCTGCTCGATCTTCATTCCAATTACTAGAGCAGCCGCTCATCTCAGCTTCAAGTCGAGTGAAGTACATCCAAGTAAGCATTGCACCTGAATGATCCATATCAAAATGTACTTCCACATTTGCAGGAAGCTCCACCAAATCTTCTTTTGCAGTTTTGTGGTGATCAATGATTACAATCTTCTTAGCCCACTCAGCAAGAATAAGAATATGATCACGCTTATAAGAGAAGTCTACAAGATAGATTACATCATAATAGGAAAGGGATGCAAGATTATCCCAAAGGCTTTCATCGTACTTACCATAAAAGCCTGGTTTGAAATCTACATTCCCTTCACCTAATGCATTTCGTACTACCCAAGCAGCTGTAAATCCATCAGCACAGTTGCCATGATAGATACAGAGATAAGGTTTTTTAGTTTCCACAGTTATCCTTTCAGTTTAGTTTTAATTGCCTTTAACTCATCCAACTTATGTACTGCCTCATGGTAATGATACGACATATACTCCAACCTACTATTGAATCCTGCCTTATGACACACTTGATTTACATAGTTATTAGCAGTTGCTACTGTAAGTCCATATGCTTTACTAATATCTTTTGCTATATCCATGTTGGTTTTAGGAGACATCAATCCTACTTGGATAGCTTTTAATACTTTTGGTGCCATTTGTCGTACTCCCCCTAAATAGATAATGGTTCCCATTCCTTTCTCCTAATGTTTTACGATTGCATTACCTTGCGCATCTACAATAGCAAGGGCTTCTTTGGCGAGGGTATCTATCTTAGTTGCTTTTGAAGTGATAATGATTTCTTCCCTCATCTTTCTGAGTCTGGTGAGAAAGATATCTGCAATCTTATAGAGATCACCACCAGTGTAATCACCATCTAATGCGACATTACAGTACTTTCCTATTTCCGCAAAGCTTTTAGCAACTCTCAATTCCGGATCAACATCATCATGCTTTGTCAGCCGCTCCATTAATGTAGGATGATTGAGCAATTCCTCATTAAGAGCGATGATGCGGTCAGGGAAAAAATCTAGAATAGCCATTACAATTACCTCATATTCTTTTCTTCAGTTGTTAAAATATCCCAATCGAGAGTATCGTTGGAATCCATTACTACGATCTTCTTCTTTGCAAGATACCCACTAGCTTCCGCTACAAAGAATATCTTCTGTGCCACTAAAAGATTCTGCATTATATCTAATAGCTGCTTAGGTGCATCTAAGTCTTGACTAACATCTTCCCAAATATCTTTCCAACCCAGTGGCTTAGTTGTACTCTGGAGAATGGTAAGTACCTTATGTACGATATCGCTATTTTTAGCTTTACCAAATTCACCTAAAGCTTTTGGCATCAAATGCTCGGTGTAGGAAAGAACTGTGTTAGCAGTGATAACTATGCGTTCGTTTATTTCTTTGGAGTATTGTGTGGCGGCAATCACTAGGCACAACTTAAGGAGATGAGTAAATCTTCTATTGGCATATGATTCGAAACGAGTATCGTCAATGCCGCCCCACGTTTTATAAATTTTATCCAATAAACTTTCTGCACCGCTTGTTAATCCTGCTAATCCTACACTGTGTTTCCGTATTGTGTTTATGGCCGAAACAATAGCCGCTGTATCTGCATCACTAGGCGCTTTTGGAAAGGTAATCTTTCTCCCGCTTGGTTCTCCGTATATGAGCAAAAGACGACTGAAGAATCCTTGCCCAAATATTTCAGTAGGAAATGCGAGACTAAAACCAGTTGGAGTATTACCACCAAGAATGCTAATAGTAGGATCATTAACAGCGATAGATTTACCATTCTTGATACGGCTTCGATAAACACCTTTGTAATCCCACAGATTACCAAGGAGAGAAATAAATTCAATATTACCATTACCAAGAAAATCGTTAAATTCTGGAGCAACGATGAAAATTTCTGCTGGAGGTTTTGTAGTAGCATCTTCTTCTCCCCATAAGTTAGCTTCGAGGATCTGATCGGCTGTATATTTAGTTTTTGCATACTTACCTCCATTGATACTTTCATCAGTTTCGATACCTGCAAGATCCATTAAGAACTTTTCTTTAGTAGTCTTATCAGCCGCGATGGTACTATACCCTGCCTGTACGATTAAGTTTCTCATGATGTTTACAGCTGTGTTCTTTCTAGTCCCAGGAGATCCTATAAGCATAGCATAGAGATTGGGATGTAAAGAAGCATAACCGTGTTGGAAGTAGTAATTCCTACCTAGTACTGCACCAATCCCTGATAGGCATGACCAACGATGGAAGAAAGTTGGTACCTCAGTATCGGAAGTATAAGCTAGGTATTGGGCTACGAAATCATCAGCCATTATTCTGTGTCACTCCAGTATTTGGAACCTTTACCATCTTTACCAGCTTTGATATCTGCCGGCACTGTGAACGTCCTAGTTATACCGTCGTAGCCTTTAACAGTAACTGGAATTTCCATTCTTTCTTTGACCATCTCACAGAGATATTCATGCCCTTTCCGAAACTGGAAAAGAATACTATCGTGAATTTGAGCAATGAGTTTGAAGTTCCGTGAATGTAACGGGTTAATTGCAATGTCATAGAATACCCGCATAAATGCTTTGTTAAGAACCATCGCGTTAAGACTTTGCGGTACGTGAGCGACATAAGAATTCCTTACCATCTTGTTTCCAGGGACTGGTTTACCAAAACAATATCTAGTCCAACCAGTAGCGCCAACTAACATTCCAGTTACAAGTACTTCATTCCAAATACCAGGATACATAACACCTTCTAATCCAGGATATGTACTATGGAAACATTGGAGTAGGTATTCTGCTACTTGTCTTGGAGTCCACAATGGATTCAATCCTAGTAGCTTTTGTGCTTTATAGATAAACTCCAGTCCCATTGTATCTACTAGGACGTCAGGCCCCATACAGTAGTTTGCCCCATGATTGACTCGTTTAGCAAGATCTCGCAGGAGCTTATTGATAACCTTTCCAAGGATGTCATCATAAATATCTCTGTAAGGGACTCCAAAAAAAGCGCTCGCATTAATAGAGTGGAAATCAGACTGTGAGGATACAGCGGCCAAGAGTCTTGAATCTCCTGAGATATTCGCTGTATCTCTGGATTCTGCTTGCTTGAGATCGCACTCTGCAAAAAGAAAATCTTCGTCTGACATTGCAGTTTGCTTAACAGTCTTTCCTCTTGGTATATTTTGAATGTTGAATCCACACCAGAAATGATGCTCTTGACTAGCATTCCTTCCTGTGTCAGTCCCGTGAGGATTGATACTGTATAGGATTCTCTCTTTGTAATCCTTCGACCCGCCTTCACCATTTGCTTTTGCATCATCATCAGTCCTAAGATAGGTTGACATCAGTTTTCTGTCACCACGAATATCTAATACTGCATTAAATATGCGTGCATATAGCGGGTGCATGAATGAGAATTTTTTAAGGTGATCTTCATCACAGGACTCAACAGGTATGTAAGATGTACCAATCTTCTTACCGAAACCTAACACTTTGCAAAGAGACTTCATTTGCTTAGGAGAGCCTACATTTAAGTCTGCTCCCACCATAGTGTTAAGTGAGTATTGAGTTGTTGCTATCTTAGTAGTAAGAGCCGTGCGAGTTTCTAATAGCCGCGCTCCATCTCTTTTAATTCCTGTCATCTCACAAAGATGTGAAGGATAGTTAACAGGAAACTCCATTACATAATTATTCTTTGCCCACTCTGGAGATTCAAAGAACCAAGCTAATGCAGCAATTGCAGTAGTCCATGTGTCACGACAATTATATAAGTAATATTCATGCAGATCATTAGTGTTGGCAAGGTCTTTCCAATACACAGCCTCCCTAACAAAGAAAGCTCCGATGAATCCAAGAGTTTTAGGTAGTTCCGAATACCAAGCATGAAACATAGTTGCAGTATCCCACAACCAATTGTACAAAGGAGCGTTATAAGCACTAAGATATGAGTTATCGTATTTGCCATTTTGAGTTACCTTTGCTGCTTTAAGTTCCCAATTAAACTTCCGTACAATGGAAAGATTGTAGGAAGAATCTAAAGGAATGACACAACTATGGGAAGTGATGCCGCCATACAAATCAATAAAGATAGCAGTATAGCCAACACATCGAATTGAGAGTGGGCTTTTGAAAGTTTCGATATCAACAGCAATAAGAGTTGCGGTACTGTAAAGATCAAAAATACGATCAGCATTAGTCGCATCAAGAATCTCCCATTGGAAGTTTATAGTAGGAAACCAACTCTCCGGAGCGATAAGTTTAGAAATGTATCTCTTAAAGAGAAACTTACCGTAAGTAATGGAATTTAGTTGGGAGAGTGGATTAACAAATACGTATTCGTATCCATTACGCTTGAACAAACTTCCGGCATAAGAATCGAGAGAGGGAGCTTTTCTTTCTCCATCTTTTCCAAGCAACTTGGTAAGCAGTGTTCTATTAGTGGAAAAGATCTTAGTGATTCCGTTGTTTCTGCAATACACTTCGACTTCAGCAATTGTGCTAATTGGCTTTGTGAGAACTCGAACGGAGTTTGCTCCGACCATACCTTTAAGATATGGAATGTATGATTGGTCATCAAAGTTTCCTAAGAATAGAAGATTCATCGCAATGGATTATGAGTTATAATGCAAGTTTAAGTTGAGTGGTAGGTACAGCTTTAGCTTTCTTGCGTACTGTTACTGCGAGTGCTTCAATCTTTCCTGATCCTGGGATTACAGTAAACACACCAGTTGCGATATTCAGGACGAAAATATCTCCACGATTAGTAACGTCTCGTATTAGTTGAGAGCGATACATATGTGGAGAAGGAATGATACGAGTGTAAGTGTTGCCTTTGTAATTGAAGATGTTTAGATTTTTTATATTAGCCATCACCTTAACTCCCAAGATGTTTCAATCACTTTAAGTTTTTGTTGATCAGTAGCTATTGTTTCATCAATAAGTCTAGAAACCATGTAAGCTAACTCAGTTATCTTGTCTGTTTGCGTTTCCATTTGATGCAATTTATTTAGAACTAAATCTAATGTAGTTGCGCCGAACCAATCTCGACAATTATTTTCTATAAGATCCATTATAGGACTCCCTATGTGCAGTGGTTTGCAAGCAGTAAAGATTAAACATATCAAGAACAAACATAGCATCTTCATTGGATATCATAGCTGGAAAACTTTCCTTTATTGCTTTTATTCTTTGGACTCTTGCTTTCTGTTCTTTTGTTTTCTTTGCTAATGATTCATCTTCTATTAAATGCCTTGCCATTTGCACTACAGCTTCGGGGGGCATACGATTTAAACTCATGATGGTATCCTTTCATAATCATAAGCACTACGGTAAATAAACTAACCCACTAAGCAGTAAACTCAATGGGTTAGTTTGTTACTGTATTACAATACCGTCAATTCCTTAATGGAGAGATACTGAGCATCTGCACTTGGCGTACCAGTTTTACCTTTACGAATCTTGGTAACAACTTGCACTTCCAGGTTCTTTGCTTTCTCCAGAATCTCACGACGAGCAGTCGGTGATTTGGTATCAATACCGAAATGAGTAGCAATAGGAACAGTAAGCAGTTTGAAAGTACCCGCTCCATATTCATTTGCCATATCGCAGAATTGATTACAGCCATCACCAGCTTTCGGCGGCTCAGCAGTAACGTCAGCCAATTCAACTGGCTCAATATATTTCAAGCCAAAGTCAAATCCAACTTTACGTTTCTCACCTTCGCCAATACTCTTGACTGTGATATCCAAGAAGCATTTATGCACACCTTCTGGGAATGCTTTAAACTCTGGCAGATCAGCAATTTCATCCAGGTTTGCATCCAGCAATGCGGACATGATGTCATCGGAGATTTCTTTATTTTCGCTCATGATATTACCTTATGTATTAAGTGATTAAAATGAAATGGAAACTACGTTAGTGTGAATCTACATCAACCTCGGTGCTCCTACTTCTGGATCTACTTCTACTACTGTACCTACTTCACCTACTTTTTGCATCTCCTCAAGAAGTGCGAGACCAAGAATCATATAGTTAATCAGATCATGGAATCGTCCTTCAATTGGCTCGGATAGTACTCTGTCAACAGCTCTCATCTTAACAGGTACTGGAATGTCTGGACTAGCGTGAATCTTTTGCAAGTAAGATTGAATAGCATCTACATGCTTGAATGCATAAACTGCCCACACTTGCAATGGGCTAAGTCCTAAACGTTCTGCATTCAGTTTGAAGTTAGCTAATCTATCAGTATCAGATGCGTACTCTGCACCTTTGGAAATAAGAAGCTGCGTTGTGCTTTTAGATATAACATCTAGTAAAGCAGTAAATTCTTTTTGGTTCATGATAACTCCTGGTATGTGATGAATTGCGATCTCTTATTCTACTTTGTCTTTTCTTGCAATAGCTTGAGCATCAGAATATTTTCTATCAGCATAGCGTATGCTAAGTTTGTCTATATTACTTTGTAATACTTGTTCTCTTGTAAGTCCAAATTCATGCCTTACTTGAGCCATATAAAATTCAATATCACCAAGTTCTTCCACTATGTTTATAATGTCTACAGGCTTACCGTAGATACATACTTTCTTTGCTGCGTCTAACAATTCTGCAGCTTCAGTATTAACTCCAGTAGCGGCGTGCCAAAAATTTACTTTTTCTGGTGATAATGAATTTAACACAGTTTGCCCAGGCTTTACAAGTGCCCGAACCATTTCATCGTGATTTACAGTTACATCAGTTTTTGTATTCATGATAACTATTCCTTATGAGAGTTTAGAAATATTTGCGAGTGCAGTTTCTGCTGGAGTTAGTTCCTTATTCTTACCATACGCACCAGTAAAAATAGGAATTAAACTTGGTTTACTCTTACCATCACTTCCCAATTCCTTAGTAATATCAAAATCTGTACGACTACCAGTAAGTACTGTGCCACTATAGTTAGTCATGCTACCAGCTACATGACGACCATTCTTTTGTTCAATGTAAATTACGTGATCAAATGCTTTAGCAAAAGATGCACTCATTCCTTTTGATCCAAATGCTGGAACAAGCTTAGTCTTACCATCTTCCATCTCACTCTCTACAATATGAGAGATACAGACGAAGTTACATTTAAGTGCTTGGAATTGTGATGCAAAGAATTCAGTAAACTTCCTCAGTGACCCCCAATCATCACGTTCTGGTTTATAATCCACAGGTTTATTACGTGTGACGTGAGCAAGAATACTGTAACCCAGTTGAGTACTTGTATCTAATACGAGTATATCTTTCTTGGTAAATTGTGAAAGATCCCAAGAAGTAAAATCATTTGGCGCGCTCTTTTTACAGATTGCACAATCATGTTTACCATGTAGCTGACATACATTCATCTTACCAGTCTTAAAGAATATGGCAAGAGTTTCAGCTGCAATTGGATAGCTTGCTGAATCAGGAAGTACACATACGTTAATACGTTCTTGCCATTCAGCTGGAAGCTTCATCAGAGTTTTAATTCCCTTCTCCGTATCAATCCAGTAGAGATTAAACTCCTCAGCAAGTTCAGCTGCAAGTGTGCTCTTACCAGCTTTAGGAAGTCCAGTAAGTAGTACCTTATCGTTATCGTAATCTTCAATGTATGCGGAAAGTTTCATTCTGATTCCTTGGGAATGGATGTAGTAGATTTATTTATCTGTGCAGTAATAAGATCAGCAAGAGTAAGATTAATTTGAAATGTTTCTTCTTTACGTTTCTCAGGTGGTGGTTCAGGTTTAGTAATGTTCTTAGTGGAGAGAGTGCACAGTCCAAAGTATTCACATTCACGAAACCAAGCATAACAGGATTCACCACGCATTGGGTAAACACCTGCTCGCTCATACATCTTGATAGTTTCAATGTCTAGTAATACTTCCTGTATCCAGAGTGCGCGTTGCAAGTAGCTTTTTCCAAACATAAGAGGATCAGCATACTCCATCTCTTTAGTGAGATACACCAAATACATTACATCGTAAGAATTATAGTCCGGATACAGAACATCTAGCACAATTGAATATCCGATTGCTTGTGCGGAATTTTTGAACGTGGCAGGGAATACGTTATTGGAGGAGGATGTTTTCAATTCCAAGACTAGAATTTTACCTGTGACTGTGTGGCGAAGCACAGCATCCACAAATCCACGATAGATAAAACCATCAGGAAAGGTAATAGCAAATGAGAGTTCAGTAGCAGGCTTACCTTCATAGGTAACTAATTCATACCCATTAAGCAATCCTGCTTTTCTCATAGCAGCAAACTTCTGTACTGCAAAGATTGCAAGCCAGATAGATTTCTTTCTCTTCTCATCTACATCTGCAAGATCAGCGTGCCAAGTGAGAAAGATTTTGAATATTGTTTTATCAATATCTCCAGTGCGAAGATACTCTTGTATGCCCTCACCAACTACATGGCCAAATGCAAAGGTAACATTCTGTGTGATTACAACTTCACCATCCTGATCTATCTCTTTCCCTTGTAGCTTATACAATTGGTACTTACGAGGACAAGAGTGAAGAGTATTAAGAGAAGAATAGGAAATGTTACGGATGCGATAATCAATATAGGAATTGATAATGGGATCCATGATTAGATATCATCCACAGAAACGTTGGAGGATTTAAGGGATTTGAGTTTAGCAAGAGATGCAATGGTTACATCTTTAGTGGTGATTGGAGATTCCGGTACTTTATATACTGGTCGTTGCTCAAACCATTTACCTTCTGCACCACAATAGTTGGGATCATTACTGACATCTGTGCGATGCTCATAACAAAACAGTACACGAGCAACCTTATTACCTGTTACAAGATCAACACCAGTCATGTTCTGAGGAGCAAGACAAGCATAGCGTTTTGAATCTCCACTATGGGAAGATGCACAAAACTTACAATTGACACAGTAATTAGTACTAACTAGGCTTGGAACTGGAATGATTAAATCTTCCATTTTGATATTTTCCATTATTGCACCCGTATCTCTTTAGCAGCCAGAAGATCTTTCATGCGATTGTATTCGCAGAGAAAATAACTCTTTTCTATTTCCCTCATTACAGTTTCTACAATTATGTTTCTATCAGCTAGAATTTCTGGTGGAAGTGTAGCCATACCTACATAATCATCTTCAGTATCACCAGGAAATTCAATGACAATGAAGATAGTATTAGGTACAGGCGGAGTAATAGTTAGATACATCCTACCGCCTAAATGTTTACCAGCCCAGATAAGGGCATAGTTAGTTTCTTTAGGAGCGAATGGCGGAGTAGGAATGATTGGAGGAAGATCTTTAAAATCAGGAGGTAGGATTGACATTATGTGCTTTCAAGGCAGCAAGCCTATCACTTACATTAGCAGGAGCAGCATTAATAACTTCAGCTGCTGCGTCAATAGCTTTAAGTTTTTCTGCTGCTTCCGCTCTCAGTTGCTCATGAGTTTTAAGCTTAGGAGTAGGAAGGAGAATAGCAATATCATCTAAGTTAATACCTGGATACACTTTTTGCATAAAGGATTTCTTTCTCCATCCTTTAGCAACAGCAGTCTTTAGATCCAGATTAGCAGGAAAGCGACACACATATAGTACGGTGCCTTCTACTGCGTACATTTTAATTTTTGTGCTCATTTTAGATATCATCCACAGAGACTGGTGCAGATTTAGTTTTGCCTGTACCTTTTTTGATACTACTTACTGCAATTTCTGTAGCAGTTTGACGTTTAAGTCCATTAACAACTACTCCAATCTCAGCATCAGAAAGAAGTGTTACATTAGATGCATCAGCTTTGAGTACTGTATGAATCTCACGCAGAAGTACTGGCATGTTAGGATTGTTAGCAAGTAAAGCAGCCTCCAATGAAGCTATCTTTTCTTTAATTACAAATCCAATATCACTCATGATTAATCTTTCCACTCACGTTGTTTGCAACCATAGATCCATGCAGATACAATCATACGTACAGGATCTTCGTGATGAATTTCTTTAATCTGAGATATCGGATACCAATCTTGACGAATGATTTCAGGATCATCAAGATCAGGATATACGAATAGAATAGCTTTACCAGTATCTACTTTAATAGTACCGATAAGTTCAATACCATCGGTTGTAGGAGTATTACCCATGATTTATACATCCTCTGCTGTTAGTTGTGTTATGAATCGAAGAGAGAATTTAACTGTGTTCCCATCTGGGGTAGCAACTAATTCCGCCTTAGTTCTACGAGTATCTGCTAACTCAAATGCAAATCCAATATCTCCACCTTTACGCTTACGAACAGCCTTAATAATACGTGCATGTAAACGAGGCGAAGCTGCTATGCTAACACCCTCAGGTTTAGTTGTAAGTGCATCTTTCTTTATGAGTTCCCAGAGTTCAGCGTAGCGTGAAGCCAAGATATAAATCCCAGTATTTATAAGTGAATACTACTGTGAAACTTATTGCGATGTAATTGATAGTACAGTGAAGGAAGTTGGTATGTTTTGTTTCCTTGCACCTAATGTAAACTTTGCGGTAATTATCTCAGGAGTCTCGGTGATGATATCACAAGCTATTACTTTTCCCTCTGAGAGAGATTCCGAAAATAGCTCTTTGTAGCGCCTATCATAACGAGACTTGACCGTGCGGAGAGATGAGTGAAATGCAACACAGTCTTTTTTAGAAGGGAACGAGACGGTAACTGATTTACCTGTAAGTAATTGATTGTAGATTTGCGAAGCTGTGAGCACATTAATATCTCCTTCTTATAAAACTATTAAGCAACACACTAAATCTTATGGATCTAATGTGTTGCGTACTAGCTAATGCTTACGCATTAATTCAGATGCAGATATAGCCTACAGGAAATCAGCCAGTTCTTGCTCATCAGCAGCCAGCAAAGTATCTGCTTTCTTCAGCAGGAATTCAATGCAAGGCGTAAACTGTTCAGCATTCTTAGTTGCTTCTGCATAAACAGCCAGACGCACTTTCAGTTTATTCAGAACAGGCTTATTGGTTTTAACAGATGCAAACTTCTGTGCAAACAAAGATGCTGCTTTCTGCACAGCTTCAAGAGAAGCACCAGAAGCAGACTGCATAACTGCAATATAATCTGCAACAAATTCTTCCCAAGTTTCTTTAGCAATACCACCACCACGACGTTCTGCTTGTGGCAGATTTGCGATAGCTTCCCAAGTAAGCATAGAGAACGGGAAGTTTTCAGCTGTAAGTTTCTCATCTTCGTTAATCAATTCACGAGCACGAGAAGCTACATAATCTTGCAACGCATCACGCAGTAGAGCGTATTCCTTGTTATTAGGATCAGCTGCATACTTCTCCAGGATTGCAACGATACCTTCATACGACGGAACAGGAATAGGAAGTTCAATGGTAGGACGTTTAGTTTCCATACCAGGAATTTCTTTACCATCTTTATCTTTCTCTTTAACGCTCTTGAAAAAGAAGGAGACAGGAGATACATCAACAAGAGCATTCTTAGCAGCAAAATCTTCTTTCAGTTTTGCGAATTGAATCTTCTGTGCTTCTGCTTTTGCTGCTGCTTCTGCTGCAATTTGCTCTTTAGTTTTAGCTGCTGGAACCGTAGGAACAGTAGGAGCAGGAGTACCACCACCTTCAGTAACAACTTCTGCATCTACTGCACACATAGCACCCATGCTTGCGAGAATTGCCATGCGATAATTGCGATTGAATTTGTTCATTTGAAACTCCAATTGAGATTAAAGATATTTGTAGGAATTACCGGAATCTTTTGTATCCAGTAGATTCCCGACTGGAAAACCGAGTATAGCGGAGGCCGGTTACGGTGTCAAGAGGGGGTCGGATAGTGTTGTTTGCACTATACACTCTTGTAAAGTTTTTCATCTTCTTTGCGAGCTTTAACTTCCTTATCCAATTTCTTCTTTGCTTTTATCTCCTTCATTGTAGGATGTAATTCACGTTGTCTTTTATATGCAGATTCAACAACTTGTGTAAGTACTTCTTTTAACCACTCAACACGCGGAGGAAATTTAACTGTTGCGCCATCGTTTTGGCACTCTTTAATAAGTACGTTGATTTGATTTGTAATGTATGCGATACGACCTTTCCTGAAATTACGATTAGCTACTGCATTACGACAAGCAGTATGAGACATCTTACGTTTAACTGGTGGCTTAAGGGAGGAATTGAATTTGTTATTACAATCCCAGATCTTACCGTTGGAAAATGCTACTGCGAAGTATTCAAACTCTATGAAAACAACTTGACCTTGGTATATTGCATAGTTATTTATTCTATTATAGTCTACATATTCCAGTTGATGTGGCTGTACTTTTCTCCAACGAGGAGAATCTTTAGTCATATAGTGGGTAGCTTTTACATCAAAAGGTTCTGGCATATTAGTGGGTTTGGTATTCATGATTGTATTATCCTTCAGTTGGTGTTGAGAATTGATACTTGTTTTCATCAGAACAAATGTGTCTACGTTTATCATCTAAGCGAGGATACATGGCGCCATTAGATACTATGTATTGGCACTTAGTTACCTCATCTTTAATGAATATGTGATCTACTTTTAATAGCTTAGGAAGGGAATTAGTGGATTCTTTATTGATGTGAGGATAGATAAGTCCTACTCCTACACCAGCACTAAAGATGAGTCCACAAGATATAAGTAATATAATTGCTATGGGTCTGTCTACTTTATCCATGATTATATTTTCCCCTCATCGTAAGCTTCTTTAATCCCTTGTGCTACTGCTGGATCAGTACAAAGAGCAATGATTCCACCATCTTTATCTAATACAATTGCATTAGCATTTTCTACTGCTTTATAAAAGAATTGATTGAAAGTATCTAGAATATCTAGTGTTACAATTCGCGCTTTGAGCATGATTAATATCCTCCATTAGCTTCGACTTTACCTTTAAACCACTCTGCTTTTTCCGCAAGAGTGTTCCCTTTAATCTTCTGTGAAGTGATACCATTAATGAAACTATTAGGTTCACAGATCACATACAACTCTTCTTTAGCACGAGTAACTGCGGTATAAAGAAGTTCCCGTTGAATCATAGTAGCATGGGATGTATGGAGAACTAAGAATACTTTACGCCATTCAGAACCTTGGGATTTATGAATGGTTAGTGCGTAAGAAAGAAGGATGCTGTTTACATCTGCTGCGGTAGTGATATGCTTTTCAAATCCTGAATCAATGAAGCGAATGGTAATAGTGTGGGAAGATTTACGTACCCTATCTGTTACCTCAGTTGAATCTACTGCGTCTAAAAACAACTCCATTTCTTCATCACTCATCTCACCATTATCAGCTGCAATGGTAGGCATATTAGATTGTTGATGTCCCCAGTAATCTAGTGTTTCTGATTCCTGCTGTGGACGTTTACCGAAATAGGTGGGATTATGTTTGATATCTACGATAACTGCATCTTCTCTATCAAATAGAATCTTATCACCAATGGAAAGATAAACTTTCTCAAATCCACCAATGATTTCCCACACTTTAGCGTTACGTTGTAGTGCTAGCTTCTGTGCGATATGTTTATTCAATTCAATGGAACCTAGATTTACATTGAATGGGATAAGGATCATATCTTCTTCTGGATTATATGAACCAGCTTCTAATGCAGCAACAAAGAATTTAGCTACGATATTAATTGCTACATCAGGATGTAGTTTCTTTTTCCAAGGATGGATAGTTAGAGCATTGACGTATTTCCAATCATGAAATTCAGTATCAGGAATAGGCTTACCAGATAGGATGCGATGTGCAAGTCTGATGATTGGAGACTCTAATGCTTGCCTATATACTTGAGTTAGTTCAATTGTTGGCAATTCCAGCATCTTATAACCAAGGATAGCAGAACCAAATACAGGTGGAAGTTGTTGAATATCACCAAGGAAAATGAATTGTACTGGGTGAGGACAGGCATCTAGTATTTCTTTAAATAACTCCACTGATACCATTGAAGATTCATCAATGATGATAGTAT
>Ga0075163_10005232_pt1 | contig 17343 bp, 17 predicted proteins | sample JI1023141ADNA_FD_71478 | JGI IMG/M metagenome (GOLD analysis project Ga0075163, IMG submission 71478) | Wastewater effluent complex algal communities from Wisconsin, to seasonally profile nutrient transformation and Carbon sequestration -... | ecosystem: Engineered > WWTP > Effluent > Algae...
GTTTCGGTGAGGCTGGGGAATAGGAACAGATCGCCGCTGGCGTAATGTTCGGCCAGATCTGTGCCGGTCTGCATTCCGGCGAACACCGCCCGGGGCTGGCGGTTGCGCAGGGCCGCGAGGGCTGGCCCGCCGCCAACCAGGACGAGACGGGCGCGGGGGTGGCGGGCGTGGATCGCCGCAAAGGCCTTTTCGAGCAGGGCCAGGTTCTTCTCGGGGGCGATCCGCCCGACGTAGAGCACGGCCAGGTCGCCAGCGGCCAGCCCCCACTGGCGGCGCAGGGCCTCGCTGCGGCGTTGCGGGGCGAACAGCTCGGTGTCCACGCCGCGGGACACCACGTCCACCCGCGGGATGCCGAGGGCCTGCAGCTCGTCGCCGAGGGCCCGGGTCGGCACCAGGGTCAGGTCGGCCCGTTTGTGGAAGCTGCGCAGGTAGGCGGCGATCGGGGCCTTCAGCCAGCCCACGCCGTAGTGGCCGGTGTAGCGGTGGAAGTTGGTGTGGAATTCGCTGATCACCGGCAGCTGCAGCTTGCGCGCCGCGGCCAGCGCGGACCAGCCGAGGGGGCCTTCGGTGACCAGCTGGACGACGTCCGGCCGCTGGCGCGACCAGCGCCGCAGCAGCAGCTGACGGGCCGGCAGGCCGAGCTGCAGCTGGGCGTACCTGGGGAGCGGGATGCCGCGGGCGAGCATCTCGTCGAGGCCGCTGGCGGAGGCCCGGGTGCCGGGCTCGCCGCCCTCGTGGGGCTGGCGCGGGCGGATCAGGTCAACCCGGTGGCCGGCGGCGACGAGCCCCTCGACCAGCCGTCCGGTGCTCATCGCGACGCCGTTGATTTCGGGCGGATAGGTCTCCGTCACCAGCGCCACCCGGAGGGTGGCTGGCTGCTTGACGAGTTCGTGGCAGACGAGTCCGGCGAGGTCCATCCGGGCAGTGTCACGGGGCGATGCTGCAGGGATGTGACCGCCAGGTGATGCCGCGGTGAAGCCCCGCGGGGCGTTGCTCAGCCGGCTTTTTCCTGGGCTGCCAGGGCGTGCAGCTGGTCGGACAGGGCGTCGAGGCATTCGGACCAGCCGGCCTCGTGGCCGTTGCGGTCGACCTCGCTGGAGAACAGGCCCTGGTGCAGGGTGAGGCGGGTGCGCTCGCCGAGGGCATCGAGCTTGACGTCGAGATGGGTTTCGGGGCTGCGCTCGCCGCGTGCGTCTTCCCAGCGGTGGCTCATCACGATGTATTCCGGCGCCAGGATGTCCAGGTAGAGGCCGCAGGCCCGGTGTTCGGTGCCGTCGGGGTCCACCATGTGGCAGCGCCACGCGCCGCCGGGCCGGAAGTCGGAGGCGCCATGGGCGATGTGGAAGCCCGCCGGTGCGCTCCAGCGGCGAAAGTTGTCTGGCTCGCTCCACATGCGGAAGACTTTCTCCCGGGGCGCATCGAGGTAGCGGACGAGGGCGAACTGCAGGCCGGCGGCGGCTTCGCCGTCGGGGGAGGGCGGCATCATCAGGACTCTCCTTGGCAGACCGGTACGGAACGCCCGAAATGGGTACCCTCATAAGGTAGGGTGCGCCGGGCTGCAGGGCAAGGACGATTTTGTGACGCCCCCCGGCGACGTGCCGCCGCAGGCCATGCCGGCTACCCGGCCCCCCGGGCGGATGCTAGGATTCGCTCCCTCATGCGCATCGAAACCCTCCGCCAGCGCCTTGCCGATCTGGGCGCCAAACCCGTGCACGTCCAGCGCATGCTGCGCGCCTGGCTGCACGCCCTGCCCCTCGACGCCGGCCCCACGCGGCGCGGCCCGGCGCTGCCCAGGGCCGTCGCCCTGGCCCTGCCGGCGCTATCCGCCGAGCTGGCCGGGCTGGCCCGGGTGCGCTCCGAACACCCCGGCGAGGACGGCTCGGCCCGGCTGCTGGTCGAGCTCGCCGACGGCCAGACCGTCGAGAGCGTGCTGCTGCCCCGCGATGGCCTGTGCGTGTCGAGCCAGGTGGGCTGCGCGGTGGGCTGCACCTTCTGCATGACCGGCCGCGACGGCCTGCTGCGCCAGCTCACGAGCGCCGAGATCCTCGCCCAGGTGGTGCTGGCGCGGGCCCGGCGGCCGGTGAAGAAGGTGGTGTTCATGGGCATGGGTGAGCCGGCCCACAACATGGACGCGGTGCTCGAAACCATCCAGCTGCTTGGCGACGAGGGCGGCATCGGGCACAAGAACCTGGTGTTCTCGACGGTGGGCGACCACCGCGTCTTCGAGCGCCTGCCCGGCCTGCGCGTCAAGCCGGCGCTGGCCCTGTCGCTGCATACCAGCCGCGCCGGGCTGCGCGCCGAGCTGCTGCCCAAGGCGCCGCGGATCACGCCGGACGAGCTGGTCGAGCTGGGCGAGGCCTACGCCCGCGCCACCGGATATCCGATCCAGTACCAATGGACGCTGATCGAGGGCGTCAACGACACGCCGGAGGAGCTCGACGGCATCGTCAGGCTGCTCGCCGGCAAGTACGCGATCATGAACATGATCCCCTACAACTCGGTGCCCGACCTGCCCTACCGCCGCCCCGACTGGGCGAAGGCCGCCGAGATCGCCCGCAGCCTGCACCGCCGTGGCGTGCTCACCAAGCTGCGCAACTCGGCCGGGCAGGACGTGGATGGCGGCTGTGGCCAGCTGCGTGCCCGCAGCCTGAAGGGCGACGCCGCCACCGAGGCGCCGCTGCGTTTCGAGCGCCGGCCGCCGGCGGGCGCTCTCAAGGAAACGCAGGGCCGCCCCAAGTTTCCTTGAACCCCCACGGGGGGCGGGCGGGGCGAAGCCCGGCCCTGGGGGCGCTCAGTAAAGCTTCGGCTCGCCCGGCGGGCGGGTCTTGAAGCGGCGATGCACCCAGTAGTACTGGGCCGGCATCGTGCGGATGCGATCCTCAAGGAAGGCGTTCATCCGCCGGGTGTCGGCCTCGACGCTGGCGCCGGGGAAGTCGGCCCACGGCTCGCCCAGCTCGACCACGTAGCCCTGGCCGCCCGGCAGCATGCGGGTGACGCAGGGCACCACCACGGCAGCGCCCAGCCTGGCCAGCCGCGGCAGCGCCGACAGGGTGGCCGCCTGCACCCCGAAAAACGGCACGAAGAGGGAATCCTCGGGCCCGTTGTCCATATCGGGCAGGTAATAAAAGGGCCGGTTGTCCTTCATCGCCTTGATCGAGGCGCGGACGCTCTCGTCCCGCCGCAGCAGCACCTGGCTGCCGAAACGGCTGCGTCCGTGGAACAGCCAGCGGTCGATCACCCTGTCCTTCTGGCGGGCGTAGATGCTGACGCAGTCGAAGGAGATCGCCATGCGGGTGCCGCCGAGGTCGAGGCCGAGGAAGTGCGGTGTGAGCAGGATCACCGGCTGGCGGGCTTCGACGAGCTTCTGCAGGCGCTCTTCACCCTCGATGCGGACGAGGCGCCGGATGCGCTCGGCCGGCGCGAACCAGGCCATGCCGCGCTCGACCAGGCTGCGCCCGGCCATCGCGAAATGCTCCCGGGCGAGGGCCCGCCGTTCGGCCTCCGGGAGCTCGGGGAAGCACAGGCGCAGGTTGGTGTGCACCACCCTGCGGCGGTGCCCGATGATCACGTAAAGCAATAGGCCGATGGCGCGGCCGATGGGCGCCTGCAGCGACAGGGGCAGCCAGTGGAGCAGCCACAGCAGGGCGACGACGATTCGACTCATGGGGTGTCCGGGCGGGTTGGGTCTTGGGGCGACAGGCTGGCGGGCGCAGCGGGCGCCCCCGACGGGCGCTTGTAGCGGTTGTAGCCCCACAGATACTGGGCCGGATTCTCGCGGATCTGGGCTTCCATCTCGCGGTTGATCGCGGTGGCGCGGGCTTCGGTGTCGCCTGCCAGGGGCGTCAGCGCGGGGCGCAGGTGCAGGTGGAAGCCGGCGCCGCCGGGCAGGCGCTCGGCCCAGGCGAAGAGCGTGGTGACGCCGGCCACCTCGGAGAGCCGGGCGGCGAGGGTCATGGTGTAGGCCGGCCGCCCGAAGAAGGGCAGCCAGGCGCCCTCGCCGCTGCCGGGCACCTGGTCGGGCAGCATCCCGACCGCCTCGCGGGCCCGCAGCGCCTTGATCAGGCGCCGCACGCCGCCCACGTCGGCGGGGGCGATGTGCATGTTGCCGCGGCTGCGCCCGGCGTTGATGAGGGGCTGCAGCACGGTTTTCTTGGGCGGGCGGTAGAGCACCGTGATGGGTTTGTGGGCGGAGAAATACTGGGCCGTGATCTCGAAACAGCCCAGGTGCGGTGTGATGAAGAGGATGCCGCCGCCCGCCGCCTCGGCGGCCTCGACGTGCTCCCAGCCGCTCACCCGGACGACCCGGGCGACCAGGTCGGGCTGGGGGCGCTGCAGCATCCAGGGCAGCTCGAGCGCCTGTTTGCCGATCTCGCCGACGGCCTGCTTCCACAGCCGCGCGGCCTGCCCGGGCCCCAGGGCTTGTTCGAGATTGCTGCGCAGGCGCCGCCGGTAGGTGGGCGAGAGGGCGTAGGTGAGCCAGCCGGCCAGCACGCCGAAAGCCTGCAGCAGCCCCAGGGGCAGGCGGGCGAGGAGGGAGAAGATCAGGGACGCCATCAGCAGGAATTGTCGACGAGTTGAGGCAATCGGTGGGCGGCCGAATTGACGGCCCGGGAGGCGAAGTTATAATTGTGATTCCGCCGAGTTAATCCGACAACTTGCAGGGCGGAGTGAGCCACGGAGTGCCGGGTTCCAGGCCGATATCAGATCGTCACGATATCTGGCCGTCCAAATACTGCTAAAGCGTCGCCGCTCCGAAACCCCCGAGACGGCAACGCCGCAAATTGGGGGTTTTTGTTTTTCAGGAGCATGGAATGGCCAAAGAATACCTGTTTACCTCCGAATCCGTTTCCGAAGGTCACCCCGACAAGGTCGCCGACCAGATCTCCGACGCGGTCCTCGACGCCATCCTGGCCCAGGACCCGCGGGGCCGGGTGGCCTGCGAGACGCTGGTGTCCACCGGCCTCGTCGTGATCTCCGGCGAGATCACCACTAAGGCCGACATCAACTACATGGACATCGCCCGCGAAACCGTGCGGCGCATCGGCTACGACGATTCCGATATCGGCTTCGACTACAAGAGCTGCGCGGTGCTCACCGCGATCAACCGCCAGTCCTCCGACATCGCCCAGGGCGTCAATGAGGGCGAAGGGCTCGACCTCGACCAGGGCGCCGGCGACCAGGGCCTGATGTTCGGCTACGCCTGCAACGAAACGCCGAGCCTGATGCCCTTCCCGATCTACTACGCCCACCGCATCATGCAGCGCCAGGCCGAGCTGCGTAAGGACGGCCGCCTGCCCTTCCTGCGCCCGGACGCCAAGAGCCAGCTCACGGTGCGTTACGTGGACGGCAAGCCGGTGGCCATCGACACGGTGGTGGTGTCCACCCAGCACAGCCCGGACGTCTCTTATGGCGATCTCGAGGAGGCCGTCATCGAGCACGTGATCAAGCCGGTGTTGCCCAAGGAGATGCTCTCCGGAACCCGCTACCTGATCAACCCCACCGGGCGCTTCGTGATCGGCGGGCCGGCCGGCGACTGCGGCCTGACCGGGCGCAAGATCATCGTCGACACCTACGGCGGCGCGGCCCACCACGGCGGTGGCGCGTTCTCGGGCAAGGACCCGTCGAAGGTCGACCGCTCGGCCGCCTACGCGGGCCGCTACGTGGCGAAGAACATCGTCGCCGCTGGCCTTGCCGACCGTTGCGAGGTGCAGGTGGCCTACGCCATCGGCGTCGCCAAGCCGGTGAGCCTGATGGTCGAGACCTTCGGCACCGGCAAGGTGCCCGACGAGAAGATCGTCGAGCTGGTGCAGCGGCACTTCGACCTGCGCCCGAAGGGCATCATCGCCGCCCTCGACCTGCTGCGCCCGATCTACTCGCGTACCGCCGCCTACGGCCACTTCGGCCGCGAGGAGGTGGATTTCACCTGGGAAACCACCGACAAGGCCGCGGCCCTGCGCGCCGACGCGGGGCTGTAAGCCGCGGCTGACTCACAGCCCGCCCTCGCAGCGGGCGTGGGTCAGCATCTGCGCATCCAGGCCGGCCGGGCCGGCGGCGATGCGCACGTAATTGAGGGCATACGGGAAGGCGGCTTCGTTCTTCAGGTCGGCAAGGCTGAGGCGGGCCTGCTTGTCGATCTCGGCGTAGCGCGTCCACGAGCCGGGGTTGAAGTAGCGCTTGCCCGGCAGCTCGCTCCAGCTCCAGTCGTCCGGGCAATGGGTGTGGCCGAGGACGATCACCTCGGCCGGGCTGGCGGGCCGGGTGAGTTCGGCCTTCGCGACCTCCCGGAAAAGCAGCTTGTCGTCCACCTTCTGGGATTCAGCCAGCTGCAGCGTGCCCTTGGCTTCGCCGAGGGTTTTGCCCACCCGGGCCCTGGCCAGCGCGGATTCCCAGGCGCCGGGGGGCTCGCCGCCCATCACCGCGATCATCAGCGCCTCCAGCCGGTCCGGGTCGCCGGCGAGCGCGGCGTGGATCTGTTCGTCGGCGGCGCTGCCATCCAGATAAGTGCGGTACCAGCCGCGGAGCGTCGCGCCGATGGTGTCGTCTGCCTGCATGATCTCCACCAGTTTCTGGGGCAGGGTGCGGGCGTCGGCCTTGTCGCCCAGCGTTACGCCCGGGTGCCGCGCGGCGAAGCGGGCGAACATCCAGCCGATGCTCGCCAGGCCGAGGGTGTTCTCCCGGGCCAGGATGCGCCACAGGGCGCTGACCGGCTTGATGTTGTCGGCGAAGGGGTAGTTGCCCTCCAGCCAGTTCACGAACTTGACCATGAACAGCGTGCCCGGGCACATCTCGAGCCGCTGCTCGCCGCCGGGGCCGCTGACGAAGGGGCGGGCCCAGTGCTCGAAGCGGTTGGCTGGATCGTGCTGATGGCCGTGGGCGATGCGCAGCCGGCCGTCGAAGCGGCTGGTCCAGTCGGCGCCGAGGATGAAGTCGATGGGCCCGGCCGCAGCGCACAGGTCGGTCTGGACGCCTTCCCAGAACAGGTCCACGTCGTGGTTGCCGGCGGCCAGGGTGACCCGGTTGCCGGCGGCGCTGAAGGCCTTGAGGGCCTTGAAGACCTCCGGGTGGCCGTCGAGGATCAGCTTGAGCTTGGCGCGGGATTCGCCCTCCGAGCACCAGGCGTCGGCCGAGCGCAGGGTGTAGAGCTGCTGCCCCACCTGGGCGAACTCGAGGAAATCCCCGTTGATGTAGAGCTCGATGCGGCCGGCCTGGCCGTCGTCGGAGGCCCGCAGCGTGTCGATGAAGCTGGCCAGCTGCTGCTGGTCGCACACGTGGTCGTCACCCTTGTCGGCGGCGCCGCCGCCCAGGTGCAGGTCGCTGATGACGATCACGACGGGTTTGGCGCTCATGGAATGCTCCTTCGTCAGGCCCGGGCGCGGACGTCGCCGGGGGCGTGCAGGGTGTAGAACAGCCCGATCGGGATGCCGCGGGCGATGAGTTCGAGGCGCACCGCCTGGAGGGCCGAGGCCAGGTCGTGGCTGCCGTCGAGGTAGAGGCTGCTGATCCGCTGGCCGATGGCGGCGGCGGTGGTCGCCGGCACCGGGCAGCTGGTGGCGACCAGGCCCAGGGCCTGCTTGTCGCGCCGGAAGGCGGTGTAGAAGTTGGTGAGGGCCAGGGCGCTGTGGGCGCCGGAGCCGCAGGAGTTGAGGAACACGATGGGGCGGCCGTCGAAGGGCGGCGTGCCGGCCAGGCTGGCCGGCTTGATGAGGTTGGGCGGCGTGCCGCCGAGGTCGATGGCGTTGCCGGCCCCGCCCAGGCCGTGGCAGAACAGGTAGATCCACTTGCGCGAGGGTTCGGCGCCGTTGCCCTGCAGCAGGGCCCGGGCGGCCGCGGGGTCGGCCTCGTCGCAGGGGATGTCGTGCAGCCGGGCCTGTGCAGCCCAGTCGTGGTGGGACGCGGCCGGCAGGGGCGAGATGCCCGCAAAATCGTTGTCTATGGCCGGATTGACGCACAGGCTGGCGCCGGGCGGGGCCTCGAGGTGCGCCTTCTTGTCCCGGATGATGTTGCGGTCTTCGGGGAGCGTGGTGTGGAAGAGGTAGCGGGCACCCCACAGCAGCGCCGGCTTGACCGCCCGGGCGTCGGGGTTTTCGGGGTAGAGCATCTCCCACGGCATGAACACCGAGTCGGTGACCACCGCCACCCGCGAGTTCAGCGGCAGGCTGTTGATGTCGTTCAGGAAGTCGGCCAGGTCTGGGTCGGCGGTGAGGCTTGTCCACAGGTCCCAGCCGGCCCGGGCGATGGTCAGGAACATCCCGTCGAGGCTTTTTTGCTGGCCTGGGGTGGGCGGCTGCCGGAAGGGGTCGGTGAGGTAGGACCACAGGGCGTCGCCGGGGACGCTGTCGATGCTGGCCTTGAACGCCGTCACCGCCTGCTCGACGCTCGCCGGGGTCAGCGTGCCGAGGGTGCGCACGTCGCTGAAGCCGCTCGCGCTGTTGGCGTAGCTGACGTTGAGCGCGCCGCCCTTGCCGCGGAACACGAGCTGGGCGCCGACCGGCTGGCCGTCGCTGTCGAGATCGATGTGACGCGCTCCGGCCGCCATGACGGCCGGGGCGTTGGCCGCGACCACGGGGAGTTCGAGGAAGAAGCTGCCCAGCTGCACGCCGTCGAGGTCGAGATAGGCCCAGGCGCCGGCGGCGGGGTTGATGACCCGGCCCGCCTTCAACGGGAAGCGGAGCTCCGGCTCCAGGCGGCGCGCGACGATCTGCGCGGTCTGACGGCAGGGCGCGCCGTCGCGGAGATCGTAGCCGACGGGCACCAGCATCACGCCGAGGCTGCCGCCGTTTTCAATGGCTTCGTCGAGCCGGGCACCGGAGGCCACGGCGAGACTGTCGGCACGCAGGGCGCCGAGTAAGAAGATGAGGTCGGCCTCGCCGCCCAGGGCGACGGCGCTGCCGCGGGCGCCGCTGCCTTCGAGGCGGAACTGGAAGTCGACGGCGGGCGGCGGGCCGGGCGGAGTGTCGGCCGCGGGCTGGTCGGGGCCGGCGAGTTCGGGCTTGGCGATCTCGGGCTCGGCGAGATCCAGCTTGAACGCCAGCTCGCGGCGGCCGGGCAGCGCAGTCTGCGCCAGGATCTCGTCGAAGGGCTTGCTGCCGGCCTGGCCGATGTAGGCGAAGCCGTGGTGGTCGCCACCGGGGCTCGTGCTGAAACGTGGCTGCGTTTCGGCGTGGGGGCCGTTGTTGGTGAGGATCGTGAACCGTGGCGCGGCCGACGTGCCTGCCGCGGTGGATTGGAATCGCGCCTTCCCGGCGTCACCACCGATCGATGGCATGTGGATGATCAGCGGCGGCACCGGCCTGGCGGGCGTGCGGAACCTGGCGTTCTGTTGCGCCAATGCCGGCTTCGCCCGGCCGGTGTTGGCGAGGATCACGAACCCTGCCCCGGGTTTTGCGGCCGGGGCCCGTTTGAGCTGGAGGCCGGGGCGGGTGAGCGTGAGCTTGCTCCGGGAGGGCTGCGAGTGGCTGGCGATCAGCGCGCGGATCTGTGCCACGAGCGCCCGGGCCCGGGCCGCGTCGCCCTTGTCGAGGGCCCGGCTGAGCGCCTGCTTGAGGGCGATGAATTCGGCCCAGACCGCCTTGAGCCGGATCTGCAGGCCCGGGTCATCACGTTCCAGCCGGCGCAGGAACTGCGTTTCCCTGGTGCCCATGCTCGGTTCTCCCCGGGTCTTGATGCTTCCAGTGTGGATCATCCGCCGGCAACTTTAAAGTGGCCGGCGGAGCGGTTGGCTTACTTGCCGCGGAGCGGGCTGTACTCCACCGGCACCCAGGCAAAGGCCTTGCCGTCGGCACGCACGTGGCCGATGCCGGGGAAGGGCAGGTGCATGCCGGAGACCAGCAGCTTCTCCTTGGCGGCCCAGGCGAACAGCTGCTTGCGGGCGGCGACGGCGGCCTTCTTGTCGCTGTCGAACTCGATGGCCACCTCGGGGCGGGCGAACTGCACCGCGTGGCTATGCACCGCGTCGCCCAGGATCAGCAGGCGCTGGCCATCGGATTCGACCAGGTAGCTGGTGTGGCCGGGGGTGTGGCCGTGGGACGGCACGGCCTTGACGCCGCCAAAATCGGCCTCGCCCCGGAAGGGCTTGAGCTTGCCGGTGGCCTGGTAGGGCGCGACCGACTTGCGGGCGAGTTCGAAGAAGGGCTTGAAGGCTTCCGGTGCCTGGGCGGCGTTGGCTTCGGACAGCCAGAAATCCGCTTCGCCCTGATCGACGTGGATCTCGGCGTTGGGGAACAGGGGCTTGCCGGCGGCGTCGAGGATGCCCGCCACGTGGTCGGCGTGGAGGTGGGTGAGCAGCACCACGTCGACCTTGTCGGGGCTGTAGCCGGCGGCGCGGATCTGTTCGCCGACGAAACCGAGGGTCGGGCCGAAGGCCTTGGCGGCGCCGGCGTCCACCAGGATCAGCTTGCCGCCGGCGTTGATGAGGTAGGCGTTGACCGCGGTCTGGACCTTCTCACCGGCCAGGAACTGGCGCGCCAAGAGGCGCTGCACCTCGGCCTTGCTGGCGCCCTGCAGCAGCTTGGCGTCGAGATCCACTTAGCCGTCGTAGAGGGCGGTGATCTCGAGCTTGCCGAGGGCCATGCGGTAATAGCCGGGCACCTGGGTTTGCTGCGGGGCGGCTTCGGCAAAGGCCGGGCTGACGGCCGGCGAGAACGGGACGAGGCTGGCGCCGACGGCGACGGCGAGGCTGCAGAGGGTGCGACGGATCATGGATCGGGCTCCGGTTGAGGGGAGCCGCAAGGATACGTCAGCGGGTGCTGCGATGGGGGGCGTCGGCCTTCAGGGGCCGGTGTGCACCGCCAGCCAGACGGTGTCGGGGCCGGTGGCGGCAACCCGGTGACGGCAGCCGGCGGGGAGCAGCAGCCAGTCGCCGGGCACCAGGGCCTGGCGGCGGCCGTCGCCGAACTCGAGCTCGGCGCTCCCCCGGGCGAGCATCACCCATTCGTCGTCGGGCTGGTCGTACCAGAAGCCGGGCGGGCTGGCGTGAAAATGCGACAGGATGCGCTCGATGCGCAGGCCGGGTCTGGCGAAGAGCGTTTCGAAGCGTTCTTCTGCGGCCGGCGGCGGGATGTCGGCGAACAGGTTGGCAGCGCGCATAGGGCGGCTCCGGGGCGGGAAAAGCAGGGAAGTTGCAGCAAGCTGCAAAAAACAGAAGACAGCAGGAGAAAAAGGCTGCGCCGGGATTAAATCTCTGTTGGGTATTGGGGGCTTTTTTGTGCCCCGGCGCGCCGTTGAATCACAAACAATCGAGCTGGCTGACGCCTTGACTGCGGGCGGCCTAACCAGATCGACGGCTGATCTTAAGTGAGCCGCTCTGCGCTGGCCAATTGAAGATGGCCATGGGCGTCATAGCCGTAGCCTATGGCGCAGGCGGCGCCTATTTGACGACTTATTCGACGACCTTGTCGATGACGATGCTGAGCTTGCGGGCGCCGGGCTGCACCGGGCCGCTTTCGCCGCGCAGGTCGCCGGGTTTGGCTGCAGCGTCGCCCGACCTGGAAACCCGCGCCTCGATGCGCAGGCTGCCGGCCGACGAGAGCTTCAGCTCGGGGCTGAGGGCCATGCTGTCGTCGAGGGTGAACTCCCGCGGCAGATCGGCCACGCGGGTGCGCACCACGGCCAGCGGCATGCGCGGGCCCTCGGCGGCCCGGGCGAAGATGAACACCACGTCGTCGGGCGAGGCCTTGGCCTTGAGGGCCAGGGCGAGTTCCACCCGGCCGCTCACCGTCTTGCCCGCCGGGGCCTCGGCGCCGGCCTTGGGGCTGGTATTGGGGCTTACGGAGGCCTTGCCCGCGCCGAGCTGGCTCTTCGCCTTCTCGATGCCGGCGGCGAGGTTGCGGGCGTCGGGCGAGTCGGGTGGGAGCATGGCCAGCACGGTTTCCCAGTGGCGCACGGCGTCGGCGAAGTTGCTGCGGAAGAAGGCGTCGGTGCCGGCCAGCACGAGGGCCTGGGGGTTTTGCGGTTCGGCCTTCAGCACGCGCTGGAGGAGCTCGCGCCCACGGCCTTCGACGCGCCCCTGGTTGAGCTCGGCGGACAGTTCGGCCACTTGAAGCATCATTTCGGAACTGGCCTCCATTGCCGCGCCGGCCTTGTCGAAGGCCTTGGCGGCGTCGGCGAAGCGGCCGGTCACCATGTAGCTGCGGCCGAGCATGGCCCAGCCTTCGAGATTGCCCGGGTCTTTTTCGAGCTTGGCGGCGAGGGCATCCACCATTTTTTCGATCTCCGCGGCCGAGGCCTGCTGGCCTTCGCGGGCCGCCGGGTCGAGGGCGGCCGGCGTGCCGAGCACGACATACAGCACCGCGGCGGCCAGCGGCAGCGTGATGGCCAGTGCCAGCGCGGTGCGCGGCAGGCGGCTCGGGGTGGCCGGCGAGCCCGTGGCCACATCGGTGGCGGCGACGTCTTCGAGCACCCGGCGTTCGAGCTCGTCGCGGGCGTTGCCGTAATCGGCCTCGGACAGCACGCCGCTGGTCAGGTCACGTTCGAGCTCGGCGAACTGGTCGCGGTAGATGGCGGCGTTGATGGCCTGGCGCGAGGCCCCCGCGTCGCCGCGCCGGCGCAGCAGCGGCCAGCACAGCACGGCGAGGACGAGGAGGGTGAGCAGGCCGGTGCTGATCCAGAAGGCGGTCATGCGTTGTGCTTGGGCGGGTTGTCGGTGCCGGGGTCGGCGAGGAGGGCTTTGGCGGCGGCCTTGTCGGCGGCCGTCAGGGCGGTGGGGGCGAGGCTGGCGCTGCGTCGGCGCAGGTAGGCGATGAGGCCGACCAGGGCACCGACGAGCAGCACGAAGGGGCCGAACCACAGGAGCCAGGTGGTCGGCTTGACCGGCGGGCGGTAGAGCACGAAGTCACCGTAGCGCGCGACGAGGTAGTCGCGGATCTCCGGGTCGGACTTGCCGTCGCGGATCAGCTTGCGCACTTCGCGGCGCAGGTCGTCGGCCAGCTCGGCGCGGGAGGCGGCGAGGCTTTCGTTCTGGCAGACGAGGCAGCGCAGCTCTTCGGAGATGACGACAAGGCGGGCTTCGACGGCCGGATCTTCGGCCATCGGGGTGGCGTCGGCGGCGAGGCTGGCACCGGCTGTGCCGAGCACGGCGGCCGTCAGCAGGCAGGCGAGGGCGCGCTTCACGAGGCTTCCCCGGCGAGTTGCCTGGCGAGCGGGAGGATCTTCTGCTCGAGTGCCTCGGGGGTGATCGGGCCGATCTGCTTGAAGCGGATGATGCCCTTCTTGTCGATCAGGTAGGTTTCGGGCACGCCGTACACGCCATAGTCGATGCCGACCCGGCCGTCCATGTCGAGCACCGACAGGGCATAGGGGTCGCCGTGGCGGGCCAGCCAGGCGCCGGCACGCTGGCGCACCAGGCCGGCTTCGTCGCCGGCGGGGACTTTCTTCATGTCGATCTCGCCGTCGCCGCGCAGCTCTTTGTAGTTGAGGCCGACGATGGGCAGGCCGCCCTGCTTCGCGAAGGCCACCAGCAGCGGGTGCTCGGCCCGGCACGAGACGCACCACGAGGCCCACACGTTGAGCAACCACACCTGGCCGCGCATGTCGGCCGGCGAGAACTGCTTTCCCGGCGTGGCGAGGGTATCGAGGCGGAATTCGGGGGCCGGCTTGCCGACCAGCGGCGAGGGCACCTCGCGGGGGTCGCGCTTGAGGCCGACGGCCAGGAAGACCACCAGGACCAGGAAGACGGCGAGGGGAATCAGGAAACGTTTCAAGAGGCGGCTCCCTGGCCGGCCAGGCGTGCAGCCCGGGCAGCCTTGGCAGTGAGGCGGTAGCGGCGGTCGGCGGCGGCGAGGAGGCCGCCCAGGGCCATCAGCACCACGCCGCCCCAGATCCAGCTGACGAAGGGTTTGTAGTACACGCGCACGCTCCAGGCGCCGTCGTTGCCCTCCAGCGGGTCGCCCAGCGACACGTAGATGTCGCGGGTCAGGCCGGGGTCGATGAAGGCCTCGGTCATCGGCATCGCCGACGAGAGGTATTTGCGCTTCTCTGGGTGCAGCGGCATCACCAGCTTGCCGCCCTCGAGGAGTTCGAGGTTGCCGCGGGCGGCGTTGTAGTTGGGGCCTTCGATGCCCTCGACGCCCAGGAAGCGGATCGTGTAGTGGCCGGCGGCGACGGTGTCACCGGGGGCCATGCGCACGTCGCGCTCGGTCTCGTAGTGCTTGACCATCACGATGCCGACCACGCACACCGCGATGCCCACGTGGGCCAGGTGCATGCCCCAGAAGGCCAGCGGCGGCAGGCCCGACTTGAGGCGCGCGGCGATCTGCAGCAGCGAGGCGCCGATGATCCACACCGCCAGCGCGAGGCCCAGCGCCACGCCGGCCGACCATTCGCCGGCAGCGAAGGGCAGCGCCACGCCGGCCAGCGCCGCGATGGCCAGCGCCACGCGCAGCGGGCGGATGATGTCGGCGAGGCTGGCCTGCTTCCAGCGTGCCACCGGCCCGGCGGCCATCAGGAACAGCAGCGGCACCATCAGCGGGGCGAACACCGCGTTGAAATACGGCGGGCCCACCGACAGCTTGCCCAGGTTGAGGGCGTCGAGGATCAGCGGATACAGGGTGCCCAGCATCACCGCGCCGGCCGCGCACAGCAACAGCACGTTGTTGATGAGGAGCAGCGTCTCCCGCGACACCAGCGCGAAGGCGCCGCCGATGCTCACCTTGGGCGCCCGCCAGGCAAACAGCGTGAGCGACGAACCCACCACCACCGCCAGGAAGATCAGGATGAACACGCCGCGCTTGGGGTCGGAGGCAAACGCGTGCACCGAACTCAGCACCCCCGAGCGGACCAGGAAGGTGCCCAGCAGCGACAGCGAGAAGGCGCCGATGGCCAGCAGCACCGTCCAGTTCTTGAAGCTGCCGCGCTTCTCGGTGACGGCCAGCGAGTGGATGAGTGCGGTGCCCACCAGCCAGGGCATGAAGGAGGCGTTCTCGACCGGGTCCCAGAACCACCAGCCGCCCCAGCCCAGCTCGTAGTAGGCCCAGATCGAGCCGAGGCCGATGCCCAGGGTGAGGAAGATCCACGCCGCGGTCGTCCACGGCCGCGACCAGCGCGCCCAGGCGGCATCCAGCCGGCCCGACAGCAGCGCGGCGATGGCGAACGCGAAGGCCACCGAGAAGCCCACGTAGCCCATGTAGAGCATCGGCGGGTGGAAGATCAGGCCGGGGTCTTGCAGCAGCGGGTTGAGGTCGCGGCCGTCGTCGGCGCCGGGCAAGAGGCGCTCGAAGGGGCTGGAGGTGAGCAGGATGAAGAGCAGGAAGCCCGCCGCGACGAGGCCCATCACGCCCTGCACCCGCGCCACCATGTCGTCGGGCAGGCTGCGCGAGAAGGCCGCCACCGCCATCCCCCACAAGGACAGCATCAGCACCCACAAGAGCAGCGAGCCCTCGTGGCCGCCCCACACGCCGGCGATGCGGTATTCGAGCGGCAGCCGCGAGTTGGAGTGCTGGGCCACGTAGAGTACCGAGAAGTCATTGCCGATGAAGGCCGCGGTAAGGCAGCCGAAGGCGATCGCGATGAGCAGGAACAGCGTGGCCGAGGCCGGCCGCGCGAGCGCCACCCAGGCCGCCACCCCGCGCTGGGCGCCGATCAGCGGAAGCGTGCCCTGCACCAGGGCGACCAGCAGGGCGAGGACGAGGGCGAAGGTGCCGATTTCCGGGATCATGGGCGGTGGGGAGTGGGATGTGGGGAGTGGGAAATCAGGGGGCTTATTGTTTCAGGGTGCGGGAGGCCTCGTGGGCCTTGTCGACGGCGGCCTGGGCTTCGGGCGGCATGTAGTTTTCGTCGTGCTTGGCGAGCACCTCGGTGGCGGTGAACAGGCCGTCCGGCCCGATGCTGCCCTGGGCGACCACGCCTTTGCCCTCGCTGAAGAGGTCCGGCAGGATGCCCTTGTAGGTGACCGGGATCTCCTTGGCCGTGTCGGTGACGACGAAGCGTGCGGTGATGTCGGTGCGCTGCAGGCTGCCTTCCTTCACCAGCCCGCCGATGCGGAAGGCGCGCTCCTTGGGCGCCTCGCCGCTCGCCACCTGGGTTGGCGTGAAGAAGAACACCAGGTTGCTCTGGAAGGCGTTGAGGATCAGCGCGGCGGCAATGCCGATGGCGGCGAGGCCACCGACGACGATGGCGAGGCGTTTCTGGCGGGGTTTCATGTGATGGCCCTGGGTGATCTGGGGGCGCGGCCCGGGTCAGGGGCGGCGACTGGCGTGCTCATTGAGAGCCTCCCGGTCGGCGGCGAGTTCCCGGCGCAGCAGGCGGCGGGTGTCGGCGAAGCGCTTCTTGGCGAGCAGGGCTTCGATCAGCAGGGCGGCGGCGGTGATACCGAAGCTGCCCCACACGTAGAGGCCGTAGCCCCCCATCGCGAAAAATTCGGCGGTGCTGCTCCAGTTCATCGCTGCATCTCCGGAAGCTCGGCCACCCAGCCGGCGTGGTGTTCGCGTTCGAGGATGATCGCCCGCACCCGGTACAGGCTCATCGCGATGCTGTACATCCAGAAGGCCAGCGCCATCAGCAGCATGCCCCACAGCATCGTGGTGGCCATGCTGGGTGCCTTGGTGAGGGAGACCGACGCGCCCTGGTGCAGGGTGTTCCACCACTTCACCGAGAAATAGATGATCGGCACGTTCACCACCCCCACCAGCGCCACGATGGCCCCGGCCTTGTCGGCCCGGCGCGGGTCGTCGATGGCCGAGGTGAGGGCGATGTAGCCCAGGTAGAGGAAGAACAGGATCAGCTCGGAGGTGAGCCGCGCGTCCCACACCCACCAGGCGCCCCACATCGGCTTGCCCCACAGGGCGCCGGTCCACAGCGACAGAAAGGCGAACAGCGCGCCGGTGGGCGCCAGGGCGGCGCTCATCATCCCCGACAGCCGGGTGTTGAAGGTGATGCCGATGGCGGCCCAGAAGGCCATCACGCAGTAGATGAACATCGACATCCACGAGGCCGGCACGTGGATGAAGATGATCCGGTAGCCCTCGCCCTGCTGAAAATCGGTGGGCGCGACGAAGAAGCTGATCCACAGCCCGGCGGCGCAGAAGGCCGTGGCCAGCGCGGCGAACCACGGCCACAGCTTCCCGGCGAGGGGGTAGAAGCTGGCCGGCGAGGCGAACTTGAACCAGTTGATCATGGGGTGGTGGGGAGTGGGAAGTGGGGAGTGGGAAGTCAGGGGGGCTAGTCCAGGGCGATGCGTAGTGCGGCGGTGGCGGCCCAGGGGGCAAAGAACACACCCAGCGCCAGCAGCGCGCCGAGCAGCGACAGGTGCCCGCCGGCGCCCAGGCCGGCCACGTCGGCCTCGACCGCGCCGGCGCCAAAAATCAGCGCCGGAATATACAGGGGCAGCACCAGCAGCGACAGCAGCACGCC
>Ga0075163_10005233_pt1 | contig 17342 bp, 16 predicted proteins | sample JI1023141ADNA_FD_71478 | JGI IMG/M metagenome (GOLD analysis project Ga0075163, IMG submission 71478) | Wastewater effluent complex algal communities from Wisconsin, to seasonally profile nutrient transformation and Carbon sequestration -... | ecosystem: Engineered > WWTP > Effluent > Algae...
CGGGGCGGCCACCACCACGGGGGCGTCGGTCACGGGGGCGGCCACCACCACGGGGGCGTCGGTCACGGGGGCGGCCACCACCACGGGGGCGTCGGTCACCGGAGCGGCCACCACCACGGGGGCGTCGGTCACCGGAGCGGCCACCACCGGCGCGGCCACCACGGGGGTGTCCTTCACCTGGGCCGCCTGGGCCAACGCGCGGGCATCGGCCAGCTCAGCGGCGAGGCGAGCGGCCTCGGCGCGGCTGCGCTCGGCCTCACTGCGGGCCGAAGCCAGCTCATTGTCGCGCCCCTGGAGAGCGGAGCGGAGCGTACCGCCTTCGCCCTGGGCGCTGGAGAGCTCAGCCTGCAGGCGCTTGACCTCGTCGGTCTGATCGGCGGCGCGCGCCGTCTCGAGCTGGGCCTCGAGGCCCGCCAACCGCTGGTCGAGGGCCGACGCGGCACGGGCCGACTCCAACTGGGCCACGCGAGCATGCTCGGCGGCGAGGGCCGCCGACTGGGCGCGCTCCTCGGCCTCCAACACGCGGGTCTTCTCGGCGTCGTTGGCCGCGCGGGCGGTGCTCAGCTCGCCGGACAGGCGGGCCTGCTCGGTGGCCAGGCGGGCGATCTGGGCCTCGGCATCGGTGCGCTGCTGCTCCAGGGCGGCCAGCTCGGCGGCCAGGCGCTGCCCCTCGGCGTCTGCGCGGGCGGCCCGCGCCTCGGCACGTGCGGCGCGGGTCTCAGCCTCATTGGCACGCTTCTCGGCCTGGGCGAGGCGCCCCGCGGCGTCCTGGGCCTTCTGGGCGGTCTCGGTGGCGAGGTGGGCCTTGCTCTCAGCGTCGCGGGCGGCCTGCAGGGCGCGGGCGTCGGCCGACGCGGCGGCGGCGTTGGCTTCGCGGATGCGGGCCTCGGCGGCCTGATCGGCGGCGACGCGCGCCTGATCAGCAGCAAGACGGGCCTTGGCCTCCGCCTGGATGCGGGCCTCGGCCTCGGCACGGATCTTGGCTGAGGCAGCTTTGTCAGCGCTGGCGCGGGCTTCGGCCTCAGCGCGCATGCGCGTTTCGGTGTCGGCGATGCGGGCCTGGGCGGCCTGATCGGCCGCGGCCACCTTGGACGCAGCGAGGCGAGCGGCCTCCTGGGCCTTGGCCTCGGCCACCTGCGCCTGGGAGCGCGCCTCCGCGACCTCCTTGGCGAGGGCAGCGGCACGGGCTTCGGCTTCGCGGCTGCGGGTCTCGGCGGTGCGAGCACGCGCCTCGGCGTCCGCGGCTTCCTGAGCGGCAGAGCGCGCACGACCTTGGGCCTCGACGGCATCCTGGGCACCGGCGGCGCCGGCGCGGCTCACGGCCTCGATCTCAGCAGCGCGGGTGCGCGCCACCGACTCGGCTGCCGCCGCGCGGGCTTCGGCTTCGCGAGCGCGGGCCTCGGCCACCGCAGCGCGGGCTTCGGCTTCCTTGGCGCGCACGGCCGCCTCAGCCGCCTGGGCGGCCGCGTCGCGGGCCTGCGCCTCGGCGGACTGGCGGGCCACTTCAGCGGACTGGCGGGCCACGTCGGCGGTGCCCCGGGCCTGGCTGTCCTTCTCGCGGGCCTGGGCCAGCTCGGCCACGCGCTGGTCGGCGGTGCGGGCGCGCTCCTCGGCCAAACGGGCGCGATCTTCAGCCTCGTGGGCGCGCTGGCTGGCCTGCTCGGCCTGGCGCTCCGCCTCACGGACCCGCACCTCGGCCGCAGCCACGGCAGCACCGGCCTCGGCGCCCACCGCTGGGCGGCTGGCGACGGGCTTGCTCACGGTGCGCGCGCTGGCGTCCACCGTCACCACCAGGTCATTGCCGAGGGCCTTGACCGAGTAGGGCGCATCCACATCCAGGCCGACGATGAGGCGGCCCACGGCCACCACGTCGTCGGTGAACTGCAAGGCGGTGATCTGGGCGATCACGCCGTTGCCGACCTCGATGGGGGTCTCGATGCCGGCGATGTCCGATCCGGCCACATCGATGAAAAGTCGAGTGGGATCGCTGAGTTTGAAGACCGTGAAGGTGGGCGCTCGGGTGCCCTTCACGACGATATCGGTGGTGTCCTGGTGCTCAAGGACCTCCACCTGGGTCAGCCGGTTGGTGGGCTCTTGGGCGAGTGCCAACGGCAGAGCCAACAGGAGACCGGTCAGCACGGCTCCGACCCGGAGAACACCGGGATCACGAATGGGGAGTCGACGCATCGGGCGGCTTTCCTTCGGACGGTTCACGGCAGGAGCTCCTCGAGCTCATCCTGCGTGAGGAGGGCCTTGCGCACATCTTCGAGCTTGTTCTCGGCCGTCGGCGGCTGGATCGGCTGGAAGAGGACCTCATTGCGGGTGATACGAGCGACGCGGTAGGGGATCTCGTCACCCACCATGTCGCCTTGCCGGATGGTATGACCAAAGCCATTGCGGTCGGTCACCATCGCTTCATGCACCGGGGTGCCGGTGATGATGGCGATGAGCGTCAAGCTGCCCGGCGACTCCTGGATCTTGGTCTCAAGCCGCACTTCGTCCACGGGGACAACGGGCGGCTTCTCCACCACGACCAGATCTTCTACAAAGGGCTTGAAAGGATCGCGGGCGTCGCGCAAGCGGCGTGCCAAATCGGGGGCCGCCGCCCAATCGGAGGCCTGCAGGTTCTGCAGCTTCTTGGGCACCCGCGTGAGGTCGACCGCCGCCACCGCCGGACCGGAGACCACGGCGGCCGCGCGCGCACGGCGGCCCGGGCGTTGCTGCTGCTGCGCCGGGGGATCATCCCCACACCCCGCCAGGCCCGCCATCAAACCGAGGAGCAGGAGGGTACGCATCAGTGGCCTCCCGGCTTGGCCGCAGAGGCCGGTGCTGCCGAGCCGGGCGCCGCGGGGGCTTCAGGCGCGCTGGCGATGTACTGGAAGGTGGTGGCGACGCAGTTGGCGATCAGGCGGTCTTCTTCCACGTTGGTGCCGCGCCGCATCGTCGTCAGCTCGATGTCGCCCACGTTCACAATGCGCTTGAGCTGGCCCAGGTTGAAGAAGAAGGACGCGATCTGCTGGAAGGAGCCCGTGAGCACCATCTTGACGGGGATGCGGGCGTACAGCGCCTCGCGGGTGGCCTCACCGCGCTCGAACCGCGAGATCTCCAGGCCCACGATCTTGGCCTGGCTGTGGATCTGCTGGAGCAGATCGGCCAGCTCGGCGCTGTCGGGCAAGCGAGAGCGCATCTCGTCGCGCTGACGCTTGAGCTCTTCGATCTCGGCCCGGTACTTGTCGAGGTTGTTGGCCACCTCGCGCTCTTCAGCGAGCTGCTTGTTGAGTGCGGGCGTGCGGCCGTTCTCGTTGCCCATGCGCGCCACGGCCTCCTCGTACATGAGGAAGTACCAGGCGGCTGCGATGCCGATCATCACGACCGCCAGGAGGGCCACCTTCTGCGCCGTGGGGATCGCAGAGATTTTGTCCAGCGTGTCAGCCATGACGTCTCCGTCCGGCAGCGTTGCGCGGCATTACTTCTTCTTCTCCAGGGTCAGCTCGCCCGTGGCGAGCCGACGCACATCCGCGGGCCCGTACAGCGCCACCGCATCGATGGCGAAGCGGACGAGGCGCACGTTGGCAAACTCGGCGATGGTGACCGTCTCGGAGTACCGCAAGCCCACCTCAGCGAAGTGCAGCGAGCTGCCCATCCGGTGCAGCAGCTCGGCGACATCTTCGTTGCTGCGGGCATGCCCGGACAACGTCACGAGGCGGGACTTTTCGATGAAGCCGTCGATCCAGAGGCGGCGGGGATCCCAGTCGGGGTTCCAGCCGCGGTTGGACTGCTCGAGCTTGCGCTGCGGGTCGTCCTCGGGTCGCAGGATCTCCGAGAGCTCGAAGAGCATGTTCACCGGGCCGCTCTGCCCCTCGCTGAGGGAGTCGAGCACGCCCTTCTGGCGCTGCAGCTCGGCCTTCTCGCTCTCCAGCAGCGCCACCTCGGAGGTCTTCTTCTTCAGCCCGTCGATCTGGCTTTGCAGCTTGCCGTTGGCATCCGCCACCTGGCGGACCTCGTCATCGGCCTGGCTCTGCAGGAAGAAGAGCGCCGCCCCCTCGGTCAGGAGGAGCAACACGGCGAGGCCAATGAAGGCCCGGCCGCCCCGTGCACGAGCGCCCTTTTGGGCGGGAAGGAGGTTGATCCGGATCATCGCCTAGCGCCCCTTGTCGCCTTTGCGGCGCAAGCCGAGCCCGACGGCAATCGCAGCCAACGGCCGGATTTCATTGATATATTCGAGGTTGAACAGCTTGGGGTCGATCTGCACGTTGCGGAACGGATCAAACAGCTCCACCGGCACCCCCACGCGCTGCTCAATGGTCCGGGACAGCGATGGCACCTTGGCCGAGCCACCGGACAGGTAGATCTTGGAGAGGCGGCCCTCCGAGGAAGTGGCGAGGTAGAAGTCCAGGGAGCGATGGATCTCGCTCGCGATGGACTCGCTGACCTGCGTCATCACCCGCTCCACCTCGTGGGGCACCACCGAGTCGGCGTCCACCCCGCGCTCACCACCCAGCTTGTAGGCCTCCGCTTCATCGTAGGAGACGCCCAGTTGCTTCTGGATCTCCTCGGTGTACTGGTTGCCACCCATGCTGATGTCGCGGGTGAAGGTGGTGGACTTGCCGGAGAGCACGTTGATGTTCAGCGTGCTGGCGCCCACGTCGATGAGCACCACCGTCTCGCCCACCGCGTAGCCGTAGCTGATCTCGAAGGCGTTTTGGATGGTGAGACAGTCGACGTCCACCACCACCGGCTCCAGGCCGGCGTCGCGCACCACGCTGATGTACTCGTCGACGATCTCCCGCTTGGCGGCGACCAGGAGCACGTCCATCTGGCCTTGCTCGGGGCGCTCCTTCAGCGTCTCGTAGTCGAGGTATACATCGTTGATATCAAAGGGGATGTACTGCTCAGCTTCCCACTTGATGCTCTCGGAGAGCTCCTCAGCAGTCATCGCGGGCAGGGAGATTTTCTTGATGATGACCGAGTGGCCGCTGACGGAAACTGCCACCTCGCGCGTGCGCAGTTTCTGAGCCGCCATCATGCTTTGGATGGTGCTCACCACTGCCGGTGCGTTCATCAAGGCCCCATCCACGATGGCTTCCGAAGGCAACGGAGCCATGGAGAAGTTGGCCAGTTCGATGCCCTTCTTGGACTCGCGCAGCTGCACCAGCTTGATGGAGCTGGAGCCGATGTCGAGCCCGAGGGCATTCTTTCGGTTCGCCATGGACCCGTTTCCTGAGCGGGAACGACCGAGGCAGCCAGAAACCTTCTGACCCCTCCACGGGCGGAGTTTCAGGCCCCTGGCCTCCGGCCGTCAAGGAAAGAAAGAGTATTGCAAGATCGAGCCCAAGTCGATGGGTTCGGGCAACCGGCCCGGCATGTGCGATTGCTCACATATCGATGGCAAATTCTTTGATCTTGTAGAGCAAAGCGCGGTGGGAGATCTCCAGAATCTCCGCGGCCCGCGTGCGGTTACCGCCTGTTCGGCCCAGCGCGCGCCGAATGAGCTCTTCCTCAATGATGCGGGTGGTCTTCTTGATGGACAGCTCGCCGCTGGCGAGGCTCTGTCGGATGGGATCAGCCGACTCACGGATGCGGTCAGGCAGATCGGCCTCCGTCAGGACGTCCGACTCGGCCAGCACCATCGATCGCTCGATGGCATTTTCGAGCTCCCGCACGTTGCCTGGCCAGTCGTACTGCACCAGCAGGCGCAGGGCGCCCGGCTCGAGGCCGCGGCAGCGGGTGCCCAGACGCTGGTTGAAGCGGGCCAGGAAGTGGTCCACCAGCAACGTCACGTCGCTCTTGCGCTCGCGCAGGGGTGGCAGGTGGATGGGCAGGACGTTGAGCCGATAGAAGAGGTCCTCGCGGAAGCGCCCCTCGGCCACCTCGGTGCTGAGCGTGCGCACCGTGGCGGCCACCACCCGCACGTCCACCGCGGTGGAGCGGCTCTCCCCCACCCGCCTGATCTCGCCCTCCTGGAGCACCCGCAGCAGCTTCACCTGCAGCGTCAGCGGCAGCTCGCCCACCTCGTCGAGGAAGAGGGTGCCCCCACTGGCCTCCTCAAAGAGGCCGCGGCGGTGGTGGCTGGCGTCGGTAAACGCGCCCTTCACATGGCCGAAGAGCTCGGATTCCAACAGGTTTTCTGGGATGGCCCCGCAGTTGATGGCGATGAAGGCGCCGGTGCGACGGACGCTATTGAAGTGCAGCGCCTTGGCGATCAACTCTTTGCCGGTGCCGCTCTCGCCGGTCAGCAGGACGGTGGTCTTGAAGTCGGCCACCTTGCGCACGGTGCGAAAGACTGCCTGCATGGGTTTGGAGCGCGCCACGATGCCGGCGAAGCCAAACTCCTCCTCCAAGACCTCCTTGAGGCGGCCGACCTCGGCCGAAAGGTGGCGCTGTTCCACCGCGCGGCGGAGGCGGAAGAGGACTTCATCGGCCCGGAATGGCTTGGAAATATAGTCAAAAGCCCCGCGGGCCACCGCTTTGAGGGCGGTGTCCACATCGGCATGGGCGCTCATGAGCACGATGGGGGTGGTCACCCCCGCGTCGGCGGCGGCGGCCAGCACGGCGAGGCCATCGAGGCCGGGCATCACCAGGTCGCACAGCGCGAAGTCGAAGTCACCCGTGGTCAGCGCCGCCAGCGCCGCGGGGCCATCGGGCACCGTGGTGACCGCATAGCCAGCTCGAGCGAGGTGCAGCTCAAGCATGAACCGAATGTCTTCTTCATCATCGGCGACGAGCACGCGGACTGGCATGGACGCACGCTAGCCCAGGGGCTGCCCCGGGTCCAGGCGGGCCACTGCGCCCCGGCGCGTGCGGGTGAGCAGATCGGCGGTGCGCAGGGGCTCGGGCACGCGGTAGGGGCCGGCGCAGGCGCGCACCAGCGCCGCTGCCCCGGCCACGTCAGCCAGGTGACCGGGGGAGACAAAAACCGGGTTCACGCCCGCGATGCGCCGCACCACCGCGCCCACCACGCGCCCCTCGATGCTCAGCGGGCTGGATCCCGGCCCCGGCGGTGGCGGCGGGTAGTCCCCGATGAGCCACGACTTGGCGCAGCCCACGGTGGGGCAGTTGAGCCAGAGGCCCAGGTGGCTGGCGAGGCCCAGGCCCCTTGGATGGGCGATGCCCTGGCCATCGCAGAGGATCACGTCGGGCCGGGTCCGCAGCTGCTCAAAGGCGGCGAGCAGCGCCGGAACCTCGCGAAATGAAAGGAGTCCCGGCACATAGGGGAAGCGCACCGGCAGCGAGATGCCCACCTGCTCCACCACCGTCGCGCCGTGGTCGCGGGCGACCACCACCACGGCGTGGCAGGCGCCCTCGTCGAGATCGTAGGCGAGGTCGCAGCCCGCGATGAGGGTATCGGCTGTGAGGGGCGCCAGCGGGGCCAGGTGGCACTGGGCGAGGAGGGCCGTCTGCAGGGCTTCGGCCTCCGCCTCGGTGGCGGGCCAGGGGTGCAGGGTGGGCCAGGGGTGCAGGGCGGGCCGGGGGATCGGCGGTGTCACGGCGGATCGTCGGGGGGTGGACCGCGCAGGATGACGATGCGGCCGCGCTGCCGGCCCGATCCGCCCCCCGGTGGGCCCATGCGCCGCGCCAGCGCGCGCGCCACCACCCGCCGGAGGGGCGGGATGAGCAGGAGCGCGCCGGCCGTGTCGGTGATGAAGCCCGGCATCAGCAGCAGCAGCGCCGCCACCAGCACCAGCGGGCCATCCAGCATCTCAGCGTCGTTGGGGGTGCCTTCGAGCTGGCGAGCGCGCATGCGCTGGAGGGCCGCCAACCCCTGGTCGCGTGCGGCCATGAGGCCAACGGCGGCCGTCAGGCCCACCAGGCCCAAGGTGGCGAGGGTGCCGACGTGCTGGCCCAGCTCCACCAGGAGGGCAAACTCGGCCACCACCAGGCCGAGGCCGAGCAACAGGAGGGGGCCACACATCCGCCGGCCTCAGCCAACCCGGAAGGGGGCAGCAGGATGGCGGCTCGCGGGGGAGCGGCTCACGGGAACAGGGCGGTGTGCTTGAGCCCCGTGTCCTCGGGCAAGCCGGCCATGAGGTTCATGCACTGGATGGCCTGAGAGGCCGCACCCTTGCCGAGGTTGTCGATGACTGACTGCACCACCACCAGGCCGCTGCCTTCGTCACCGAAGAGGCCGATGTGGCAGCGGTTGGTCCCCCGGACGTGGCGGGTATCGGGGTGCTGTCCGGCGGGCAGGATGGTGACAAAAGCCTCGTTTTTATAGGCTTTTTCGTATATCGCCCGCAGCGCATCGTGGGTCACACCCGGCTTGAGGCGCAGGTACACCGTGGCGAGGATGCCCCGGTTCATGGGGATGAGGTGGGGTACGAAGTGCACCCGAGCCCCCCCCAGCGCCTGGCTCATCTCGGGGGCGTGGCGGTGCGCCAGCGTCTTGTAGGCGTGCAGGCCTTCGCTGGTCTCGGGGAAGTGGGTGCCGGGCCCGGGATCCCGGCCGGCGCCACTTACCCCCGACTTGCAGTCGGCGATGACCTCGGGCTCCACCAGCCCCGCATCGAGGGCGGGACCGGACGCCAGGATAACGCTGGTGGGGTAACACCCGGCACAGCCCACCAACCGCGCTGCGGCGATGCGGGTGCGGTTGCGCTCCGGCAGGCCGTAGACGGTGTGCGCCAGGGACGCGGGGTGGGCATGGGTGCCGTAGATCGCGCCGTAGACGGCGGGATCCTCGAAGCGGTGGTCGGCGCTGAGGTCGATGACCCGCGCGCCTTCTGCCAGCAGGGCCGCCGCCGCCGTCTGGGCCGTGCCGTGGGGCACCGCCAAGAAGACGAAGTCGGCCCGGGCGGCCGCCTGGGCGTCGAGGACCTGCACCGAGGGCATGGGCACCCCGGCGAAGGACGGCAGCGTTTCGGCGAGAGATTTGCCCGCGGTGGTGCGGCCGTAGAGGGCCTCGATGACCACCGCAGGATGGGTGTGGAGCAGCCGCAGCAGCTCGGCGCCGGTATAGCCGGCTGCCCCCACGAGCGCGACGCGGATGGGGGCTGCCATGCGGTTTAGCGCTTGCTGAACTGGAAGCGCTTACGGGCGCCAGCGCGGCCGTACTTCTTACGCTCGACGGCGCGGGCGTCACGGGTGACGAAGCCGGCGCGCTTCATCGGGCCACGCAGCTCGCCGTCGTAGATCATGAGGGCGCGGGTGATGGCGTGGCGCACGGCGCCGGCCTGGCCGCTCTGGCCGCCCCCATTGACGTTGACGAGCACGTCGAACTGCCCGGTGTTCTGGGCGAGCTCGAAGGGCTGCAGGATCTGCATGCGGGCGGTCGCGCGAGGGAAGTACTCCTCGAAGTTGCGACCGTTGACGGTGATGGTGCCCGTTCCGGGGCGGAGGTAGACGCGCGCCACGGAGGTCTTACGGCGACCGATGGCGTGCCACTGCTCAGGCTGCTGAATCACTTCGCTCTACTCCATCCCCCGGCCTCATCGGCTCTGGGGGACTCGAATGCTGGCCATGGGCGCCCGGTCTTGCGACCGATTTGACCCCTTGCGGGGGGTTGTCCAAACTGTGCGCCCACAGAAATGATGAACCAGATCAATCACTTGCATCCCCGGATGGGGCACGACCGCCAGCGGCGCGTCGAGCCTTAGCCCAGGGACAGGACCTCGGGCTTCTGAGCAGCGTGCGGATGCTCAGGGCCGTCGTAGATCTTGAGCTTGCGCAGCTGAGCCCGCCCCAGCACACCGGACGGCAGCATGCCCTTGACGGCATGGCGCACGATGCGATCGGGGAAGGTGACCAGGAGCTTCTCGGCCGTGATGCTCTTGATCCCACCGGGGTAGCCCGTGTGGCGGTAGTAGGTCTTCTGCGCCCACTTGCGCCCGGTGAGGTGCAAGCCGCGAGCGTTGATCACGATGACGAAGTCGCCGTCATCGACATGGGGCGTGTACGTGGCCTTGTGCTTGCCACGCAGCACGGTGGCGATCTGGGTGGCGGCACGCCCGAGGGTCTGACCCTCGAGATCCACCAGCCACCAGCGCCGGGTCGCCTGAGCTTCGGCGACGGGGGTGAAGCGCGTATACATTCCGAAAACCTCGGTCGATCAATCTGCCTAAAAAGCAGGCAGAAAACAGGGCGGCCGATTATAGCCGGGACGCCGTGGGATGCAAGGTGTTGGCGCAGTCTCCGTATCCGGGATCCTCAGGAAGCGGCTGAGCGGGCTCGAGTGGCCCCAAGGCGCGCGCCTCGGGATCCGCGCAGACCCGCGCGCGGAGCGGGGTGCAGCGGTTGCGGGACCGCTCAGCGGAAGAAGTCTTCGGCCCAGGCGAACTGGAAGCCCGACGCCAGGGCGAACTCCCGATCGGTCTCCCGGTCCCCCACCATGATGCAGCGGCCGGGATCGAGCCGGTGGCGCTCGATGAACAGCACCCCCATGCCGGGCATGGGCTTGCGGCAGTAGCAGGCGGGGGGTCGGCTGGCCGGGTGCGGGCAGAACTCCGTCTCGATGGTCAGGCCCAGCTCAGCCTGGGTGCGCTCGATGCAGGCCACCACCGCCTCTTCGGTGACCTGGCCGAGCGCGACCCCGGCCTGGTTGCTGGCCCCCAGCAGGAGGTAGCCGGCGTCCTGGTACCGCCGCAGGACCTCCGCGCGGCGGGGCATGACCACCACATCCTCGGGATCGCTGGGAAAAATGGCCCCGCTGCGGGTCAGGCGCAGGGTGCCATCGTAGTCGAGAATGAGCGCTTTGTTGCGGTACTCGGGGCCCAACCAGCGCCGGTAGGGCACCGTCTCCATGCTGGCGAAGCCCTCGCCGCGGATGGGCGCCTCAAAGTCGCGGGCGTACCGAAAGATGACCGCGGGCGGAAAGGTATTGGGGCCGTCGTCGGTGCGGATCTCGGCGGGGGACAGCAAGCGGCCGTGGCGGTCGAGCTGGCGCCGGGCGGCGTGGAAGGCGGCGGCCTCGGGCGGGGTGTCCAGGAAGATGGTGCGCACCGGCAGGCCAAAGGGCGCCACCGTGTCCACCACCGCTGCCCGGGAGGTGCGCGTGGGATAGGTATTGTCGAGCACAAACCGCCGCGCACCCGCCTCGGCGGCGGTCTTCAGCAGCGGGAGCAGGCCGTCGAGGGTGCCGCCCTGCTCGTCGCGGTTGAGCCGCACATAGCCGCGGTCGAGGAAGGGTTGGACGCGGCTGGACTTGCCGGCGGCGGGGGTGCCGAGGATGAGCGCCACGTCCCCGGGATCGGTGGCGGGGCCGTCGGGGCCGTCGGGCACGCGGTCGGCCAGGGTGGCGAAGTCCTGCTCGGTCAGGCGCAGGGTGAGGGCGTCGGCGATGCTGTGCGCCGTGGCCACCCGGGTGGCGCCGGGCACCGCGAAGACGTGGGATCCCGCCTGGAGGAGCCACGCCAATGCGGCCGCCTCGGGGGTAGTGCGGTGCCGCTCGGCCACCGTGCACAAGGCGGGATCGGCCCGCAAGTGATCCACCTTGCGAAAGCCCCCCAGCGGGCTGTGGGCCACAAACCCCAATCCAGCGAGGCGGCAAAAGCCCAATGTTTTCGTGAAGTTGGCCGGCTCGAGCGCGCTGAGCGGGTTTTGAACGCTCACCACCGCGACCCGGCCCATGGCTTCGGTGATCTGCTCGGGGGTGACGTTGCAGAGGCCGATGTGCTGGATCAGCCCGGCCGAGCGCAGGTCCGCCAGGGCATCGATGCTCTCGGCGAGGGGCACCCGGCCATCCACCACGTGGAACTGGTAGAGGGGGATGCGCTCCATGCCCAGCGCGCGCAGGCTCGCCTGGCAGGCGGCCTTGAGGTGCTCCGGACGCCCATCGGGCAGCCAGCGGGTGCCCCGCCGGACGAGGCCGCCCTTGGTGGCCACAAAGAGGCTGTCACGGTCGCCCGGCCAGGTGGACCGCGCCTGGCGGATGAGGCGCTCGTTGTGCCCGATCTCGGTCTCGTCGCGGGCGTACACATCGGCGGTGTCGAGCCACAGGCCCCGCTCGAAGGCCGCGTGCAGCACCTGCAGCGCGTCCGCCTCATCGGGGCGCCCTTCGGTGGACAGCCGCATCGTGCCAAGGCCGAGCGGGCTGAGCCAGAGGCGCTCTTCTGGGGGGCCGAGCAGCCGCCAGGGCAGGATGGGGGCCTTGCTGGGCGGGGCTTCCTCAAAGAGATCCCAGAGATCGGCGCGCTCCCACTCGGCGGCGGGGCGCCGCTGCTCCACCTGCCCACCGGCCACGTTCACCAGGGTGTAGCCGGCGCCCAGTCGGCGGGCCTCGGCCTCGGTGCACACCAGGACTTCGCGGCGGTCGCCCGGTCGCAGCGGCGCGCGCACCGCCAACCACGCCTGGCCCGTGCAGAGCACCTCGATGAGGGCGCGGGTGAACCGATCGGGCAGCGCCTGGCGGGCGCGCGGGTGGTCGCTCTTGAAGCGGCCCACGGCGGTCACCGGCAGCTCGAGGGCCAGCGCCAGCTCCCCGTTGGCCAGCGGCGGGTGCACGGCGGCCTGGATGCGCTCCAGGCGCTCGGCCTGGATGGCTTTCTCCTCAGCGACGCGGGTGGCGCGGGCCACCTCGACGGCGCGCCGCATCATGGGGGTCAGCGTCATGGCTCGTCGGCGGGGGTCAGGCCCAGGTGCGCTTCAATCCGCTCCAACCGGGCGCCCAGGGCGGCGATCTGCTGCTGCAGGCGGGCCATCGGATCGGTACTGCGCTCGGGCGGTCGCGGCGAGGGCGCGCGAGAACCCGTGTAGAAACGAGTACTTGCATCGGTCGATCCCTCGACATCGCGGCGCTTGTCCGCCGGCTCCAGCCCGGGCACCAGCTGCTTGATGCGCTCGTCCAGACGGCGGGACAGCTCCTCCAGCGGCCCGCGGGGCTCCTCGGGCGGGCGGGCGGTGGGGGCCACCGACTCGGGGGCGGCGGTGCCGGGCTTGAGCAGCCGGGTCACCGACTCCTCCACGGAGGTGCGGATCTGGTGCACGGGCTCGGCGATGCGGCGCTGGATGAGGTGGCGCAGGGCCGGCATGGGGCCGGTGCGCTTGTCGCCGCGCTTCTCCTCCTCCACCAGGATCTGGGCGAGGGTGACGGCGGTGAGGTCGGCCTTGGACTGGTTGTCGATGATGCGGACGTCCTCACCCGCGTGGATGAGCGCCGCGATCTCCTCCAGCGTCACGTACCGACTGTTGGCCGTGTCGTAGAGCTTGCGGTTGGCGTACCGCTTGATGAGCCGGCCGTCGGACACCTGGACCTCCTCAGGGCATGCAGGACGATGGCCGCCGGCCGCGGCGCTTGTCAACCGAGGGCGGCGGCCGGCCGGGAGCGAGCCAGGTGGGTGGGCGAGGGGGTGGGTGAGGTGTCCGCCGGGGGGCGGCGCGGACTACTCGCCGCCGGGGGCGTCTTCGTTGACCGGGTCGTCCTGCTTGGGACCGATCGACGGCTTGGCGTCGGTCTCAGGCGCGACCTTGGGGGCTTCAGTGGCCGGGGCTTCGGTGGCCGGGGCTTCGGGGGCCTCGGTCACGGGGGCCTCGGACGGGGGGGCTTCGGGCTCGTCCGCCAGCGCGGAGCCACCGAAGAGCGCGAGAACTGCAACCAGACGGATCAGCTTGCTCATATGCCTTCCTCCTGAAGGTGCGCGGAAAATAGGAGCGCGTACGGGAGGATGCAAGGGGGACCAGAAGCCCAGTAGATTCAATCACTTGCGGCCAAGTGAACCGCAACTACCCGGGTACAGGGGGCCGCGACCTAGGCGACGATGCGCAGCACGGCCACCACCGCGCCGAGGCCCACCAGGCCCACCAGGAGGGTGCCGAAGGCCGGGCGGGCGAACCGGGAGCGGCCCACCCACACCAGCAGCGGAAACGTCACGCTCACCACGGCAATCTGGGCGAGCTCCACGCCCACGTTGAAGGCCAGCAGGGGCACGAAGACCTGGTCGAGCTGGGGCGCCAGCTCTGCCAGCAGGCCAGCAAAGCCCAGGCCGTGCACGAGGCCGAAGCCGAAGCACAAGGCCAGCTCCACCACCGGGCGGGGCGAGGGCCGCCCGCTGCCGGGCCACGCCAAACGACCCGCCAGCAGCCGCGCCAGGGCCGCCGCCGCGGCCACCGCGATGGAGCCCGCGATGATGGGCTCGATAACCGCCGGGGCGATGGTGACCACCCCGGTGACCCCCAGCGCCAGGCTCACGCTGTGGGCCACCGTGAAGCCGGTGACCACCATGAGCAGCCGCCGCAGGCGCGCGCAGGCCAGCAGCAACGCCAATAAGAACGCCAGGTGATCCCAGCCGGTGAGCATGTGCTCGATGCCCAGCCGCAAGAAGCTGGGGGCACTTGCGGCGGGCGGGGCGCGTAAGGGCACGATCACACTGTTGTTTTCGCGATCGAGGGTGATCCAGCGCGCCTCGCCCTCAAAGGGGGTCACCGAGGCGGTGAGCTTGACGTTGAGGCGGGTGTGCAGCGCGGCGGGCCACGCCACCGTCAACTCGGCCACGGGTGGGCAGAGGCCCTGGGCGGTGATGGTGAGGCCGCGCACGCCGGCGGGGCCCACGGTGACGGCGTCCCAGAGGCAGGGGGTCGGCTCGGCGGCGAGGTTGAGCCAGCTGCTCAACCGCATCGGCACCTCGGTGTCGAGCAGCGCGTCGAGGGCGGCATCGGGGGCGTCGTCGGGCAGGCCCAGCAGCTCGGCCACATCCACCCGGGCCACCTTCAGCTCCAGCGTCACCCCACCCTGCGCGTCCACTTGCAAGCTGGCGCGGGCATCGCCGGTGTCGTGGGCCCAGGCGGGGCTCACCCACCCCGCGAGGAGGAGCAACCACCCGAGGCGCATGTCAAAACACCCGGCGCGGCAAGTGGATGGGCGCGGTGGCGGGGGCGCCGGTGCGCAGGCCGCCGCTGTCCACGCTGGCCGGCGCCACGGCCGGGGGGCGGAACCAGGCCTCGCCAGCCGCCGGGGCGCGGGCCTCCAGTACGCGGGCATCGGCGAACACCAGCCGGAGCGCTTGCTCGGGGTCGGTGCGGGCCTCCACCAGGGCGCCTTCGAAGCGCACCACGCACTGATCCTGGCCGCCGCAGCGGGTGTGCAGCTCGCCCCACTGGTCGGCGCGGAAGGTCACCAGGGGCAGGCTGCCCCCCAACAAGGCGCGGTTGGGCAGGTCGGCGGTGAAGACCTGCAGCGCGCAGGTGTGGGCCTGCTCGCTGCACAAGCCTGCGAGGGCGAGCCCGGTCCAGGTATAGCGGCGGCCCTGCCAGGCGGGCCCGAGGGCATCGGCGCGTTGGAGGCGCATTTCCTCGTCGGCCTCCTGCATGACGGCGACCCAGGCGGCGGCAAACGCAGTGGCGGGGCGGGCGTCGGGCGGCGCCTGGGCGGGATCGATGGACGCGGGTGCGGCGGCACTGGCCGGGGCAGCGCTGGTGGGCGCGCTGGCGGGTGCAGCGCTGGCGGGGGCTGCGCTGGGTGGCGCAGCGCTGGCGGGGGCGGCACCGTTTGAGCCGCCCTGGCAGCCGGCCAGGCCGGCGCAACCCGTGAGCATCAACAGAGCGGGGCGGATCATGGGGCCTCCGAGGGGGGCAGCGCGGCCAGGGTGGCGGCCACTTCCGGCCCCAGCACGGGGTCGAAGTGGGGGTTGAGGGTACGGGCCTTTTCCAACAGCACACGACCCTCCGCGGCCTGCCCGCGCGCCACCGCAAGGAGCCCGGCGTGGGCCAGCAGGAGCGGATCGGGGGTGTTCAGGCGCAACGCGCGCTGGGCGAAGCCGGCGGCCTCGTCCAGGCGCCCCGCCCGGAACAGCGCGAAACCCAAGGCATCTTCCGCAAAGACATCGCCGCGGGCCTCCAGGTCCTTGCGGGCCAGCGCCACGGCGCGCTCGGGATCGAGGCGGTGGGCGGCGAGGAAGAGGGCGCTGGTGCGCGGATCGTCAAACTCGCCCGCCATGGCCAGGGCGGCGTCCAGCTTGGTGGCCTCCGCCGTCTCGCCCGCCACCCGCAGCGCCGCCGCCAGCCAGGCGGAGGTGAGCTCGCTGGGGCGTGCAGCCGCGGAGGCGCGCAGGTCGGTCACGGCCGCCGCCGCGTCGCCCCGGGCCAGCGCGAGGCGGCCCCGGCCGAAGAGGGAGGGCGCGTGGTCGGGCTTGAGCGCCAAGGCCGCCTGGTAGGCGGCGGTCGCGTCGTCGAGGTGGCCGCGATTCCACTCCAGGTGGCCGATCTCGGACAGCACCCACGCCCGCGGCTCGGGATCCCGGGCCGGCGCCTGCTGGATCGCCTCCTTCCAGAGCTCCAGCGCGCCATCGGCGTCGCCGCTCACCCACCGCAGCCACGCGGCGCGCACCAACGCCGGCATGCCGGGCGCCAGGTCGAGCATTTTCTGGCAGGCGGCGTCGGCGGCCGGGTACTGGCCCAGCTCGAGCGCCGCGTCGCAGAGCAGGCCCCAGGCGTCGGCGTTGTGGGGGGCGTGCTGGGTCATCTCGGTGGCCAGGGCCTGCATCTCTTTGAAACGATGGCCATTTTGGAACACCAGCGCCAACACCCGCTGGGCGCCCGGGTGGCGCGGCGTGAGGCTGAGCGCCTTGCGCGCGGCGGACTCGGCGCGGCCATAGAGGCGCTCGTGCTGGGCATTGCGGGCGCGCCGCACCCAGGTCTCGGCGAGCTGGACCCAGCCATCGGCCCGATCGGGCAGGCGGCGCACCGCGTCCTGGCGCGCCCGCAGCTCCACATCCAGGGGGGCGTCCCCTTCCACGGCCTGGAGCGCGGCCGCGCCATCCTCCACCACCGGGGGCGCCGAGGTGGGCGGGGCGGCGGCGGGGGCAACGGGGGCCGGGGCATCCTGGCAGGCGGCCAGGGCCAGCAGCAGGCTCACCGCGCACACGCTTGATCTCATTGCACTTTTGACCAGCGAACGTGGACGCACGGCGGCGCCAGCGGGCAGGGACATCGAGCCCTCCAGGACGGCACTTCGGGGGTCAGAATCGAGGAAAGATCGGGGGTCGGCAACCGCCGCCCCCGCCGAGCGGGGCGCGGCGGGCCGGATCAGCTAGTTGGCGCCCACGTGGTCGTGGCCGAAGCCCTCGTGGGGGGTGCCGAGGAAGGGGAAGGTGTTGAGGTAGGGCACATCGTTGCCATCCACCCCGTCGTTGAGGGCGTTGTTGGGGAAGCCGTTGAAGGGCGCCCCCGCCAGGATGCCGCCGCCCACAACGCGCTCCAGGATGTCCACGGTGTCGTCGCCCGGCCGGCGCCCGTTGGGGAAGCCAGCGAGGTCGCCACCGATCACCCCGAGGCGGTTGGGGTTGTTGCGGGTGGGCGGGATGGCCACGTTGATGCGCAGCAGATCGGCGGGCTGCAGATCGTTGCGGGAGGTGGCGAGGCCGGGCAGGAAGCTGATGACGGCCACCAGATCGTTGCGCGGCGCGGGGGGCGTGGGC
>Ga0075163_10005234_pt1 | contig 17342 bp, 15 predicted proteins | sample JI1023141ADNA_FD_71478 | JGI IMG/M metagenome (GOLD analysis project Ga0075163, IMG submission 71478) | Wastewater effluent complex algal communities from Wisconsin, to seasonally profile nutrient transformation and Carbon sequestration -... | ecosystem: Engineered > WWTP > Effluent > Algae...
CAGGCGACGATGAGTGCCGCCGGCATTCCGCAGATCGCGGCAGTGCTGGGTTCCTGCACGGCGGGTGGCGCTTATGTGCCGGCAATGAGTGACGAAGCGGTCATCGTGCGCAACCAGGGCACGATATTTCTTGGTGGCCCCCCGCTGGTGAAGGCCGCCACCGGAGAGGTGGTCACGGCCGAGGAGCTCGGGGGCGGTGATCTGCACTCCAAGACTTCGGGGGTCACAGATCATCTCGCGCACGACGACCGCGACGCACTGGGCATCGTGCGACGGATAATCTCAACTCTGGGGCCGCGTGAGCCAAGGCCGTGGGACGTCCGCCCCGTCATCGATCCAATCGCGGATCAGCGGGAGCTCTACGACGTGGTTCCCGTCGACGCGCGGGTGCCCTACGACGTGCACGAAGTGATCACCCGGATCGTCGACGGCGGTGAATTCGGCGAGTTCAAAGCCGAATACGGGACCACTCTGGTCACGGGCTTTGCGCACATCCACGGTCACCCGGTGGGAATCGTCGCGAACAATGGCGTGCTGTTCGGTGAATCCGCACTCAAAGGAGCACATTTCATCGAATTGTGCGACAAGCGGGTGATCCCCTTGCTGTTCCTGCAGAACATCACCGGATTCATGGTCGGCCGAGATTACGAAGCCGGCGGCATTGCCAAGCACGGCGCCAAGATGGTGACGGCGGTGGCCTGCGCGCGCGTCCCCAAGCTGACGGTGGTCATCGGCGGGTCGTACGGCGCCGGCAACTATTCGATGTGTGGGCGTGCCTACTCCCCACGATTCCTGTGGATGTGGCCGAATGCGCGGATCTCGGTCATGGGTGGCGAACAGGCTGCCTCGGTGTTGGCCACGGTGCGTGGTGACATGACGGCCGAGGAAGAGGAAGCCTTCAAAGCGCCGATCCGTGATCAGTACGAAACCCAGGGCAATCCCTATTACTCGAGTGCCCGGCTATGGGACGACGGCGTGATCGATCCTGCTGACACCAGAACTGTTCTGGGGCTGGCTCTTTCGGTCACGGCCAATGCCCCGCTTGAACCAGTGTCCTATGGCGTCTTCCGGATGTAGGCGGGGAATGAAACAACGAGAATTCACCACCGTGCTCGTCGCTAATCGTGGCGAGATAGCCGTTCGGGTGCTTCGCACACTCAGGTCGATGGGTATCCGCTCGGTCGCCGTGTACAGCGATGCCGATACCGATGCCCGCCACGTGGCCGAGGCCGACATTGCGGTGCGCATCGGTCCGCCGGCAGCGCGGCAGAGCTATCTCGACATCGATGCGGTCGTGGACGCGGCGCTGCGAACGGGTGCCGACGCCGTGCATCCCGGTTATGGATTTCTTTCGGAGAACTCTGCATTCGCAGCCGCTCTGGAGAAGGCCGGGATTGTCTTCATCGGCCCGCCGAGCGGCGCGATCCGCACGATGGGTGACAAGATCGCGGCGAAGACAACGGTTTCGGCCTTCGGGGTACCGGTGGTTCCCGGTATCGCCAAGCCGGGACTGTCCGATGCCGAGCTGATAGCCGCGGCGGCCGACATCGGATTTCCAATCCTCGTAAAGCCATCTGCCGGTGGCGGGGGCAAGGGTATGCGCCGGGTCGACGAAGCGGGCGATCTGCCTGCCGCGTTGGCCTCGGCCCGCCGGGAGTCGGCGACGGCCTTCGGCGATGACACGTTGTTCCTCGAACGATTTGTGCTGCGGCCCAGGCATATTGAGGTCCAGGTGCTTGCCGACTCGCACGGTACTGTGCTGCATCTCGGTGAGCGCGAGTGCAGTCTGCAACGGCGACACCAGAAAGTGATCGAAGAGGCGCCTTCGCCGTTGTTGGACGCCGCGACAAGGGCGCGCATCGGAGCGGCTGCGTGCGACACCGCGCGCAGCGTCGACTATCGCGGTGCAGGCACAGTCGAGTTCATCGTTTCGGCCGACCGTCCCGACGAGTTCTTCTTCATGGAGATGAACACCCGCCTCCAGGTGGAGCACCCGGTGACCGAGATGGTTACGGGGTGGGATCTCGTCGAGTGGCAGGTGCGCATTGCGGCGGGGGAGAAGCTCGACCGAACGCAGGACGAGATTGAGTTACGCGGGCACGCCATCGAGGCGCGGGTCTATGCGGAGGACCCGGGCGCCGGCTTCCTACCAACGGGCGGGCCCGTGCTCGGGCTGCTCGAACCGTGTGGGCCCGGCATAAGAGTGGATTCCGGTCTGCGCCAGGGGATGACTGTCGGCAGTGACTACGACCCGATGCTGGCGAAAGTCATTTCTTACGGCGATGATCGAGCCGCGGCTCTGCGAACCCTCGATCGGGCACTCGCCAACACCGGCGTCCTGGGCGTGGGAACGAATGTGGACTTCCTGCGGTTCCTCCTCGCCGATGAGGACGTAGTCGCGGGCCGGTTGGACACCGGCTTGCTCGACCGCCGGTCCGGAGATTTCCCCGCCCCGGCGGGCACTGACGAAGCATTTGTCGCCGCGGCCGCGTATTCCTGGTTGAAGCGCTGGCGCTCGGCGGGCGGTGATCCCTGGGACACGCCGTCGGGCTGGCGACTCGGCGAAGCGGCGCCGACGAACGTTCGCCTGCGATGCGGGGAGCGCACCGATCACGTGCACATCACCGGCTGTCCCACAAACGCTGTCGCGCGGGTGGAAGACGGCGCCACGGACTCATTGAGCGCCGTGTTGGACGGCGACACGCTGTCGGTGACATTCGGCGGTCTGCGTCGGGAGTATGTGGTGGCCGCAGACGGGATGCAGATCTGGCTGGCGGGTGACGGCAGAACGGTGATGCTGGAAGAGGTTCGAGAGGCGCCGGTGCGCCCGGACGAGAAGCGCAGCGGCGATGCCGAACTGACCAGTCCAATGCCGGGATCTGTTGTGGTCATCGGCGTTTCGGATGGTGAATCGGTGAGCGCCGGAACTGTTGTGCTGGCCGTCGAAGCTATGAAGATGGAACATTCGTTGACTTCGCCGGTCGACGGTGTGGTGGAACTTCTTGTCGCCGTTGGCGATCAGGTCAAAGTGGGTCAGCTGTTGGCCCGCGTACATGCAGCCGAAGAACGAGTAAGCGAGTAAATTTCAATGACTTTCCTATCCACTGGGACTCTGTCCAACGAATACGAAGACTTCGCCAAGACTGTGAGGGACTTCGCCCGCAACGTCGTGGCACCGGTTGCGGCGAAGCACGATGCCGAGCATTCGTTCCCGTACGAAGTGGTGGCCGGCATGGCCGAGATGGGATTGTTCGGTCTGCCGTTTCCGGAGGAGTACGGCGGCATGGGCGGCGACTACTTCGCGCTCTGCCTGGCCCTCGAAGAACTGGGCAAGGTGGACCAGAGCGTTGCGGTCACCCTCGAGGCCGGAGTCTCGTTGGGCGCCATGCCGGTCTACCGGTTCGGTTCTGAGGCACAGAAGCAGGAGTGGTTGCCCTTGCTGACCTCGGGTCACGCGCTGGCCGCGTTCGGACTTACCGAAGCGGGCGGCGGTACGGATGCGGGCGCCACGAAGACCACCGCCAAACTCGATGGCGATCACTGGATCATCAACGGCTCCAAGCAGTTCATCACCAACTCGGGAACAGACATCACCCGATTGGTCACTGTCACCGCAGTGTCCGGAGGCCCCGGGGACAGCCGCGAGATCTCGTCCATTCTGGTTCCGGTGCCCACTCCGGGATTCACTGCCGAACCGGCATACAACAAGGTCGGTTGGAATGCATCCGACACACACCCGCTGACATTCGAAGACGTCAGGGTTCCCGCGGAGAACCTCCTCGGTGAGCGTGGCCGTGGTTACGCGAACTTCCTGCGGATCCTCGACGAAGGCCGCGTCGCACTGGCCGCGTTGTCCACCGGTGCCGCGCAGGGTTGTGTCGACGAGTGCGTGAAGTACGCCAAGGAGCGGACGACGTTCGGTCAGCCCATCGCTCGACGACAGGCGATCGAGTTCAAGATCGCTCGAATGGAGGCTCGTGCTCACGGGGCCCGAACCGCCTACTACGACGCCGCGGCGCTCATGCTCGCCGGTAAGCCGTTCAAGAAGCAGGCTGCGATTGCCAAGCTGATCGCCAGTGAGGCGGCGATGGACAATGCACGCGATGCGACTCAGGTTCATGGCGGATATGGATTCATGAACGAGTACACCGTCGCCCGCCACTACCGGGACAGCAAGATCCTCGAAATAGGTGAGGGGACAACCGAAGTGCAGCTGATGCTCGTCGCCCGGCAGCTGGGTCTGTAGATGGCCGAGCCAAGAGTAGTGGTGCAGCGTGGGCTGTGGTTCGAGGAATTCGAACTCGGTGTGCGCTACATGCACAGTCCGGGGCGGACGATCACCGAGGCGGACAACGTGTTGTTCACCACCCTCACGATGAACACGCAGGCGCTGCACCTCGATGCGGCGTTCGCGGATGCGCTGCCCCCGTTCAATCAGCGGTTGGTGAATTCGATGTTCACGTTGTCCACGCTGGTGGGTTTGTCGGTGGCTCAGTTGACTCAGGGCACCATCGTGGGGAATCTGGGATTCTCCGAAATCGCCTTTCCGAAGCCGCTTTTCCACGGCGACACTATGTACGCGGAAACCGTGATCACCGACAAGCGGGAATCCAAGAGCCGGCCCGGTGAGGGCATAGTGACATTCGCGCACACAGCGCGTAACCAGCACGGTGACGTCGTCGCGATCGCGACGAGGAAGACCATGGTTCGAAAGAAGCCCGACTGATGGCCCTCTCCGCCCCAGGGCCGGCATGGCTCTTCTGCCCCGCCGACCGTCCGGAACGATTTCAAAAGGCCGCCGCGGCAGCCGATGTCGTCATCCTCGACCTCGAAGACGGTGTGGCTGCCAAGGATCGGGAAGCGGCGCGAGCGGCGCTGGTGACGACCCCGCTGGATCCGGCCCGCACGGTCGTGAGAATCAATCCCACAATGACCGATGACCATCACAAAGACCTCGAAGTGCTAGCCCGCACTCCGTACACCACAGTCATGCTGGCGAAGACCGAATCCGGCGAGCAGGTGCGCGGGCTCGCCCCGTTCGATGTTGTGGCGCTGCTCGAGACACCCCTCGGAGCACTCTCGGCAGTCGAGGTGGCCCGGGTCGACAACACCTTCGCCCTGATGTGGGGAGCCGAGGACCTCTTCGCCGTCCTGGGCGGAACCAGCAATCGGAATCCCGATGGGTCCTACCGCGAAGTCGTCAGGCATGTCCGTTCGCAGACGCTGCTGGCGGCGAAGGCCTATTCGAGGTTGGCGCTCGACGCCGTCTACCTCGACATCAAGGACCTCGACGGGCTGCGCTGCGAAGTAGACGACGCCGTCGCGGTTGGTTTCGATGTCAAGGTAGCCATTCATCCGACACAGGTTGCCGTCATTCGCGCCGGATACCTGCCCACGCCCGAACAGACGCGGTGGGCCGAACACGTGTTGGAGGCTGCGCGCGATCAGCGTGGTGTGTTCGCGTTCGAAGGCATAATGGTGGATGCCCCAGTGCTGCGGCGAGCAGAACGAATCGTTGCGCTCACGCCTCACCCCGGCCGTTAGCTAGGCCCGTCACCACGGGCTTGCTCTGACCGCCTCCGCGCTGAGCAGGCCTAAGGTCGTGCCGGCCGAACATGCCGGTGGCTGTTAGGAGGCGGGTATGGCGATTGATCCGACGCCGCGGTGCGCCGGCGAGGAGCCGGTGCGGTTCATCGAACCGGACGGCTCGGCAACGGTGGATTCCCTGCGTCAGCATGAGCTGCCGCCCGAAACACTCGCCTGGTTGTACGAGAATCTCGTTGTCACCAGGGATCTCGATGGCGAATTCGTCAATCTGCAACGTCAGGGCGAGCTCGCTTTATACGCATCCTGTCAGGGGCAGGAGGCGGCTCAGGTCGGTGCTGCCGCATGTCTGCGCAAGACCGACTGGCTGTTTCCTCAGTACCGCGAGTTGGGTGCGTTTCTGGTCCGCGGAATCGCGCCCGCGCATATGGCCGCCGTGTGGCGGGGAACGTGGCACGGCGGACTGCAGTTCACGCACAAGTGCTGTGCTCCGATCTCCATTCCCATCGCCACGCATACCTTGCACGCCGTCGGCGCCGCGATGGGTGCTCAGCGGTTGGGCGAAGACTCGGTGACGGTGGCATTCCTCGGCGACGGCGCAACCAGCGAAGGCGATACGCACGAGGCGATGAACCTCGCCGCCGTCGAACGGGCACCGTGCATCTTTTATGTGCAGAACAATCATTGGGCAATATCAACGCCGGCAGCGAGGCAGTACGCGTCGTCGTCGCTCGCGAGTCGGGCCGCCGGCTACGGAATGCCCGGTGTGATCGTCGACGGCAACGACGTTCTCGCCTGCTATGCCGTGATGGCCGACGCCGCCGAGCGAGCCAGAAGCGGAGGCGGCCCGACGCTGATCGAAGCGATGACCTACCGGATGGGGCCGCACACAACCTCCGACGATCCCAATCGGTACCGGTCGCCCCATGAACTTGAGGCGTGGGCAGTCCGTGATCCGATTGTCCGTTTTCGGAGCTACCTCGAGCGGACGGGGGTGTGGACGCAGCGTGTGGAAGATCGGGTGGCGGCCAGGTCGGTGCGATTGCGCGCGGAGCTTCGGGCCGCGGTCATGGAAACGCCCGACCCCGATGTGGCAGAGGTATTCGACACCGTATTCGCCGACATCACGCCGTCTTTGGCTGCGCAGCGACAACAACTGCTCACCGAGTTGGCTGAGGGGGAAATGCCATGACTCAGATCATCGAGCGACCGTCGGCCAGCGGTGACGATGTGCCCGAGGAGTCGGTTGGAAGCCCGGTTGAAAGCCCGGTCGAAAGCCCGGGGTGGACCAAGCTTCCCGAACTCAAGGCCCAGAGCGCGGTTCTGCCGATGGCCAAGGCAATCAACCGGGCGCTGCGCGATTCGATGGCCGCCGACGATCGCGTCCTGGTGTTCGGCGAAGACGTCGCGACGTTGGGCGGGGTATTCCGGGTGACCGAAGGACTTACCGAGACGTTCGGTGAGAAAAGGTGTTTCGACATGCCGCTCGCCGAATCGGCGATTATCGGCATCTGCATCGGGTTGGCGCTTCGCGGATTCGTACCGGTGCCCGAGATTCAGTTCGACGGATTCTCGTACCCGGCTTTCGACCAGGTGGTGAGTCATCTGGCTAAGTATCGAATGCGGACCCGGGGCGAGGTCGACATGCCGGTCACGGTGCGGATTCCCTCTTTCGGGGGGATCGGGGCCGTCGAGCACCACTCGGAGTCGACCGAAACCTATTGGGCACACACGCCGGGGCTCAAGGTGGTGGTGCCGTCAACGCCGTCAGACGCCTATTGGTTACTCCGGTATTCGATCGCTGCGCGCGACCCGGTGATCTATCTGGAGCCGAAGCGGCGGTATTGGGGTCCCGACATCGTGAACTTTGCGCAGCCGGAACCACCGATCGGAAAGGCGGCCGTTCGGCATACCGGTGATGACGTCACGGTCATCACCTATGGCGGTCTTGTCGCCACAGCTGTGAGCGCCGCGCAATCCGCTGCGGCGCAACAGGGTTGGAGCATCGAGGTGATCGACCTGCGATCGCTCAACCCGCTGGACTTCGACACCATCGCAGGATCGGTGCGCAAGACCGGACGGGTCGTCATCATGCACGAGGGACCGAGGACACTCGGGTTCGGCGCGGAGCTCGCAGCCCGAATCTCCGAGGAGTTGTTTTATGACCTGGAGGCACCGGTCCTGCGGGCTACAGGATTCGATACGCCGTACCCGCCGGCGCGGCTGGAGAAGCTGTGGTTGCCAGGCGTGGACCGACTGCTCGACTGTGTAGAGAAAGTGCTGCGTCAGCCATGAATACATCCGATGCCACAGTTGTGCGAGATTTCCTGGTCCCTGACCTGGGTGAAGGTCTGCTGGACGCCACGATCACGCAATGGGTCGTTTCGGTGGATGACGTGGTCGAACTGAACCAGCCGCTGTGCACGGTGGAGACGAACAAAGCCGAAGTCGAGATTCCGAGTCCCTATGCCGGGCGCATCGTCGCCCTGGGCGGCTTCGAGGGTGAGACGCTGCCGGTGGGTCAGCTGTTGGCGCGGATCGACACCGGGATGCCGTCAGGGGATGCCGAACTGCCCGCCGCGGTGCCGGAACGTATGCCGGTCCTCGTCGGCTACGGGGCTGACGAATCGATGGACATCAGCCGGCGGCCGCGCGCCGCGCCGAAGGTGCGCAAACTGGCTGCAGATCTCGGTGTCGATCTGGCAGACGTGCAGCCGCATCCGACCACCAGCGGGATCATCACCCGGCAAGACGTTCTGGCGGCCGCCGAGAAGCCCGGCACCGTTCCGGTCCGGGGTGTGCAATCTCGGATGGCGGCTCAAATGTCGTTGGCGCGCAACACCGTTCCCGATGCTCACGCAAGTGTTCAGGTCGACTGTTCGGCCCTGCTGGCGCTTCGAGATCGGCTGCGCGATGTTCCGGGTGTCGGTCCACTGGTGATCACTTTGCGGCTCTTGGTGGTTGCACTGCGCCGGCATCCGATGCTGAATTCCAGCTGGGTCGATTCGAGCGATGGACCGGAAGTTCGCGTTCATCCCGACGTGCGCTTAGGTCTGGCGGTCGCCAGTGATAGGGGACTGGTGGTGCCCGCGATTCTGGATGCGCACATCAAGACGATCCGGCAGTTGGCGGTCGAGGTTGACGACATCGTGAGCAAAGCCCGGGCCGGAGCCTTGGCCCCAACTCAGTTGGGCGGCACGACGTTTACGGTGTCGAATTTCGGTTCCCTAGGTCTCGATGAGGGGGTGCCGATCGTCAATCCGCCGGAGGCGGCGATCCTCGGCATCGGGTCGCTCAAACAGCGCGCAGTCGTCGTGGACGATGTGGTGGTGGCTCGACCGACCATGACGCTGACGCTGGCGTTCGATCACCGCATCCTCGATGGTGCGCAGGTCGCCGCGTTCCTGGTCGACTTGCGCGGGTTGATCGAAAAGCCGGAGACCGCACTGCTGGACTTGTAGCCAGGTTCACGCCTGTGGATACGGGGCGTACCGCTTGTTGTACCCCAGCTGACGCTGGGCTATCTGATTCTGCCGTTCTTCCGGGGTGACGTAGACCGTGGTGCCCGGGAGCACGGTGTTGAGTTCGGTAAGTGGGACCACCTGGCTGTGCACGGTCGGATCGACGTCGGAGTCAGGATTGAAGTCCTGGAAGCGGATCGAGATGGTGCCCTGGTTGAGTCCGCCGGTGGACACCCAGTTGGCAATGCCGGGATCGGTGGGGGAGACGACGTAGGTGTAAGTCCCGTCGGGATTCACCACCGACTGGCTCACGTTCAAGCTGGTTTGTTCGTCCCAGTAGTTGTTGGTAATCGTCCAGTCATTGGTGATCGGGAGGCTGAAGTAACGCGCTTTGCCGGGGTCGATGGTGACCACCAGCGCCTCGTCGTCTGCGAGCTGGAAGTACCCGGCGCTCTGCAGCTGGGTGGCGAGGAACGACGCGTTGTGGTCCGGATTCGACAGCACATTGGGCGGCTTCTTCTGTCCGGTGTTCGCGTCGGTGGTGGCGACGGACATGTATTGGTTTTCGCCGTTGATTCCCAGCAGCAGCATGATCAGCGCTGCCTCGGCGGATTGCACGATATGTCCGGGCAGCGGCGGGATCACGGATACCAGCGAGGTGAGCACGGGGCTGCCGGCGACCAACGGTCCGATTCCGGGGATGGCGAAGCCGCCGATCTGGCTGAACAAACTGCTCGGCGGGCCGCTGACCTTGAGGACTGAGAGGCTCATAGGTTCTTGAGTGTTCCAGTCCGACAGCGTGTTTCGGGTTGTGATCAGGGTGGTGCCCGGCACCAGCTGCAGGTGGTTGGTTTCGCCGGGTTCTGACGGCGAGCTGTCCGCGGTGATGGTGAAGGTGCCGTCTGAATTGACGACGAGGTCGCGGCCGTTGATGTTGGCGGCTGTGGTTCCGTTGAGTCCGGTCAACACACTGATGTTGGTGTCGGCGGGAACCGACCCGTCGAACTTGCCGGTGATGACGTAGGACGATGCGCTATTGGCGCCGATGAAGCGGTAGATCGTATCCGGGTTGTCGTACCAGATTCGCGTGCCGGCGAACGATTGCATGTACCAGTCGTGGTTCGGCGAAACCTGTTGAAGGACCTTGGGGCTGTTGGAGTTCAGTAACTGCACTTCCATCGCAGCTTGATTCGCATACTCGGTGATGGCCTGGTCGAGCTGGTCCATATTGGACTGGTCCGGTCCTCCCACTTGGGAGAAGTTGTGCCGGGCGGCGAACCACCAGCCGATCTTCAGAACGACCTTCGCCAGTTGCATGACAGGCGAATTCGCGATTCTGGTTGCCAGCGCTTCGGCGTTGAGTTGGTCAGTGGTCGCGAGTACGGAAATAGGCTGTTCCGGACCCGGATTCTCCAGCACCGTCACGCTCGCGGTCGCTGTCGCGCCGCCGTTGGGGGCGAAAATGGTTCTGAGCCCGTGCCAGTGCGGGGGGTTGCCGGGCTCGTCATTGGCGGTGACCGTGAATGTGTCGGTGCCGCCGAGCTCGACGAACGACTCGTCCGGCGTATAGGTGAAGGTCCCGTTGGCGTGGATGTTCACCGTGCCGTGTTGCGGGGCCGTGGTCGTGTAGGTCAGCGCGTAGCCGTTGCCCTGGGATGCATTGAGGTTGCCGGTGATTGTGCCGTCGTCGGTTTGAGCGTTCTGAGCCGCGTTGTAGGCGATCACGGGAGTGGCGGCGAAGAACTTGCCACCGATTGTCTGAGTTGCGGCGCCGGCAGTGTTCTGATGTTTGGCCGATTCCCGTCGAGCCAGTCCCAGCGTCTCGAGGGAACTTGCCTCGGGCTGCTCGGGAGTGCGGGGAATCCGGGGCGCTGAGTGCCGCGTTCCCGCCACGGCGGCTACTCGCTGGGGCCGGACTGCGGCAGCGGCCGCGGAGTTCGTCTCGCCGGGATTGCCACTCTCTGCGTTCGCAACGCTCGTGTTGGTTCCGATGGCCAGTCCGATGCCGATCGCGAAGGCCAATGCCCCCACACGTCCGATATGGGTCGCGCGTCCGTTAGGGGGGATCGCGATTCGCATCCGCGTCGTTGCGGTGTCCGTCACACCGCTGACTCTATCTAAAAGGGGGTTGCGACGTGCGAAAATGAGAGTAATATCGAACAGATGTTCGAAGCACTCGGAGTGCGGATTCCCGATGTCGGCCAATCGGTCGACGAATCGGCGTTGGTCGAGGGAATTGCACGGCTGGAAACGGTCAAAGCGGCGGCCGCCGCCCACCAGGCGCGGTTGACGGTTGCGCTGGATGCGGCGCGGCGCGAGGCGGAGTCGGCGAGGGGTGTTCCCGCTGATAAGCGTGGTCGCGGAATCGGTTCCGAGGTGGCCCTCGCCCGCCGGGATTCGCCGGTTCGGGGTGGGCGGCATCTCGGTTTCGCCAAAGCTTTGGTGCACGAGATGCCGCACACGCTGGCGGCCTTGGAATGTGGGGCGCTGTCGGAGTGGAAGGCCACTATCTTGGTGCGCGAATCCGCGTGTCTGGATATTGAAGATCGGGCGCTCTTGGACTTCGAGATGTGTTCAGACCGCAACCGGCTGGATGGGATGGGTGACGCCGCACTTGCCGCTGCGGCGAAGGCGATCGCGTATCGCTTGGATCCGCATGCGGTGGTCGATCGTGCGGCGAAGGCGCCGTCGGAACGAACGGTCACCATTCGTCCTGCGCCCGACACCATGACATACGTGACTGCGCTCTTACCTGTTGCGCAAGGGGTTTCGGTATTTGCGGCTCTCAAGCGGGAGGCCGACGCCGGTTGCGACGGCCGCTCTCGCGGTCAGGTTATGGCTGACACGCTGGTTGAGCGGATCACTGGCCGTCCAGCCGACCAGCCGGTCCCTGTCGCCGTCAACGTGGTGATATCCGATCAGGCGCTCTTCGGGGTGGGAAACGAGGTTGCCTCGATCGCGGGTTACGGACCCGTGCCCTCGGCGGTCGCGCAGAAGTGGATCGCTGATGCGGTAGCCGATCCGCGCTCGCGTGCCACGTTGCGCCGTCTCTACGCCAAGCCGGCGACCGGCGCGTTGGTGTCGCTGGAATCTCGTTCGCGGCTGTTTCCGAAAGGGTTGGCCGACTTCATCGAGCTGCGCGACCAGCGGTGCCGCACTCCATACTGTGACGCGCCTATTCGGCACCGAGACCATGCGGAGCCCCGCCACAAGGGCGGTCGCACGACGGCGCGTAACGGGCTCGGCTTGTGCGAGGCCTGCAACTACGTCAAAGAGGCGTCAGGTTGGAAGGTCGAGACTCAATTAGGTGAGAATGGCAGGCACAGAGCCGAATTCACCACTCCGACCGGAGCTCATTATCGTTCGACCGCCCCGCCGGTGCCCGGTACGCCGCCCGCCCGGTCAAGCCTGATCGAGGCGCGGCTTGGTCGTATGCTGGCGGATCACTTCGCCGCCTGATGGCGCTGCCGCCGTCTACTTACTGCGCGCAGTCGAGAGTCTGTGCGCGAATGCGGGGGACTCGATAGAGATCGCTTGTGGACCGAGCTCAATATTCTTGGCCCGTTCGTGATGATCGCTGTCGAGGAATCCGGGTATTGCGGTAGCGCGCATCGATGCCTTTGTGGACAAGACGACGTCGCGAGGACACGACGCCGGCCCGGCTGCAAGTTCCAATGCCGCGGCGACAGGGTCATCGGCGATCTTCAGTACCAACCCGTGGCGTTCCGCGTCGACTGCGTCGAAAGGCATGCCGAACAACAATGCAGCGCGTGCCGCCTGCGGTCCTATTGCACGCTGCAGCATCCAGGTTGCACCGCCACCCGGATGAATCCCGAGCTTCTGGAACCGGGTGTCGAACATCGCCCGCGGCCCGGCGATGCGGACATCCGCTGCAAGCGCCAGATTCATCCCCGCACCGACGGCCGCGCCATTGACTGCGGCGATCGTCGGCAGTGTGCAACGGCCCAGGGCCATGAAGCCGTCATAGAGCCGCTCGAGTCCGTCTTTTGTCGCCCGGCCGAGTGCCGATAGGTCGGCGCCCGCGCAGAACGCCTTGCCCGCTCCGGTCACTACGATCGCGTGGACGCCGGGGTCGGATTCGGCTTGCTCCAGCGTCGTTCGGAGTCGTTCCGACATCGCCTCTGTGATCGCGTTTCGCCGCCCTGGGTCGTTGACGGTGATGAGGGCGACACGATCAATGACGTCGTAGAGAAGCACGGGCCGAGGCTAGCCGGTAACATCCGCAGAACGTTCGGCCACCTGGGCGTGATTGGAGAGAGCGACCCGATGAAGACGATGACAGTGATCGCGGCCGGCTCTGCCTTGGCGTTGAGCCTCACTCTTGTGGGTTGCGGTTCGGACAAGAAGGCTGAGACATCGAGCTCGGCGCCCACATCGGCATCGACGACGGCATCGTCCACCAACATTGCGATGCCAACCGAACGCCCAAAGCTCGAGGGTGCGAACAAAACGATCAACGATTACATCGTCGAGAACAAGATCGCCGAGACGCCGTTCAAACCCGACCAGCCCGGCACGCCGAACTTTGACTTCCCATTCCCGCCGGACTGGAGTCCTGCCGGCGATAAGACTCCCGAATGGGCCTACGGGGCAATCGTCTACGACAAGCCGCAGGATGCCGCGGACCCGCCGACGATCATCGCGATCGCCTCAAAATTGACCGGAAACGTCGATGCCGCAAAGGTTCTCGAGTACGCCCCCGGTGCCATCCAGAACCTGCCCGAGTATCAGTCGGTGTACGAGCCAAACAAGACCACGCTGGGTGGGTTCGAGGCGATCCAATCTGCGGGCACCTTTGTTGAAGAGGGTAAGAAGCGCGTCGTCGCGCAGAAGACGGTGGTTGTCCCGGGTAAGGACGCTCTCTTTGTTCTGCAACTGAACGCGGTTGCTCCCGACGGTCAGCAAGACGTCATTCTGGATGCGGCGAAGCTGATCGACGAACAGACCAAGATCACCCCTTAGTCCGAGACTGGAGAATCATCCGAATGAAGATCCGATTCAGGATTCGCGGGTTGTTGATGGTTTCGGCCTGCGCCGGGATGTTCGTCGCCGCACCGCTCGTGGCGGCACCGTCGGCCTTTGCCGCCTGCCCGGGTGGGCAGGTTCAGGATCCCATCACCGGGTTGTGCTGGAGCAGCAACTCACCCGGCATGGGATCGAGCTACGGCACCTGCCTTCCCGGCCGACTGGGCCTTTGTCTGGGCGCTCTGCAGAATCAGCCCGTGCCCGGCGCTGCGTTGAGTCCAGCGCCGCCGGCAGGTCCGGCCCCTCGCAGCTCCTGGCCGTAATAGCGAGCAATGCCCAGTTTTCTGCGGCACTAGCCTGCCGGGCTGATCGGACTATTGCGTTGCTTTCATCGCGATAGCCGGTCCGTGTCCGCCTGCGGATCTGCGCAGAAAAAAGTGAAACGATTTGGCTTGTCTTCTCTCCTACATGTGCGGGCGGTCCGCCCGCACATGAGCCAAGGAGTTAGGCATGATGTCCCAACCGATGCCCTGCGGACGATTGTTGTCGGCAAGGCTCTTGGATACCTTGGCGATCCTGGCGCTTCCTGTCGCAGTGGTCGTCTGTTTCGTAATAGCAAGTCTTACAACGGATAACGGCCCGCAGGTGTTGGCTCCGTATCCGGGCGAATACTCCCATGCCCACGTGGAGCGTGTGGCTACGCCGCTCGCGAAGAATCCGTCCGAAAAGTGACACGTCTGACGGAGTTGTTACTCCTACATATGCGAGGCCCGTAGGGGGGGTCGGGAAACCAAGGAGCAGTCGCATGACGATCACTGCAATTCAGCGGTGGCAAGGCAGGTTGTTGGGGGTCGCAATCATCTCCGCGTTTCCGGCGGCGATCGCGTGCACAGTGGTGACCGGGACAGCCCTTGTGGATCGTTATCAAGCTATCGGGACTGCGGCTACATGCTCGGGGGAAAGTCAACAACAGCGGCCCGCTTGGGCGAGGGGCGGGCCGCTGTTGTTGCTGGGCTCCCAACAGTGGTCGCCACCAACAGATCCCCCGGCGCTGCGAGAGCCGGTGATGTTCGAATCAGTTCAGCTGGATCGCACACAACGGTGATGGGCTGTTCCTCGACGCCATTGTCCGGCAGATCTTGGGATGTCATCGACAGCATGGTCGCGACTGGGTCCGGACCTGCGTAGTCGGCGCACTCAACCACGAATCGCGGAGAACAGCCCAGAAGAATACGTTCGGCCACTCGGCGTTGGTGATTCTCAGAAGCGACTTGTCCGGGAACAACGACTGCACCCCGGCGAGGATGCGCCGGTTCGCCGCATCGCTGAACTTGAGTTGACCCGACGTACGAAGCGTGATCATCGCGGTCTTTTCGTTGAGACCGCGGGAGCAACCCGGCAAAAGCGTTCGGTCTTCCACCACCAGGCGTACGTCCTTGGCGCGCATGTCCGCCAGGTGGTACCAACGGGCAAGACCCGGAACGTGCCGGGCCGAAGCCGCCGCGGTCCGGGACGCCGCGCCGTGGTGCGAGCCCTACTGCGCAACAAAGGCCTGACCCGCTTAGGGCGCTCGCTCCACGATGATCTCGCCGCCGACGGCCCCTCGCCGGGGTGGGGCGCTGAGCATGCCGCGGACGCGGGCCTTCTCGACCCAGCTGATCGCGGTGCGGGGACTGACGACGTATTCGCGCGCGAGGCTGGCCGCGTAGCCGCGCCCACGGACCAGATACTCGCGGGCGATCATCGCCAGGAATTCGTCGCTGAGGTGTCGGCGACTCCGCTTGGGTTGGAGCGCGGCAGCGGGGAATCCGGTGACCGGCAGGTCGATCGCGTAGGGGTCGACGCCATCGAGGAGTAATTGGGGTAGCAGGCCGGTGATGACCTCCAGTGGTGTGGCCCACCGGAAGTCGCGTTGGAGAGTCAGGATGTCCAGTCCGGCTGGGGCAAGGAAGGACATGCCCGCGATGGCCGGTGCGGCGCCGACGAGGTCGACGGTAGCTTCGATCCTTACTCGCTCCTCGCCGTGTTTCACCCAGACCCAGTCGACCACAAGTGGCAGGTCGATCGTCAAACCCTGTGTCGTCCATCGGTGGCGGGGGCCGGCCGCCTGCGTGATGCGCGACGAGACACCCGACGGTCGTGGCAATGCGCCCATACGCTGGCATCATGCCCTCCCCGGGCGCCAAACCTCCCATTCCATCTTTCTGTGACATTCCATTTATTTGGTCGGCTCCTGAGCCCCACCGACCGTTGACTCCCGGCAAGCCTGTCTGCTAACGCCAGCTCACGGTGCTTTCAGCGCGATCAGGGGGTGTGTCGGGGGCTGGCGTGGGTGGTGCTGCCTGGTCAGCGGGTTATTGACATCGGAGTCGGCGGGATGTTTGCTCGCGCCATAATCTCCAGAGCGAAGGAATCACCATGGCCAAGTCCCACGGCAACCGGACCCAGGTAAGTGCCGGATCGAAAGGCAGTTGTCGCGGAGACGGTCTGCGGGTGGCGCTGGCGCTGCCTGGCGCTGTGGCCGTCGGGGTCAGCGCGGTGGTGATTTCACCGCCAGGTCAGTCGGTGTTCTTTGCCGAGGCCCCGAAGCCGGTGGTGCGTACCGCCGATGTTCAGTTGAGCGGGTTCTTCTTCGGTGACGGGACCCAGACCAATCCGAACGCGGGCCTGCTGGCTGGTAACGGCTATAACTACACCCCCGCCGACAACACCTACTGCACCTCGCATGTCTGCAACGGCGGCAACGCCGGGGTGCTCTTCGGCAATGGCGGCAGCGGCTGGAGCGCCACCGCAGGCTCTGGTCTGGCCGCAGGCGACGGCGGCAACGGCGCGCTTCTTGGCTTCGGCAATGGCGGCGATGGCGGCAACGGTGCCGACGCCGGGTATCTCTCGGGTGTGCTCGCCCAGGCGGCCACGGCTGGCGGTAACGGTGGCCCGGGGGGAGCCTTCGGCAACGGCGGCATCGGCGGTGACGGCGGGACCGACTTGGGCGACGTCGCCCAGAAGATTGACTCCGTCGGGGCCAACGGCGGCGCGGGTGGCCGTGGCGGTGTGTTCTGGGGTAGCGGCGGCTCGGGCGGTGCTGGGGGCCGGGCCGAGTCCCATGTCCCGGGTAAGGCCGCGCTCGGTGGTGGCGGTGGCAGGGGTGGGTCCGCTGTCCTGGTAGGCACAGGCGGTGCCGGTGGGACAGGTGCGTATTCCCTTGCGGTGGAAGGCATTGGGACCACGACTGGCGGCGCCGGCGGCGACGGGGGCCGCGGCGGGTGGGTGTCGGGTGATGGCGGTGCGGGCGGCAATGGCGGGGGCTGGTTTGCGAGCGACAATCCCGACGACTGGGTCAAGTATGGCGTG
>Ga0075163_10005235_pt1 | contig 17338 bp, 12 predicted proteins | sample JI1023141ADNA_FD_71478 | JGI IMG/M metagenome (GOLD analysis project Ga0075163, IMG submission 71478) | Wastewater effluent complex algal communities from Wisconsin, to seasonally profile nutrient transformation and Carbon sequestration -... | ecosystem: Engineered > WWTP > Effluent > Algae...
CCCCGCTTCGCCGTCGAGGTCGTCTCCGACGACTGGGCCAAGGACTACCTCCACGCCCCGCGCAAATACCAGCAGCTCGGCACCCGCGAGCTCGTGGTCTTCGACCCCGACGCCGCCCTAGCCCCCCGCGATCGCCGCGTGACGCTGCAGGTGTTTCGTCGCGACGAGCACGACGTCCTCGTCCGCGTCGCCGCCGGCGAGGCCCCGGTCCACAGCGCCGAGCTCGACGCCTGGCTCGTCGTCCAGCCCGACCCCCGCGGCGCCCGCCTCCGCATCGCCCGCGACGCCGCCGGCGCCGATCTGGTGCCGACCAGCGACGAGCTCGTGTCCACCCTGCGGGCGACGCTCACCGAGCTGCACGCCGTCATCGCCATGCAGCAGGACCTCCTGACCCAGCAACGCGAGATCATCGCCCGCCAGGCCGATACCATCACCAGCCAGGCGGAGATGATCGACCGCCAGGCCGAGACCATCACCAGCCAGGCCGAGATGGTCGCCCGCCAGGCCGATACCATCACCAGCCAGGCGGCGATGATCGACCGCCAGGCCGAGACCATCACCAGCCAGGCGGCGATGATCGACCGCCAGGCCGAGACCATCGACCGCCAGGCCGAGACCATCGACCGCCAGGCCGAGACCATCACCAGCCAGGCGGAGATGATCGAGCAGCTCAAGACGAGGGTCGCCCGGCAGGACGCCGTCATCGCCCGCCAGGCGGAGATCATCGCCAGCCAGGAGGCGCTCATCGGACGGTTTCAAAAGACCGTCGCCGGGCAGGACGCGCTCATCACCCGGCTCCAGGCCGCCCTCGCCGAACGCGACGCCCACATCGCCCGGCTCACCGCGCACATCGACGCGCTCGAGGCCACGCTCGCGGCCCGCGACGAGCGCGACGTCGCCATGAAGAACCGCGTCGAGGCGCTCGAGGCCGCGCTCGCCCGCCTGCTCGGGGGCGCCGGCTGACCGCGGCGCGGGGCGACGCCGCGTCCGCCCGTCAACCTCGAATCGCGGCCCCGCGCCCGCCCTTCGCGCGCTCTCGCGCTCCCTCACGCCCCCGCGCGCTCCCGCGCCCCCGGCCCCGAACCGGCCGGCCGGCCGCGCCCCGCGGCCAAACCCGCGTTATCTGGTTCAGACCAAGTGCCCCGCGACCCCTGGACGGATCCGCGCCCGCGAACTACTGTCGAGATCTCGCCGGCCCCGAGCCGGCGCTTCGGAGGGTCTCACGTGGGTCATCATAAACTTCGGCGTCTTCGGGTATACGGCGGCTTCCTCGACAAGCTCGACATCAACTTCGTCGACGGCCTGTGCTGCGTCATCGGCGGCCGCGGCAGCGGCAAGACCACCGTCCTCGAGTTCATCCGCCACGCCCTCGACCGCGTCCCGCGCAGCGGCAGCCCGGCGGCCAAGCAGGCGGAGGACCGCGTCCGCGGCCTGCTCGCGGCCAACCTCGGGCCGACCGGCTGCGTCGAGCTCGAGTTCGAGAGCCAGGAGGGCCTCGCCTACAAGATCCGGCGCACCGCCCACGAGCCCCCGGTGATCACCGACGCCGCCGGCAAGCCGCTCAAGGCCGAGGTCCTCGGCTCCAACGTGCTGTTCGACGCGGCCATCTTCAGCCACAACCAGATCGAGGACATCGCCCAGAACCCCGCCGCCCAGCGCGAGCTGATCGACCGCCTGTCCAGCCAGTCGCTGCAGGCGCTCGAGGCCCGGCTCGCCCAGACCACCTCGCTGCTGCGGGAGAACGCCCAGCGCATCGTCCAGCTCCAGGTCCGCATCCACGGCGCGACCCGCAACCTCGTCGACCTGTCGAGCTGGGAGAGCAAGCTCGCCGCCGCGACCGCGGCCCTCGGCGGCGACGCGGTGTCCCCCGCCTTCAAGGCCGCCGCCGACCACAAGGCCCTGCGCGAGCAGGAGAAGGCCGCCCTCGGCCGCGTCCGCGAGGCCGTCGCCCGCCTGCGCCAGCTCCTCGGCGAGACCGTCCCCGCCCAGGCCCGCGGCCTCGGCGGCCTGCTGCCCGACGCCGTGCTCGCCGGCCCCAACGGCCCCGTCTTCTCCGAGCTGTCGCGCGAGCTGCTGCGCAACCAACGCGACCTCGAGGTGTTCCTCTCGGCCCCGCTCGACCGCGTCGCCACCTGCGAGCGCTCGCTCGAGGCGACGACCGCGGCGCTGGCCGCCGCCCACCGCCCGCAGGACGCCGACTACACCGCCCTGACCGCCCGCGCCGAGCAGAGCAGCGCGCAGCTGGCCGCCCGCGACGAGGCCGCCCGCGAGGTCCTGCGCCTGTCCGCGGCCAAGGGCGACATGGCCCAGCTCGAGGCGGCGCTCGACGAGGCCCGCTCGGCGCGCGCCCAGCTGCGCCGCGACTTCGCGCAGATCCGCCGCGAGCGCTCGGATCGCCGGGCCCAGATCGCCGACCAGGTCAGCGACCGCCTCGGCGGCAAGGTCCGCGTCATGGTCGCCCGCGACGCCGAGCTCGGCCCCTACCGCGAGTTCCTGGTCGGCCTGATGAAGCGCTCGGGCAAGCAGTACAACGCCCCGATCGAGCGCCTGACCGCCCAGGTCGCGCCCGACAAGCTCGGCGAGCTGTGCGACCGCGAGGACCACGCCGCGCTGGCCGCGAGCGCCGACATCAACCCGGAGTTCGCGGAGTCATTGGTCCGCTCGCTGCGCGACCAGCCCGACCGCCGCTTCGAGCTCGACGTGCTCGACCTCGAGGACGTCCCGCGCATCGAGCTGCAGGTCCACGGCGAGTGGCGCAGCGCCGACCGCCTGTCGACCGGCCAGAAGAGCTCGGCGATCCTCCCGATCTTGCTGATGGACAGCGAGGCCCCGCTGCTGATCGACCAGCCGGAGGACAACCTCGACAACAGCTTCATCTCCGACGCCGTGATCCCGCAGCTCACGGCGATCCGCGGCAAGCGCCAGCTCGTCCTCATCACCCACAACCCCAACCTCCCGGTGCTCGGCCAGGCCGCCCAGGTGGTCGTGCTCGAGGCCGACGGCCGCCACAGCTCGGTGATCGCGCAGGGCGACGTCGAGGCCGTCAAGCACCACATCGTGCGGCTCATGGAGGGCGGCCGCGAGGCCTTCCACCAGCGCGCCGTCCGCTACGGCGCGTGAGCGCGCGCCCGGAGGGTGTATGCTGCACAGCCATGGACGGCGATGAGGCCCTGTTCTCGGCGTGGCGGGCGGGCGACGCCCGCGCGGGCGCCGAGCTGTTCGAGCGGCACTACGCGGCGATCGCCCGGTTCTTCCGCAACAAGGTCGACAGCGACGCGCCGGACCTGATCCAGCGCACCTTCCTCGGCTGCATCGAGGGCCGCGAGCGCGTCCGCGGCGAGTCGACGTTTCGCACCTACCTGTTCGCGGTCGCCCACAACGTGCTCTACAAGCACTTCCGGACCCGCGCCCGGGCCGGCGCGCCGATCGACTTCAGCGTCACGTCGGCCCACGACCTGCGGCCCAGCGCGACCGCGCTGCTGGCCCGCCGCGGCGAGGAGCAGGCGCTGCTGCAGGCGCTGCGCAGGATCCCGCTCGAGCACCAGGAGACCCTCGAGCTGTACTTCTGGGAGCACCTCACCGCCCGCGAGATGGCCGAGATCCAGGCCGTCCCCGAGGGCACGATCCGCACCCGCCTGCGCCGCGCCAAGCAATTGCTCGAGCAGGCCCTCGCCCAGGTCGCCCGCGACCCGGCCGAGCTGCGCGAGACCCTGAGCAACCTCGACGCCTGGGCCAGCTCGGTCCGCAACCAGATCGCCGGCCGCCCCGCCTGACCGCGGGCGTCCCGCCGTTCGCGTCTCGCCGGCGCGATCGCCCGCGCTCCGCGACCTGGCCCCGCGGACATGCCTGCACGGACATGTCTCACGGGGCATGTCCTTTCAGACATGTCCTCGCGGACATCAGAAGCGCCAGGCGACGCCGGAGGCCGCGAGCGCGAGGCGGCGGCCGCGGGCCGGACGTCCGGCCCGGCCGGCGATCAGCAGCGCGACCCCGACGACCAGCAGCGCCCCGCCGAGCACCCCGCCGGCGACCGCGAGCTGGTTGGATCGCAGGCCGCGGGTCCGCGCGTCGGCGACGGCCCCCTCGCGCTCCGGATCGTCGCCGGGGCGCTCGACCGCGGCGGCCAGCTCGCGGTCCGCCCGCTCGCCGAGCCCGAGCCCGGCCGCGAGCAGCGCGAGGCCGCCGACCCCGAGCCCGAGCAGCGCCCCGCCGCCGATCTGCAGCCGCCGATCGGCGGGCAGCGGCGCGGGGTCCCGCGCGGGCGCCCGCCCGGGCCGGCGCAGCGCGGCGAGCCGGGCCGCGACCTCGCCGCGCCGCTGCTCGACCGCGACGCGGTTCTCGTCGTCGGTCGGGTCGAGCGCGGCGAGGTGAGCGTCGAGGACGTCGAGGGCCGCCTGCAGGTGCGACTGCGCCGCGGCGCCGACCGCCAGCTGGACGTGCGCCGCCGCGATCGCCAGCGTCAGCCCGGCCCGTCGGTGCGCGCTCGCCTGGGTCACCGGCACCGCCGCGAGCGCGCGCTGCCACAGATCGATCGCGCCGCCGACGTCCCCGAGCTCGAAGCGCCGCTGCGCCGCGATGGCAAGCCCCGCCGCCGCGTCGACGTCCGCCGCGCTCGCGGGCCGGTCCTCCGCGTCGACGGCCCTCACCCCACCGTCGTTCGCGTCGACGTCCTCCGCGGCGGCGTCCCGGTCTGCGTCCGGACCTGCACTTTCGGACAGGTCATTCGCCGGGGGTCGCGCGGGCTCGCTCGCGCCCGCCGGGGCCGCCACCAGGGCCGCCGCGAGCAGCCCGGCGAGGCCGGCCCGGGCGGCGCGGACGGGCTCGCGCGGGCGGTCGGCGGCGGGGCGCGGGCGTGGCATGGGCCGCCGGCATGGTAGACCAGCGAGCGGGGCGGCGACAGCCCGCCGCGCAGCCGTGACGCCGGACCTCCACAGCAGCGACGACACCGCGCCGGACCTGCGCAGCAGCCCGCACGTGGCCAGCGACGCGCACGGGCGGCTGATGAAGGATGTCATCAAGGCCCAGCTGTTCCCGGGCGAGGCCGTGCCGGTCACGATCGGCCGGTTTCGCGTGCTGCGCCCGCTCGGCGCCGGCGGCATGAGCGTCGTCTACGCCGCGTACGACGAGCACCTCGACCGGAGGATCGCGCTCAAGCTGCTCAAGAGCGGCGGCTCGCCCGACAACCAGGCCCGCCTGCTGCGCGAGGCCCAGGCGATGGCCAAGCTCTCGCACCCCAACGTCGTCGCCGTGCACGAGGTCGGGCTGTGGGACGGCCAGGTCTACATCGCCATGGAGTTCGTCAAGGGCCAGGACCTGCGCGCCTGGCTGGCCGGCGAGCCGCGGGCGTGGCCCGACGTCGTCGAGGTGTTCGCGGCCGCCGGTCAGGGCCTCGCCGCCGCGCACCAGGCCGGGCTCGTGCACCGCGACTTCAAGCCCGCCAACGTGCTGCTCGGCGACGACGGCCGCGTGCGCGTCGTCGACTTCGGGCTCGTGCGCCAGAGCGACGACGGCCCCGGCCCCGGCCCGGACAGCAGCATGGCGCAGCTCGCCGCCGTCCGCGAGCTGACGACCACGCTGACGCAGACCGGCGCGATCCTCGGGACGCCCGCGTACATGTCGCCCGAGCAGCACGAGGGCCGCCCCGCCGACGCGCGCAGCGACCAGTTCAGCTTCTGCGTCGCGCTCTACGAGGGCCTCTACGGCGGCTCTCCGTTCGCCGGCGCGAGCCTGCCGGCGCTCGCGGCCGAGGTCCTCGCCGGCCGCGTCCGACCCGCCCCCGAGGACAGCCGCGTGCCGGTGTGGCTGCGCCGCGTGGTCCTGCGCGGGCTCGCCGTCGACCCCGCCGCGCGCTGGCCGGGCATGGACGAGCTGCTCGACGCGATCGCGCGCGACCCCGACCGCCTGCGCCGCGCCCGGCTGCGGCTCGCGCTGCTGGTCGGCGGCGTGCTCGGCGTGGTCGTCGCGCTCGCGCTGGTCGCCCGCGGCCAGGCCGACGTCGCCCGCGTCGCGCAGCGGGCCGAGGCCGCCGCCGAGCGCGAGCGCCGGGCCGCCCAGGAGAAGCAGGTCAGCGCCGAGGCCGAGCGCGACCGCGTCCTCGACGCGCTGCGCGAGCAGCTCGCCGCCACGCTGGCCGCCGAGGCCGACCTCAAGGTCGCGCTCAAGACCGCCGAGGACGAGCGCAAGCGGGCCGAGGACGAGCGCGCCGCCGCCGAGGCCCAGCGCCGGCGCGCCGAGGCCCAGCGCCGCGACGCCGAGTCGGCGCGCCGCGAGGCCGAGCGCCAGACCGGGCGCGCGGTCCAGGAGGCCCGCCGCGCCCGCGACGCGACGCGCCTGGCCCAGGCGCTCGGCGGCGCCGGCTCCGACCCGACGACCGTGCTCGCGCTCCTGCGCGAGACCGAGGACCCGTCCGGCACGCCCGGCTGGGTGCCCGCGGCCGTCGACACCCTGCTGCAGCCGGTCAGCGTCGCGGTGCTCCGGGTCCACCGCGGCAGCGTGCACGCGGCGGCGTTCAGCCCCGACGGCCGCGCCGTGGCGACCGCGGGCGACGACCACGGCGCGACCCGCTGGTCGTGGGCCGACGGCGGCGTGCAGACCCGCGAGCACGCCGCGCCGGTCAAGTTCATCGCGCTCGGCCCCGGCGACCTGTGGGTCAGCGGCGCGAGCGACGGCGAGGTCCTGGTCGGCGGCGCGTCCCCGCGGCGCCTGGCCCACGGCGGCGAGCTGCGGGCCCTCGCGCTCGCCCCCGACGCCCGCCGCCTCGCCACCGCGTCCGCCGACGGCCGCGTGCGCGTGTGGGACCTGGCGGCCGGCGGCGAGCCCCGCGAGCTGCGCGGCCACACCGGCGCGGTGCTGTCCGCCGCCTTCGACCGCGCCGGCAAGCGCCTGCTGACCGCCGCCGCCGACGGCACCGCCCGCGTGTGGAGCCTGGACGACGACGCCGCCCCGCGCGTGCTCCCCCACCCGCGCGGCGCCGTGCGCGTCGCCGTCTTCAGCCCCGACGGCCGCACCGTCGCCACCGGCGCCCAGGACGGCGGCGTGCGCCTGTGGCCCGTCGACGGCCCGGCTGGCCCCGCGGACATGTCCGAAGGCGCAGGTCCGAAAGACCCTGTCCCCGCGGACATGCCCCCCGGGACAGGTCCCAAAGCACATGTCCCCGGGGCCAGGCCGACGCCGACCCTGCTGCAGGGCCACGCCGGCGAGGTCGTCGGCCTCGCCTTCCACCCCGACGGCGGCGCGCTGCTGTCCGCGTCGCTCGACGGCACCGCGCGGGTCTGGCCGCTGCGCCCGGGGCGGACCGCGCGGGTCCTGCGCGGCCACGCCGGCCGGGTCTACGGCGCGCAGTGGAGCCCCGACGGCGACCGCGTCGTCACCGCCTCGCAGGACGGCACCGCGCGGGTCTGGCCGGCCGACGGCGGGCCCGCCCGGACCCTGCGCGGCCACGCCGAGGAGCTCGGCGCCGCCGCCTTCAGCCCCGACGGCGACCACGTCGTCACCGCCGGCCGCGACGGCAGCGTGCGCGTGTGGCGGGTCCGCGGCACCGGCGAGGAGGTCCCGGTCCTGCGCCCCGGCGGCCGCCCGGCCCTGCTCGCCTGGACCCCCGACGGCGCCCACCTGGCCAGCGCGCGCGGCGACGGCGTCGTCCACCTGTGGCGCCCCGAGGCCCCGGCGAGCCCGCGCCGCCTCGCCGAGCCCGGCCCCGCGCCGCTGTGGCTCGGCGTCAGCCCGGAGGGCCACGAATTGCGGGAGATCCGCGAGGACGGCGTGCTCGTCCGCTGGCCGCTCGCCGGCGGCCCCGCGCGGCGCACCGTCCTCGCCCCGCCGACCCCGACCCTGACCGCCGCGGCGCTGCGCGACGACGCCGGCCTGGCCGCCCTCGCCAGCGCCGACGCGCTGTGGACGCTGGCGATCGACCTGTCCCCGGGGACATCCGGGGCCGCCCCGAGCCCCGGCGCCCGCGCCGTCCTGCGCGGCCACACCGGCACCGTCTCGGTCGCCCGCTTCGGCCAGGGCGGCGCCCTGCTGACCGGCGCCACCGACCGCGACGCCCGCCTGTGGTCGCGCGCCGACCTGTCCTCCGGGACAGCCCACCCGCGCGTCCTCGCGCCGCACTCCGGCCGCGTCACCGCCGTGGCCTTCCGCGCCGACGGCCGCGCCGTGGCGACCGGCGCGTGGGACAAGCGCGCCCGCGTGTGGACCGCGGACGGCGAGCCCGTGGTGCTCGCGGGGCACACCGGGCCGGTCTGGGCGGTCGCCTTCAGCCCCGACGGCGCCCGCGTCGCGACCGGCGCGGAGGACCACGGCGTGCGCGTGTGGCCGGCCGACGGCCACGACGAGCCGGTGGTCCTGCACGGCCACGCCGGCCCGGTCCGCGCGGTCGAGTTTCGCCCCGACGGCGCGGTCCTGGCCAGCGCCGGCGACGACGGCGCGATCCGCCTGTGGAACGCCGACTTCAGCCCCGCCGCCCTCCAGGCCCGCCTCGTCCGCGCCTCGCCCGTGTGCCTCTCGGCCCGCGAGCGCACCCGCCTGCTCGGCGAGGACGCCGCCGCCGCCGCGCAGGCCGCCCACGCCTGCGAGGCCCACGCCCGCTGATCCGTCGACCCGCCCACGCTCCTCCGGACCTTCGCGTCCGCGGCTCCGCCGACCCATCGCCCTCGACCCGCGCCGCGCACCGCCGCGTTACCCTCCTCTCCTGCATGCCGCGCCGCCTCGCCCTCCCGTGCCTCGCCCTCGCCGCCTGCTTCCAGGGCGAGGCCCTGCGCGGCGAGCCCTGCGCCCGCGACAGCGACTGCGGCCCGCGCCTGGCCTGCCTCGAGGACGGACTGTGCGACGAGCTGCGCTGCCCGAGCGGCGAGACCATCACCCTCCCGACCTTCGCCCCCGACGTCGTGCTGCTCGTCGACCACGCGATCGAGAGCGTGATGAACAAGGGCCGCGGCCACTGGTCGCTGACCCGCGCGCTCGTCGAGCAGCTCGGCGCGGCGCTCGGCGCCCAGCTCCCGCTCGGCCTGCAGGTCGTGCCGACCGCGGTCGCCGACAGCTCCGACCCGTGCGTCGCGCGGCGCGAGGCCCAGCTCCTGCCGGCGCCCGACAACGCCGCCGCGATCGCCGACGCGCTGCCGCTCACGGCCGCGACCGTCGGCGAGCACGCGCTGCGCAACGGCCTCGCGCTGGTCGTGCAGGCCTTCGCCGCCGTCGACCCGACCAACCTGCGCCCGCAGGCGGTCGTGCTGATCAGCGACGGCCCGTTCAACTGCGCCGAGGTCCGCACCGACCTCGAGGACCGCGTCTTCAAGTTCGACACCGAGCTCGTCCCCGCCGTCGCCGCCGTCGCCGCCGCCGGCACCCCGGTGTTCGTCGTCGGCGTCGACGTGCGCCCGACCGGCGGCATCGAGCCGACCCCCGACGCCACCATCGTCGAGGTCGACCCGCACCTCGCCTTCAACGCGCTCGCCGAGGCCGGCGGCCGCGCGCGCCCGGGCCCGGTCCGCTACTTCCGCCACACCGACATCGACGCCCTCGTCGCCGAGCTCGCCGCGCTGCCGCCGGCCTTCGCCGACTGTCGGGTCCAACTGGCCGCGCGGCCGCCCTACGAGGAGCGCATGGTCGTCGAGATCGACGGCGTCCGCCTCCGCGTCGAGCCCGACTGCAGCGGCGGCCACGGCTGGCGCTACGTCGATCCCGCGAGCCCCGACGACCCCGACGACCCGACGAAGTTCCGGCGCATCGAGCTGTGCGCCGCGACCTGCGACGCCTTCCGCGCCGCCCGCTCGCTCACGATCGAGCACCGCTGCCCCGAGGCCTGACCCCTCTTTTAAAAAAGAATTTCTTCGCCGTCGATCGCCGCAATTGATCCGGCGGGCGCGGGTACTGCCCCGGCATGTCGCGTCCCCTGCTGATCGTCACCTCCCTCCTCCTGCTGAGCGCCTGCTCGGATCCCAAGCCCGGCGCCGACGACGTCGGCGAGTCCGGCAGCGAGTCCGGCGGCATCGTCGTGTCCACCGGCCAGGACGACGTCGGCACCGGGAGCTCCACCGGCGCGCCCGAGCCGACCACCACCGACGCCCCGACCACCGGAAGCACCACCGGGACGATCGACGACTCCTGCTTCGACACCGACATCGTCGCCAAGGTCCGCATCCCGCGGGTCATGCTCGTGCTCGACAAGTCGGGCTCGATGGTCGCCCCCGGCACCGGCTTCTGGGACGCCGACAACGACCCCGTGACCCCCGACGTGACGCGCTGGAGCAGCCTGCACGCCGTCGTCGACTTCATCGTCACCACCTTCGAGGACCGCATGGACTTCGGCGCGGTGCTGTTCCCGTCGGTCAAGGCCCAGAGCAAGACCGACGCGAGCGCCTGCCCGGTCGAGGCCGAGCCCACCGTCCCGACCGGCATGGACCAGGGCGCGGTGATCCTCGCCACCATCCCGCCGGCCGACGCGACCGAGACGATCAAGGGCGGCACCCCGGCGGCCGCCGGCATCACCACCGCCGTCGGCGGCCTCGCGCGCAACGACATGCTCCCGGAGGAGGACGACCTGCGCTACATCATCCTGGTCACCGACGGCGCCGCCAACTGCGCCGCGGACGCGGTCGACTTCGACTCGCGCTTCGAGCAGTACGACGAGAACCTCCCGAAGTTCGTCGCCGAGGCCCAGGCGATGGGGATCTCGACCTTCGTGGTCGGCATCGACATCGAGAACGCCGAGGGCCCCAAGGGGCCCGACGGCAACCCCGACGTCAACACCTACGAGAAGCTCAACGAGGTCGCCGCGCTCGGCGGCGTGCCGCGCGAGGGCGAGGAGAAGTTCTACAACACCGCCAACCAGCTCGAGCTACAGGCCGCGCTCCAGGTGATCGGCACCGAGATCCTCGACTGCACGCTCCCGCTCGACCCGGCCCCGACCAAGTATCAGAAGCTGATCGGCGTCGACATCAACCCCGAGCAGCCCGGCGCGCTCGAGTACGGCGAGACGCAGGTCGCCGACTGCGCGACCGAGTCCGGGTGGCGCTTCACCGACGAGACCCGCTCGGCGATCGAGCTGTGCGGCGACGCCTGCGCCCTCTACAAGGCGACCGGCAAGGTCAACGTCTCGTTCAAGTGCATCGACGCCTGAAACCAGACGCTTGAAGCGCTTCAGGCCGCGCCGGTCAGCGTCACCGAGAACACGCTGCCCTGCGGCTTGGCGGCCTCGACCCCGACGGTCGCGTCCATCGCCTCGGCGAGGTGCTTGACGATCGCCAGGCCGAGGCCGGTGCCGCCGACCTCGCGCGAGCGGCCCTTGTCGATGCGATAGAAGCGCTCGAAGATGCGGGCGCGGTGGCGCGGCTCGATGCCCGGGCCGTTGTCCTCGACCTCGATGCGCACGCGCTCGCCCTCGGCGCGCGCGCGGACCTTCACCTCGCCGCCGGCCGGCGTGTACTTGCACGCGTTGTCGACGAGGTTGAGCAGCACGTGCTCGAGCGCCTCGGCGTCGGCCCACGCGCTGAGGCCCTGCGGCACGTCGCAGTGGATCGTCAGGTTCTTCTCGCCGGCGAGCTGCTCGACCGAGTCGACGGTGCGCTCGACGATCGGCGCGATCGGGATGAAGTCGAGGTGGATCTCGTAGGTGCCGGCCTCGATGCGCGAGATCTCGAGCAGGTCGCTGACCAGCGCCGCGAGGCGGTCGGCGTTGCGCATCTGCGCCTCGAGGAACTTGCGCGCGATCTCCGGGCGCTCGAGCGCCCCGTCGAGCAGCGTCTCCGCGTTGAGGCGGATGATGCTGACCGGCGTGCGCAGCTCGTGCGACACGTTGGCGACGAAGTCCCGGCGGACGCGCTCGAGCCGGCGGATCTCCGTGACGTCGTGCATCACCACCACCGCGCCCTGGCCGCTGCGCAGCGGGCTCGCGTACGCCAGGATCTGGCGCGGCGGCGTCGTCCGGGTCTCGAACTCCTGGCGCTCCGGGTGGCCGTCGAGCGCGCGCGCGACGATGTTGTGCAGCGACGGGATCGGGATGCGCTCGGCCAGCGTCGAGCCGTCGTGCTCGAACGACAGGCTCAGCAGCCCGAGCGCCGCGCGGTTTATCATCGTCAGCTGCTGGCGCTGGTCGAGCGCGATCACCCCCTCGTCCATGCTCTCGAGCACCGCCTCGAAGCGGCTGCGCTCGCTGGCCAGCGCCGCCACGGCGCTCTCCAGCTCCTCGGCCATGCGGTTGAGCGAGCCCGCGAGCCCGCCGATCTCGTCCTGCGGCGGGACCGTCAGCAGCTTCGAGCGCTCGCCGGTCTCGACCATCCGCCGCGCGTCCTGGACCAGCCCGCGCAGCGTGCGCGACAGGAAGTGCGAGGCGAGCGCGCTCAGCAGCACCGCGCCGAGCACCGCGAACACGCCGGCGACCGCGAACGCGATCCACAGGCGGCGGACCGCCGCGTCGACCTCGCGCAGCGGCCGGGCGACGCGGACCACCCCGCCGCCCGCCGTGCCCTCGCCGGCGCGCTGGAACGGCAGCGCGACGTACAGCATGTCGGTCGCCAGCGAGTGGCTGTAGCGGCGCGCCGCGCCGAGCCCGTCGCGCAGCGCCGCGACGACCTCCGGGCGGTCGACGTGCGACTCCATGCGCGACAGGCCGTCGGCCGTGAACTCCGAGTCGCCGAGCACCCGCCCGTCGCCGGCGATGATCGTCACGCGCGCCTCGGTCGGCGCCGCCAGCCGGTCGGCGAGCGCGTCCGCGTCGCCGAGGCCCGCGCGGTCGGCCTCGAGCAGCACCCGCACCATCCGCGCGTGGCCCTGCAGCTCGTCCTGCGCCCGCGACTGGGCCCAGCTGCGCAGCTGGGCCTCAAGGTAGACCCCGCTCAGCAGCACGACCGCGAGGACGAGCGAGACCGAGACGAGGAACAGCTTGCCGCGGACTCCGATCGTCATAACTTCATCGCGTCACGGCTTCAGAGGTCTTCTTCGCGCTCGCGCAGGTCGGTCGTGAAGCGGTAGCCGACCCCGCGCAGCGTCTGCACGTAGTCGGCGACCTCGCCGAGCTTCTTGCGCAGGCGGCGGACGTGGGTGTCGACGGTGCGGGTCGTCAGGCCCGGCTGCACGCCCCACACGTCGCCGAGCAGCGCGTCGCGGGTCTGGACCCGCCCGCGCCGGGCGATCAGCGTCGTCAGCAGGCGAAACTCGAGCGCGGTCAGCACGACCTCCTGCTCGTCGACCCACACGCGGTGGCCCTCCATGTCGACGCGCAGGCGCCCGTAGGTGCTCGGCACCACCGAGGACTCGACCGGCGCCTTGCGGCGCAGCACCGCCCGGATGCGCAGCATCAGCTCGCGCAGGCTGAACGGCTTGACCACGTAGTCGTCGGCGCCGACCTCGAAGCCGACCACGCGGTCGACCTCCTCGGACTTGGCCGTCATCATGATCACCGGCAGCCCGCGCGTGCGCTCGCCGGTGCGCAGCTGCTGGCAGACCTGGGTCCCGGACATGTCGGGGAGCATCAGGTCGAGCAGCACGAGGTCCGGCCCGGGCTCGCCCGCGGCGATCTCCAGGGCCTGGCGCCCGGTGTAGGCCGAGCGGGTGCGAAAGCCCTCCTTCTCGAGCGCGTACTCGAGGGTCGCCACCAGGTCGCGCTCGTCTTCGACGATGAGAATGAGGCCGTTCATGTCCGGACCGCCCGAACCCCGGGGGCGGACGTGGCCGGATGATACACAAATCGGCCGCCGGGGGCGCGCTCGCCCGCGGCCGGGCGCCGGCGGCCGGCGTGCGCGGCGTCGCGTCGGCCGCCGCTGGCGACCCGGTGGCGCCGGCCGCCCGCGGCCGCATGATCCGCGGCATGTACAAGCACATCCTCGCCGCCCTCGACGGATCTCCCCGGTCCCCGCACGTCCTGCGTCAGGCCGCCGAGCTCGCCGCCCGCACCAGCGCCACGCTCCACCTGTGCCACGCCGTCAACGTCCCGCTGGGCCTGCCCGCGGACGCCTGGACGCTCAGCGGCGAGGAGCTGCACGCCCGCCTCGTCGACCACGGCCTGCGCAGCCTGACGCAGCTCGCCGAGGGTCTCGACCCGCCGGTCACGCCGGTGCTGTGGGGCGAGCGCGTGTGCCGGATCGGCCGCCCGGCCCAGGTGATCGTCGGCCTCGCCGACGAGCTGCGCGCCGACCTGCTCGTGATCGGCAGCCACAGCCTCGACGTCCTCGACCGCCTGCTCGGCACCACCGCCGCCCGCGTCGTCAACCACGCCCACTGCAGCGTCCTCGTCGTCCGCCCGCCCGAGACCGCGGCGCAGGCGGATGCGACGCAGACCGCTCAGGGGCAGTCGTCGTAGCCGTCGCCGCCGGCGTCGGGCGGGGGCTGGCACATCACGAAGTCGGGCGGCGCGCAGCTGTTCGGCAGCTGATACTTGGCCGCCCCCTTGCACACCGTCGTGAGCGCGTCGTCGCAGATCATCTGCTCGATGCAGCCGAGGAAGCTCGGCTCCTCGAGGCAAAACGTCGCGCCGTCGTCGAAGAACAGGCGCCCGATCACGGCCATGCAGCCGGCCTTCGCGCAGGTCGCCTCGTCCTCGAACACGCTGCAGTCGACCGGCTCGCCGGTGCTGGTCTCGCCGGTGCTCGCCGAGGTCTCGCCGCCGCCGCTGACCATCCCGGTCGACTCGGTGCCGCCGCTGTTGCTCTCCGACTCGACGCCCGAGCTGACCGTGCCGCTCAGGCTGTCCGAGTTGCCGCCGGAGATGTCGGTCGTGCCGCTCAGGCTGTCCGAGTTGCCGCCCCCGGACTCGCTCGAGCCGCTCATCGACGCCCCGCTGTCGGTCGGCTCGGTGACGCCGCCCTGGGTCGCGCCGCTCGAGCCGTCGCCCTGGCTGTCGCTGTTGGAGGCCGTCGCGCTGTCGCTGCCGCTGTCGCCACAGCCGCCGAGCGCACCGCCGCCGCCGAGCGCGACGATCGCCGCGCATACCCGCCAAATTCCTCGTTTAAGCCGCATGCGCGGAGCATAGGAGCCGCGCATGGAGCTTGTCAAAGCGCCGGATCGCGCCGCATGCTGCGGCGGCCATGAGCGTCACGACCTACGCCTGGGACTTCTTCGGCCCCCACGCCGAGGGCACCGCCCGCCACTTCTTGCGCCACCTCGACGACTACCGGGCCCGGGTCGGCGCCGAGGGCTGCGAGTCGGGCGTCGAGTCCGCGGGGACCGGACACCACGCGGTGTGGTGTAAAACCCCCCTCGCCGCCGACGCGGCGATCCTGCAATTGAAGCCGCACCGGCGCCGCGTCGAGCCCGGCTGACATCCCGGCGGCGCCGCGGCGCTTTCGTCCCGCGGCCTGCAACAGAAGCGCGCTCGCGGCCGAACTCTCGCCCGTGTCACCCGCCACCGAACCCACCGTCGACCTCGCCGCCGCGGCGCCGCCGACCGCCCTCGCGCTGGCCCACGCGAACGGCCTCGCCGCGCTGGCGCCCGGTCGCCCGCTGCTGCTCGGCACCGCCGCGGACGCCGACCTGCGCCTCGTCGACCCCTACGCCTCGGCCCGGCACGCGCGCATCGTCGGCGACGTCGCCGGCTTCGTCGTCGAGGACCTCGGCTCGACCAACGGCACCTGGGTCGACGGCGTGCGCGTGCAACGGGCCTGGCTCGCCCCGGGCGTGCGGCTGCAGCTCGGCTGCTGGCGCGGCACGGTGATCGCCCGCGGGGTCGCGCCGCGCCCGGTCCCCGGCGCGCTCGGCATGATCGGCGGGTCCCCGGCGCACCTCGCCCTCGAGCGCGCCCTGCTGCGCCTCGCCCCGCTGCCGCAGGCGGTGCTGCTGCGCGGCGAGACCGGCACCGGCAAGGAGCTGGCCGCCCGCGCGCTGCACACCCAGGGCCCGCGCGCGCGCGGCCCCTTCGTCCCGATCAACTGCGGCGCGATCCCCGAGGGCCTCTTCGAGAGCGAGCTGTTCGGCCACGCCCGCGGCGCCTTCACCGGGGCCCACCGGGCGCACAGCGGCGCCTTCACCCGCGCCCACGGCGGCACCCTGTTCCTCGACGAGATCGCCGAGCTCCCGCTCGCGCTGCAGGCCAAGCTCCTGCGCGTGCTCGAGACCCGGCGCGTCGCCCCCGTCGGCGGCGAGCAGGACCACCCCGTCGACGTCCGGGTCGTCGCCGCGACGCACCAGCCGATCGAGGCGCTGATCGCCGGCGGCCGGTTCCGCGGCGACCTCTACCACCGACTCAGCGCCCTGCTGATCGAGCTGCCCGCGCTCCGCGAGCGCCGCGAGGACATCCCGGCCCTGCTCGCGCACTTCGCCGGCGAGCTCGCGCACGAGCTCGGGCGCCCCGTCGCCGTCACCGCCGCGGCGCTCGCCGCCGCCGCCGCGCACGACTGGCCCGGCAACATCCGCGAGCTGCGCAACGCCCTGCTGCGGGCCGCCGCGGCCGCCGACGGACCCCTGACCGCGACCGACCTGGTCCCGCGACCGACCCGCGCCGCCGCCGGCCCGGCGATCGCCGTCCCGCGCGGCACCTACGCGCAGATGCACCGCGCCCTGCTCCACCACGTCGTCGACGAGGCCGGCTCGATCCGCAAGGCCGCGCGCGAGCTCGCCGTCCCGCGCAGCACCCTCGCGTCCTGGCTCGCCGACTCGCCCTGATCTCCCCGCCTCAGCGCACGTAGACCACGTAGCGCCAGCCCGAGACCGCGATGTCCTTGGTGTTGCCGGCCTTGCAGCACGGGACCTCGTCCTCCCAGTTGCCCCAATTGCTGCCGTTGTACGCGTTGCGGTCGTAGCCCCACACGATGATCTGGTTGTCGAAGCCGAGGCCGACGTGCGGCGACTCGGTCGGCTTGCCGGTCGACAGCACGTGGAAGCTGCCGTTCGGGACGAGGTCGAACTCGCCGACCTCCTGGCCGGCGCCGCAGAAGCCGTCGAGGTAGCACACGCCGACGAGGCCGTCCGGCACGGTCATCTTGCCGTAGCGCGTGACGTCGCTCTGGATCGTCGGGGCCCACCCGAACAGCGCCTCGGTGAACTGCGCGAGGTCGAGGCCCTGGGTCAGGATCGCCGGGCTGCTCGAGTTCGGGAGCACCGGCGCGATCGGGCCGTTCTGGCTGATCGCCGCCAGCATCGCCGCGGCCGAGGCCTCGCCGACCGGCTTCTCGCGCATGTTGAACACGGCCGTCCAGCCGCCGCCGTTGAAGCTCATCTCGCAGAACACCGACACCGGCTCGGCGCCGACGCCCGGCCCGTCCGGGTCGACCGGGTACGTCCCGTCCTCCAGAGCGAGCCCCTGGTCGCGGATGTCGCGGCAGTGCCGCGGCGTCACGCACACGCCGTCGTCGCAGAAGAACGACGCGCAGTCGCTGCCGAGCTTGCACGCCTCGCCGTCGAGGCAGCCCGG
>Ga0075163_10005236_pt1 | contig 17338 bp, 11 predicted proteins | sample JI1023141ADNA_FD_71478 | JGI IMG/M metagenome (GOLD analysis project Ga0075163, IMG submission 71478) | Wastewater effluent complex algal communities from Wisconsin, to seasonally profile nutrient transformation and Carbon sequestration -... | ecosystem: Engineered > WWTP > Effluent > Algae...
TGGTCGAGCCGTGGGACGGCCCGGCGGCGATGGTGTTCACCGACGGCTACGTCGTCGGCGCGACGCTCGATCGCAACGGCCTGCGGCCGGCCCGCTGGTGGCACACCACCGATGATCGGGTGATCCTGGCGTCGGAGACCGGCGTCGTCGACGTGCCGCCCGAGCGCATCGTCGCCAAGGGCCGGCTGCAGCCGGGCCGGATGTTCGTCGTCGACACCGACGAAGGCCGCATCGTCTCGGACGACGAGCTCAAGCGCGACGTCGCCGGCCGCTTCCCGTACAAGAAGTGGCTCGACAAGAACGTCTTCGAGATGCACGAGCTCGACGCCGCGCCGCCGCCGCCGCCGATCACCGGCGACGAGCTGAGCCGACAGCTGCGCGCGTTCGGCTACAGCGACGAGGACGTCCAGCTCCTGGTCACGCCGATGGCCGACACCGGCAAGGAGCCGGTCGGCTCGATGGGCACCGACACGCCGATCGCCGCGCTGTCGACCCACGCCCCGACCCTGCCGCAGTACTTCCACCAGCTGTTCGCGCAGGTCACCAACCCGCCGATCGATCCGATCCGCGAGGCGCTGGTGATGACGCTCGAGACCAACCTCGGCCCCGACGGCAACACCTTCGACGAGACCCCCGAGAGCTGCCACCAGGTGCGGCTGCCGGGGCCGTTCCTCGACAACGGCGCGCTGGCCAAGATCGCCGAGTTCCACGAGGGCGCGTTCGAGACCCGGCGGCTGTCGACGCTGTTCGCGATCGCCGACGGCCCGGCCGGGCTGGCGGCGGCGCTCGATCGGTTGTGCGCCGAGGCGTCGGCGGCGATCGAGGAGGGCTGCAACATCCTGGTGCTGAGCGACCGCGGCGTCGACGCCAAGCGCGCGCCGGTGCCGGCGCTGCTCGCGCTCGGCGCGGTGCAGCAGCACCTGGTCGCGACCGGCACCCGCATGGAGGCCGGCCTGCTGGTCGAGACCGGCGAGGCCCGCGAGGTCCACGATCTCGCCGTGCTGATCGGCTACGGCGCCGCGGCGGTCAACCCGTACCTCGCGCTCGACGCGGTGGCCGAGCTGGTCGCGCGCGGCGACGTCAAGGGCCCGGCCGACGCGGCGATCGCGCGCTACCTGCACGCGTGCGACGACGGGCTGCTCAAGATCATGTCGAAGATGGGCATCTCGACGGTGCAGAGCTACCGCGGGGCGCAGATCTTCGAGGCCCTGGGCCTGGGCGCGGACGTGATCGAGCGCGCCTTCGCCGGCACGCCCAGCCGGATCGGCGGCGTCGACCTGGCGACGTTGGCCGAGGAGGCGCTCGATCGCCACGCCCGCGGCTTCGGCCGCGCCGCGCTGGCGATCGTCGACGAGCTGCCGGTGGGCGGTCGCTACCAGTGGCGGCGCCGCGGCGAGCGCCACGCCTGGAACCCGGCGTCGATCGCGGCGCTGCAGGACGCGGTCGATCGCGGCGATCGCGCGCGCTTCGCCGAGTACCAGGCGCTGTGCGACGCCGACGGCGATCCCCAGACGCTGCGCGGCCTGCTGACGCTGGCGCCGCCGGCCGACGCGGCGATCCCGCTCGATCAGGTCGAGCCGGTCAGCGCGATCGTCACGCGCTTCGTCACCGGTGCGATGTCGTTCGGCTCGATCAGCGCCGAGGCCCACGAGGCCCTGGCGATCGCGATGAACCAGCTGGGCGGCCGGTCGAACTCCGGCGAGGGCGGCGAGGAGCCGCACCGCTTCGAGCGCGACGACGACGGCCGCTGGCGGCGCAGCGCGGTCAAGCAGATCGCCTCGGGCCGGTTCGGCGTGACCGCGCACTACCTGGTCAACGCCGACGACCTGCAGATCAAGGTGGCCCAGGGCGCCAAGCCCGGCGAGGGCGGCCAGCTGCCAGGCGCCAAGATCGACGAGCGCATCGCCAAGGTGCGGTGCTCGACGCCCGGGGTCACGCTGATCTCGCCGCCGCCGCACCACGACATCTACTCGATCGAAGATCTGGCGCAGCTGATCTACGATCTCACCGTGATCAACCCGGCGGCGCGGGTGTCGGTCAAGCTGGTGAGCGAGGTCGGCGTCGGCACCATCGCCGCCGGCGTCGCCAAGGCCCACGCCGGCGCGATCGTGATCGCCGGCTACGAGGGCGGCACCGGCGCGTCGCCGCTGTCGAGCCTGCGCCACGCCGGCATCCCGTGGGAGCTGGGGCTGGCCGAGGCCCACCAGGTGCTGGTCCACCACCGCCTGCGCGGCCGGGTCCGGCTGCAGGTCGACGGCGGCTTCCGCACCGCCAAGGACGTGATCGTCGCGACCTTGCTCGGCGCCGAGGAGTACGGCGTCGCCACCGCGGCGCTGATCGCCACCGGCTGCGTGATGCTGCGCAAGTGCCACCTCAACACCTGCTCGGTCGGCATCGCGACCCAGGATCCGGCGCTGCGCGCCAAGTTCCGCGGCACGCCGGAGCACGTCGTCGCGTTCTTCACGATGCTGGCCGAGGACGTGCGTCGGCACCTGGCGGCGCTGGGCGCGCGCTCGCTCGACGAGCTGGTCGGGCGCACCGAGCTCCTGGCGGCGCGCACCGACGTGACCGGCAAGGCGGCGACGCTCGACGTCGCGCCGCTCCTGCACCGCCCGCCGGCCGGCTCGCCGACCCGCTACGTCGCCCCCGAGCCGTGGAGCACCGCCGATCACCTCGACCGCGCGATCCTCGCCGCCGCCGGGCCGGCGATCGTCGACGGCACGCCCGCGGTGGTCCGCTTGCCGATCGACAACACCCACCGCGCGGTCGGCACGCTGATCGCCGGCGAGATCGCGCGTCGCCACGGCGCCCACGGCCTGCCCGACGGCGCGCTCAAGGTCCACCTCACCGGCTCGGCCGGCCAGAGCTTCGGCGCGTTCCTCACCGCCGGCGTCGAGCTGTCGCTCGAGGGCGACGCCAACGACTACGTCGGCAAGGGCCTGTCGGGCGGACGCATCGCGGTGCGGCCGCCGGCCGAGGCGCGGTTCACCGCCGAGGACAACGCGCTGATCGGCAACACCGCGCTGTACGGCGCCACCGGCGGCGAGCTGTTCGCGGCCGGCGCCGCCGGCGAGCGGTTCGCGGTGCGCAACAGCGGCGCGCGCGCGGTGGTCGAGGGCGTCGGCGATCACGGCTGCGAGTACATGACCGGCGGCGCGGTGGTCGTGCTGGGCTCGACCGGCCGCAACTTCGCCGCCGGCATGAGCGGCGGCACGGCCTACGTGTTCGACAAGGACAAGCGGTTTGCCAGCCGGGTCAACCGCGAGCTGGTCGAGCTGGAGTCGCTGGTCGACGAGAGCGACCTGTGGCTGGTCCACGGGCTCATCGAGGATCACGTGCGGCTGACCGGCTCGACGCTGGGCAAGAAGCTGATCGACAACTGGGAGCTGGTGGTGCCGCGCTTCGTCAAGGTGATGCCCGTCGAGTACCGGCGGGTGCTGCAGGCCCGGCGCGCGGCGACGCGGCCGCGCGCGATCACCGGCAACCCGCACGCCGCAGGAGCACGCTGATGGGCAAGCCGACCGGGTTCATCGAGTGGCAACGCCTGGTGGCGCCGCGCCGGCCGATCGCCGAGCGGCTGCACGACTGGCGCGAGGTCGAGGGCCACCACGACGACGGCGCGCTGCGCCAGCAGGCCGGCCGCTGCATGGACTGCGGCGTGCCGTTCTGCATGCAGGGCTGCCCGCTGGGCAACCCGATCCCCGACTTCAACGATCGGCTGTGGCGCGATCAGTGGCAGGCGGCGTGGCGGCGGCTCGACGCCACCAACAACTTCCCCGAGTTCACGGGCCGGCTGTGCCCGGCGCCGTGCGAGGCCGCGTGCGTGCTGGGGCTCGACGGCGCGGCGGTGACGATCGAGCACATCGAGAAGGAGCTGGCCGAGCGCGCGTGGCGCAGCGGCTGGATCACGCCGCAGCCGGCGGCGGCCCGGCAGAAGACCGGGCAGCGGATCGCGATCGTCGGCTCGGGCCCGGCGGGCCTGGCGTGCGCGCAGCAGCTGGCGCGCGCCGGCCACACCGCGATCGTCTACGAGGCGGCCGACCGCGCCGGCGGCCTGCTCCGCTACGGCATCCCCGACTTCAAGCTGGACAAGGCGGTGCTCGATCGTCGGCTCGCGCAGCTCGAGCGCGAGGGCGTCGAGTTCCGGCTCGGCGTGCGGGTCGGCGTCGAGCCGACCTGGGCCGCGCTCCACGCCGACCACGCCGCGGTGGTGATCGCGATCGGCGCCGGCGTGCCGCGCGAGCTGGCCGTGCCGGGCCGCGAGCTGGCCGGCGTGATGCTCGCGATGGACTACCTCGAGGACGCCAACCGCGCCGTCGCCGGGCTGCAGCCGCACGCGCGGCACGACGTCGCCGGCCAGCGGGTGATCGTGCTGGGCGGCGGCGACACCGGCTCCGACTGCCTGGGCACGGCGCTGCGCCAGGGCGCGGCCAGCGTGCAGCAGCTCGAGCTGATGCCGGCGCCGCCGACCGCGCGGCGCGACGACAACCCGTGGCCGACCTGGCCGCTGACGTTCCGCACCTCGTCGTCGCAGGAAGAGGGCGGCGAGCGCGGCTTCGCGCTGCGCACCACGGCGCTGGTCGGCGACGGCGGCCGGCTGACGACGCTGCGCGCCGAGAAGCTCGCGCCGGCGCCCGGCCGGGCCGCGGTGGGCCCGGGCGACCTGATCGCCACCGGCGAGGTGGTCGAGCTGCCGTGCGATCGGCTGATCCTGGCGCTCGGCTTCACCGGCCCCGACACCAGCGCGCTGACCGCGCAGCTCGGGATCGCGCGCGACGGTCGCGGCAACATCGCCGTCGACGCGCGCCAGCGCACCAGCGTCGAGCGGGTCTACGCCTGCGGCGACGCGCACAAGGGCGCGAGCCTGATCGTCTGGGCGATCGCGCTGGGCCGCGAGACCGCGCGCCACCTCGACGCCGACCTGCGCGCCGGCGCGTCGGTGCTGCCCGCCCGCGGCGTCGATCAGCCGTTCGAGCGGCGCTGAGCCTCCCGCCAGGACCCGCCAGGACGTCAGCCGCCCAGCGCGTCGCCCGGTGCTCGCGCGACGTCACGACGTCACGCGAGGTCGCGCGCGAACGCCGCGATCAGCGTGGCGAGCGCCGCCGGCTGATCGAACGGCAGGCCGTGGCCGGCGTCGGCCACCTCGGCGACCTCGACCCGCGGATTGAGCGCGCGCAGCTCGGCCGCGACCGCCGCCGTGACCACCGGGCGATCGCCGATCACCAGCAGCGTCGGCGCGGTGATCGCACGGACGACCTCGCGGTACGGCGGGTTGGGCGGGGTCAGCACGGCGAGCGCAGCGCGGCGGGTCGCGCGGCGCGCGTCGACCTGCGCCGCGATCAGCGCCGCCGGCCGTCGAGGCTGCCGCTGCTGCGCCGCCGCGATCAGCGCCGCCCGCGGCGTCGCGAGCGCGAAGTCGTGCTCGGCCGCGACGCCGCTGGCGTGGACCTCGCGCTGGCGGTCCGGGCTGAGGAAGGTCGGATCGACCAGCACCACGCCGCGCAGCAGGGCTGGCGCGCGGGCGGCGACGACCGCGGCGGTCAGGCCCCCCATCGAGTGGCCGACCAGGATCGGGCGAGCCAGCTCGAGCGCGCGCACCAGCCCGACGACGTCGTCGGCCAGATCGTCGTAGCGGTAGCCCGCCGCCGGCGCGTCGGAGTCGCCGTGGCCGCGCGCGTCGGGCAAGACCACGTCGAACGCCGCCGCGAGCGGGTCCGCCACCGGCGTCCAGCCCGCGCCGCTGCCGAACAGCCCGTGCAGCATCACCAGCGGCGCGCCGGCGCCGCGGCGGCGGACGTGGATCGTCAGGCCGCCCAGGTCGCAGCGCTCGGCGCGCCAGGGCGCGGTCACCGCTTGCCCGGGATGACCTCGCCGCACGTGCACGCGCCGCCGACCTGCGGGTGGACGATGAAGTAGGCGATGGCCGGCGGCGCGCTCGTGCACGCGCCGGTGCCGACCCAGGTCCCGGGCAAGCCGCCGCCGACCGACGAGCCGATGCCCGATCCGGCGCACTGCGGCGCGCTGACCGCCGACTGCGTCGTGAACATCACGGTCTGCCCGGTCGCCGCCGGCGCCAGCGCGACGTACGCGCCGGTGCCGCCCGCGCACACTGGCGTGGCGGCCAGGTCGTAGCTGTTGAAGCCCGCGCTCGCGCCCAGGCGGTTGGGCGGCTGGTAGATCAGCGCGCCCGGCATCGGCATCGGCAGCGCGGTCTGCCCGTACAGGCCGGCCGCGAACATGCCCGCGACCTGCGCCGACACCACCAGCCGATCCATGACCAGGCACGGCGGCATGCTCGGCGCGGTGTCGTTGCGCGCGAGGAGCAGGCTGCCCCACGCGGTCGGCGACGTCAGCGTCACCCCGCCGGTCGGCACGGCGGGGAAGCGGCCGATCCAGATCGTGTCGTCGGGCGACTGCAGCACCATCAGCGTCTTCACCGGCACGCCGGCGTCGGGGTTGAACAGCAGCGTCGACGGATCGTCGCTGCGATTGTCGTCGCGCACCGAGTGGATCGTCACCGGGTGCGGCACGTTCCAGTCGTCGGTCGAGAACGCCAGCGTCGAGCCGCCGACGACGTAGTTGGCCGCGCCGGCGGTGATCGTGACGTTCACCGCGCCGGGCGGGCGCGCGCTCAGGGTCACGTTGACCGTGCGCTCGCCGTCCTCGGGGATCGTCAACGAGGTCGGGCTGAACGCCAGCCCCAGCACGTCGTTGTCGCTGACGTTCACCGTCGCCGAGGTGCCGAGCGCGGCGCCGTCGCTCCAGGTGATCGTGACCGACTCGCCGATCGCGTCGGCGTCGTCGACGCCCTGCAGCGTCACGACCACGCCGGCCTGCCAGTTGCCGCTGTTGAGCGTGAACATCGGCGAGCCCATGATCGTGACCGCCGACGGATCGCTCGAGACGCCGCTGATGGAGAAGCTGGCAGCGCCGGGGTCGGCCGACAGCTTGACCGTGACCGTCGCGGTGCCGCCCTCGGTCAGCGGCACCGTGGTCGGCGTCGCCACCAGCCCGGTCGTGGTGGTGTCGCGCACCGTGACGTTGACGTTGACCGTCGCCGCCCCGCCGCCGCTCAGCCGCACCTGGCCGGTCTCGCCGGTCACGTTGGCGTCGAGCGGCGCGGTCAACGTGACCGCCTTGGGCTGGTTCCAGTCGCCGGGGCCGAAGCTGAGCATCGCCGGCGAGACGCCGACGCCGGTGATCAACCCCTGCACGGCGATCGCGGTGGCGCCGCTCGGCTGGTAGCCGAGCGAGACGTCGAAGGTGGCGGTGGCGCCCTCGTCGACCGTGACCGCGGTCGGCGCGTTGATCACCTGGGTGTCGTCGTCGGTGATCGTCAGCCCGACGGTCACCGCGGCCGCGGCGTCCGGGCTGGTGAGCGTGATCGCCGCGGTGTCGTTGGCCAGGTCGGCGTCCTGCGCGACGCTCACGTGCACGGTCTTGGGCGTCGCGTAGTCGGCCGCGGTGAACGTCAGCTGGGTCACGTCGACGCCGATCGGCCCGGTCAGCGCGACGTCGACCGTGGTGGTCGCGCTCGGCGCGTAGGCCAGGCGGATCGCGATCGGCACGCCGGTCGCGCCCTCGGTGGTCGGGATCGAGGTCGGGCTCGCCTGGATCTGCTGGACGTCGGGATCGGTGGCGCCGACGGTCACGGTCTGCGCCGTGATGCCGGTGGCGGCCAGCGTCACGATCGCGGCGCTGTCGGCGTGATCGACGTCGGCGGGCAGGTCGATCCGCACCGCCTTGGGCGTGGCCCAGTCCGCGGTGGTGAAGCTGACCGACGCCGGCACCGGCACCGCGTGGCCGTTCGAGGCGGTCACGTCGACGGTGACCGGGCCGGTCGGCATCTGGGTCAACGCCACCGCGAGCTGCGACGTGGCGCTGCCGCCCTCGGTGCCGCTGACCGACGCCGGCGTCACCGCCAGGTTGAGCACGTCGTCGTCGGTCACCGTCACCGGCACGACGACCGCGGTCAGGCCGTTGGCGGCGAAGGTGACGTCGACCCGCTCCGAGGCGGTGTTGCCGTCGGTCGCGGCGTGGACCGTCACCGGCTTGAGCGTGTCCCACTCGGCGGGCGTGAACGCGACGCTCGCGGTCGTGACGCTCACCGCCGCGGCGTTGGCCGAGGTCACCGCCACCGTGACGTTGCCGGTCGGCCGCGCCGTCAGGCTCACCTGCAAGGTGGCGTCGGTGTTCTCGAGCACGTTGACGCCGGCCATCGGCGCGACGAACAGGCCGAGGTGATCGTCGTCGGTCACCGCGATCGGCACCGACACCGTGCCGGCGCTCGACGTGAACGCGACGTCGCCGGCGATCGCCGCGGCGTCGTCGTCCTGGATCGCGCGCACCGTGATGACCTTGTCGCCCCAGTCGTCGGGCGCGAAGGTCCAGGTGGTCGGCGTCGTCGTGACGCCGGGATCCGACGGCGTGATCGTCACCGTCACCGGCGCGGTCGGCGCCGCCGACAGGCGGATCACCACCGAGGTCGAGCCGCCCTCGAGCAGATCGATCGCCGTCGACGGCGACACCTGCAGGCGCGCACCCGCGGCGTCGGTGGCCTCGGCGCCATCGGCGCCCGCGTCGGCCACCGCCGCGTCGCCGTCCCCCGGCAACACGTAGCGGGTGTCGTCGACCTTGCACGCGGCGCCGGCGATCGCGATCGCCAGCGCCAGGATCGCGGCGCGCATCAGAACCTCACCGCCGCGCGGGCACCGGCGAGCCCGGGCGCGATGAGCGGCGTCACCGCGACCTGCTCGGGCGCGGCGCGGCCCCCGGTGAACCACAGCACCGCGGCGGCGGCGACCGCCGCGCCGCCGACGCCGTAGGCCAGGTTGGCCAGGGTCGCGCGGGTGCGCGCGCGGTCGAGCGCGTCGTTGGCGGCGACCGCGTCGGCGCACACCACCTGCGCGCACCGCGCGTGGGCGTCGTCCTCGAGCGAGCCCGCCGCCAGGCCGGCCCACACCCCGACGCCGACCACCGCCAGGCCGGCCGCGCCGACGCCGATCGCCAGCTTGCGCCGCGCCGGCATGCCGGTCGGCTCCTGGCTCGGCGCGACCACGTGGGTGACCAGGCCGGGATCGACGATCGGGTTCTTCGGCGCGACGGTCGTCGGCGCGTCGGCGAGGCGCGGCACCTCGACGGTCACCGCGCCGCCCTCGACCGGCACCGCCACGGTCTGCTCCCAGGGCTGGAACCCCAGCGCGGTCGCGCGCAGCACGAGGTCGCCGCCGTCGACCGGCACCGCCCGGCCCCACAGCGCGCGATCGATCGGCGCGCCGTCGCGGGTGATCGCCAGCTCGGCCACCGGCTGCGCGACGGTGATCGTCAGCTTCGACAGCCGCGGCCCGAGCGCGGCCACCTTGGCGTCGGCGACCTGCTTCTTCGCTGGATCCTTGGCGCGGGCCGACGCGTCGGCGTACGCCGACCACGCCGACGCGAGCTGGCCGCGCTTCTCGCGGCAGTCGCCGAGCCGGATCAGCGTGCCGGTGCGCGGCTCGATGCGGTTGGACGCCTCGAACGCGTCGCACGCCTCGGCGAGCTTGCCCTCGCGCATCAGCCGGTCGCCGTCCTGGAACAGCACCTCGGCCGCGGCGTCCTGGGCCAGCGCGGCGCGGGCCCCGCTGCCCAGCCCGATCGCCGCCATCACGATCACGATCAGCTTCCGCATGCTCGAGCTCCGGCGGCGCTCAATCGCCGCGATCCATGGTCTCGGCCGACGGGCCGGAGCCCGTGCCGCCGCCCGGGCGCGTCCCGGTCTTGCCGCCGGACTTCTTGCCGCCGGACTTCTTGCCGTTGGCCTTCTTGCCGCTGGCGGCCGACGCCGGCGGGTCGCCCGCGACCGACTCGGGCGGGTCGCCGACCGGCGCCACCGCGGTCGACGGCGGCGCGATCGCGGGCGGCGGGTCGGACACCGGCGGGGCCACGATCGGCGGCGGCGCGACCGCCGGCGGCGACGCGACCACTGGCGGCGGCGCGGCCACCGGCGCCGGCACCGTGGGCGCGGCCGATCCCGCCGCGGCCGGTCGTGCGCCGCCCGCGCCGCCCGCGCCGCCGGCGTTGAGCTTGATCGCCACGACCGCGATCACCGCCACGACCGCCAGCCCGGCGGCGCCCAGCGCCAGCCGCCGCCCGCCGCGGGTCGGCACGACCGGGCTGATCGTCGCGGCGCTCGACAGCGTCGTCGGCTGCGCCAGCGCGGCCACCTTGGAGCCGGCGGTGGTGGCGCGCCGCAGGCCGATCGCCGCGCCCGACCGCGAGGTCGCGACGTCGTCGTCGAGCACCGCCGTGATCTCCGCCGACAGCTCGGCCATCGACTGGAACCGGGCCGCCGGATCCTTGGCCAGGCAGCGCGCGACGATCGCGTCGAACTCCGGCGGCAGGTCGCCGCGCACGCTCGACGGCACCGGCGGATCTTCGCGCAGGTGGGCGGCGATGATCTCGCCGGCCGAGTCGTAGTCGAACGGCGGCCGGCCGATCACCATGCAGTAGAGCACGCAGCCCAGCGAGTACAGGTCCGAGCGCGCGTCGACGTCGTGGGCGCCCTTGCACTGCTCGGGCGACATGTAGATCGGCGTGCCCATGATCGCGCCGCTGCGGGTGACCGACCGCCCCAGCTCGGGCTGCGCCAGCTTGGCGATGCCGAAGTCGAGGATCTTGGGCCGCTCGCCGCCCGGCACCGCCGGATCGGCGACCAGGAACACGTTCTCGAGCTTGAGGTCGCGGTGGATCACGCCCTTGGCGTGGGCCTTGGCCAGCGCGTTGGCCAGGTGGCGGGTCAGCCGCAGCGCCGCGCTCACCTCGATCGGGCCGTCGCCCTCGATCCGGTGGTCGAGCGTCTCGCCCACCAGGTACTCCATGACCAGGTAGGCGCTGCCGTCGATGTGGTGGCCGAAGTCGAAGACCTGGACGATGCCCGGGTCGGCGATCGCCGAGGTGATGCGCGCCTCGTTGAAGAAGCGGCCGACGATCTCCTCGTCGGCCGACAGCGCCGCGAGCAGGAACTTGATCGCCACCGGCCGCTTGAGCAGCGTGTGCTCGGCCAGGTAGACCTCACCCATGCCGCCCTTCCCCAGGAGCGACTTGATCTCGTAGGACCCGACGGTGGTCCCTTCCATGCCACCATCGTCGCCCGGGCGGCCCGGCGCCGCAAGCGCCGCGCGGCCCGCTGTCGTCGAGATCACGGGCTGCAGGCCCGGGCCTGCAGGTGCAGGCGCGCGCCATCACCCTTGACGCCGCGCGACGACCCGCCACACTTGCCGGTCGATGCTCCGCCCCGCCGCGCTGTCCCTGGCGCTCCTCGCCCTGTCCGCCAGCGCCGCCGCCGCCGACGTGGTCACCGGCAACGTCCTCGACGGCTCGACGCTCAAGCCGGTGGCCAAGGCCACGCTGACCGTCGCCGGCACCACCGTCACCACCGACCGGGTCGGCGGCTTCAAGCTCGACCTGCCGCCGGGCGCGACGACGCTCGCCGTGACCGCCGCCGGCTACGACTCGGCCGCCGAGGAGCTGACCGTCCCCGAGGGCGGCATGACCGACTACATCGTGCTGGTGTACCGGCCGGGCATGGCGCTCGAGACCGTCGAGCTCGAGGACGACGCGCCGGTGCCGCCGCCCCCGGGCAAGCAGGACATGCCGCGCGAGCAGATCACCCGCATCCCCGGATCGCGCGGCGACGCGCTGACCGCGGTGCGCAGCCTGCCCGGCGTCGGCAACGCGGTCGGCGGCGGTTCGGGCCCCGGCCTGGTGGTCATCCGCGGCGCCGCGCCCGAGGACTCGAAGATCACCATCGACGGCGTCGAGGTGCCGGTGCTCTACCACTTCTTCGGCCTGCAGAGCGTGCTGCCGTCGGAGTTCATCGCCAACATCGAGTTCCTGCCCGGCGGGTTCGGCGCCGAGGAGGGCCGCTCGACCGGCGGCATCATCAACGTCGTCACCCGCAACGAGGCGGCGCCCGACACCACCGGCTTCGCCGAGCTGTCGTTCATCAACCTGGCCGGCTTCGTCCAGACCCCGCTGTCGAAGCGCCACGGCGTCACGCTGACCGTCGCCGGCCGCCGCTCGATGATCGACTTCATCTTGCCGGCGGTGCTCGGCGACTCGGTCAACTTCACGACCGCGCCGCAGTACTACGACGGCCAGCTGCGGGTCGACTGGCGCCGCGGCGAGGGCGATCGCGTCAGCGCGCTGGCGATGACCAGCTTCGACCTCTTGTCGCTGATCTCCAGCGACTTCGATCCCAACGAGCCCGAGTTCAACGGCGGCTTCGACAACGAGACCAGCTTCTCGAAGCTGATCACCCAGTGGAGCAAGGCCTCGGGCAAGTGGACCAACCGCATCGTCGGCGCGCTCGGCACCAGCGGCTTCCGCATCGAGATCGGCGACGACCGCTACATCAAGGTGCGGCGCTACAGCGCCGAGCTGCGCGACGACGTCGCCTGGGCGCCGAGCCGCACGCTCAAGGTCCGCGCCGGTGGCGAGCTGCGCTACGACCCGCGCGAGGTCAACGTCAAGTTCCCGCAGCAGCCGCCCGAGGGCCAGCCGCCGCCGTCGAACTTCTCGACGCTGCCGCTGATCGAGACCAAGCTCGAGTTCGCCAACAGCGTGGCCGGGGCCTACGTCGCCGCCGATCTGCGGCCCGATCGCGACACGACGATCTCGGGCGGCGTCCGCCTCGACTACTACGATCACATCGACGCGACGACGGTGTCGCCGCGCCTGCAGGTGGTGCGCGCGCTCGACAAGCAGCTCACGCTGCGCGCCGCCGGCGGCCTGTACACCCGCAACTTCGAGTTCGGCGAGAGCGTGCCCGACTACGTCGCGCCCGAGCGCGCCTGGCAGGCGGTGGCCGGCGTCGACGTCAAGCTGATGGAGGGCCTGACCGCGTCGAGCTCGCTGTTCTACACCGACCGCTTCGACCTGCTGACCGTCGACCCGCTGCTGGCCCGCACGATGCCCGAGCGGTCGTACGTCAACACCGGCACCGGCCGGTCGTACGGCATCGAGTACCTGCTCAAGGCGCAGCGCTCGAAGTTCTTCGGCTGGCTGGCCTACACCTACTCGCGCTCGGACCGCGTCGATCGCGACGGCGGCGCACGCCGGCTGTTCGACTTCGACCAGACCCACAACCTGATCGCGGTGGGCAGCTGGAAGCTCGGCAAGTGGGAGATCGGCGCGCGCTGGCAGTACGCCACCGGCCAGCCCGAGACGCCGGTGATCGGCTCGGTCTACCTGGCCGACGCCAACGCCTACGTCGCGCAGTACGGGCCGGTGAACTCGGCGCGCATCGAGGACTACCACGCGATGGATCTGCGCATCGATCGCAAGTGGAAGTGGGACAGCTGGCAGCTGTCGGCCTACCTCGACATCACCAACGTCTACGCCCACGCCCGGGTGCTCGGCTACAGCTTCAACTTCGACTTCAGCCAGCGCGAGCCGATCACCGAGCTGCCGATCCTGCCGGCGCTCGGCGTCCGCGGCTCGTTCTGACCGCGACGTAACGCCGCGCCCACCTCGTGCGTCCAACTGCCATGGGAACCGCCCGCACCATCGCCGACCCGTGGCGCCTGAGCCAGCACCTCGACGCGCTCTCCCCCGACGAGCTGGCCCGCCTCGACGACGCGGTGATCGCCCTCGACCCCGAGGGCCACATCGTGGCGATCACCCCGGCCGCCGCGCGGTGGATCGGCGTCGCCGCGTGGCAGGCCCGGGGCCGCACGCTGACCCGCGAGCTGGGGTGGCGGTTCGGCAAGGACGCCACCGCGGCGATCGCCGCGTTCTCGGACGACTCCGCGCCGCTGTCGACCGTCCACGCCGCGCCCGACCGCACCCACCAGCGCCCGGCCGCCGAGGTCGCGCTGGTGCGCGGCGATCGCCGCATCTACCTCGCGCTCGCCGCGTAGCCCCCGCGCCGGCGGCGCCTGCTACAGTCGTCGCCGATGGCCTATCGCCTGCTCGCGCTGGATCTCGACGGCACGCTGCTGCGCAGCGACCACACCGTCGACCCGCGCGACGTCGCGGCGATCGCCGAGCTGCAAGCCGCCGGGGTGGTGGTCACGATCGTCACCGGCCGGCTGCACTCGGGCGCGGTGGCGGCGGCGCGCGCGTGCGCCATCGACGGCGTGATCGCGTGCATGGAGGGCAGCCACCTGATCGATCTGGCGACCGGCGCCACCGTCGCGCATCACCCGCTGGCCGACGCCGCCACCGCGCGCTGGCGGGCCGCGGTCGACGCCCACGACCTCGCCGGCTTCGTGCTCGACGCCGACGGCATCCACCACGACCACCGCGGCGCCGCCTACGCCGGCTACGTCGCCACCTGGTCGCCCAACCTGCGCGTGGTCGACGCCGACGCCGCCCGGGCGCTCGCCGCGCTGGCGACCGTCGCGATCGGCGATCGCGACGCGGTGGCCGCCGCCCACGCCGCGCTGACCGCCGCCGCCGAGCCGCCCTACGCGGTGCAGTTCGCCGTGGGCGCGCACCCCGGCAAGCACGCGGTCCTGACCCGCGCCGCCGGGCCGACCAAGGGCACCGCGCTGGCCGCGCTGTGCGAGGCCGCCGGCTGCACCCTCGCCGACGCCGTCGCGGTCGGCGACTGGGTCAACGACGTGCCGATGTTCGCGGTGGCCGGCCGCTCGTTCGCGATGGGCGGCGCGCCCGACGACGTCCGCGCCCGCGCTACCGATCAGCTCGCGACCCCGGCCGGCGCCGGCGGTGGCATCGCCGAGGCGATCCGCCGCGCCTGGGGCTAGCACGCGCCGCGCGTCAGGTGCAGTAGGCGCCGGGCATCACGCAGCGGGTGAGCCCCACGCCCTGACACTCGGTGTCGGACGTGCACGGGGGCAGCGTGTCGCAGAACGACCCGACCGGGTGGCAGCGCGGGAAGCCCATCGCCTGGCAGCCGGCGTCGTCCACGCACCGCGGCATGCACGTGCCGACCTCGGCCGCGCAGGTGAGCTCGGCGCCATAGGGGGTGCAGTCGCCGTCGACAGCGCAGGTGAGCGTGCAGTACGCCATCCCCGACGGCAGGAACAGGTGCGCCTCGCAGTCGGCGGCGCAGGCCGCGCCGTTGGCCGCGACCACCACGACGCAGCCGGTCGGCGGACGCGCGTCGAGGCCGAGCGCCGCGTCGGGGCCGAGCGCCGCGTCCGGGTCAGCCGCAGCGTCGGCCGGCGCGCTGCCGCCGTCGCAAGCCGCCGCGCCGATCACGCACACGAGCGCGCACGACCACCGCGTTCCAGGGAGCTGCATGGCGGGCACGCTACTCCGACGCGCCCGCGCGCTTCAAGCGGCCGCGCCGCACGCGCGCGATCAGCCACGCGATCGGTCGCTCGCAGCGGAGCAGCGGCGCGTAGGCCAGGCCGATCAACTGGTACGGGAAGACGATCGCCATCAGCGCGACCACGCCGACGTGGAAGCCCCACGCCGCCACCGACCACGCCAGCGCCACCCGGCGGTGCACCAAGGCGATCGGCGCGCCCAGCTCGACGATCATCGTGCCGATCGCCATCGCGTGCATCAGCCAGGTGTGCTCGAGGAAGGTCGCCGCGATCGGGCTCATCGGCGCGCCCATCAGGTGCTTGCGCAGGTTGTCGATCGCGATCTGCTCGCGCAGCGCGTCGCCGTCGGTCCAGGCCCAGCCGCCGAGCCGCAGCTTGGCGACGCCGGCCAGCACGTAGGCGATGATCGTGATCAACGCCAGCGCGCGCAGCGGCCAGCCGTAGCGCTCGTGGCTGGTGGCCGCGCGCCCGCGGGCGTCGACGCTCCACGCGTCGGCGGCCGGCACGATCGCCAGCACCAGCGCGTGCAGCACCAGCAGGTTCTCGGTGTGGAACGGCATGCCCCACGAGTTGCGGTAGCTGAGCGTGAACAGCAGCGCGAGCGCGAACACCGGCGCCAGCCAGCGGTACGCGAAGCCGAGCATGAACACCGCCGCCAGCGCCATCGTCACCAGCGGCAGCGCCAGCCGGATCCCGCGCGGCAGCGGACCACCGAGCAGCCGCACCACGCCGAGCGGGCGGAAGTCGCCGTCGTGGAACTGCGCGTCGCCGAACCACAGCGGCAGCTGGGTCGCCAGGTACACCAGCGCGAACGCGCCGACCAGGAGGCGCATCGCGGCCAGCCGCTCGGCCGGCGCCGGCGCGAACCACGCGTCGAGCGCGCGCTTCACGGCGCGCCTCGCACGATCGGGCACCGCGCCAGCGTGCGCTCGGTGCCGTGGACGCCTTTCACGAACCAGTCGATCGCCCGGTGGTTGCCGGCGATCACCTGCACCTCGTCGAAGCCGCGGTAGCCGGCGCGCGGCGCCAGGCGGGTCGCCACCCGGCGGCACAGTCCGGTCGCGTCGCCGCGCGCGACCGCCGCGTGCACGCTGACGATCGCCTGCATCACCTCGGGGCTCGCCACCAGCTCGGGCGGGACGTGGCGGCGCGCGCCGCCGGGCCCGGTCGCGATCACGTACTCGAGGTACAGCCGCGCGTCCTTGCGCCGCGTCGCGAACATCGGATAGGTCGACAGCGGGAAGCTATCGCCTGCCACCGGGTGCCGGGTCAGCGGCCACGCCACCGCCAGCGCGGCGATCAGCGTAACCACCAGGCCGTACCAGCGGGTCGCGTTCACTCCGGCGGTTGTACCGCGTTCCGCAGCCGCGGCCGCAGCCGTGACCGTGACCGTGACCGCGACCGCGACCGTGACCGCGACTGTGGCGGCGGCCGTGGCCGGGACCGTGGGGGGACCCGGCAACGCCGCGGGCGAGCCCCGCAGCCGGTCCGCCCGCTCAAACGCCGACCTATCGCGAAGGCACCAACCTGTGCGTGTGCCCCAGCTCGCGCTCGCGGGCACACACCTTCGACGCGGCGGCGCAGTTCATCCGCAGCTGCGCGGCGTCGTCGGGGGCGCGGAAGCGATCGTAGGCAGCCAGCGCCTGAGCCGCGAGGTCGCTGCCCGGCAGGAGCTGCGCCAGCGCGGTGGCCTGGCTGCGCAGCAGGTCGGGGTCGCGGGGCGCCAGCTCGAGGCCCTTCACCGCAGCGGCCAGCGCGCCGCGATCGTCCGCGAGGCTGCCGCGCACGCGGGCCAGCACCGTCCAGCCACCCGCGTTGGCCGGCGCGCGCTCGGTGACCGCGCGCGCGAACGGCTCGGCCTCCTTCCACCGCCACACCCGGACCAGCGCGTCGGCCGCGTAGGCGTCGAGCGCCGGCGGGCTCGGCGTCGGCAACAGCGCGCGGGCCTCGGCGACCAGGGCCAGCGCGGCGTCGGCGCGGCCTTGCTTGCCCGCCACCGACGCGAGCTGCACCAGGATCATCGCGCGCGGCCGCTTGCCGGCGTCGCCGGCCGGGACCTGCGT
>Ga0075163_10005237_pt1 | contig 17333 bp, 13 predicted proteins | sample JI1023141ADNA_FD_71478 | JGI IMG/M metagenome (GOLD analysis project Ga0075163, IMG submission 71478) | Wastewater effluent complex algal communities from Wisconsin, to seasonally profile nutrient transformation and Carbon sequestration -... | ecosystem: Engineered > WWTP > Effluent > Algae...
GTGGTATTACGTCTCTGTGTTAGTGGTATTACGTCTCTGTGTTAGTGGTATTACGTCTCTGTGTTAGTGGTATTACGTCTCTGTGTTAGTGGTATTACGTCTCTGTGTTAGTGGTATTACACCTCTGTGTTAGTGGTATTACACCTCTCTATCTTTTTTTTTTGCTTCTAAAGAAGTAAGGTCTTCTAGTTTTTGCAAACATACCAAGTTTTCTCCTTAGATAAAACTCATCACTATTTACCTCTACATAGGTTCACCCTTGGTGTACGTAAAATGTTCTTGGTGTTGTAAAATTGTTTAAAGTTCTACTACGCGAATGATCGATTAATAATTTATAATCTTCATCAATCGTTGAGTAGTAACATTTTAAATCATTATTTGAAAAAGGTAAAAACTTTCAAGTTACTCGTGACACATACTAATATCATATTAATCAAATCTATACCGTCAATTTTGTAAACTAAGCACACTTGTTTTACCGACTGCTAAATTCACATCAAACCTATTAAAAGGTATGTTGTAGATTATAGCTAATATGTTTAAGGAAGGCTCGTAAGCTACACAACTGCCTAAACGTTTTAAACCCAAAGGTAATTTTTTAAAAATTTTCGGTACTTCAGTATGTCTACGCATAAATCTATATTTCTTTTTTCTCGATAAAAATGAACGATAAGATAATTTTTTAGATTTAGAAACAATCATATTAAATGTTAACTTAAGTTTTTTTCTAAGTTTTTTTAGCTTCTTTCCAAATGGAAGTTCAATAATATCACCCTTTTGAATAAAGTTTGGTAATTTAGCGTATTCACCGTTGTACACTATTAAATTGTAATGACTTAAAAGTAACATCTGCCGTCAAGATAAAACACAATACATAGTATTTAATAATATGTGAGATAAAAATTGATATGAAGGTGTTTTAGCTACAAAAGTTAACTCAACACCAAGCAATTTATCATATCTATACTCGTTTAGTTTACCCATGGTGCGCAATGACCAGTGCGCATACCGAGCTTTTCTTAATTTTCAAACTAGCGGCCTATAGACATTTAATAGTATTCTTTTTTTTTTATTTATTTTACGCCTAGCGTGATAAGGTTGCTGTTTACGTAACTGTTTTTTTAGGAAATTATTTTTAACCTTTGTATACAAGAATGCTCATATAGTCCCTACAATTGTTTTTTTATTCATAAATATTCTTTGCTTTAACCCAAACGCATTAACAAACTTGTATATATTGGGTTTATGTACGTATCCTCGTTTAATAAAATTTACACGAGTTGCTTTTCACCTTTTACGTAGTCGTTTAGAGATTTTCCTTATGCTTGCTAACCTAAACCTTCTAAAATGCTTACGTGAAGAAGTAAATTTTGCAGCTAAAATTAGGAAGGGGTATGCTTTTGTTTTATAGGGGGTAAAATTTAACGAATTTAATACTTTCCGAGAATATGTTCAGTTTATACCTTTATAATTTAACAAGTATGCTCGTTTTTTAAATAATAAAATACTGGTGTATAAGTTATAAAATAGGTACAACGGTAGCTTGTAGGTATTTATAACTTTGAATAAATAGTAAAATACTACTGCTGAATCTAGTTGGGTAATTAGTTGTTTATTTTGTTTCATATAATTAACGATCTACTTCACCAAATACTATATCTATTGTACCTATAAGAGCAGCTAAATCACCTAAATAATGTCCTTTAGCAAGCTTAGGTAAAGCTTGTAGGTTAAAATAACTAGGCGACCTTATTTTACATCTAATTGGTTTAGCTGTTGAATCAGCACTAAGAATAACACCAAACTCTCCTTTAGGAGATTCAATATAAGAAACAGTTGTTCCTTTATTTACTATAAACCCGGTATGTCAAAATATAAAATGCTCAATTAAATCTTCCATAGATGTATATGGATTTTTTTCAGTTTTATAAAACATTTTATTTAAAATAAGAGGTGTATATTGAAACTTATTTCCCAAGAAATATTTATTTAAAAGTTGTGTACTTACATTAGTAATTATGCTTAAACTTTCCCCCATCTCTAACATTCTAATTAAAAACCGATCATAAGAATCTCCGTTGTGCCCACAAAACGATTTTAACGCTATTTTATTATACCCAGAGTATGCATTTTCCTTTGCAAGGCGTAAATCTCTTTTAATCCCGACACTTCTTGACATAACACCAGTTAAACTATAGTTTCTACAGTCTTCATAACTTAAAACACCGATGTTAACTAATCTCTGCTTTCATACCTTATTATAAGTTAAAACATTGTGCATTTCATTTAAAGTTATAAAACAACCTTTAACAAAAAATAAAATATCAGTTAATAATTGTTTATCTAAAAAAAAATTAAAGTAAGGTAATGGTTTATGAAATGCCGCGTGCATTCGAGCTCCACTTACTCGCTCATAAAATTCCATAACTTTTTCTCTTTCTTCAAAAGCTCAAAATATAGCAGACATATTACCAATGTCCAAACCGTGGCAAGCTACTGCTAACATATGATTCAATATTCTCGTTAATTCATCAAATAAAACACGTATTAACTTTGTAGGTGTAGGAATATCCGTCACACCTAAAAGATTTTCAATACCAATACAGTAAGCGTGTTCCTGTGTCATCATCGAAACATAGTCTAGTCTATCAAAATATGGAATACTTTTTATGTAATGCTTTGTTGTTATAAGTGATTCAGTACCTCTATGTAACAACCCGATATGTGTATCTAGTCTCTGGATAACTTCTGAGTTTAATTGTAATATTAATCGGAGCACACCGTGCGCAGCTGGGTGTTGTGGCCCAAAGTTAACAATGATACTTTTACTTTTTATATTTTTTTTTTTTATTTGAGTTCAGCTATAAAATAAACTTCGATTCAGCTTTTTATTTCTGATAACCACCAAACATTAGTCTTTCCAGGCCTTTTGTTAAAAAAAAACGTGACACCCTCGTATTTTGACTAGGAACAGAAAAGCTATAGTGCAAAAAGCATTGTAATTTATTTTGAGAATAATAAAACCTATGGTGCCTATTTCAGTACTTACGATAAATAAAAAATGATATTCTAGGTTTATAAGTTAAAAAAAAATTTTGAGAAAAACTTTTTTTTAATCTTCTAAAGTTTTTTTTTTTTTTTCACAAAGTGTATCTAATTATACTTTTATTTAAGTGTTTCATTCTTCGTATCATCTAATTAATGTAATATAGAAATGTGTTGTGAAATCTTACCAAATCTGCGGATAATAGGTTGTCTTTTTAACCGAAGACCGCGCATCGTATAACAGTTATAAAACCTTATATATGGGAAAAATCTACTAAAATTTTTAAAATCTTTATAATTTCATGTATATATAACATAACTTTGTCTTCTACGTTTAAAAAACCCCCAATTTCGCATTAATTTTAATCTCGTTCAATGTGAATATCCGAAATTAAAAGTAAATTTATTTTTTGCACAAAAATTTCTTATACGAAAACTTTTACCTCGAAACGCTATACGGGCTCATTGGGTAAGAAAACTATTTCTAAAAAAATTTACAGAAACCTTTTTTTTTAGCTTATTAGTTAAATTATAGCCGCTTGTGTGATTATTTAGTAAATCGTGTTTATTTGAGCGCGGTGACGCAAACCACAAGTCCAATGACTTATTGCTTACTTTCCAAATATAATTATGCGAATTTTTGTGTTGGGCTAAGAGTTGATTTTGATTAAAGATATTAAATATTGCGTTTGTTTGTAACATTTGTTTTAGACTTTAATTTTTTAAGTCTACGGTAAGTCTTTATAACCCCCTGTCTTCTCGTTTCTCTAGAAGAATAAAGTACTAAGGTGTTATAGCGATCCCTTTGTTGATAAATATACCTACCCACCACTAAATATGTTTTATGTTGAGGAATATCTAATATTTTTTTTTTTTTTTTACTATTAATGAAGTTCGAGGTTATATTATTATTTTTAAATTTTCAAATTACTCATGTATTTCGCGCGCGTTTAAAAAAAAAATAGCGAGTTATAAGTTTGTATAGTATATATAACTTAGGCCCCGCCCATCTTTCTTTATGATAAAGCAACCCGCCTTCTCACGACATACTTTTATTTATTTTTTCTAATCTAGGTAAGCTTATTTGTCCCAATTATTCATAAACTTTAATATCAAGCCCCAAAAAAACAAGTAGCGTATACTGCACAGAATGTAAAAAGGTGGAAGTACTCCCCTAAATAAAATAGTGCAAAATAAAAACCTCCAAACTCTGTTGTATAACCAGCAATCAACTCTGATTCTGCTTCTGTTAAATCAAATGGTATTCTGGATGTTTCTAATAAAAAAGTAATAATTACTATAGGCATGATTGGTAAAAATAGCATAAAATTTCACTTACCATTTGCTTGTCAACTAGCAATTTGTTCAAAAGATAAAGCTTCAGATAAAATCGCTAAGGTTAGCATTAAAAAAGTTAATAAAAGCTCAAGATTTATACCAATCACCAATACTCGTGTTGATGACATCATTGCATATTTATTATTAGATGTGTACCCAACTAAAATTAATAAATAAGAAAATGCTGATGAGATAAGACATAAAAATATAACATTATATTCAATTTCGCAAATAGCTAAATTAGGCATTCAAACTATATTTGCTCAAAACAAATAACTAACTATTAAAATAAGAGCAGGTATACATATAAATAACAATCTGTTGGTTTTATTTACTATAGCTATATGCTTTAATAACATCTTTAACGCGTCTGCTATAAACTGTAAACGCCCACGATAACCGATATAATTTGGGCCTACACGTCTCTGCACTAAAGATAAAACTTTTCTTTCAATTAAGGTAACAGTTGCAATAACAATAGTAAAGATTAAAAATAATACAATCATTTTTAGTAAACTAGTAATTGAGACTAGGGCTCAGCTTGGATAAGAGCTTACAAATTTTTCTAAAACACCAACCATTTATAATTTAGATAAGGCCGTGAGCTAATCGTTGACTCATAGCATTAGGTACAAAACTATAAGCTTTGTTTACTAATTTAGTTGAAATAAATTTACCTAAAAAGTAATTACAACGTTTATTGAATCTTGCTACTAAAGTATGTAAATACACCGTAGTTTTTTTTTCTAATTTTGAGTCTAATAACATAAAATAAAATGCAAAAACTCCTAACATGGTAACAAAATGGCCAGCGGTTGCCATACTTTGTCAACCCATATAAATCGCAGGGAAATCGTGTAATCTTCTTGGAAGCCCAGAAAAACTAACTCAAAACAATGGGATGAAGGTTAATCACTGACCAGCGCTGTAGAGTATTATGTGGACGTAACCAAAAGTTCTTGAATACTTAACTTGAAAAAATGTATTAAAGTAATAATAAAAACCTGTAAAAATAGCTATAACTACAGCACCAGATAACATAAGGTGGAAATGGGCTACAACGTATAAAGTATCGTGCATTGAAATATTTAGACTTACGTGTGATAATCACATTCCAGTAAATCCAGCAACTAAAAATAAAAGAAGAAAAGACCCTGAAGCCAAAAAAACTAAATCATTTTTAAAACTACCATTTACCAAAGTGAATGTTCAGTTTACTACCTTAATAGTTGCTGGCATAGAAATCATAATAGTAATAGTACTGTATAAAGCTCTACTTCTGTGATCAAGACCAATCAAATACATGTGATGTCCTCAAACTAAAAATCCCATATAGTTCATGATGTAGATGGCTCAAATTAAATGGTGCTTTGAAGCAAGTCTTCGTGAATTAACTGCAGGTAAAACAGAGTTTATAATACCAAAAGCAGGTATAACTAAAACATAAACTTCTGGATGACCAAAAAATCAAAATAAGTGATGGAAGAAGATTGGGTCTCCACCGTATGCAAAATCAAAAAAAGACGTTTTTCAATGTCTATCTAGAGCTAACATAAGCATAGCAGAACCCAATACTGGAGTTATAACTACCAAAGCTCTTAACATTAGTAAAACAGTAATTGTAATGAACGGTAACAATATTCGACGATTTCTTAACCCAGGAATTGATAAAGTTCGTCTTGTAGCTAACAAATTTACGATAGAAATAGTTGTACTTATACCAGCGTAGTATACACCAAGTATTAACATATCCTGGATACCAACACCAGTATATTTAATTTTTGAGGAAAATGGTGTAATAAATGTTCACCCAGCGACAGTTTGGGTTGCACTAGAGCACTTTACAATAAATCTTTTTTGTCTTTTTGCTTTTTTAGCGTTAGTTACTAAAAAATAAAAAGCATCTGGTATTAAGTTAATAGTTTTTCAAAAATATAATTTTCAGGAAACTTCACTATTCTTTGTTAAACTACCGCTAGTATAAGTATTTGTGAAAAATTTCTTAACAGCATCTAAGACGCTAATTTTTGGATTTCTAATTTCAAAGTTTTCAGGGTTCTTTAATCAATATGTATTAATTTGATTATAAGGATTGCCAGTTAATTCGCTAAAAAGTCAAGGCTTTGAAAAATGATCTGCTTGTCTTGCTTTAAAATAATTATTTACTTTATCATAATTAGTTCAGCACATTGTTCGTAAAAAACCAATCTTTGCGATTAATAAATACCCACAAGGCTGTATTCAGAAACCTAAGCTATTTAAACGTGGAAAAGCTACATCCTTACTACCGACATGATAAGGTAATAAAAAGTTTGCAAAACCACCAAAAATAATAGGGACTACTACAAAAAAAATCATAATTAATGCGTGTGCTGTGATAACTTGTAAGTATCTTAAAGAATCCCCCCCAAAAAAAGGGCTTCCAGGGTAAGCCATTTCTAAACGTATAGCGGTTGCTAATAAAGCACCAGACATACCAGTAACTAATGAAAAATAAAAATAATTTAACCCTAATCTTTTATGATTAATAGTATATATATATTTCTTTAAAAGTTGTCGTAAAATTGTATAATATTCCGCAAGTTTTGAGACTTGTAAACTAAACATTTATAATTACATAGCTACATTTACAAATTGGAAAAATGTTAATAATTCTTCCGCAGTAACAGATGTTGTTCAATTATTTATATCGGCAAAAAATCAATAGTATGATATATCATAAAATCTTCTAATAACTCATTTTAATCAATTAGCTGCAAAAAGGCTATTTAAAAGAAGTAATAACATTAAATTTTGTAAATTTACACCAAATAACGTATAGTGAATTCTTCGTTGCTCATAACTTTTAAAAACAACAAATAATCAGGAAAAAAAAATAAATAAAAAATGTCAATATTTAGCTATAAGTGCTAGTATAAAATATTGTTGTTTTGCTCTTATCTTTGGAGAGTCAATAGTTAGGCCCCAAACCGCGTTCTCCCCGCTATATGATCAAACAGACTCATAGAACATAGTAATGATATAGTAAAACTGATAACACTCAAGTAAAAAAATAAATATAATTCCTAGAGTGACAACAGTTAAGTGTGTTAATAATTGCTTAAAATTGTAACTACTTAAGTTTAAAATAATAAAAATACTATAAAAAATTAGTAGTAGTAATAAAATATTTGAAAAATAAAAAGAAGTAAGGGATAGTAATTGTGGTTGATTAAGATTTGCTTCATCAAAAAAATAATAAACTTCTTGAGAACTATTTAAATAATAATAAAAGAATAATAAAAATAAAAAACCTTCGATTAATCAAAAGTATGCATTTGTTCTTTTTCAGAATCTTTGGATCGCTGAAGTATATTTACCAAATCGGTATCTTTTAATAAAGAAATTAAATCCACTCATCAATCAAAAAAAAATAAGCCCGACGACTAATCAAGCCGCTAAATTCTTTAAAAAATTTACAGAAAAATAATTTAATAAAAGAACACCCAACAACACGCTAACGATAAGTGGTAAAATTAGATTTTTCAACGCCCGATAAAATACAGTTAAATAATAAAAACTAGTATTTAACCCTACTTTTGGTGCAGCAAAAAAATTAAAATTATCCCCAAACGCAACGTCGTTATCAGTTATAATAGTATTTCTATGCAATACAAAGTTTTTTTTTATTAAAATTTTACGTACAGTTATGTACTCTAATGTTCCGAACATAGCAATATTAACATGTATAAACAACTGCCTATACCACTTTATGTCTTTATTTTCTAAAAAATTTTTTAATTGATAAGAAAAGGTAAATTGCCTTACAAACGCGTGGTTTGTTTTGTTATTTAAGTATTTGTTATATAGCGCGTTTTTTAAACCTATTGGGCTATTTATTAAAAATAATAAATCCCTTTCTAAGGCAGACTGATCATTATTATATAAACTTAGTGAATCGTTGTAAAAATCGTTTCAATCAAAAAAATCAAAACCTTGTCAATGCAAATTATTTTTAATATGGTAACCTCGTAAAAGAGTCATTAATCTTAGAGAGTTTCACACAAATCGCCCTGTATCACCGCTTAGGATATTCTTTTTTGTTTTTAAAAAATTTTTGTTTACCGCGTTTAAATAATTATTTAAACTGTTTACACCTTTACTTTTAAGTAAGATATTAATAGATTTGTTATTAATAAATGAGTTTGTATAAGCCTTAATAGATTGTATTAAATTATGTAAACTGATCCTTTACTATTTATTTTTTAAAATAAATTGTTCTTTTACTACGTAAAGAGCAACCGGACGTAGTAGTTAATAACTTATTTTTAAGGTTACCGGTAGAGTAATTAAGGTTATTAATGGAATCATAATATACAAATAAGAACTTTTGTAACAATACCTTAATAGTTGTATTTTGTAATAAGTTTAAAAAAATAAAATTAACAGCAACAAATATGATTGCAGATACTAAAGTCAAATATAAAAAAGTATAAATTATTTGCATCTCGAAGGAAGCAGGAATCGAACCCACGATATCGGTTTTGAAGACCGAGGTTTTACCACTAAACTATTCCCCCCTAAAAATAAAAATTAAGTGTAAATTTTTATAATAATCTTCAAAAAATTTTTTCTAAACTGTGGTTGAATTAATATAGCTGGTAAACTTAACATAAACTCGGTTTGTCTATTTAATTCAGCAACGTAAGCATGTTTTGCGTTAAATGCGTAAGCTTCTCATACAGATAATTCTAAAAAAAATCATACTAATAAACTTGTCAATCAAACTCAAAAGAGTGGGATTGTTTGGAACGTAGTTTCTAAAAGTGTGTAAATTGGCGCTCTGCAGTAGAGTGCGACTAAATACTGATCACTTAAATAATAGTTAAAGTCTGTCATCTTAATTAAGTTTTAAATTTGTTTATTCCACCCACAGATTCTTCTACGGGTACCTTGTGTCAACTTAACTCAAATCACCCACAACCTAGTCAGAAGCTTCATCCTTTTAAAGTTAAAAAAACTTAATCACCACCACTATAATAACCGGGGCCTCGCATTCAGCACACGAGTCCCAAAACCTCTTGGTTGTGACACACAAAATGTGGTCGCATACACAATGCGATAACAAGGACAAAAATATGGTACGACTTTACTAAACTGTGAACTCTTCGAGTGTGATGGGCGGTGTGTGCAGGATTAGTTTATTAATTCATCGCAGCATACTAATCTGCGACTACTAATGATTTCAGCTTCACTGCTTCAAGTTTCAGAAACAATTCCGCACTAAGGTGATTTTTGGAGGTCACTTCAGATTACTCCTTTGTTACTCTTTGTTTTCACCTTTGTAACACGTGTGTTGCCCAACCTATGAGGACCGTGAGGACTTGACTTCAGCTAGTGTTCGCGTACACATAATAGTAAACAAAACTTGTTTGTCCTAAGATGCGTACACTTAGCATAATATGCTTAAAATAGATATCAAGAGGCCCCGCACAGCGTAGCTGTGTTTAATGGTAAGACATCGTGTCGAACGTTATTGCCATTAGATGTATGACTAACAAACGACATCGCTTTCCTAGGCTCATTACGAGATTATTGTACTTATTCTTTACGTTTAGTTTTCTCACAATTAGTAGGTCATATAAATTTCGCAGCATTCCATCTCAAACACTGCGGGGTGGAGTTAACCACAACCGCATACCACCATTTTGCAGTAGCAAATTTATATAACACCCCAATAAGTCTCAAGTATTCATGTTACACCCTCCGCTATTCACCCCATTCCGGGTATACCACTATTGAGAAATGATACTCACCTTACATAACCTCTTGTATCTTCGTAGGTTGCGTTCGTTTCCAGAACTTAATCCCAGATCGCAAAATACGAACTGACGACAGCCATGCAATACCCCTTTAAAATTTTACCTTTAAAGGAAAAAAATTTTAATTACAAAAGTTGGTAAGATTCTACGTGGATTATCGCATTAAACCACATGTTCCACCATTCGTTCTAATCCCCGCCAATTCTGTTAACTTTGAGTTTTGCAACTATACTCACCAGGCGGATTGCTTAGCGTAAACGTTTAGCAATCAATGTTTACAGTAAGGATTACTAGGGTCTCTAATCCTAATCACGCCCCCTACTTTCATACCTCAGCGTCAGAAGATGTGAGACAGGCACATTAGTACACTGGCAAGCAACCACAGGTCATTACATTTTATCGTTACCTGAGATAACCCCCCGTCTTAACATCCACTCAAGAGTTTGCTTTCTAAGAGTTTTCCACCTTCGCTGGCTTTAGTAAACCCTTATATTAACCCCGCCTACGTATCCTTTACGCCCAATCATGCCGAATAATGCTAATCGCTCAGGTATTACCGCGGCTGCTGGCACCTGTATTAGCCACGACTTCTTTTTATACTTACCCTTATAATGCTCGTATACGTATAGACTTTACAGTTAACCCTTCTTCATCTCCGCTAATTTGATAGGTCATGCTTTCGCACATTGCCTAATATTCCTCACTGCTGCCTCAGGGCGGGGTTGTTTCCATACCCCATGTGGTTGACCCTTCTCTCAAATCAACTAGGGATCGTCGGCTCCACAACAGATTACCTAATCCCATATGCCAGGACCTAGTATACGCATTGCTGCTTTTTTTAAGTCTTTAACTTCTATACTACTATCCAAAACATATATACTCACCTCGACGCTAGACGTCCAATCATTTTTGATGTTTCACAAACAATTAACTAGACTTCTCAACTTGCATGTGTTAGGCACTTAGCTAGCATTCACTCCAAGCCAAGATCACACTCATGATTTTAAATCTTAACCTTTAAACTATCACTGATATCTAAATTTAATGTCTTCTGTATTAACAACTTGTTTACTATTTATTACACCAATTCTGTGTAATCTTCTAACTCCACGTCTTTGTCATCAAACTAAAAACTGTTCAAATGGTAATGCACATAATCTAACAGGCATATGGTGGTGGTAACGACCACAAATTTCAGCACACTGACCATAGTAAAATCCGACGTTATCAATATAAAAAGAGTGGTGTGTAGAACGCCCTGGTACACAATCTAACTTTAAACCTAAGCCAGGGATAAATCACGAATGTACAACATCATATGAGTTAGTTATAACAGTAATATTAACGTGTGCTGGTAATACTAGGGTTCTCTTTGTTCTTAACAATCTTCTAGCTAAAGTTACAGGGACTAACTCACTTCTGTGTCTATTGAATTTTACAGCTCTATGATAATTAAATGAAGCATCGTTTTGCGCTTTTACAGAACTGTTACTTGATTTAGTTAAATCCTCTACTAATGGATTAACTAACATAGCAGACTTTAATGTAAATGCATTATAAGCTGGAGTTCTAGCAATTGGTAAAAGTGTTTTTGGGTCATATTCAACTTTATCGGTAAATTTAAATTTTTGAAGACGTTTATATTTTTTTTGCTTAAATCCTCATAAAGGTTCAGCGTGTTCTGGTTTTTGTTCTAGTGTTCCGTTTAAAGAGTACTTTGCAACAAATAGTAATTGTTTACTTAAAGTTTCGTCACTAGTTTTTAATATTTCCATATTGTGTTTATTTATGATACCAGCTAAAATATTTAAAGGTTTAATCTTTACATTATCTACCACATTAGACATAAACTTACTGGTATCGTCAATTAGTTCATTATCATAATACCCTACAGCGACTGGTGTTGGTGTTACTTGCGTTGTTACCTTTTTTAAATCTATATTTTCTGTAGATTCCGCAGATTGATTTACGTAATTAGAAAATTGTGTTCAGTTATATTTACCTCGTCAATCCTCTACAGAATCTTTCTTTACCTGATCATCACCCAATAACTTATAGTATAACTGTGTATATTCAAGTTGTGATCCCATATGTAACGCCTCATAGTAAGAATCCGCACAATAAGATTCATTAGGTGTTGAAACAAATCATCTATCGTGTCCAATATTTTTAGGAGCAGCTAGTATATTTTGAGCAGCTGATGCATCAAACTTATAAACTCAATATCACTGTTTCCCTTGTACACGCAATGTAAATAATGATCCTTCATTTTGTCATTCAATCATTCTTAAAATAAAATTAGAATTTACCAAAATATTACCACATCAACTTAATGGAATTAGTGCGACTAAAAAATCTCCTCATTTACCGTGACCCCTTATACTTGTATTCATAATTGGGTTAAAGTGTAATACACGCTTATTTACGACCCTTACCACAATAAAGAAATATAAAGCTCAAAATAAAGAAAATCAAAATCATCATCAATATTGTCATTGGGATAGGTGAATTAATACATCTGATTTATGAGTTGAAAAACCGAAATTAAAATTTTGCAATGTTGTTGCTTCTGTCATAATTTGACCCCACACTTTAGATTAATAACAATAAAAAAAAATATATTACAGCTAAACTAGATTCGACCGCTATAATGTTCTTTCGTCACATAATTAAGATAGTAAGTATAAATAGTAGTGTGTATATATAATAAAAATAAATATAATAAGAAGAGTATACGTTTGCTAATTTTAATAAAGACAACTCGACACCTGATAACTCAAAAGTATACTCAAATGGTATAACGTTATAAGTAAGCAATCAATTAAAAACTATTGCCGTCGCCAATGAGCTCAGTAATAGGATAAAAACCGCTAACACGTGATTAAAGGTCGTTAATTTGATTTGATCTACCGTATTTTGTTTTACAACTAATAAAAAATAGTAAGGTGTAGCTTTTATCCCTTTGTAAAAATCAAAAGTTACATAAAAAATTAACCTAAAAAAGTATACTAAGCTCGATAGCATACCAATTAAAAGATTCCCTACTATAATAAAGTTAAAAACCCCACTAATTAGTAACTTAAAAAAAAAAAATTTATAAACATATCCTATCGTAAAAGGTAGTCCCGCTAAATTAGCCCCACAAAACAATAACAATAGAGTATCTAAGCGTAAGATACCGTGACTAGAGCCCATTCACCTAGTATCTTGAGTACCGAAAACTTTAATAAAAGAACCCGCACAATAAAATGTAGCTGCTTTAAATAGCCCATGCAAAAATAAATATAAAACTGTAATAAAAAAGTTACCAGAACTCGCTAACACTCAAAGAAAACCACAGTGACTCATGGTAGAATATGCTAAAAGTTTTTTCATATCAGTCTGAGCCGCGGCTACAATACCCCCGTAACAAGCAGTTACGGACCCCAATAAAGCAAGTGATGTTGACCACCCCGTGACTATAAATACAGTATTAAACTTACAAATAAGATAAATTCCAGCTGAAACTAGCGTTGCCGAATGGATAAGAGCTGAAGCTGGAACGGGAGCTTCCATAGAATCAGGTAATCATAAATGCCCCACTAATTGTACAGACTTTATACTTGCACATACAGCTAAACACATTAACCCAGCATTTAGAGTTGTGTCAGAACCTAACCCATCTCATAATACTAAATAAATAAAGGCGTCACAGTCTGTAGTTTGTGCACAGTGATAAAAACACACCAAAGCAGCTAATAAAAAAACATCACTAACTAAATTAAAACTAAAAGCTTTGAAACTTGATTTTACAGTACCCCTTCTTGTTTGTCAAAAATTAATTAAAAAAAAAGAGGTCAAACCAATTAACTCCCAGCCTAAAAACAAAGTAAAAAAATTTGCCGACAAAACTAAAATCAGCATACTCAAAATAAAAGAATTTAATCAGAAAGCAAAAGATAACTCATCAGCCTCGTTTTTAAAGTAGTTTAATATATACAAGTTAGTTGCGCACCCGATGATTAAAACTAAGAAAGAAAAAGCAAAACTTAATGGGTTTACGCTAAAGCTGATGTAATACTCAATAATATTATTAAATAGATTAAATGACTCAAACGAAAGGTTTCAAGTTTTATTATTAAATATAATTTGAAAAAATAAAGCGCTAAATAATATTACAAGAATACCCAATAGTGAACTATTGTATGTCACGAAAAATTTAGCTGAAATTCTTTTATTAAAAATAGGAAACATAACTAGGCTTAACGTATAAATTATAAATATGCACACTATTAAAAAACAAATGTTAAACTCTATCATTAAAAAAAAACTAAAAACTATCTAGGGTTATTATTTTTTTTTGCTCAAGAACTCGTTGCCCATGATGTGAAATAAGCTTTCTCTTCAAAATTATATCACAACTTATTTATACTACAACCCTTACTAAAAAAAAAATTAGTTTTTACGCTCGAATTTTGTTGCAAGCTCTTTAGCTGCGGTACTTTATAATGTCTAGTCAATTTACGACGTTTGCTAACAAAAAATTGGCATTGAGTTGTTAATATTACCATTTAATTTTATAATCGCGCATATAAAAAATATTTTTCGTGGCTTTCTAAAACAAAAGTTGTATATAAGAAAAAAAATAAAGTAAAAGATAACATAAAATAGTTAGCTAACTGCGCAAAAAATGTTACAATTAAATGACCTTGGTAATAAATTAATAAAATTTGTTGAACTAAGAAATCACTTACGATGTCATATCAATATAAACTTCCTGAATTTCACAGAGTTGGTAAAGAAAATAACTTTTCTACGTGAGAAGACCCAACTAAATCACAATTATCATATATAAACTCGGATAATTCAAAAAAAGCTGCGAATAACATTACTAAACGAATATTTTGAATAATAAAACGAGCCATAACAACAGAAACTGCAATAAAGTCAAAAAATACTTCAACTACAGGGTTGCTAGTTCTCCCAGCTCCTCTTACATAAGCAGCAAAAGATAATCCAAAACTTTTTAAAACCATTACTGGTGTAAAAATAGCAGTTAATAAAATAAAGTTTAATAACATAATAACTCAAGAGATATTTTGAACAAAAAAAGTAGAAAAAATAGTAAAAAAAAAAAATCAAATAATTATTACCCCAAACATTAAAAAATACATCATTGCGTCATCTAAAGAACCAACTTCTTCTTCAAGGTCGGTAAGGTAAGAAAAAGCTACGTGGTGTGTATCGGTATCGCTTAAATGATGAGAAATAGCTCGTAATCCCTGGTTAGCTAAATAAACCGCAAAACCTAAAGCTAAGCAAAAAACGTAAGTAAAGTTGATAATTAAATTATACACAAAAAGATTACTAAAAAAAGACGCAGCATTTACATTATCTAATACTGCAAATGTTTCTGCGGAATCTGCAATTGCGCTTCATCTCGCTACATAATATTGTTCTTCTAAACTTCATACAGCTGAAGCTAAACCTTCTCAAACATCCTTAACAGAGTTCAAATCTAGTCATCGTGTTATACTAATCATTTAGTTAGAGTATACTTTAGATAAATTGTATAGTTTAGGTGATCTTAAGCAAGTGGTACTCATGTAGATATAAATATAAGCAAAAGCTAAAAGAGAAGATCCATTTCCACCTAGACGATTAAAAAATCGGCCGTAAGGTAAATATGAAAACGCATACAACAAACTAATAAGCATAATACCATAAGTTATTTGATAAAATAAATCTTTTGATGTATGAATTCTACTTAAGTTTAAAATTCTAACAGTAAGGTCTTCGACGTAAAAATATATAGACATAAACACCGCTTTAATACCTGTATATTCTTTAAACTCTGATTGTGCTAAAATATTAGGCTGGAAATAAAAACTAACGAAAAATAAAGCTAACCCAATTAACCCAAGATAATGAAATGGGCAGGCGATTAATCAAGCCATGTATGGTCTAAAATATCAATGTGGTGCGACTCCAAAAAACCGTACATCAGTCTGCATACCAACATCACCTCACATGAAAATTTCATAATTTAAAGCGTCGGGTTCTGGGTATAATAATACACACAACAACCCAATAATAATAACTAAATCAATAAATTGACCAACTTCATTTAATAACGCCTCGTCGTATCAATTTAATTCTTGTTTAATACCTTCAAAAGCTTCATCGGTCTTTCAATCGTAATGCATATCGACTCCATGGTAAGCCCCAAAGTATGCTAACATAAACGCAGAAATATAATGTAAGTAAGCTAATCTAGTCAAAGTATCAACATTTAAAGTTTGATCTGTGAATAACAATCAGTAAAGTTTACCTATAAACAAACAAAAACTATGAAAAGCGTTGGTAGCGATAGTTAATGTGATATCACTTAAATGAGTACAACACAAAGTTAACCCAGAAAAAATAACAAATTGTGTTAATAAAAATAATAAAGCCCCACCCTTTCACGCAGTTTCTTGTTCAAGGCTCATACTATTTAAATAAAATTTTCTAAAAAGATGCATAAATATAAAAATAACTAATAAGTCTACTCCTCTTTCGTGTAAAAAAAAGAAATCATCCGAGTATAAAGTTTCACAGTCCTCTTCTTCTCTTACTAAAGGTACATACATAGACTCAGGTACAAGTGATAGTGCTAACATAGTTCCAGAAACTAATTGGTTAATAATTATTAAAAATACACAAAAACCAAACAACGCTGGTAATTCGTGAAAAGCAATACGTAATTGTGCAAAATACTTAGCTAAAAATGGTGCGATTTGTCTTCTCACTGTAAGTAATAAGTGATATACGTTTAATACTTTCCTATTACACCCATATGTCTCACGTCGACTCGATGTATATAATGTGTTAAGTAAATACTTAGACCTACCAACTCAATATAGGGCGCAGGGCTCTGTGCTACCCGAAAAACAAGAAATTATCTAAAACTGTTATTAGCAGATCCAAAATTCGTGCTGGACCCTATCGCCTTTATATAGGGCGCAGACTCCTTGTGCTACCCGAAAAACAAGAAAATTAGCTAAAACCGTTAATAGTCAGTTTAGTAACAGACCCAAAATTCGTGCTGGACCCTATCGCCTTTATATAGGGCGCAGACCTCTCGTGCTACCCGAAAAACAAGAAAATTAGCTAAAACTGTTAATAGTC
>Ga0075163_10005238_pt1 | contig 17332 bp, 11 predicted proteins | sample JI1023141ADNA_FD_71478 | JGI IMG/M metagenome (GOLD analysis project Ga0075163, IMG submission 71478) | Wastewater effluent complex algal communities from Wisconsin, to seasonally profile nutrient transformation and Carbon sequestration -... | ecosystem: Engineered > WWTP > Effluent > Algae...
GAAGTGGAAGCCGGCGTCGAATCGTTTCAAAATCGTTTTGACCTCCAGCGCGAACACATCAGCGAATTAAAACACCGCATCAAAAAACACGAAACTTTTATTGCCGACTACGCAAAGGATCATCCGATTGCAGTCGACCACGTTCACTTTACTGACCACACAGACATCCGCGAAAATTTTGAACGATTCAGCGAACTCTACCAGGAAATGAAAACGGAATTCAACCGCTTCGCCGTCAAGTGGATGTAGGGCTTTGATGTCATTGAGGTCATTTAAAGTTATTGGAGTCATTATGGTCATTTGTGTCATTGCAGCAATACTCGCATGACACTATTGACCATAATGACTTTCTTAATGACATGAAATAATGATTTTTACCTTCTCCCCGAAAACCAGCAACTGAAACAATCGCCTATTCCCTTTCACTTCATGAACAACTTTCTTGCTGAACTGCTCGGCACCGCATTGCTCATTCTGCTCGGCGACGGCGTAGTGGCCGGCGTGGTGCTTAAAGACACCAAAAACGAAAATTCCGGCTGGATCGTCATCACCATTGGCTGGGCACTGGCCGTCACCTTTGCTGTGTATGCGGTCGGGGGCATCAGCGGAGCCCACCTCAACCCGGCAGTGACCATCGCCCTGGCCATCACCGGCCAATTTGACTGGTCGCAGGTGGGCAACTACATTTCAGCACAGATGTTGGGCGCAATGCTGGGTGCCTCGCTGGTCTGGCTGCATTACCTGCCTCACTGGAGCCGCACACCGGACCAGTCCGCCAAACTTGCCGTTTTTTGCACTGCACCGGCGGTTCGGCACACACCCGGCAACTTCATCAGTGAATTTCTGGGCACCTTCGTCCTGCTTTTTGGTCTTTCTGCGCTGGGAATCAATGAGTTTACCCAGGGATTAAAACCGCTGGCGGTGGGCGCTTTGGTGCTTGCCATCGGACATTCGCTGGGCGGCACCACGGGTTATGCCATCAACCCTGCCCGCGACCTGGGTCCGCGCCTCGCCCATGCCATCCTGCCAATTCCCGGTAAGGGCGGCTCGGACTGGGGCTACGCCTGGATTCCGGTCATCGCTCCGATTCTGGGCGGCATTTGCGGCGCAGTCTGCTACCGGGCGCTGTTGATGTGAGGAAATTTGAGTTGGGCGGAAAGATGCTGTTACCCATCGGCACCGGGAATTTTTCAAAGTCGGAAAACGGTTGCCACCTCAAACAAGCAGCACGATGAACAAAAACATACTCGATCGGCTCGATCGCGAAACCGGCGTGCCCGGTTTGGCCCAAATCCTCAGCGAGCGCCTTTCCGCTTCCGACCTGAATGCTCTTTTGCTGGATGTTTTTGCCAGCCAAACAGCACAACTCACCCCGGCTGATTTGATGCGGGCGTACCGGAAAAATCGTTTCGTGCAGCCGGCGACGGTGGACCCCATTGCTTTTACCACCTTTTGCCTCGACTGGCTGCAAGCAGCCCGAGCCGCCGGTTTTCAACCGATCCAGTTGTCGCCGGTCAGCCCCCTCGGCACCTGTTCGGCGGTAGCCACTGCCAGCCAGCACAAAGTAATCAGCGCCCTGCGCGGCACCGAAGTAGTAGCCGATGCCACCAACGTGCTGGCCATGGAAAGTACCCTGCGGCGTTCGGAACAAGGTTACCCGGATGCGCCCCTGCATTTCAGCGTGGTGCACCGGCACGTGCGGGCGCAGGAAATCCCGAATATTCCGGGATTCAGTGCGCACTTCAGCATCATCGGCCTCACCTCGGCCGGCCGGGATAGCGGCAATTTTGACTTTGAAAAAGAAAACCTGCGCCGGCACATCGGTTATTACAAATCCTGTTTTGAAAAAACACCCGATTGCACGCCGGTGAAAATCCGCCTGAAAGCACTCGACACGGAAGGCAAGGAAAATCGCCTGTTCCGTTCGGTTTTGACTTATCTCGAAAAAACTGAACCCGGCTGGCTGATCGAAGTCACCCAGAGCAAACAGTCAGAACAGGAATACTACCGGGGCTTGCAGTTTAAAATTGTCATCCCAAAACCGTTTGGCGATGCGCCCCCGAGTCATGCTGCTGCCAACAGCACGGAAGAAATGGAAATTGCCGACGGCGGCTTTACCGACTGGACCCAGCGGCTGAGCGGCAACCTGAAAGAACGGCTGCTCATCAGCGGTATGGGACTGGAGTTGTTGTTCAAAATGCTGAACGGTTTGGCATGAAGCCATAAATGATCACAAGATTGACGGAACTTGTTGGATATTTACGGCCCATTCTGCGGGGCAAATTCGAAAAAATGCCCCCCTTTCAACCCTGTAACCCTGCAACCCTTTCAACCCTGTAACCGTTTTCAACCCTTCAACCTTTTCAACCATGAACTACATCCTCGCCATCGATCAGGGCACCACTTCCACCCGTGCCATTGTGTTTGACAAACAGGGCAACACCATTGCCGTCGCACAACAGGAGATCACCCAACATTTTCCCAAACCCGGCTGGGTGGAGCACAATCCTGTGGAAATATGGGATACCGTGCGCGAAACTGTCCAAACGGTGGTCGCCAAAGTCGGCGCCGGCAACATTGCAGCGATCGGCATCACCAACCAGCGCGAGACCACCGTGGTATGGGACAAACGCACCGGCAAGCCCGTGTACAATGCCATCGTGTGGCAAAGCCGCCAGACCGTGGATATTTGCGAAGCGTTGAAGGCCAGGGGACTCGACCCCGAAATTCGCTACAAAACCGGGCTGCTGATCGATGCCTATTTCTCGGGCACCAAAATCAAGTGGATACTCGACAACGTGCCCGGCGCGCAGGCCGAAGCCTTTGCAGGCAACCTGTTGTTCGGCACCATCGACACATGGATCCTCTGGAACCTGACCGAAGAGCGCACCCACGCCACCGACTATACCAACGCTTCGCGGACCATGCTCTACAACATCCGCGAACTGACCTGGGACGACGATATTCTTTCTGCCTTCGACATCCCGAAATCCATGCTGCCCGTAGTGATGGATTCGTCGGGGGTTTACGGGCATGCCAAACCGGAAGTGATGGGCGTGTCCGGCATTCCGGTGAGCGGCATTGCCGGCGACCAGCAGGCCGCCTTGTTCGGGCAGGGTTGTTTTGCCCCGGGCATGGCAAAAAATACCTACGGCACCGGCTGCTTCATGCTGATGAATACCGGCAATGAAGCCGTGGCTTCCCAAAACGGCCTGCTCACCACCATCGCCTGGGGGCTTGGCGGTCAGGTAAAATACGCTTTGGAAGGCTCCATTTTTGTGGCCGGCTCGGCGGTCAAATGGATGCGCGACACGGTCGAACTGTTCAAGGATGCCGCCGAAACGGAGCACTTGTCGCTGGCATTGCCCTCTTCTGAAGGAGTTTATGTGGTGCCTGCATTCGTCGGTTTGGGCACGCCCTATTGGGATTCCGAGGTGCGCGGGGCGATTTTTGGCCTTACGCGGGGCAGCAGCCGCTCGCACCTCATCCGGGCCACGCTCGAAAGTGTGGCCTACCAGACCCGTGATGTGCTCGACGTGATGGAACGCGACTCCGGCATCCAGTTGAAAACGCTGCGGGTGGACGGGGGCATGGTGCGCAACAACTTCCTGATGCAATTCCAGAGCGACATGCTCGGCGTCAATGTGGAGCGACCGATGGTACAGGAAACAACGGCCCTCGGCGCCGCCTATCTCGCCGGGCTGGCAGTCGGATACTGGAAAGACGAAGACGACATTGCGCAAAACTGGCAACTGGAGCGCACTTTTGCACCGAACATCCCGGCGGAAGATGCAGACAAACTTTACCGGGGCTGGCAAAAAGCAGTGGAAGCAGCGCGGGTGTTTAAACCATAAACGATGAGCATCGAACAAAAACTCGAACCCTTTGCCAACCGGCTGGCCAAAATGCACAAACATTTTGGCAAGTGGGCGCGGCGGCAGGGCATTACCTGCTACCGGGTGTACGACAATGACATTCCGGGCACTCCGCTCGCCATTGATATTTATGAAAACATCGTGCACGTGGCCGAGTATGCACGCGACCACGGCATGGAACCCGAGGAACACGCGGCCTGGCTCGACGGCTGCATCCAGGTAATCAGCGAAGTGCTGGGCGTCACGTCCGACCTGATTTATCTGAAATACCGGCAGCGGCAAAAAGGGCTGCGGCAATACGAACGTTTTTCCCGACTGGGATCGGAGTACGTCGTGCGCGAAAACGGCCTGCGTTTTCTCATCAAACCCGCCGATTACCTCGATGTAGGTTTGTTCCTCGACCACCGCAACACGCGCCAGATGGTGCGGCAGGAATCCGAAGGCAAACGTGTGCTCAACCTGTTTGCCTATACCGGCTCGTTCACGGTGTACGCAGCAGCCGGCGGCGCTGCCGGCACCCTGACCGTGGACATGAGCAACACCTACCTGCAATGGGCCGACCGCAACCTTTCGATCAACGGCTTTTCAGATGAACGGCACCGCCTGCTCCAGGCCGATGTGCTGGCCTGGCTAGAACAGCCGCCCCGCGAACAATTCGACCTGATCGTACTGGACCCGCCCACTTTCTCCAACAGCAAACGCATGGAAGATACCCTGGACATCCAGCGCGACCATGTGATGCTGCTCAACCGCGCGCTGCGTTTTTGCGCTCCCGGCGGAACGCTCTATTTTTCAACGAATTACCGGCGATTCAAACTCTGGGAAGAAGAAATCCGGGCTTCGGCCATACAGGATATTTCCGCGAAAACCGTACCCGAGGATTTCCGGAACAAAAAAATCCATCAGTGTTTTCGCATCACGAAATGAGGCGATTACGCGTTTTTCCCTTACTTTTATTCCCGAAAAAAAGCAGCCCTCCTCTAATGGCCCAGCGCACTCTCCGGTATCGCCGCCTTCTCTTTACCCATAGGCGCATACCAGATTTTCAAACCGCCGCCACCGCCGCTGTTGAAGTACACTAATTTGAAGCGGTGCCAGCCCTGTTGCAAATTGGCCAGACCTGATTTTTCCACCATGCCGTGGTCGCCGTCGTTGTCCACCACCACTTTGTTGTCCACCAGCAAGACACTGCCGTCGTTCGATTCCGTCCAGAACTGATAACCGCCGCTTTTGGGGATTTTCAGGTAACCGTTCCAGATCATCCCGCACTTGGAGGAATTGCAAAGGGGATGCAGATCAAAATTAATTGCCGTCCCGCTTTTTTCCACAAAGCCGTTCTGGACGTTTTCCAGCGTATATTTTTCCCGGGTGCTGGTCACAGCCAGGCTCAGCCCTTCCTTGGGTTCGCTCACAAACTGGAGTCCGGGCATCTGTTTGTATATCCGGACCTCTGCCACGGCCTCGTTGCTCTCCAGCAGTCCCTGTCTGAATGCTTTGGCGCGCACCTGCACTTCCTTCAACGGCGCCAAAGGCTCGCTGTAAACCGGCGAATCCGGTTTCGGTTCGGTCCCGTCGGTGGTATACCGAATGGCGGCGCCCTGTTCTTTCACCGTGATTTGAACCGTCGGTTTCATGCTGACCGGGTCATAGGTGACCGTGATTTGCGGCTTCGAAACGTAAGCGCCGAAATGGGCGATTTTGACAGCAAAAGCATGGGGTGATTGAATTCGCGCAGGGTTGTATTCGGGCAAAAAGACGGTGATTTTGCCGCTCGTGTTTTCCCAGCGCAGTTTTTCCCCGGTTGCCAGAAAAGTAATCTCCGTACCGGCAGGCAACGTCAAATCCTTCAAAACCAGTTTTTTATCGGCGGGGTATTGTGGCAGTATGGCGTAAAGTGCATTGGATTTGGGGTTCCAGGTAAAAAACACCTCCTTGACCGCGAAGCCCGAATCCGGCTCAATGGTTTGTTTGAGCAATGCCTCGCCCGAGGTTTTCCAGCCGTCCACCTGTTCGGCTTTCCAGTCGCGCCGGCCCTCGCTCCACTGGCAGGTTTGGCGCCAGCGCCGGGTGCCATAAATCGCTTCGCCGTTGATGTTGAGCCATTTCCCGATTTCCAGCAGGCGATCCTGCATGATGGGCGGAATCATGCCGTGCGCGTCCGGCCCGATGTCGAGCAAAAAGTTGCCGCCCCGGGAGGCTTTGTCGATGAGGTGCAGGACGAGCGACCGGGCCGAGTTGTAATTCCAGGCGTTTTCGGCGCGGTTGTACCCGTAGGAAAAACCCATGCCCCGGCTTTCTTCCCAGGCATGGTCTTCAAAATCGAGATCGGGTTGATATTCAGGCGTATAAATGCCGGCGTGGTGAAACCGTGTGCCGCTGCCCCAGCGGTCGTTGGCCACCACGCGGTCGCGCACGGGGCTTTGGCTGTAGAGCCAGGCCAGAAACTCCTGCGACTGCCAGGTTTCGGGCGTGGCATCCCAGTCGCCGTCGGACCACACCACCCAGGGCTGGTATTGGTTCACCAGTTCGTAGAGTTGCGGCATCGCGTGTTCGCGGGCATAGCGGGCATGATCGAATTTCCAGAGCGGGTTGTACCATTCATAGAGGGAGAAATACAGCCCGGGTTTGACGCTGGTTTTGCGCAGCGCGGCAAAAAGGTCGCCGACGAGGTCGCGGCGCGGCCCGCGTTCGACACTGTTCCAGGGACGTCCCCAGGTGCGGGAGGCCGTTTCGTTGGGCCAGAGGCAGAAGCCGTCGTGGTGTTTGGAGGTCAAAACCACGTAACGGGCGCCCGCTTTTTCAAACAATTCAGCCCATTCGTCGGGGTTCCAGAGTTCGGCGTGGAAATCGTCGGCAAGGTCGTAGTAGGTACGGTTGCCATAGTTTTTTTGGTGATAATCGCGCACCTTGCCCTTGTGCAGGTTGTTTTCCAGCGCGTTTTGGTACCACTCAGCGTAATTATCCGGAGCGGTGTAAGCGGGCACCGAATAAACGCCCCAGTGGATAAATATGCCGAATTTGGCATCCATCCACCAGTCTGGTGTGGGGCGCTGATCGAGGGACGACCAATCGGGCACGTACTGTGTCTGTGAAAAAAGCAAACCCGGTTGGGAGCAGAGCAGCAGCAAACCCAAAACGAAGGGATACGGCAAAAAATGAAGGCGTACGGAAGCGATGAAACGTGTCATAGGGACCCGATTGAATGATAAGGTGCGGACAAATGTAATAAATGGAATTATGTATTGATACATTTGCAGCATGCGTATTCTTTCGGAAATCTGGATATACCCGGTCAAATCGCTGGGCGGCATGGCGCTTACCGAGGCCAAAGTGGAACCCCGTGGCCTGCAACACGACCGGCGCTGGATGCTCGTGGACGAAACCGGGCGTTTCGTGAGCCAGCGCGAAATCCCCGCAATGGTCTTGTTGGGAACGGCCATAGAACCGGGACACCTGGTCGTATTTGTTAAAAACGAGCCGGCTGAATCCATCCGCATTCCACTCGAAATATCGCCCGAAGCCCACCCGGCATTGGAAGTGGGCATCTGGGGCGACCGCTGCGAAGCACTGGTGCTGCCCGGCGCCATCAGCGAATGGTTTTCTGACCAACTGCACCAATCGCTGCGGCTGGTACACATGCCCGACAGCACACGGCGCTGGGCCGACGGGCATTATGCCCCCCCGGGCCAGCACGTCAGTTTTGCCGACGGCTACCCGATCCTCATCATCGGCCAGGCTTCGCTCGACGACCTCAACAGCCGCATGGAGCAGCCCCTCCCGATGGAGCGTTTCAGGCCCAACTTCGTGTTCACGGGTGGTCAGGCTTTTGAAGAGGACAACTGGCGGGAATTTGAAATTTCCGGGCAGCGCTTTCTGGGCGTCAAACCCTGTGCGCGCTGCATCATTCCGACCATCGACCAGCAAACGGGCGAACGCGCCGCCGAACCCCTGAAAACACTGAACACATTCCGGAAACAGGACAGCAAAATCCTGTTCGGGCAGAATGTGGTGTGGCTGGGGGAGGGAGAAGCAAAAGTGGAAGTGGGTGCCCCCCTTTACATCCCGGACAAACGAACCGAAAGATAACACAACGCGAACAGCAGCAGGATGAATTGCATCCGCAGGATAAAAAGGGAAGTGTTGGACCGGTTGATCAGAAATACGAACCACCATTTGATTTTGCCGGGCAGCACGTGGTCGGACTTGAGCCCCAGCTGGCGTTCGAGGTCGTTGATGATTTCAAATTTTTTGACCTCCACGTTGTTGCGGTGCCGGATGGTGATTTGCATACCGAACAGGGCAACCAGGGCGAGCAACACCGAAGCCACGCAGGTGACTGCCGGCTGATCGATCTGCCAGTCGAGCCCCACCAGCGCCACGGTCAGTAAAGTGGATATTTCCAGCCCTTTCCAGGTCTGGTTGCGCGTCTGAATGTGGTCCTGCCACTGGATTTCAAGCAGTTTCAGCAGTATGTCGCGGTTTTCCTTGTTTTCCATTGCGTCGTTTTTTAACTCGTGGGGATATTGCAGCCGGCCTGGAACTCACCTGTGTGCAGGCATCCGGAACACTGCCAAATGTATTGGAATTTCCGTTTTTTAAGGTCTGCCGCTCGCCTGTAAAAGGCAAATTCAACAGACTTTGAACAAATTTTCACTCAACCCCTTCTCAAAATCAAACTTTCCGTACTTTTGCCCGCCTTTTTAAAAAGGAATGTTTTTTGACGCGGAATAGAAGCAATTCGGATGCGGTCCTTGCGACCCCGGATCGAATGCCGGAAAATCCGCCGTCCAACGTCTCAATAATTTTATTTTACTCGAACAATGGCAAAACGTAAAGTCTCTCAGGAGGTTGAAGAAATAACGGTACAGGAAGTAAATGCTGCTCCGGCGCATCCGATTTGGGATAAATATCCGAACCTGTTGCTCTACATAGCCGGCGCTGTGGTGCTGGCCGTCGGTGGCTGGTGGATGTACAAAAACATGGTGGTAGCGCCCAAACAAAAAGAAGCGGTGGCTGCCATGTGGCACGCCCAGCAGCAATTCGACCGCGACTCCTTCCGCCTGGCGCTGGAAAATCCCGGCGGCGGCTTCGACGGCTTCCTCGCACTGGCCGATAAATTCAGCGGCACACCTGCAGGCAACTCGGCCAACTACTACGCCGGTGTTTGCTACCTGCAAATGGGCGATTTTGACAACGCCATTTCGTACATGGAAAAATTCGACTGCGAAGGCGACCTGTTGCCCGCTATGAAATACGGCGTGCTCGGCGATGCCTATTCCGAAAAAGGCGACTTCGGCAAAGCCCTCGACTACTACGAAAAAGCATCCGGCGCAACCAAAAACGACCTGCTGGCCGGGCATTACCTGAAAAAACTCGGTATGCTCAACGAAATGCAAGGCAACAAAGACGCTGCCCTGAAAGCATACGAACGCCTGCACCGTGAATTCCCCAATCCCGCCTCGCAGGATTGGCGCGAAGTGGAAAAATACATCTACCGCGCAGGAGCAGGGAAATAAATTGGCGTTGCATTCAGGTCATCAGGGCTTATTGAAGTCACGATGGTCATTACCTGAACCGCGCCTGCCAAGGCTGACAAAACCGACAAGGGTCATCAGGGAACCTTCCCCTGATGACCCTTGTCGGTTTTTGATGACCGGTCCAATCCTAAACGTGATTCTCCCAAGGTGCGAAGCACCGCAATATTTGTAGAATTGATATTCAATTCGTCCCAAGGTGCGAAGCACCGCAATATGATGCCGGGCAATCGCGCTGATCATATTCTGGTGCTTCGCACCTGCTCGTTTTTTACGGCGGCCCTTGGGGTTACAAATGTTGCGGTGCTTCGCACCTGTTACGTGCCCACACGGCTACACTGGGAAATGGGATAAATTTCGGGATGACTCCTATTTTTGGGGTTCCGCTGAAAATCTGATCGAAAGTGTAGCGTCGTATTAAAATACTCCATACATTTGCACCGTCCCTCTTTTCAAAAGATAGTCTCTCCACTTTGCTTTGTGCGGCAATAAGGATGTTTATTCATCCGTTTTGCGTGTCACACATGGCGGGTTTCGGCTTTTTGTCCCCTCGATCCGGGCCGAAACGCGATGTTTTACAACCGCATCCAATCACAATTCAAACCATACTGCTATGAACACGACTTCTCGTGCAGGGTGGTTGGCGATAGCGCTGCTGTGCTTCGCCAACATGACGTATGCCCAAACTACCATTGCTGAAGACCTTCAGCGGGCCGACAAGCAATTAGATCTTTACGCCTATAACCTGGCCATGAAATCCTACAAGCAGGTGTTGGAAAAAGATCCGAACAACGGCCATGCCCTGGAGCGCATTGCCGACTGTTACTTCCAACTCAACCAGCCCGATGAAGCAGTCAACTGGTACAAACGCGCCATCGAACAGCGGGAACCCAACTCGGATGTTCAGTTGCGCTACGGAAAGGTACTGATGTACAAGGGGAACTACGACCAGGCCAAAAAGGAATTCCTTGAATACGCCTCGCTCAACGACAACGCCAACGAGATCGGCCGGCATTTTGCCGAAATGTGCGACTACGCACTGCGCACCGCCAAAAAAACGCCGGAATACGCGGCCCGCAACGAAGCGCTGAACACGGCTGCGGCCGACTTTTCGCCTGTGTTCCTCGGCTCACGGGTGGTGTACAGTTCGGCACGCACCGACATTGTGCGCAAAACACAATCCAAGAATACTTCCGACTGGACCGGCAGTTCGTACAACCAGTTGTTTGTGACCCAGCGCAACCCGGAAAACGGCTCCTTGCAAAAACCCGATTTCCTGCGCAACGACTTGCAAAACAACTACAACGAAGGACCCGTCAGTTTTTCATCCGATGGCAAAAAAGTGGCTTTTTGCCGCAATAACTTTGTCAACGGCACCCGCCAGATTGCCGTCAAAGGGGTCGACATGAGCCTGTACATCGGCGATGTTGTCAATGGCGAATGGGTCAATGTCAAGGCTTTCCCTTACAACGGCACCGACTATGCCACCGGGTTTCCCTGCCTGATCGGCGTAGGCAACACACTGGTGTATGCTTCCAACAACCCCGCTACAACTACCGGCGGCAAGGGCTGGGATATTTACATCTCGCACCTCGTCAACGGCGAGTGGAGCACGCCGCGCAACCTCGGCGCCCCGGTCAACACGCCCGGCAACGAAGTGACACCCTACTACGACGGCGCCGATCTGTATTTTTCCTCCGACTGGCAAAACGGTCTGGGCGGCCTTGACGTGTTCCGCGCCGAAGTGGGCAAGGAATCCGTGAAAAATGTGTTCCACCTCGGCCCCGGCATCAACTCCTCGGCCGACGACTACGGTTTTGTGTTCAGCAGCCAGACCCAACTGGGTTATCTGACAAGCAATCGCCCCGGCGGCCGCGGCAACGAAGACATCTGGCAGGTATCCAAAATGGACAATGTGGCACCTGCGCCTACCGCCTACTCCACGCCTTCTAATTCCCGTTCCTTGTCCGATGTGATGGCCGGCCGCACTGCAGGCACCAACGGCGCACAGGGGCAAACCAAATCGGCCTTTACACCCGACAACCAGGAAGAAAGCAGCATTCAGAGCCATTACCTAATCGTGACCGATGATTTTGGCAAGCCGCTTCCGGGTGTCGATATAGATATGTACGAATGCAGCGGCGAACGCGGCCAGACCGACATGGAAGGCAAGTTTTATTTCAGTCCCTCCTATCGCCAGAAGGATTGTGTGGTCGAGATCAGCAAAAGCGGTTACGAAAGGACGCAGGTGGAAGTGAAGGAATTCGGCCAGCGCAACATCACGGCCTCGCTCGGATTTGACAATCGGCAGGAATTCACCGGTACAGTGGTGGATGCCCGCACAAAACAACCGCTGAGCGATGTCACGGTGGATTTTACCGACAATGGCAAAACCATCCGCACCAACACCGACCAGTACGGCAAATACGCGTTGTTGCTCGCACCCGGTACTACCTACACGGTTGAATATTCCAGGTTTGGATACAACAATTCCAGAGTACCTGTACGCCCGCTGGCAGCCGGCAATTACAAACTCAACGATGTGCCGCTCGCAGCAGAAGGGACTACAACCTACACGGCACCTGCCTTGAGTACCAACCAACCGGCCCCGAATAATACCACTTCCTCGCAATTCGCCAACCCGGCGGCTTCGCAATTCGCCAACCCGGCAGCCTCGCAGCAACCGACACAATACAGCACACCCGGCACGAACCGCACAGCCAAAACACCAGAGCCCGCGCCCACTGTATTGTTCGCTCCCCCGACCACTGCTTCCACGTCCAACACCCGTTTGCTGACGGCCAACCAACCGGAAACCCAGCCGGAGTTCAACGGATATTCCATTCAGTTGGCGGCCACACCGACCACAGCAGTCGATAACGATACGAAAAAGTACGAATCGCTTGCCAAATACGGCCACGTGTACAGCAAAACCGAGGACAACAAAAACAAGGTGCGCCTCGGCATTTTCCCGACGAAGGAGGAAGCGCAAAAAACGCTGAAGGAGGTAAACAAGAATCAGCAGTTCAAAGGCGCATTTGTGGTGGAAGAACGCGGAGCCGACCCAAGTCTGGTCATGAATAGCAAGCAAAACAAAGCCAGCGCACCGGCCCAGTACAGCACCAGCTCTACTGCCGGCACGGCCCGCAACATCTCTGCGGCGCCTTCTACGGTAAAAGCGCCCGCCAATACCGTTTGTTATTCGATCCAGTTGAACGCCGCCCCTTCCAACAAATCCATTTCGGTGGGCAATTATTCCAACATTTCCGACCTGGGCAACATTTACGGCAAAGTGGAAAACAACTCGGTCCGGATGCGGATGGGCGTGTGGAACAACTACGAAGACGCGGAACTGGCACTGGCTCAGGTGATTGAGAAAGGCTACAACGACGCCATCATCGTGACGGAAAAATCCGGCGACGAAAGCATCAAGGACTTTATCATCACCAAAAAAGGACCGGTGACCCAGGCGCAACCCGTGGTCACACCCAACGACGGCTCCAAATATTACATCCGGCTGTGCGCCATTTCAGACCCAAGCCGCTTCGATGCGAACCAACTCGAAGGCGCCGGTGTGAACGGCACCATTGAAAAATGGCCGGTGGGCAACACCGGACTTACCGCGATTGTGCTGGCCGGTTATACCAATTTTGATGCCGCCAACAGCGACAAGCAAAAAGTAAAAACCCAGGGATTCCCGGATGCTTTTGTAGCGCGGGAATTGAACGGGGTGGTCACCAGAATGAAGTAACGGAACAAGACCAATTTTTTTTCAGCACCTGGCAGCGTTTCACAAAGGCGCTCCGTTTTTCTCCTGTTCCTTTTGATAAAACGGTTTTTCGTGTCAGCATGAAAACCAAACAGAGAATAAAGCAGGTTTTTTAGTTGGTTTTGTTTGTTGCAAAGGGCACGCTGCGAGCGTGCCTTTTGTATTTTTAGCCCAAAATTTCTCACCTGACACCATGCGAAACAAATCTCTGCTGCTTCCCGCCCTGTTCTTCGCCTACCTGCTGCCGGCACAATCGCCCAACCAGGTGCCCCTGCTTTCCAACCTGAACGTCACGGCAGACTGGGCCAACAACACCCTTTCCATCACCTACGACGTATCGGACGCCGAAAGCGACCCGCTGGAAATCAGTGTTGCCTTTTCCGGCGACGCCGGCGCACATTACGACCTGACGGGCATGGTGCCGGTTTCGGGCGATGCGGGGTTCCCGGTCATGCCCGGAACCAACCGGAGCATCAGTTGCGATATCAGCGCTTTGGCCGGCTTGCCTTTGGCCTTTACAGTCCGCCTGGTCGCCGACGACAAACAGCCCTTCGATCTGCAACAAATCGTGGATCAGGTGGACAGCAACCGCCTGCGCGACGACCTGTTGTTTGTGGAAGGCATCCGGCACCGGACCACCGGATTGGCGCATCTGAATGCCGTGCGCGATTCCTTGGTCAGCCACTTCCTCCAACTCGGTCTGGTCAAACAGGAGTTTACGTTTCCCTACGGCGCCGCCATCGGTAAAAACATCGTGGGAACACTGCCCGGCACCGGCACCGCCGAAAAAGTGGTCATCGTGGACGCGCACTATGATACCGTGGACGATGCGCCCGGCGCCGACGACAACGGCAGCGGTGTGGTGGGATTCATGGAAATTTCGCGATTGCTGAGCCGTTACCCGGCCAAAAAGACCCTGCGTTTTATCGGCTTCGACATGGAAGAAGACGGGCTTCGGGGCAGTTTGGATTATATTTCCAATGATTTCCCGGCAGGCGAGCAACTGGAGGGCATGTTCAATTTCGAAATGATCGGGTATTATTCGGATCAACCCAATACCCAGGAAGTGCCCGGAGGGTTCAATACCTATTTCCCTGACGCGACGGCCCAGATTGCCGCCGATGAGTACCGGGGCAATTTCATCACCAACGTGGCCAATTCGACCTGCGCCCCGCTGGCTTTGCTGTTCAACAACGCTGCTGCGCAGTACGTGCCCGATCTGAAAGTGATTACCCTGATCGCACCCGGCAACGGTACTTTGTTCACCGACCTGCTGCGCAGCGATCATGCCCCCTTTTGGTTTGTGGGAAAACCCGCCCTGATGCTCACCGACGGCGCCGATTTCCGGAACGATTGTTACCATACGCCGCAGGACATGGCCGCCGGTAAACTGAACTTCACATTTATGTCCAATGTGACCAAAGCCACCCTTGCCGCTGCCGCACAACTTGCTGAAATACAGCACGGTGACTGGGCCGTCGCCTCGTTTGCCGGCACGGTGAATACCTGGGAAGCACCGGATTGCTCCCTGAGTGTGCGTGTCGCCGACAACCAGGCCGACTTGTTGCAGATCAGTCTGGCTGCCTGCACCTTCACCGAAGCACAGGTGGAAATTCTGGACGAAAAAGGAAGCCTGGTTTACACCGAGACCCTGACAACCGGCGGTGATGGCCAGTATTACGAGTTATCGCTCCGTCAATTGCCGGCAGGGATTTATTTCGCCAAAATCAGTTGGCCCGAAGGCCGGCGCACCAAAAAATTTATTGTCAGTCGCTAATCCCTGTTCCCTGCGTACTCCCTTTTATCTTTGCGCCTCTTATGCGGGTTTTTACCGATTTATCTCAATTACCGGCTTTTCAAAACACCGTCGTCACCATCGGATCGTTCGATGGCGTACACAGCGGTCACAGGCGCATACTCGAACAGGTAAAGTCACTGGCGCAGTCCTGCGGAGGCGAAAGTGTGGTCATCACCTTTGATCCGCACCCGCGCACCGTTTTGCAACCCGGTGACCGGTTGTTCAAATTGCTGACGACCACTCCCGAAAAAATTGACTTGCTGCAACAGAACGGCATTGACAATGTAGCGGTAGTGCCGTTTTCCACGGCGTTTGCCGGTCAAAGCGCCCGTCAGTATGTGGAAGATTTTCTGATCCGCCTTTTTCATCCGCGGTATGTGGTGATCGGCTATGACCACCGTTTTGGCGCCAACCGGGAGGGCGACCTTTCGTTTTTGAAAAAATACGAATCGCAGGCCGGTTTTGAAGTCGTCGAAATTCCGGCCCAGGAAGTGGACGACATTGCGGTCAGTTCCTCCAAAATCCGCCACGCCCTCGATGCCGCCGATGTAAAACACGCCAACCGCCTGCTCGGGCACCCCTTTTCATTTTCCGGAACGGTTGTTGAAGGGCAAAAAATCGGGCGTACCATCGGCTTTCCCACGGCAAACCTGGCCATTGAAAATCCTTACAAACTGGTTTTGCCGCAGGGAATTTATGCTGCCAGGGTGCATCCGCCACTGGAAGGCAACCGGTCCGAAGCCATGCTGTACATCGGCAACCGGCCGACACTCGCGGATGCCGGTTACCAGACGATTGAGGTCAATGTCATTGACTACGACGGCGATCTGTACGGCCGGACACTTGCGGTGGATGTGATCGATTTTATCCGCCCCGATAAAAAACTTGAAAACCTGGACGCATTGAAAAATCAAATTGAACAGGACAAACAGGAAATCAGGGAACGGCTGAGGGAAAATGAACAAAATGCCGAGGTTCCGGAAACGCAACAGGAGCGCGCCCATGCTGCGGCTGCTTCCGGCGTTGCTGTGGTTATTCTGAACTACAACACCCGCCGCCACCTCGAACAATTCCTGCCTTCGGTGGTCGACAACAGCCCCGGCGCGCACATCGTGGTGGCCGACAACGGGTCGCCGGACGATTCCATCGCATTTTTAAGGGCCAACTACCCGCAGGTGGAAGTCATTGACCTTCAGCAGAATTACGGTTTTGCCGAAGGATACAACCAGGCTTTGAGCAAGGTAAAGGCCGGCATTTATGTCATCCTGAATTCGGACGTTGAAGTGACGCCGGGCTGGATGGAGCCGGTACTGGAGGCAATGCAAAAAGATCCGTCTATGGCCATCGCCCAGCCGAAAATCCTGGCCTGGCAGGAAAAGCACAAATTTGAATACGCCGGAGCCTCGGGGGGCTGGATCGATGCACTGGGTTATCCCTTTTGCCGTGGTCGCATTTTCAGCCAGCGGGAAGAAGACAAGGGGCAATACGACACCGCACAGGAATGTTTTTGGGCGGCCGGCGCCGCGTTTTTTATCCGGGCCGATTTGTACCATGCCTTTGGCGGTTTCGACGGCGATTATTTTGCCCACAACGAGGAAATCGACCTTTGCTGGCGCCTCAAACGGGCCGGATTTTCCGTTTGGTGCATTCCCCAATCGGTGGTGTATCACCTCGGCGGCGGCACCCTGGAATACGAGAACCCGCGCAAGGTGTTTCTCAACTTTCGCAACAGCCTTTATTCGCTCCTGAAAAATCAGCCTGCCCGCAAACTGCTCTGGCTCATTCCCGCCCGCTTTTTACTCGACGGGCTGGCGGGCGCGCGTTTTGCCGCGAAAGGTCAGTTTCGGGCCATTTGGGCAATCGTCCGGGCGCACTTTTCCTTTTATGCCCATTTCAGACACACGGTGCGGAAACGTTTCGCTGCCGCTGCAATCATCGACCAACACAAGGTCAGACCGCAAAACCGCTCGGGAATTTATCCGGGCAGCATCATCGTGGCGCACTACCTGCGCCGGGTGAAGGAATTTTCCAAACTTTAGCCAGATTGGCCTGCATACGCCGGGGCGAAATTCCGGTCAACGATATGAAACCTGACATCATTTACGAGGACGAGCACCTGATCGTCGTGAACAAACAGGCCGGTTTGCTTTCCATCCCTGACCGCGCGGGCAACAAAGAAAGCCTGTTGGGGCTTCTGGAGCGACAATACGGCAAAGTATTCGTCGTACACCGCCTGGACCGCGAAACCAGCGGCATCCTTTGCTTTGCGCGCAACGAAGCCGCCCACCGGCATCTCTCGCTCCAGTTTGAGCACCACACTTCCGACAAATACTACCTCGCGCTGGTGGATGGCGTT
>Ga0075163_10005240_pt1 | contig 17328 bp, 16 predicted proteins | sample JI1023141ADNA_FD_71478 | JGI IMG/M metagenome (GOLD analysis project Ga0075163, IMG submission 71478) | Wastewater effluent complex algal communities from Wisconsin, to seasonally profile nutrient transformation and Carbon sequestration -... | ecosystem: Engineered > WWTP > Effluent > Algae...
GCCTCGGTCTCGACGATCAGGCCGGCGCGGTCACCGTGGACCAGCGCGCAGCCGAGCAGCCCGCGCGCCACCGTCGCGTGATCGTCCTGGAAGAACGCGGTCGGCAGCCGCGCCCGCCGCAGCCCGGCCAGGCTCACGGCGCCGGCGGCCGCGACCGGCCGCGGCCCGGATCGGCGACGTCGAGGAGCTGGGCGCGATCGATCGCCGCGATCACGTCCGCGACCCGCGGCTCGCCGGCCAGCGCGTCGAGCAGCGCCGCGGCCGCGGTCCGGTACGCGGTCGGATCGAGGTTGCCCTGCAGCAGGCGGAAGCGGAGGAACACGAACGTGGTCTGGACGACGTCGGCCAGGCAGTACGACCGCACCCGGTCGAGGTGGCCGGCCCGGTACAGGCCCTCGACCTGCGAGCCGTCGACGCCGAGCTTGCCCGGCAGGCCGATCAAGCGGGCCACCGCGTCGAGGCTGCCGGCCCGGGTCGCGCCGTGATCGGCCAGCCAGTCGCACAGGTCGAGGTGGCCGTCCTCGCTGTAGCGGTAGCGGACGCCGCGGTCGCGGTAGTACCAGGCCAGCGACACGCCGTGGCACAGCGAGCGGAGCGCGATCACCGGCAGGTCGAAGGCCCGGCCGTTGTAGGTCACCAGCACCGGCTTGGCCCGGCCGACGAAGCGCGACAGCTCGGACAGCACGTGGCGCTCGTCGTCCTCCTGCTCGCCGACCACGCCCAGCCGCCGCAGCCGGTAGTCGTCGCCCAGCCACAGGCAGCCGACCACGATGATGCGGTGGGCCCAGGTCGGCGGGAACGGCGGCTCGGTCCCGTGCGGGGTCTCGGGCCGCGCCCAGCGGGCCAGGTCGGGCACGGTCTCGAGATCGAGCACCAGGTAGCCGTGATCGGTCGCCATCGGGGCCGCCCCAGCTTACACGGCCCACCGGTTCGACCCGGGCGCGGGCGCCCACCTGTCGCGCAGGCGGTGCGTGCTGCGCACCACACCGCCCGGCAGCCGAGGCCCGTTCGTCGCGGTCGGGCCAGCGCGGTGCAAGCGCCTGTGATGGTTGCCGCTTGCGGTCGGCGACCAGACGGCAATAATCGCCTCGATGCTCCCTCGTCTCGCCGCCGTCCTCGTCGCCGCCGCCGCGCTGGCTCCCGCCGTCCCCGCCGACGCCGCCACGCAGTGCCGGGTGGTCAACGTCGATCTCCAGCCGGCCGACAAGCTGCAGATGGTCGCGTGGATCGAGGACAGCAGCGGCCACTACGTCGACACCATCTTCGTCACCGACGGCATCGGCCGCCGCGGCCTCGGCAACCGGCCCGGTCGCTTCGACTTCAACAGCGGTCCGCGCTGGCCGTACGGCCGCCGGACCACGACCTTCCCGATCTGGTCCAATCGCCACGGCCAGAGCTTCCCGATGGTCGTGTTCCAGAACATCGACGAGAACAACCTCTCGCACCCGTTCAACCAGTCGTCGCAGGAGACCTTCTTCTGCCGGCCGCTGCGCAACGACGAGGCCGCCTGGGACACCGGCACCTGCGCGTCGCCGATCTTCACCGACAAGGGCAAGCTCGATCTCGCCCGCACCACCAAGTACCCGCCGCGCGAGGACATCAGCCGGGTCGAGGGCGTCGACGACGCGGCGGTGGCGATGTTCGATCAGATGAACGGCTTCGACGCGGTGTCGACCGCGACCCCGGCCGCCAACCTGCCCTACACGATCAACTGGCCGGTGCCCGACGCGATGGGCCAGGGCGAGTACGTGCTGTGGGTCGAGGTCGCCAAGGAGTTCGATCACAACACGACCTACAACGAGGCCGCCTACCCGGCGCCGATGAACATCCCGTGGGCCGAGTACGGCGAGCCCTACCGCGGCCAGCCGTCGGTGGTCTACAAGGTCCCGTTCACCGTCGGCGTCGACGCGACCCGCGCGCTGACCATGACCTACGCCGGCTACGGCGATCCCGACGGCGTCGACGGCAACGTCCGCAACCCGGACGGCACGATCTCGACCGAGGTCGCCGGCTCGGGCGCCGCCCGCCTGCTGCTGCGCACCGACGGCGCCGAGACCTTCCGCCTGCGGGTGGTGGCCCGGCCCGAGCTCGACGGCACCGATCCCGGCGCGCCCAGCGACCTCCACACCGTCGAGGTCACCGAGAGCACCGCGCTGGTGTCGTTCGTCGCCCCCGGCGACGACGGCGGCGCCGGCATGGTCACCGGCTACGAGATCCGCTACCGCGCCGGCGAGCCGATCACCGAGGCCAACTTCGCCGACTCGAGCCCGATCGCGATGGCGGTCACCCCCGAGGCGCCCGGCAGCCAGCAGGACATCGAGCTGACCGGCCTGTTGCCGCAGACCGAGTACCACGTCGGCGTCCGCGCCTACGACGACTGCAAGAACTACAGCCCGCTGACCACCCTCAAGGTGGTGACCCCGAGCAAGGCGACCGGCGAGGTCGACGCCTGCTTCGTCGCCACCGCCGCCTACGGCAGCCTCCTGGCCAACGAGGTCGCCAACCTGCGCTCGTTCCGCGACGGCTACCTCCGCCGCAGCGTGCTCGGCGAGCTGTTCGTGGAGAGCTACTACTCGATCGGCCCGGCGTTCGCCGCCGCGATCGATCCGTCGGACCCGCTGCGGCAGGTGGCCCGCGCCGGCCTCGGCCCGTTCGTCGACGCGGTCCGCGGCCTCAAGTTCGAGGAGTGATCACGGCGCCGGTTCGGGCGCGGGGAACGCGAGCGACTTGGGGTCGGGGCACACCGCCGCCTTCTCCTCGGCGGTGAGCTCGAACTCGGGGAACGGCTTGAACTTGCCGATCCGCTCCTTGGTGTCGTCGTGGTCGGCGTTGGACGCGCCCTTGGCGGTCACGCTCCAGTAGCGCAGCGCCTGCGGGCCGGTGAAGCCGCAGAACTGCCGCAGCGCGATCGCGGCGACGTAGCCGGAGGCGTGCCAGCCGTTCCAGCAGTGGGCGTAGACCGGGCCATGACCGGGCTGGCGCAGGCTGGCCATGATCATGCCGAACAGCAGCTTGAGATCGGCCTTCTTGTAGTGCTGGCTGGTGATCTGCTCGTAGACCAGCGTGCCCTGGCCGCCGTCGGCGGTCTGGCAGGCGGTCTCCTTGGCCGCGGTCTCGAAGTTGGTCGGGTAGAGGTAGACCGCGGTCGAGAAGCCCTGCTTGCACAGGTTGGCCAGCCCGTCGTCGGGCAGCGGGTTCTTGTTGCCGCGCTTGCCGTCCCGGTGGAAGGCGTTGTTGGCGCCGCCGCGGTAGAAGACCCCGTTCAGCACGGCGCGGACGTTGCGGGTGCCGTAGAGATCGTCGTAGCCGGCGCCGCGATCGCCGGTCAGCGTCTGCTTGGCGTTGGCCAGCCCGTAGCGGCGACGGAGCGCGGCGCCGGCCAGCTCGGCCGGCGGCGGCGGCTCGGGCGGTGGCGCCGGCGCGACCTCGACCTCGACCGCGGGCGCGATCGGCTCGGCGGTGGTCGACGCCCGCGACGCCGCGACCTCGGCTCCGGTCGCGATCACCGGATCGGCGGCCGGCTGCTCGACGCCGCCCTTGCCGGACGGCCCGCAGGCCAGGGCCGCGACCGACAACAGGACCGCGGCCGGCCCCCTCGCTGCAATCCGATGGCGACGCACCCGCCCATGGTAGCGAAGATCGCGGCCGGGAGCCCGCCCGATCCTTCGCCCGTCAGTGGTCGCCGGACTTCCGGCGGCGGGCCTGGGCCTCGCGGAAGCGATCGGCCCAGCCGTCGCGGTTGACCTGCATGACCCGCGACAGCGCCAGCGCGCCGCGCGGGACGTCCTTGGTCACGGTCGAGCCCGACGCGACGTAGGCGTCGCGGCCGACGGTGACCGGGGCGACGAGCTGGGTGTCGCTGCCGATGAAGGCGCCGGCCTCGATGGTGGTGTGGTGCTTGGCGAAGCCGTCGTAGTTGCAGGTGATGGTGCCGGCGCCGATGTTGGCCCGGGCGCCGACCGAGGCGTCGCCGAGGTAGCTGAGGTGGTTGGCCTTGGCCCCGGCCATCAGGTGGGCCTTCTTGGTCTCGACGAAGTTGCCGACCTTGACGTCCTCGTCGAGGACGGTGCCCGACCGCAGGTGGGCGAACGGGCCGATGGTGGCGCGCGGGCCGATCGACGCGCTGCCGGCGACGGTGTAGGGCTTGAGCACCGCGCCGGCGGCGACGGTGACGTCGGTCAGCACGCAGCCGACGTCGATCGACGCGCCGTCGCCGATCTTGGTCTTGCCGCGCAGCGCGACCCCGGCCGCCAGCCAGACGTCCTTGCCGATCGGCCCGACGTCGGCGTCGACGAAGGTCTGGTCGGGCGCGATCATGGTGACGCCGGTCCGCATCAGCTCGGCGTTGATCCGCCGGCGGGCCGCGGCCTCGACGGTGGCGAGATCGACGCGATCGTTGATGCCGGCCACCTCCTCGAACGGCGCGGCCAGCACCGCGGCGCCGCCGCGGCCGGCGGCCCGCGCCACCAGGTCGGTGAGGTACAGCTCGCCCTTGGCGTTGTCGGCCGTGAGCGAGGCGAGGTCGGCCCGGAGGTGGCCGAGCCGGATGGCGTAGCAGCCGGCGTTGCAGTCGGGGATGACCCGCTCGGCCTCGCTGGCGTCGGCGTGCTCGACGATGCGGAGCAGGCGGCCGACGCCGTCGCGGACCAGGCGGCCGTAGGGCATCGGCCGGTCGGGCACCGTCGACAGCAGGGCGAGGCCGGCGGCGTTGCCGGCGCAGGCGTTGATCAGCGCGGCGATCCGCTCGGCGCGCAGGAGCGGCGCGTCGCCCGACAGGATGACGACGATGCGGTCGTCGGGATCGCCGGCCAGGAGCGGCAGCGCCGACTGCACCGCGTGGCCGGTGCCGCGCTGCTCGACCTGGCGGGCGATCGCGATCGCGCCGGCGCCGTAGCGGGCGTCGAGCATGGCCTGCACCGCCTCGAGCTGATGGCCGAGGATGGTGACCACCGGGCCAGCGCCGGCCGAGCGGGCGGCCTCGACCACCCAGGCCAGCATCGAGCGGCCGGCGACCTCGTGGAGGACCTTGGCCCGGGCGCTGTTCATCCGGGTGCCGAGGCCCGCAGCCATGATCAGGACGACAGGAGACGCGGTCATCATCCAGCAAGATAGCAAGAGGTGTCGGCGGCGCCGACCCGCCGCTGGTACAACGTTGCGGTGAGCCCGCGCCCGGCCCCCGCCGACGCCGACGGCCGGCGCCGATCGTCGACGGTGGCGCGGGCCGCGCTCGCCGCGCTGCTGCTGGCCGGACCAGGCTGTCGACGCGCGCGCGCGCCCGGCGACGCGCCGGCGGTGACCGGCGCCGGCGGCGCGGGTGGCGGCGCGCGGCCGGCCGGCGTGATCGCGGGGTCGGTGATCGACAGCCACGTCCACCTCGCCTACTGGCCGGTGGCCGATCGGCTGGCCGCGGCCGGCGTCGGCGCCGCGATCGATCTGGCCGCGCCGCTCGCCGACATCGGCGGCGACGCGCCGCTGACGATGCGGTGGGCCGGCCCGATGATCACCCGGCCGGACGGCTATCCGATCGACGCCTGGGACCCGGGCGGCTTCGGCGTCGGCTGCGCCGATCGCGCGTGCGTCGAGGGCGCGATCGCCGCGGCGGTGGCGCGCGGCGCGCAGGTGGTCAAGCTCGCGTTCGGCGACGACGGCCTGGCCCGCGATCTGGCCGCGGTCGCGGTCGCCGACGCCCACCGCCGCGGCCTGCCGGTCGCCGCCCACGCCCTCGACGACGCCGCGGCCCGGGCCGCGGCCGACGCGGGCTGCGACCTGCTCGCCCACACCCCGGTCGGGCCGCTGACCGACGCGACCGTGGCGGCGTGGCGCGGGCGGGCGGTGATCTCGACCCTGGCCGCGTTCGGCGGCGGCGCCGACGCGATCGCCAACCTCCGCCGGCTGCGGGCCGCCGGCGTCACCGTCCTCTACGGCACCGACCTCGGCAACGCCCGGGTCGCCGGCGTCGACGGCGACGAGCTGCGGCTCTTGGCCGCCGCCGGCCTCGACGGCCCGGCGATCGTCGACGCCATGACCACCGCGCCGGCCGCCTACTGGCACCTGGCGCCGCTCGGCGCGGCCGAGCCGGGGCCGGACGCCACCTTCGTGATCCTCGAGCGCGATCCGCGCCGCGATCCGTCGGCCTACCTGGCCCCGGTGGCGGTGTACCGGCGCGGGCAGCGCCTGCGATGAGGATCGGGGTCGCGGCGCTGGTCGCCGTCGCGGTCGTGCTGCTCGCGCCGGGCGCCGCGCACGCCCATCAGTCGTCGGTGACCTACGGCCACGCCGCGATCGTCGACGACCACGTCGACTACCGGATCCTGATCGATCGCCTCGACGCCGCGGTGCTGATCGGCGACGAGCTCGATCCGGCCGCGATGTCCGACGACCAGCGGGCGGCGCTGGCGACGTCGGTCACCGGCGCGATCGTGATCACCGACGGCGACCTCGCCTGCCCGGCCGGCCCGGCAACGGTGGCGCGCGACGGCGACCGGGTGGCGGTGGCGTGGACCGCGACCTGCCCGGCGCCGATCGCGGTCTTCACCCTCGCCTACGACCTCCTGTTCTTCGACGATCCCGGCCACACCGCCGCGCTCCAGGTCGAGGTCGCCGGGCAGCGGCCGGCCACCACGCTGCTCGACGTCGACCACGCCCGCTTCGTGTGGACGCTGCACGAGCCGCCGCCGTCGCGGCTGCGGACCTTCGTCCGCGCCGGCGTCCACCACGTCGCGACCGGCCTCGATCACGTCGCGTTCGTGCTCACCCTGCTGCTGGCGGTGGTGCTGGTCCGCGACCCCGCGGCCGGTGGCTGGCGGGTCCGCCCGCTCGGCCAGGCGCTGCGGGCCACCGCGCTGGTCGCCAGCGCCTTCACCCTCGCCCACTCGCTGACGCTGATCGCGGCCGCGCTGGGCTGGCTGGCGGTGCCGCCGCTGGTGGTCGAGAGCGCGATCGCGCTGTCGATCGTGTGGACCGCGATCGAGGACGTCGTCCGACCCGACGTCCGCTGGCGGTTCGCCCTCACCTTCGGCTTCGGCCTGGTCCACGGCCTCGGCTTCGCCCGCATGCTGGCGGTGCTGCTGCCGCCCGGCGACCGGCTGGTGCCGCTCCTGGCCTTCAACCTCGGGGTCGAGATCGCCCACCTGTGCGTGATCGCGGTGGCGCTGCCGACGATGTGGCTGATCGCCCGCCGGGTCGGCGCCCACCGCTACCGCACCGTGGTCCTGCCGATCGCCGCTGGCGTCCTCGCCGTGCTCGGCGCGATCTGGATGATCGAGCGGGTCGGCGGCGTCCGCCTGCTCGGCCTGTGACCCGGCAGGCGCGGACCCTGTGAGAACATCGCTAGCGGTGGCGGCGGGCCCTTACGCGGCCACGGTAGCGCTCCTTGTTCCTTCGGCTCCTCGCTTCGCTCGGAGCCTCAGGGGACGTGGCCGTAGGCCATCGCCGCCATGAACGCCACGGCCATCAGCACGCCAGCCCAGATCGAGATCTTGTCCGCGAGTCGCATCGCCTGCCTCCCGCGCAGTAGATGCGCGAAACCGCCGGCGCGCGGCGTGGCGCATCGTCGCAGGTCGGACCGCGGCGCCGGCGGGCCCTTACGCAGCCGCGGTGGCGCTCCTTGATCCTTCGGACCCTCGCTGACGCTCGGAGTCCTCAGTTCCAGTAGACGACGCGGCGGTGGTCGCGGTCGAGGGTCATGAAGGCGCCGAGCGTGATCCGCGGCCGCGGGCCGATGACCGGGGCGACGTGGTGGTAGAAGCGGCCGGCGGCGAAGACCAGGACGTCGCCGGCCCGCATCGCCACGGTGTGACTGCGGTAGCGGCTCTTGATCGTCTCGCCGTCGGGCATCCCGCTCGGCAGCCGGGGCGCCGGGTCGGCGGCGGTCAGGCCGTGGATGATCACCTCGCCGCCGGCCTCCGGCTCCTGCAGCAGCGCGACGAAGCTGAGGCAGGTCGAGGTGTCGAGGCTGGCGGCGGCGTCGCCGTAGATCGGGAGCTGGTAGTGGCGGCCGTCGTGGTGGACGATGATCCGCTGGCCCTCGGGCAGCGAGCGGATGGTGCAGCCGGCGAAGGTGCGGCCGTCGGGGGCGATCAGCCGGCCGACGTCGCGGCCGCCGCTGATCCGGCCGAGCACCGCCTCGATCGCGTCGGCCCGGTCGGGCCCGCTGGTCAGGAGCTGATCGTAGATCGCGCCGTAGTGGGCGGCGTCGTCGAAGTAGTGATCGGCCGCCGGCCCGCCCGGGGTGTTGAAGGTCGGCGTCGCGGCCACGCCGAGCACGCGGATGTCGGCCTGCGGCCCGCGCGAGTTGGGCCGCAGCCAGGGCAGCTCGCCGTCGGTGGTCAGGCGATCGAGGATCGCCAGCCGCAGCGGCTCGGGGAACGCCTGGCGCAGCACCAGCGCGTCGAGGCGATCCTGGTGGATGTCCTCGAAGGCGTTGGCGCAGCTCGCGTGCTCGTCGGGCGCCGCCTCGGCGGCGCGGATGGTGCGACCCTCTAGCTCGGTCATTGGCGGCAGGGTAGCACCGCCGCCGCCGCCGCCTCGGCGCGGCGAGTGGTCGCGCGCCACGGTCACGCTGGCGGGGTCGCCGACTCTGATCCTGCATGATGAAGAAGCTCACCCTCGCCCTCGTCGGGGTCGCCGCCCTCACCGGCGTCGTTCACGCCGGCCTCAAGGCCAGCTACCCGGTCTCGATCAACACCAACCTCCGCACCGCGCTGGGCGGCCTCGCCACCGCGCGCGCCAGCGCCAACCCCAACACCCACATCGGCTGCTACTCGAGCGTCACCGTCAACCCGGCCGCGAGCTACTACGGCTACTGCCAGGCGCGCGACGATCAGGGCGTCAACGCCGCCTGCACCACCACCAGCCCCGAGCTGGTCGAGCAGATGGCCCGGCTGCAGGGCGATGGTCGCCTCCAGTTCGACTGGGACGCCAGCGGCACCTGCGTCCGCATCATCGTCCAGCAGTCGTCGACGCAGGCGCCGAAGGCGCCGTGATGCGGACCGCGACCGCCGCCGCCGCGATCGCCATCGCCGCCGTGACCGGGTACGCGCTCGCGCGGACACGGCCGGCGCCGCCCGGCCCGCCGCCGACCACCGCGCCGGCGGCGGTCGACCCGCGCCGCGACCTCGACCAGCAGGCGCTGCGGGCGCTGATCCGGGCGACGATCCGCGATCAGCTCCGGACCACCCCGGCCGCGGTCGGGCCCGCCGTCGACGTCGACCGGGCCGCATCGGCGCCACCGCCGGCGCCGGTCGAGACCATCGAGCCGACGCCGGCCCAGCGCGAGGCCCGCCGGGACGTCGAGTCGCTGGTCGCCGACGCCATCACCGGCGGTCGCTGGAGCGACGCCGAGCGCGACCGCTTCGTCGCCCTGGCGGCGGCGCTGCCCGACGACGAGCGGGCCGAGGCCCTGCGGCCGCTGATCATCGCGATCAACGACCAGCGGGTCGACCTCGACGTCGACGGGCCGGCGTTCTGACCATGGGCGACGCCCCGGCGCCGCCGAGCCGGAGGTTCGCTAGCGCAGGGTGCGGTAGGTCGGGCTGTCGATGATCGCGCGCTCGAGGGCGTCGAAGCGGTAGCCGAGCTCGGCGAACTTGGCGGTCATCGCCGGCAGCCAGCTCAGCACCTCGTCCTCGGTCAGGCCGCGGTTGAACAGGTTCTCGGCCAGGGTGCGGACGGTGCAGGCCGCGACCTTGTCGCGCTCGGCCGGCTCGTCGAGCAGGCCGGCCGGGCCGGTCGCCATCGCCTGCGCCTCCTCGTCCGACAGGTAGACGCGGGCGCGGTGGAAGCCGCGCCACGCCGCCAGCTCGTCGGGGTTGGTCGACGTCTGCGGGGTGATGAAGTACTGGTTGCAGAACGCCGAGCAGTTCGTGCAGGTCTTGCACTCGTTGAAGGCGCCGTTGAGATCGATCTGCGCCGGATCGAAGTAGCCGTAGGTGCTGGTGGTGCGCCAGCGGCCCCAGTGCGCGGCCGCGACCTCGATCGTGCTGTGGCAGCTCGAGCAGCCGGCGCGGACGCGGAGGTTCGGCTCCGGGATGCCGCCGACGTCGGCCGGCAGCCCCTCGGCCGGCGGCAGGAACGGCTCGCAGCGGAACGCGGTGTAGAAGCGGTTGACCCGGGCCCGGTTGGTGGCGAGGCGGAGCTGGTAGCCCGGGGTGGTCAGCACGCCGGCGTGGACGTCGTCGCGGGTCATCGGCACCCAGGTGGTGTCGGTGAACCCGATGTTCGGCATCGAGCTGGTCTTGGTGGTGAAGCCGATCGTGCCGGTGGCGCGCATCGGCACGTCGTCGCCCGAGAGCTGGCCGTAGAACGCGGCCAGCGGGCCGTTGACGAACGTGGTCTTGGTCGTGAACGCGTCGAAGTACGGCTGGCCCGAGCGCACCACCTGCTCGAAGATCCGCAGCGGCTCGTCGACCAGCGCGGTCCGGATCGCGATGCTGGACGGGTGGGTCGGCTCGGGCAGGCAGTACTTGAGGTTGGCGCCGCAGCCGCAACCGAGGTCGTTGACCTGCGTCCCGGCGGCGTTGACGCCGCCGAGCTTGTTGCAGGTGACGTTGGCGGCGACGCCGGCGGTCAGCGCCTGGGCGTCGAACGCGCACACCTTGTAGTCGACGCCCGGGTCCCAGTACGGGCGGACCATGACGTAGCCCTCCTGCACGCAGGTCCCGGCGCGGCAGTTGGCGGCGGCGAAGCTCGAGATCGGCACCGGGTGGCCGGCGGCGTCGAAGTTGACCTGCGGCTGATCGAGGCACTCGACGTCGGTCCGGCCGCGGTACACGGTCCGGAGGTTGGGCTGCCGCCACAGATCGTCGGCCGCGGTCGGGCCGCCGGCGGCCAGGCGGCGCAGGCGGCGTGGGCCGGCGACGACCTCGAAGTCGGGCTCGAGCCCGCTCCATAGCAGCGCGCGGTGGTACTCGCGGACGTTGGCGAAGTACTCGTCCGACGACATCATCGTGGTCAGCTTGGCGGCGTCGATCGACTCGACGTCGCGGACCGCCTCGTACTCCTCGATGGACGGTGGCCGACCGTAGAGATCGAGGCTGAGCTGACGGAGCAGCCGGTACTTGTCGGTGGTGGCGCCGGGCGCGCACTCGAGCGGCGAGTCGGCGCGCGGCGCCGGGCTCGACCACAGGCTGGCGACCAGGGCGGCGCCGAAGGGGACGACGAGGTAGCGGGTGCGCATGATCAGGCTCCCCGGATGAGCGAGGTCAGCGGGCTGACCCGGAAGATCGAGGCGTCGCCGCCCATCGCGGCGATGACGGTGGCGCCGATGCTCTCGGGCATGAGCGCCTGGCCGGCGTCGGACGGCTGACCGGTGGTGAGGTCGATCTTGACCAGCCCGAGGTTCTCGGGGCCGGACTGGCCGAACACGCCGCCCTTGAGGCAGGCGCCGAACACGCCGATCGAGTTGACGAAGTGGTGGTCGCGGCCGCTCTGGCCGTTGAGCCGCGGGGTGCGGGCGAACTCGGAGTGGATCATGACCGTGGTCCGGGTCATGCCCGGGTCGTCCTCGCGCAGATCGTCGAGCAGCGCGGCGAGGGCGTCGAAGTTGGCCTTGAGCCGGTTGGGCTGGTTGGTCGCCCACTCGACGCCGTGGGTGTCGAGGCTGGGCAGCATCGCGACCGTGACCGCCTTGGTCATGCCGGTGCGGATGAGCTGGCCGGTGATCGCCGCCGCCAGGCCGGGGTTGCCCGAGTCGGCGGTCGGCGCGTTGGCCGGGAAGCCGTAGCGGGTGCGGAGCTCGATCATCGCCGGGTCGGTGGCGTTGCCGACGTCGAACAGGGCGGCGACGTTCTGGTCGAGCAGCATGCGGGTGCGGGCCCGGGCGGCGGCGAGCTGCTCGTCGGGGCGCGGGCCCGGGTACTTGGTCGAGACGCAGCTCGCCGACCGGGCCTGCGCGGTGCGCAGCAGGCCCTCGACCTCGGGCGTCATCAGCGGGCTGATCGGCCGGAGCAGGCCGGTGATCTCCGGCGCGCGCCGCAGCGTCACCGCCGTCACCTCGCTCGGGTGGCCGATGTTGAAGCTGGGCAGGCCGATCGAGACGTTGGGCAGGATCCGATCCTCGGGGATCGGGCCGACGCCGGCGGCGAGGGTCGCGATCGAGCTGCCGCGCACCACCACCCCGGCCGGGGGCAGGAACGAGTTCATGTAGGCGCGGCCGCTCTCGTGGGCGACCGTGTTCATGTTGACGCCGCGGAACACGGTGGCGACGTCGGCGTGGCGGGCCATGCTCGCCATCGGCGCGCCCCACAGGGTCTCGACGCCGCCGACGGTGACCGGGATCGGGGTGCGGAACTCGGGCGCCAGCAGGCTGGTGCCGAGGTCGATGCCGGCGTAGGTCCGGCCCGGGTCGCGCGGATCGAGGCCGAGCAGCACGTCCCAGGCGCCGTTGAAGTACACCGACACGAAGCGCTGCTCGACGTCGGGATCGGCGCCGAGCACGTGACGGATGGAGACGTTGCCGTCGAACATCACGGCCGCGCCGACGCCGGCGGCGAGGAAGCCGCGGCGACTGAGGCCCGAGGCAGACGAGGTCTTGCTCATGGGTAGGCTCCGGCTCAGTACGTGAGGAAGTCGGGGTGGGTGGCGAGGCCGATGCAGATCGCCTCCCAGCGGGTCGCCATCAGGGCGTCGGTGGTGATCCGGCTGCCGCCGTTGATGATGCCCAGCCACGGCTCGAGCCGCGGATCGTCGTCGGCGGTGATGTCCTCGCCGAGGAACCGGAGCATCAGGTACTTGAGGTTGGCGAGGATCTTGACGTCGGCGACGCCCGGCCGATCGCTCACGCTGGCGTAGCGCATGATCGCCTGGCCGGGCGCGGTGACCGCCTTGCGGCAGGTCTCGCGGGCGGCGTCGGCGACCAGCTTGTCGAAGGTGACGCCGATGTCGGTGCCCTCCTCGGTGATCTGCGACCAGTCGGCCTTGCCGAGGGCGCCGGCGTACTGGGCGTAGCGCGTCCAGGTCTGGCCGGTCGCGACCTGCAGCGAGCGGGAGAACTGATCGGCCGACAGCCGGCGGATCCGCCGACCGGGCGCGGTGTCGGTCGGGGTCTCGGGATCGCGCCCGGGGGGCGAGGTGGTCTCGGGATCGCTCCCGCAGGCCGCGACGGCGAGGACCAAGGCTAGGCAGGCTCTCATGGCTTCATTCCTCCCTCGATCCATTCGAGGACGATGGCGACCGTGTCGGGCTCGAGGCGGGGTGGCACCGGCGGCATCTGCCCGAGCAGGAGCCGCTCGCGGATTCGCCCGGCGCGGCTGCGCCAGGACTGGTAGCTGGAGAGATCGACCTGGGTGCCAGCCGGCGACGGGCCGTGGCAGGGCGCGCCGCCGCAGCGGGCGGCGAAGATCGGCTGGACGTCGGTCGCCCACGACCGCAGCGGCAGATCGACGACGTTGTAGTCGAGGGCGCGGCTGGCGTCGGCGGCGCGGACGGTGAGCTGGTGCCAGCCCGGCGGGCCGAGGTCGAAGCCCATCAGCGCGTGCTCGCCGCTGCCGGGCAGGGTGGCGACCGCGACCCCGTCGCGCTCGACGGTCAGCTCGGCCTCGGCGCCAGTGACGGTCAGGTTGGCGACCGCCGCGACCCGGTGCTCGTAGGGGCGGAGGCCGTGGATGACCAGCGGCGCGCCGAGCGCGGCGTGGCAGACCTGATCGGGGTAGGCGAACCAGGCGCCGGCCGCGGCGTGCGGGTACATCGCGGTCGCGCCCGGCGCCGCGCCGATGATCACCCGCCAGGCGCCGCCCTGGCGCTGGTAGACGTCGGCGCCGACCTGGACCCAGAGCGCGCCGCCGCCCGCGGCGATCGCGGTCGACGCGCCGGCCGCGAACTCGACGTCGTGCCACGGCGGACCGATCCGCAACCGCTCGCCGGCGAGGGCGGCCGCGCCCTCGGCCCCGGCCGCGGCCGCGGCGGTCACCCGATCGTCGTCGGCGCCGCCGGCGACCACCCGGGCGTCGTCGGGCGCGATCCGCCACAGCTCGCCGGCGGTGTTGACGAGCCAGACGACGTCGTCCTTGCCGACGCACGAGCCGTCGTTGCGGACGAGCTGACGGACGGTGCCGAAGCTGGCCGCGGTCGCCGGCGTCCACCGCCACCAGAAGCCGCCCAGCCGTTCGAACAGCCCCTTGTCGGTGCCGACGAACGCGCCGCGCTCGGCCGCCGGGTCGCCGCAGAGCTGGCCGATCCGGCCGAGCTCGATCGGGGTGGGGAGGAACTCGCGATCGTCGCGCGCCACCGTCCACAGCTCGCCGTCGACGATCAGGGTCGAGCTGTCGGCGGTCCACGGCAGCACCGCCGCCGCGTCGTCGACCGGGCCGACGCCGGTGTGGCTGGCGCCGGTCGCGTCGATCACCCGGGTCTGGTTGCTGCCGCCCTCGACCAGCCACAGCTCGCCCTCGGAGCTGACCCCGACCACCCGCGAGCCCGGCGCCACCGGCACGCAGGTGGTGGTCGCGCTGACCCGCGGGACGTCGACCGGCACGACCTCGGCTGGCACGCCGCCGTCGTCGCCGCCACAACCGGACGCGGCGGCGCCGAGGCCGAGCGCGAACGCGAGCGCGTGGGAGGATGAGCGGAGGTACATCACCGGCAGCGCGGGAGAGAGCGGCTCGGTCGCCGGCCGCGTGCCCCCTTGGCGCGCGAACCGTCGAACCCAGCATCCGACACCCGCGATCAGATCCGGGTTAACGGTCGGGTGCCTGGATTCGAGTTTATGCGCAGACGCTGCCGATCCGGAAGCCCGACGCACCATCTGCGCTGGTCCGGCCAGCGACGACGTACGCGGAGGTGGGAGATCAGGTCAGGCCGCGCACGTACAGCGTCGCGAGCACCCCGGCCATGAAGGCGAGGGCCAGGATCAGCACGAAGCGCGCGAGCTCGCCGCGCGGCGCGGCGGCGGCGACCTCGATCGGCGGCGGCGGCGGTGACGGCGACGGTGATGGCGACGCCGACGGCGACGGGGCGGCGGCGATCTCGACCGCCGGCTCGTCGTGGGCCGGGGTCGCATCGACCGGCTCGGCGAACCCCGGCAGCACCGCGATCACCGAGTGGCTGGTCCGGGCCGCCGCGTCCCGCACCTGCCGGTGGCGCTCGTCGATCTCGGCGGCGAAGGTCTCGCGCACCCAGCGCGCGACCTTGGTCGGCGCGCCGAGCATGCCGGCGGCGAGCGCGGCGTCGCGCAACGCCTCGGCCATCGCCGCCGCGGTGGCGAAGCGATGGGCGGGATCGCGGGCCAGCGCCTTCTGCACCAGGCCGTCGAACACCGCCGGCGGCGCCAGGCCGACCTTGCTCGGCGGCGGGATGTCGAGCTGGAGGATGCGGCGCAGGGTCTCGGCGTCGGACTCGCCGCGGAACAGCGCCCGACCGGTCAGCGCGCTCCACAGCACCGCGCCGGCGGCGAACACGTCGACGCGGTGATCGAGCTCGGTCGCGGCCTCGACCATCTCGGGCGCGGTGTAGGCGATCTTGCCCTTGAGCATGCCGGGGCCGGTCGAGGTGATCCGGGCCCGGGCCTTGGCGACGCCGAAGTCGGTGATGCGGGCGTCGCCGTCGACGCCGACCAGGATGTTCTGCGGCGACACGTCGCGATGGATCAGGCCGACCTGACGGCCATCGAGATCCTCGACGGTGTGGGCGGCGTGGAGACCGCCGAGCACGCCGATCATGATCGGCACGATCAAGCTGGCCGGCCGGCAGGTCGGGTTGCGGGCCAGGAGCTGGGCCAGCGAGCAACCCTCGACGTAGGGCATGACCAGGTAGTAGCCGCGCTCGCCGCGCTCGAGCTCGAGCACGCTGACCACGTTGTGGTGGTGGATGCGCGCGGCCAGCCGGCCCTCGTCGAGCAGCATGGCGACGAAGTCGTGATCGGTGGCGAGGTGCGGGTGCATCTCCTTGATCGCCACCAGCCGCTCGAACCCGGCCTCGCCGGCCCGGCGGCCGAGGTAGACCACGCCCATCCCGCCGCGGGCGAGCTCGGCGATGACGTCGTAGGGGCCGATCCGCCGCCCGACCTGATCATCGAGCCTGGCCGCGGCCGCGGCCCCGGCCGCCTCGGCGGTGGCCGGCGCCGGGTCGCGTTCGGCGACGACGATCCGGCCGGCGCGGTCGCCGCGGCCGGGCGTGGTGCTGCCGGTGACTACCGATCCCATGGCGAGCCCGGGGTCGGCGCCGCCAGCTCGATGTCGACGTCGAGCGCCGGCCGATCGCCGGCGAGGGTGATCGCCGCCGGGCTGTCGTAGCGGCCGAACGCGCCGCCGGGATCGACCCGCGGCCGGTAGCGGTCGCCGTCGCCGTCGAAGGTGTCGATGATCGCGAGGACGAAGTAGCGACCGGGAGCGAGGCCGGTGAGCTCGTACGGCTGGGGGAAGCGCGGTTCGGCGATGGTGACCCGCGCGACCGGCGGCCCGCTCGGCGGGAACGAGGCGTAGGCGACGACCCGGAGCGGGCCGACCTCGGCGCCGGCGTAGTCGATGACGCCGGTGATCGCGCCCGGCTGCTCGCCCGGCGCGGCCGAGCCGGCGACACAGGCAGCGCCGGTCAGCGCGGCGAGCGTGAACACGACGGACGACAGGGCGACGCGGGTCATGGCGGGGTGCTCCTTCCGATCGGATCGCGGAACAGGTAGTCGACCGTCGGGCGGCGGTGACCGAGCGACAGGACGTAGTGGCTGAGGTCCCAGCGCTCGGCCGGCGACAGCGCGGCCCCGAACGACGGCATCGGCGTACCGCCGAGCCCGGTGGAGATCGCCCGGTAGACGGCGGCGCCGCAGCAGCCACCCTTGAACGCGCCGCGGGCGAAGTTCGCCGGCCGGATCGGGTGGCCCCAGTCGTCCTTGAGCAGCGCGGCGGCCGGGCCGTCGGCCTTGCCGGCCGGGCCGTGGCAGGTCTGACACTGCATCGTGCCGTACAGCGCCTTGCCGCGGGCGACCGAGGCGGCGTCGTACGGCGGCTCGGCCGGGATGACCAGGGTCTCGACCGGCGGCCCGTCGGTCCAGAACGCGTCCGACAGGGTGGTCAGGTAGCGGGCCAGGGTCGCGATGTCGGCCGCGCGCAAGGTGCCGCGCCAGGCCGGCATGTGGGTGCCGCGCACCCCGACCGAGATCGTCCGGATCAGATCGTCCTGGGTCGGCGGCGAGCCGACCGGCGTGGTGCGGAACTTGTAGCTGCCGCGGGTGAAGTCGCGCGGCGGGGTGCTGGTGAAGCGGGCGGAGGGACCGCGGCCGTCGCCGGCCCGGCCGTGGCAGGTGGCGCACAGCTTCTCGAACAGCGGCCGACCCTCGCGGGCCAGGCGATCGCGCTCGTCGTGCCGACGGCGATCGTCGAGCTGCTGGAGGGCGGTGCG